>Ga0302242_1002751_pt1 | contig 10763 bp, 8 predicted proteins | sample AAG_UR_Lys_MG_FD_193510 | JGI IMG/M metagenome (GOLD analysis project Ga0302242, IMG submission 193510) | Enriched activated sludge microbial communities from anaerobic digester in WTTP, New Holstein, Wisconsin, United States - AAG_UR_Lys | ecosystem: Engineered > Bioreactor > Anaerobic >... | reverse complement strand
GCGCCCATGCGTGCTCGCGTATGCCGAAGTGCAGAGTACGGTCCGGATACTTGGTGATGGCAGTTTTATTGGAGGGCGCAAGATCGGCCGAGCCGCCCACGAAATTGGGCAGGACCTCCGCCAGCGCATTGATGACCTTGCCCGAAGATTCGCGGGTGGCCATCTTGTCGTCCGGGCCGAAGACGGGAAGTGCCTTCTTCCAGCCCTGCGGCAGTTCGCCGGAAAGCTGGCGCTTGAAAAGCTCGGCCTCGGCGGGATATTTGGCGGCGTAACGCGCGAAAAGAGAGTTCCACTCGGCCTGCGCGGCGGCGCCGTCTTTGCCAACCGCGGCGAACGGGGCGCGCGCCTCGGCTGGGATATGGAAAGTGTCCGCGGGCCAGCCGTAAAAAGCGCGGGTCTGCGCCATGTTCTTGCCGAGCGGCTCGCCGTGCGCGGAGGATTTTCCCTGCACGGGGCTGCCGAAGCCGATAATGGTCTTCACCTTTATCAGGCAGGGCTTTCCGTCGGCGGCTGACACGGCGCGCTCCACGGCGGCGGATATGCCGGCGGGATCGTTGCCGTCGGGGGCTTCCTCGGTGTGCCAGCCGCAGGCGCGGAACTTGGCGGCCACGTCCTCGGTGAAGGCCAGCTGAGTGGAGCCCTCTATGGTGATATTGTTGTCGTCGTAAAGCGCGATAAGCTTGCCCAGCTTAAGATGCCCGGCCAGCGAAATCGCCTCCTGCGTGACGCCCTCCATAAGGTCGCCGTCGCCGCAGATGACGTAAGTTTTGTGGTCCACTATCGGGAATTCCGGCTTATTGAACTGCTGGGCCAGTATCCGCTCCGCCCACGCCATGCCTACCGCATTTGAAAAGCCCTGCCCAAGCGGGCCGGTGGTGGTCTCCACGCCCGCGGTGAGCCCCTGCTCGGGGTGGCCGGGGGTTTTGGAGCCCCACTGGCGGAAATTCTTCAGCTCTTCCAGCGAAAGTCCGTAGCCGCACAGATGCAGGAGCGAGTACAGCATTGCCGAGCCGTGCCCGGCGGAAAGCACGAAGCGGTCGCGCCCGAACCACGCCGGGTCTGCCGGGTTGTGGCGCATCATGCGCGTCCACAGCACATAGGCCATGGGGGCCCCGCCCAGCGGCAGGCCGGGATGTCCGGAATTGGCTTTCTCCACCATGTCCACGGCCAGCATGCGCAGGGTGGTTATGGCAAGTGCGTCCTTGCTGTCAAATTCGCGTTTGGAAGTCATTTTATCACTGTCCTCGAAAAATATGCGGCACGCAGACCTTCAGCCAGCGCCGCCCTTTAATAATATAAAAATACCCGACAAATATTAACAGGGGTCCGCTGGGACGGCGTGTAATTTCATAGAATATCGGTGTTGCAGAAACCGCGCCTCTGATACGGAGAAGCCATGCCTTTGAAACCGATAGTCCTTATGATACGCGACGGCTGGGGCCAATGCCCCCCGTCCAAATACAACGCCGTCACCAACGCCAAGACGCCGAGCATGACCGGATACATGGGCCAATACCCCCACTCCCTGCTGGACGCCTCCGGCGAAGCGGTGGGCCTGCCTGCGGGCTACCAGGGCTCGTCCGAAGTCGGACACCTCAACATGGGCGCCGGACGCATAGTGGAGCAGGAACTCAAGAAAATAAAAGACCTTATAGAAAGCGGCAAGCTCTTTGACGCCGCCGCATTCAAGAACACCATAGACAACTGCCTGGCAAAAAATTCCGCCCTGCATCTCATGGGCCTGGTGCAGGACGAAGGGGTGCACGCGCATCAGGACCATCTGTTCGCCATAGCCGCGCACGCGGCAAAACGCGGCGTCAAAACCATCTGGGTGCATTTCTTTTCCGACGGTCGCGACACGCCCCAGCGCAGCGCGGTCGGTTTCATACGCGAGACCGAGAGCCAGCTTAAGGCGCTAAGTGTCGGCAAAATAGGCACCGTCATAGGCCGGTATTTCGCCATGGACAGAAGCGAGAACTGGGCACTGACCGACAGCAGCTACCGAGCCATAGTGCTGGCCGAAGGCCGGAAAGTGAAAACCGCCGAAGAGGCCGTAACCCGCGCCTACACCGAAGACAAAAACCCCGACGGCACTCCCATGGTGGACGAATATGTGCCGCCGAGCGTGGTGGAGGGATATCCCGGCGTGAAACCCGGCGATTCCGTCATACACATCAACTTCCGCCAGGACCGCGCCATACAGCTCACCAAGGCTTTCGTGGAAAACGACTATCCCGGCAAACGCCCCGGACCAAAGCCCGATACAGCGTTCTGCGGCCTCACCCGCTATTACGACTCCTTCCCGTTCAACGCGCTGCCGCCAATGGACGAGGACGCCGGCATGACAAACCTGCTGGGCGAGGTGATAGCCAAAGGCGGCAAGAGACAGCTCCGCATAGCCGAGACGCAGAAATTCAAGCACGTCACCTCGTTTTTCAACGGAAAGATGCTCAAGCCATACGAAGGCGAGGACCGCATCGAGATAAAAGGCACCTTCGACCCGGCCACCTTCGCAGACCACCCCCAGATGAACGCGCCGGAAGTGACCGAACGCGTGGAGAAGGAAATCGCGTCCGGGAAATACGACTTCATACTGGTCAATTTCGCCAACTGCGACATGGTGGGCCACACCGGTTGCTACGAATCCGCGGTGAAAGCCGTCGAGATGGTGGATTCCTGCGCCGGACGCGTCGTGAACGCCGCCCTTAAGGCGGGCGGCGCGGTGCTGATAACCTCCGACCATGGCAACGCCGAGGAAATGTGGGACGACAGGCTGGACATCCCAAAAACCTCGCACACAAAAAATCTGGTGTCGTTCCAGATAGTGGCGTCCTCCGGCAAGTACGCGCTCAAACCCAATGGGATACTGGCAGACGTGGCGCCGACGGTGCTCCAGATGCTGGGCCTGCCGAAGCCCCCGGAGATGACGGCGCAGAGCCTTATCGTGGGATGAAATGGGACTGGTGAAACTTAAAGTGCACGCCGATTCCCGAAGGGAAAAGCTGGAGCGCAAGGGGCCGGACGCATTCGAGGCGCACGTAAAAGCTCCCGCGGAACGCGGGCTGGCCAACGCCAGCGCCCTGCGCCTGCTGGCCGGCGCGCTTGGCCTTGAGGCAAAACAACTGCGCATAATAAAGGGGGCGCACTCCCCCGCCAAAATAATACAGACGCCATGAAAAATACGATAACAGCACTGCTGGCCGCACTTCTGCTTATAGCGCCGCATTCCTGCCGCGCCCAACAGCCGGAAGACGAGATTCCGGGGAGCACGCTGTGGATGACCCTCTGGGGCAAGGAGAAGAAAACCGCGCAGTACATACAGCTCAAGCAGGACGGAACACTTGTCTGCCGCAACGAGGCGAAAAAAGCCGCGCTCACCAGGCGCGGCACCATAGACGGCAGGCTGGCGGCGAAATTTTTCGCCGAGCTGGCCGAAAGCGGCCTGCTGGAAGACACGCCGTCAACGGCAAGGTTTGAAAATTTCGACACGCAGGAACTGCTGGACGTCTCGGCCTACCGCTACGGGGAGCTGCGCCACACGCTGATACCGATACACTTTCTGGATAAAGCGTTCAAAGAAACCCTGGCGAAAGTCAAAAAGGCCGCCGACGGCCTGCCCTCCTGGAACGGCCCGTACCTGTTCATGACGGCGATACCGCTTTCAAAAGAAGATGTGGAAAACGAGGAGCTGTTTCAGGGAAGGATTATCAGGTTCACCACCATGCAGACCGCCGACCTGGAAAGCTTCCCCATCCTGGTTACCGCGCTTTACAGACCGCGCCTGTTCATCGAACTGCAGGAAAAGCAGGACGGAGACGCCCTGCTGGCGTTCATAAAAACCGCCAACATCAAGAACTTCGGCGACTATTTTTACCTGGCCACCGACCGCGGCCGCTTCAAAATCCAGATTCTGCAGCCCAACAAATAATACAGGTCAGCCTTTCTGCCCTATGGCGTAAAGAAGCACGGCGCAGGCGCAGGCCGCGTTAAGGCTCTGCACGCCCCCGCCGGACTGCGGTATGGAGACAAGCGCGTCGCAATGCTCCGCTGTTTTCTTGCGCAGGCCAGAGCCTTCTGAACCTATCACCAGCACCATGGGCTTGTTGAGCTGGGCCTTCTGGATCGGCGTGCCGGACATATCGGCGCCGTAAATCCAGAACCCCGCCTCCCTTAACGTAAGGAGAGTGGTGGTGAGGTTGGACACCGGCACCAGCCGCGCCTTTTCCACGGCCCCGGAAGCGGCCTTGTGCACGGCCGGAGAAATTCCCGCCGTGCGGTGCTCCGGCAGCAAAATGGCGGACACCCCAAGGCACACCGCGCTCCTTATTATGGAGCCAAGGTTCTGCGGGTCCGTTATTTCGTCCACGGCAAGCCAAACGGCGTTCTTGTCGCCGCGCGAAAGCTCCACCGCGTGGTTAAGGCGCAGAAGGGAAAGGGGCTCGGCCTTGAGCAGCACGCCCTGATGGTTGCCGCCGGCGCACAGCTTGTCCAGCATGCCGGGCGCGGTCTTCACCACGGTGACGCCGCGCTGGCGCGCCACCAGTATTATCTTGTCCACGGCGTTGTTGCGCTTGCGAACCTCGACCAGCAGCTGAAGCACCTTGCGTTTTCCGGACTTGAGTGTTTCCAGCACCGAATGCACGCCGTATATGAAATCCATGTCTGCGCTCATGAGCACACACCTGCCTTTGTAGAAATAGAGGCCGGGTCGCCGAACGCCGTTCCCAGCGAACGGGCCACCCGCACTTCCTCTCCCTCCGGGTCGACACGGCGCAATTGTTTCACCGCGCTCTCTATGCTGACCTCGGTTATGTTCCTGCCCTGCAGTGAAGCCATCATGCCGTACTTGCCGTCCAGCGCCAGATGCGCGGCGTGGGCGCCGAAACGCGTGGCCAGCCAGCGGTCATGGGCTGTCGGTATGCCGCCGCGCTGAAGATGGCCCAGCACCACCACGCGGCTTTCTATGCCGCAGCCCTTTTCCACAGCCTCGCAGATGCGGTAGCCTATGCCGCCGAGGCGCACCGGCTCGGGCGAGCCGTCCACTATCTTCGCCACCACCCGCTCGCCCTTGAGATTCACCGCGCCCTCGGCCGCCACCACTATGCTGAACTTCTTGCCGCGCGCCTTGCGCTCCTGTATGGCGGCGCAGACGGCCTCGTGGGAAAAGGGTATTTCCGGTATCAAGATCACGTCTCCGCCTCCGGCTATGCCGGCGCGCAGGGCTATCCACCCGGCGTAGCGCCCCATGGTCTCCACCACTATCACGCGATGGTGCGACTCGGCGGTGGTGTGCACCTTGTCCACCGCGTCGGCCGCGACGGCGAGCGCGGAGTCGAAACCGAAAGTGACGTCGGTGCAGGCCAGGTCGTTGTCTATGGTCTTAGGCACGCCCACCACGGGAAGCCCGCGCCGGAACAGCTCAAGCCCCACGGTCAGCGTGCCGTCGCCGCCGATGGCCACAAGCGCGTCCAGCCGATGCTTTTTGGCCACCTCCTTGACGCGCGCCGTCATATCCGCGGGCGCGGAAGGGGCGCCGTAGGGCGGCAAAGTGTAGGCAAGAGGGTTGGCCACGTTGCTGGTGCCAAGTATGGTGCCGCCGCGCGCCAGTATGCCGGAGACGCTGGCGTCTGTTATGTTCTCGAAGCGGTCTTCCACCAGCCCGGCGTAGCCGTCGTGAAAGCCCACGACCTCGCAACCGCCGTTGAGGCAGGTTTTTGCCACGGCGCGTATCACCGCGTTCAGGCCGGGGCAGTCTCCGCCGCCGGTCAGCACTCCTATCTTCTTGGCGCCCATAACCTAATCTCCGAACCGAAAATGTCGGCCCGCTGACGGGCCTGTCCTCTAAAGTAGCAAAAAAGCGCGTCGGCGGACACTAAGTTTCAGGGCAAACCCCGCGCTTTGCTATAATCTATGCGGAGCTTTATGGAAGGCAACACTATTCTTCTTCTGCTGTCGGCCCCCACCGCCGAGAACGTCTCGCGCGGGCTGCTGGACTCGTTCGGCGAGGACCGCGCCTGCGAAGTTTACTGCGAGCTTGCGCGCGCCGCCTACGCCTCCGCCAAGGGCGTCTCAAGCGCGCGGGCCATACTGGCCTACCAGCCCAGCTCCAAATATCCGGACCTGCGCTGGCTGGACAGCGAGGACCCCGGCTTCCTCAACCAGAAAGGAAGCACCGCCGGAGAACGTTTTTACAATTCAGTCAAATGGTGCATCGAAGCAGGCTCCACCGGCGTGGCGGTGTTCTCGCCTTACGCGCCCGGCGTGCCGGAGCAGTGGCTCAAGGACGCTTTCACGCAGCTGGCCAAAACCCCGCTGGTGCTGGGCCCGACCGCCGAAGGCAACTGCTATCTGATAGGCGCGGCCGCCCCCTTCCCTTTTCTGGCCGAATATCCCTGGGAAGGCCGCAACATGCGAGACGAACTGGTGGAAGCAGCCAAGAAGAACCGCATAGAACCGGCCATACTGCCCGAATTTTATGAAGTGAAAAGCGAAAACGCGTACAAGCAGTGGCAGGCCTCGCTGTCCAGGACCGAAGCCTTCCCCTCCACCAAAAATCCCGGCTCCAAAAAACAGTAAGTCCAGCCCGTACTACAACTTCACCAGCTCGTAGCTGGTGCTGCCCAGCCCTATTTTCTCCCCGTAGCTGAACTGGACTTCCGGCAATGTGGCAGGATACAGGCCGCGGAACTTGTCCTCGCCGCATTTGTGCGCCGTCTCCAGGGCCGTCCCCTTCAGCCCGGCGCTTTCGCGCACCAGGTCAAACGAGGCCTTATCCAGCGCGACGGGGTCCTTGGAGGCCAGCACGCCGATATCCGGCACTATGGGCGCGTCGCTCCAGGGGGTGCAGTCGCAGTCTGGCGTTATATTTATAAGGAAGTTAAAGTAAGCCGTCCTGCCGTTTGCGGCAAACGGCTTTGCCGCCGCAAACGCGTATTCAGCCAACCGCTCCGTAAAAGCTTCTATATCGGTGGCCCAGTCCAGGTCCACCGCGCCCTTGGGACAGACCGTCATGCATTCCCCGCATCCGGAGCAGAGTTTTCTGTCTATGGAGGCCTTGCGCTCCTTGAGCGTTATGGCTTTCTCGGGACAGGCTTCGGCGCACAGGCCGCAGCCAACGCATTTTTCCTCAACGACGAACTGCTTAGTGCAGTGCTGCTCCCTTTTGCCCGCCACCGAGGCGCAGCCCATGGCCAGATTTTTTATGGAACCGCCGCAGCCCGCCATTATGTGCCCCTTGAAGTGCGAAAGCACCACAAGCGCGTCCGCTTCCGCTATGGCGGAGGCGATGCGCGCGGTCTTGAAATGCTTGAGGTTTATTTCCACCGGCGTTTCGTTTTTGCCGCGCAGGCCGTCGGCGATAAGCACGGATGCGCCCGACACTTCCGGCCCGAACCCGTGCAACGCGGCGGTCTGCGCGTGCACCACTCCGTTGGACCTGCTTCCCGAATAAAGAGTGTTCGTGTCAGTGAGGAACGGCAGGCCGCCGTGCTCGGTTATCTTGTCCACCACGGCGCGCGCGAACAGCGGGCTTACGAAATGGTGCGTCCCCCGCTCCCCGAAGTGGGCCTTCACGGCCACCAGCCCGTTCTTTGGAACGCAGGAGGCAAATCCGGCGGCGTCAAAAAGCTTCCCCACCTTGGCGGGCATGGAATTGCGCCACCCGTGAGTTCTGGCATCGGCGAAAAAAACCTTGCTTTCCATAAATCGTCTCCGTACCGGCAGTTCTGGCGGCACGCGCGGCCGCCGGAGGGAATTCTAGCGCATGTCGGCACCCGCGTCAAACGCCCGCTGCCGATGCTATTTGAAAAAACATGCGAAATTTTTTTCTATAATTTATCTGCCCGGTTCAGACCGGGCAGCCGAACAATCGTAAGCCCGACCGGCGGTTTATCCGGCCAGCCTAACCGGCAGCAACTATACTCGCACAACCAGAGTTTTTTGCGCTTCCTATGGAACTGCTGTTTCTGTCGCTAGTCTTGCTTCTTCTTTCAGGGTTGTGCTCCCTGCTGTCCCGCTGGGTCAAATTCATACCCGCCGCATCCGGCCCCATCGGCGCGATTGCCGCTTCTCTGTTCGGCATTGCGGCGGCGGCGCGCGCGCTGTGCGGCCCGGCGGAACACTTCCTGCGCCCGTGGCCTTTGCCGGGGGCGGCCCTCTCGCTTTCGCTGGACCCGCTTTCAGCCCTTTTTCTTTTCCCTCTGTTCATGCTGTGCGCGGCCTGCGCCGTCTATTCCCTGCGCTACGTGGAGCACCGCAAGCACTGGTCATATTTCCTGTTTAACATGCTGGCCGCCGCAATGGCGCTGGTCTTCACCGCGGCCAACGCCGTGCTCTTTCTGCTGGCGTGGGAGGCCATGACCATCGCCTCTTTCCTCTTCGTGGTCTGGGACCATGCTGACGCCGAATCCCGCGCCGCAGGCTGGCTCTATCTGGTGGCCACGCACATAGGCACCGCTTTCCTTCTGGTCCTGTTCACGCTTGCGTGGAACAGGTGCGGCTCGGCGGAGTTCTCCGCTTTCCCCGCCGCGTTCCGCGCGCTTCCGTTCGCGGCGGTGGCCGTGCTGTCAGTGCTGGGGTTCGGCACAAAAGCCGGCTTTTTCCCGCTGCATGTGTGGCTCCCCAAGGCGCACCCCGCCGCCCCCAGCCATGTTTCGGCGCTGATGTCTGGCATCATGATAAAAACAGGCGTATACGGCCTTCTGCGCATAGTCACGCTCTGCCCGGCGCCGCCCGAATGGTTCGGCTGGATGCTGCTGGGCATAGGGGCCGTCTCCGGACTTATAGGAGTGCTTTTCGCGCTTGCCCAGCGCGACCTCAAACAGATGCTGGCCTATTCCAGTGTTGAAAACATAGGAATAATAGCGCTGGGGCTGGGCGTCGGCTACACCGCGCTTTACTACGGGCACACTGCAACGGCTTTTCTGGGCTTCGCCGGAGCGTTCCTGCACGTGATAAACCACGCGCTGTTCAAAGGCCTGCTGTTTCTGGGGGCTGGCGCGGTTTATCACTCCACTGGAACGCGAGACATGGAACAGCTCGGCGGCCTGCGCGCGCAGATGCCTGTCACCGCGGCCTGCGTGCTGGTCGGCTCGGCGGCCATAGCCGCGCTCCCCCCATTCAACGGCTTCATGGGCGAACTGCTTATTTACGCCGCGGCCTTCAAATCCCTGCCGGCGGGAGGGGCGGGCGCGCTGGCCGGACTGCTGTCACTTGCCGCCCTTGCCGCCATAGGCGCGCTGGCGGCGGCGTGCTTCGCCAAAGCCTTCGGCATCACTTTCCTCGGCGTGCCGCGCCGCAAACCCGAACACGTGCCGCACGAGGCCCCCGCGTCCATGCTTGCGGCAATGCTCCTCTTGGCGGCGCTGTGTGCCGTTGGCGGCCTGGCGCCAATGTTGTTCTCTCCTTTTATATACGGGGCGGCGGGGCAACTGCTGGCCGGAATGCCGCAAGAGACGCTGGCCCCCGTCATACTGGGCTCAGCGGCGCTGGCCGGGCTGGCCCTGGCTGTGCTGGCCGGAGTGCTCTGGCTTTTCAGGGATAAACTTCTGCGTGGAAAGGCCAATGCCGCCGCGCCCACCTGGGGGTGCGCGTACACAGCGCCAACCCCGCGAATGCAGTATACCGGCTGTTCTTTTTCACAGCCGCTGATGGAGACTTTCGGCGCCGGCTCGAAAGCCGAGCTGGAAGCTCCGCAGGGCATGTTCCCGCGCCAGGCCGCCTTCGAGAGCGAACTGCGCGACGTGGCCGGCGACAGCCTGTACCGCCCTCTTTTTGAAATTCTGGAAGACAAGCTCTCTCTTCTGCGAAAAATTCAGCACGGCAACATTCACGCCTATGTTTTATACATAGCGGTGGCGCTGGTGGTCCTGCTGGGGTGGGCGCTGTTATGACCAGCCTGACCGACTTCGTGCTGGCCCTGCTTCTGGCCCCGCTCCTGCCCGGAATAATAAACCGCGTCAAGGCTTTCTTCGCGGGCAGAACCGGGCAGTCGGTGTTCCAGCTTTATTACGACCTGCACAAACTCATGCACAAGGCCGCGGTTTACAGCAATTGCTCGAGCTATGTGTTCAAGCTGGGGCCTGTGCTGGGGCTGGCGGCGCTGCTCAGCACGCTGACGCTTATGCCAGGGGCCTGCGGCATACCGCTGCACCATTTTCAGGGCGACATCATTCTCTTCGCCTACCTGCTGGCGCTGGCGCGCTTCGGCACCATCCTTGCCGCGCTGGACACCGGCTCGAGCTTCGAGGGCATGGGGGCAAGCCGCGAAGCGTGGTTTTCCGTGCTGGCAGAGCCTCCTCTTTTCGTGGCGCTGGCCCTGCTGGTGAAGAAAACGAGCGAACTGTCGCTGTCGGGCGCGTTCACCGCCTCCGCACTGCTGGACACAACACCGCGCCTGCTGGCCGCGGCGGCGCTGTTCCTTGTCTACCTGGCCGAGAACAGCCGCATCCCCGTAGACGACCCGAACACGCATCTGGAGCTCACCATGGTGCATGAGGTGATGGTGCTGGACCATTCCGGGCCGGACTTCGCGTTCATCTCATACGGCGCTGCGCTTAAGCTGTGGGTGCTGGGCGCGCTCACCGTGCATTTCATTTTCCCGTTCGGGCACGGAGGCGCGGCCGACGCCGCCCTGTTCGTGGCCGGAATATTCTCTGTGGCGCTGGCCACAGGCATAGTCGAATCCTGCATGGCGAGACTGCGGCTCGTGCGCGTTCCGGCCATGCTGTTGTCGGCGCTTGCGCTGGCGTTCGCCGCGTTCGTCA
>Ga0302242_1002741_pt1 | contig 10788 bp, 8 predicted proteins | sample AAG_UR_Lys_MG_FD_193510 | JGI IMG/M metagenome (GOLD analysis project Ga0302242, IMG submission 193510) | Enriched activated sludge microbial communities from anaerobic digester in WTTP, New Holstein, Wisconsin, United States - AAG_UR_Lys | ecosystem: Engineered > Bioreactor > Anaerobic >... | reverse complement strand
TCTATATTTTTACCACCCTCATGCTTTTCTCTCCTTGGTTTCCAGTTACTTTGAATAGATAAATTCCTGTTGGTAGGTTTTTTAACGACACATCCATGAAGGTACAACCTTGGGGCACAAGCCATTCTCTTATCACCTTGCCCTGAAGGTTGAATAGTTGAATTTGCCTTGCGCCAGGGTTAAAATGAATATGGCAATTTTCTCTAACTGGATTGGGATATATACTGAGTTCTGCTTCTTCGGTTTTAGGCAGGGAAATTTCTTTTTCCCCCGTAACCAGACCCAGGCTATCGGTTTTTAAAAAATAGATATGAAATGCTTGTGCATTTGGGCAGCGGGTAGTTCCTATAGCAGCGGCTCCTTTATCGGAAGTTTCTATTACGTTTATTAAAAAGGTCATACAGTTAAGGAGAGGGTGAACTTCAGCCCATATTTGGTCGGCATTGGAATCAAGCCGTATGATCACTGGAGCTATTATTTGAGAAAGAATTTCTTGATTATTTTTAAAATCTTTTTTATTGATTAAATTTTTATAAGCTGAACTCTTATTTAAACTGATCTTAGAATTTTCATGGGTTTCGAATTTTGGAATAAATTTTTCCGAAGATATTGGACCAAATGAAGTTCCGCAGATTAAGAATCCGCCATCTGAGGTTTTTTGTATATCGCTCCCAACGCTCCAAAATCCTTCTGGCCCTGGAATAAGTTTTCTCCAGAGAGTATCACACTGGGGAGTAACTTTATACAAGGATATTTCTTCTACAGTAGTATCGGGACTTCTTTCATTACAACATACCAATGCATTTCCATCGGGTAAGCCGCAAATACCCATACCGCTGTTGGAAGTAGGTTGATAAGGGGGGATAATTGGAGGAGGATATACTTTGGAGTGCAATAATTGTCCATCGGCCGAAACATGGGCTATAAAAAGATTGTAAGGTAGGTTGATGGTTACGCTGGATGTTGACCAACCTGTTGCCATAAAACTGCCATCGGTAAGCTGCGTAACCTTGTTAAAACCTTCATACGTAGTATCGCAACCATCAGGGATAATTGATGCCCATAGTAAATTACCTTCTTTATTTAAACGACATATATATCCTCCATTTATCTGATTATCTAAGGAAACTCCTTGACCACAAACTATAATATCACCATTTTCGGCCAAAATCATTGAAGAGGCATCAACATATTGTATGTCTCCCAGACAAATATCCATCAATAATAAAGAATCTTCGACTGATCTTCTTTGAATAAAAGTACAGGTTGCACCGAAACTTTTTGGATTCCATGTTTGGCCAAAAATTAAATAAGTGCTGTCAGAATCCATTATAATACTATTTGTCAAACATGTAGGACGAATAGAAATTCTTTGCATCCATCGAATATTGCCAATAGAGTCGATATTAAAAAGGGTTGTTTTAAAGGTACTTATTGGCGCACCTACCCTGTCATTGGCTGTGAAAAGATATCCACCATCAGGCAATTGAACAACTCCTCTTCCTCCAATATCGTAATATTCAATATACCAGTATTCCTTTCCGAAGGAAATTTGTTGAGCAAATGAAGAAAAACATGTTGATAAAAATAGAAAAAAGCAAATTAATGTTTTCGAGCTTAATTGGGTTTTCATAAGAAACGGTTTAAGTTTTTATTAACAATAAGTAAGTTAGATAATATTTTGGGGAATTTCTCATCGCAGACCCTGATGAGATAAATGCCGGGAATGAGATGAGTGGGAAGGTGTAAGCTGATTTGCTGCGTTCGACTCATCGAAAGGAACCCAAACGATTTGCCCTGCTAAGGGATACATCGCTCCCCAAAGCAAACAAAAAATTAAACCAACTACGTTTTTCTTCATATAAATAATTGAATTTAAGTTAAATACATTGGTGGAATACATTTATCCCCATCAAGTTCAAATATAATACTTTTATGAGCACAATTTCATAAAACCAGTTAAATTTTTCCCTTTGAAGAAGGAATCCATTACAAAAAGCAAACAGAAATTCTACCTATCCAGAAAATAAGTTATAACAAATAGATAAGCTGGGGATTGGGCAAAATTTTTTAGGATGAAATTCGAATAACTGTAAATCAGGCTAAATCATTTTTCAAACCGCTGAACCAGATAAAGATAAACAGCCTCCTGAATACTTATAATAAGATATGCTTGATACTTGAGATAAGAGATGATTTGGTCTTCGATTCTCGATGATGAAATGCCACTTTCAAGCACGGAAGAGTCAAAATGTGTTTATTTTGCAAATCATTTTATTGACCTTTACAGATGAAGCGATACAAAGACCTTTTTTTCGATCTCGACGATACCTTGTGGGATTTCGATCGTAATTCGGAAGAAACCTTAAGAAAATTATATCATGGATATTTGGCTCAGGAATTGGGAAAGGAAAATTACGCACGATTCCTCTCGACCTATCATCGTATCAACGAAAGGTTATGGAATGATTATAAACTGAACAAGATAAAAAAATCGGAAGTTGCTTATCAGCGGTTTTTGTTTACGTTAGATGAATCGGGCTTAAGCAATGCTTCGCTGGCTCGATTACTTGCAGAAGAATACTTGCGTTCAAGTCCGGCCAAAACCAATTTGATAGCAGGGGCTGTAGAAGTTTTGGAAACCTTGGCCAAAAGTTATAAACTACACATTATTACCAATGGCTTTACTGAAGTACAAATCCCCAAATTGCACAATTCAGGCATAAGACATTATTTTACAACGCTTACTACTTCTGAGGAGGCAGGTTGTCTGAAACCCTGCGGCCAAATTTTTAACTTTGCTCTCGAGAAAGCAGAGGCCCAAATCAATGAAAGTCTGATGATTGGCGATGACCCAGAAGGTGATATTCGGGGAGCAAGAGAAATTGGTCTCGATACGGTTTTGTTCGTAAAACACCATAAAAGAATACAAACGGAATCGACCTATACGATTTCCGAATTAAAAGAATTACTCCAAATTTTAAGTTAAGCATGCAGGTATTTTACTCCGATCAGTTAAGTCCAGCTATGGTTCTTCCAGCAAGAATCAAATTGAACGATGAAGAAAGCCATCATGCTATCAAGTCGATGCGTCTGAAAAATGGTGATTCTTTGATACTGACCGATGGGAAAGGCTATCACTATAAGGCAATGATGGCTGCAAGTGCTATTCCCAATGCCGAGGTCATAGTGAATGAAGTTAGGCAGGTGAAGGACTTTGACAAACCTCACCTTCATTTGGCTATTTCTTTGCTCAAAAACCCCGACCGTCTGGAATGGATGCTCGAAAAGGCCGTGGAATTGGAGATAGATGAAATATCATTTATTATTTGCGAGCGAACGGAAAAACCAAGCGTGAATATGGAAAGGATGAAACGCATAGCAATTGCGGCTTTAAAACAATCGATGGGAGCATGCTTACCAAATATATATGGGCCATTGCTCTTCGACGAATTTTTGGAAAATTACAACCCTCGCTGGAGAGGTTTCATCGCATGGTGCGAAGAGAGAAATAACATTTTATGGGAAGTTTGCCCTCAAAATACAGATATTGTCGTAATAATTGGTCCCGAAGGAGATTTTTCTAATAGAGAAGTCAATAAAGCAATTAGTAAGGGATTTGTACCTGTAAACTTGGGTCGTAAGCGGCTGAGAGCCGAAACTGCCGGTTTGACTTCCATCATGTGGTTTCATCTATTCAACAAAATTTATTAATAGTATGAGATTAAAAATTAATCAGATAACTTTTTTGTTTTTAATAATTGTGGTGTTTTCTTTGGAAAATCTTCATGCACAGGAAAAGCTGAGGATAGGACTTTTGAAATACAGTGGGGGTGGCGATTGGTATGCCAATCCAACTTCTTTACCTAACCTGATCAAATTTTGCAACGAGAATTTACATACGAATATCGACCCCGAGCCTGCCACCGTTGAACCCGGCGATCCCTCGCTGTTTAATTATCCCTTTGTCCACATGACGGGACATGGGAATGTGATATTCAGTGAGCAGGAAATCAGTAATCTGAAAAAATATTTCGAAGCCGGAGGATTTCTTCATATAGATGATAATTATGGAATGGACCTATACATCAGACGAGAATTAAAAAAAATCTTCCCCGATCAGGATTTTGTGGAATTAGGGCCCAATCACCCCATATTTCATCAAAGATATGATTTTCCGAATGGCTTGCCCAAAATACATGAGCACGACAACAAACCACCTCAGGCTTTTGCCTTTTTTTTGAATGGCAGGATGGTTTGCCTGTATACTTACGAATGCGATCTGGGCGATGGCTGGGAAGATATCCGCGTGCATGGCGACAGCGAGGCTACTCACCTCAAGGCCTTGCAAATGGGAGCAAATTTGATTCAATATGTGTTTACTCAGGTAATTCAATGAATTTTTACGTTTCAATTGATTTTGTTTATATTCAATCATGGAATTTATCTATCCTTGGTATTTAGTCGGATTGGCCGCTATTTCAATCCCTATCGTTATTCATCTTTTCAATTTTCATCGGTATAAAAAAGTATATTTTACCAATGTAAGGTTTTTACAGGCTATCCAATCAGAGACGCATAGATCGTCGCGTCTTCGAAATTTGATTTTGTTGCTCTTACGAATACTTTTCATCATTACCTTGGTGTTAGCATTTGCCCAGCCTTATATTCCGGCTTCCAACAATATAAAGCAGGGGAATCCCTTTGCCGTGAGCATTTATTTAGATAACTCACAGAGCATGGAAACAGGTATGGGTAATGAAAATCTGTTGCACCAGGCCAGAGAAAAGGCCCTCGAAATCGTGAACAGTTTTTCTTCGACCGACAAGTTTCAAGTGCTTACCAACGATTTGGAAGGGAAATATCAGCATTTTGTACCTGCCAATGAGGCGAGTATCTGGATAAATGATGTTAAATCGAGTCTGGCACAGGTAAGCACTTCTACTTTATTGCAAACTCAGGCTAACTTGCTTCGCTATGAAAAAAACTACAATCATTTGGCTTTTTTTATTTCGGATTTTGCCAGAAGCACTTTTAGTTTACCAACTAATCTTGATACGAATATTACTTGGATTTTTATCCCCATGCAATCGCCTCTTCCCTTAAATGTCAGTATTGATACTTGCTGGTTCGATACACCAATTATTGCTCCCGGTCTCGAATCCGTGCTTCGTGTCAATGTTACGAATCATAGTGCCAACCAAAGCCGTGAGCTGATGGTAAAACTCAGCACAAATGAAATACAACGCGGACTCAAACCCTTAAGCTTGACTCCCAAAACTACTTTCACTCTTTCATTCCCGCTGTTTAATGCCGATACTGGTACTATAATGGGATCGCTACAAATTAACGATAATGGTTTTACTTTCGACGATGAGCTTTATTTTGCCTATACTGTTCATCCAAAGCTCGAAATCCTTATTGTCAATAATAGTGAAGGAGAAAATCCTCATCTCAATCAGTTATTTCATTCCGACAGTTTGATGTGGGTTGATAATCAGCCTATTCATCAGCTTATTTATTCCCGGCTCGAAAAATCCTCTCTAACCATTTTGAACGAGTTGACCGAATATCCTCAGGGTCTGATATTGAGCGTAAGACACAGTCTCAATGCAGGGCACTCCGTGGCTATTCTACCCCATCCCTCCAAAGGGATTGATCATTTAGAAAGATTCTTATCTAATCTTGGGGCAGGGCTGGAATTGCACGCCGATACTTCATCGACTACAGTTTCACAGGTAAATACTGACCATTTTATTTTTAAACCAGCTATCGAAAGAATGCCTAATATGCCTTTGTTGCCGTCAGTTAAAAAATATTTTAAAATAAATTTGAATTCCCGATCGGGCTATGATAATTTGATGACTTTACGAAATGGCGATCCCTTTCTCATTGCCAAACGTTTGGGAAATGGTCATTTATTTTTTCAGGCTTCCCCCCTTCGTCCTGAATTTACAGATTTCATGCGCAACAATCTATTCGTAGCTGCTTATTTAAACATGGCTATTAGTGGTCAATATCAAAATCCCTTGTATGCTGTTTACGGCAAACCATCCATTTTTTATTTCGAGAAACCTGCCGAAACTACTCCAGCACCTCATCTGATAAAAAGCGACAATACTATCGATATTATCCCATTTTTCAGAGATAGAGATGGCCAAACTGAGATTATTGTCCGCAATGAACTTCCCGAACCGGGTATTTATCATTTAAGAAGGAACAATAAAACGAATGGTTTTATCGCTTTGAATGCCCCACGCACGGAATCCTTGCCCACTTGTTTTTCGGTCGACGAACTCGATAGAATGCTCGAGCAAAAGGGCTGGACCAACTCAATAATCATACAAAAGGATGATTCTTTCCCTATCCGATCTTATATTGCCGAAACCATTCAAGGGAAAAAACTCTGGAGAATTTTCCTTTTTGCAGCTTTGATTTTACTTGCATCAGAAGTAATTTTGCTGCGGTTTTGGAAATAACGAAGTTTTACAATAATGATATATCCTAAAATTCGACTGTCAGAAAACATTTACTGGGTGGGCACCAATGACCGCAAAACTCGCTTATTCGAGAATTATTGGCCTATTCCTTCGGGAATAGCTTACAATTCGTATTTGATTCTCGACGACCAGATTACATTGATGGACACGGTTTCAATGGGCACAATGGATTCTTTTCTCGAGAAACTCAAAGAAATTCTCAACGGCCGTGCAATAAATTATTTGATTATCAATCACATGGAGCCAGACCATTCGGGCGCTGTAAAAACCATTATCAATGAATTTCCTCAAGTAACCATTGTTGGCAACAATCGAACCTTTCCTATGCTCGAGGGTTATTATGGTATTAAAAAAAATTTGATGGAAGTGGAGGAAAATGCGGTCCTACATACAGGTCAACATCAGTTTCATTTCTATTTAACACCCATGGTTCATTGGCCCGAAACCATGATGACTTATGAATCGACAGAGAAAATACTTTTTTCGGCCGATGCTTTCGGAAGCTATGGTACCTTGGACGGAGGCATATTTGATGATGAATTGAATCTTTCGTTTTATGAAGACGAAATGAGAAGATATTATTCGAATATTGTGGGTAAATATGGATTACAGGTACAGAAAGCCCTCGCTAAACTCGAGTCGCTCGACTTGCGCATGATCGCTTCGACTCATGGCCCTATCTGGCGTTTACATATTCCGAAAGTTGTGGAATTTTATAGAAACTGGAGTACTTATAAAACTGAACAAGGAGTAGTGATAGCATTTGGTTCGATGTATGGCAATACTGAAAAGATGGCCGATATTATTGCGAGAGCAATAGCCGAAGAAGATATTCGCAATGTCAGAATTTACGATGTATCGAAAACGCATAGCAGTTATATCATTAGCGATATATGGAAATATCGAGGGGTTATTCTGGGCAGCTGTGCATATAATGGTGGAATATTTACTCCCATGCGCGACCTCCTGATGCAATTGGAACATATTATGCCCAGGAATCACTTTCTATCTATTTTTGGTTCGATGAGCTGGGGAGGCGGTGGAGTAAGTACTTTAAAAAAATTTGCCGAAAATATCAAATGGGAACTGATTGGCGAGGCTATCGAAGTTAAGCACAGCCCAAGTGACAAAGATATTGTATCATTGATAGAACTGGGTAAACAAATGGCCAGAAGATTAAAAGAAAACGATTCGTCGTTCAGTGAAAACAATAAACCGGAAATGATTTGACCCATCCTACTTTTACGGACGGGGTGTAAGGCATGGACGAAAATATTCAAAACGAAGAATTATTTCCCGAGGATTCCATCAAGGAAAATGAAACCTCAGCAAGCTCAGAGTATAGAACAATTACTTTGAGGGGAATGTACGAGAACTGGTTTCTCGATTACGCCACCTATGTGATCATGGAAAGAGCCATCCCCGAGATGGCCGATGGCCTTAAACCGGTACAACGCCGCCTTCTCCATGCCATGTACGAAATGGACGACGGACGCTATAATAAGGTGGCCAACATCATAGGCCAAACCATGAAATATCATCCTCATGGCGATCAATCTATTGGCGACGCACTGATACAACTGGGGCAAAAAGAGCTTTTAATCGATTGTCAAGGGAATTGGGGAAATATTTTCACGGGTGATCAGGCTGCCGCACCACGATACATCGAAGCGCGTCTCTCAAAATTTTCCCTCGAAGTCGTATTCAATCCTAAAACGACTCAATGGAAACTCAGTTACGACGGTCGTAATAAAGAACCTGTTACCCTTCCTGTAAAATTCCCTCTTCTGCTTGCTCAAGGTGTTGAAGGAATTGCCGTGGGACTTGCTTCTAAAATTCTACCCCATAATTTCAACGAACTGATCAAAGCCAGCATAAAGATCCTAAATAATGAAGACTTCGAAATTTTCCCTGACTTCCAAACGGGAGGACTGGCCGATTGTTCTAAATACAACCGAGGTCTCAGAGGTGGTAAGATAAGAGTACGTGCAAGAATCGTTCAACTCGATAAAAAAACCCTTGCCATAACCGAAATCCCCTATGGAGTTACCACCTCCAGCCTCATCGACAGCATTTTGACTGCCAACGACAAAGGAAAAATAAAAATCAGAAAAATTGAAGACAATACAGCCGAAAACGTAGAAATTCTTGTACACATCGCTTCCGGCGTATCACCCGACCAAACCATCGACGCCCTCTATGCTTTTACCGATTGCGAAGTAAATATAAGCCCTAATGCTACCGTCATTCTGAATGGAAAACCTGCCTTCATCGACGTTAACGAAATCTTACGTATCAATACTCAGAATACCGTCGAATTACTGAAGAAAGAATTACTAATCAGGCTTAACGAGCTGGAAGACGACTGGCACCACAGTTCATTGGAAAAAATATTCATCGAAAAAGAAATTTATCTCCAGATCAGGCAAAGTAAAAGTTTCGAAGAAGCCATCAGTACCATTCAAAAAGGATTGAAACCCTTCCTTCAACTCTTGCATCGCGAAGTTACCTACGAAGATATCACTCATCTTACTGAAATAAGAATAAAACGTATCTCGGCCTACAATACTTTTGAGGCTGATCGTCATATTGAAAGTATTGAAAATGAGATGCAAAAAGTAAAAGAGCGGCTTGAGAATTTGATAGATCATGCCATCGAATGGTTCGAACATATTGGCAATAAATACGGGATCCATAATGAACGAAAAACCGAACTACGCAGTTTCGATACAATAGAAGCAGCAGCAGTAGCTGCAACCAACGAAAAATTATATGTGAACCGAACCGAAGGTTTTGCAGGTATGGGTCTTAAAAAGGATGAATATGTCTGCGATTGCTCCGACCTCGATGATATCATCGTCTTCCGCCAGAATGGTACCTTTATGGTTACACGTGTAGCCGAAAAAGTTTTCGTTGGCCAAAATGTGGTCCATATCAATGTATTTCGCCGCAACGACGAAAGAACCATTTACAATATGATCTATCAAGATGGAAAGACAGGTCCCATTTATGTGAAACGCTTTGCTGTAGTAAGCATAACAAGAGATAAGGAATATAACCTTACACCGGGAAAACCAGGCACCAAAGTGCTCTATTTTACTGCCAATCCCAATGGAGAAGCCGAAATCGTAAAATTATTCCTGAAACCTAAACCCAAACTCAAGAAGCTTCAGTTTGAATTCGATTTTGCTTCACTATCAATTAAAGGACGAAACAGTAAAGGCAATATACTTACCCATCATCTGGTAAAATCGGTTATTAAAAAAGAAGCAGGTGTTTCGACTCTGGGGGCACGAAATATTTGGTGGGACGATACGGTGAATCGTCTCAATGTCGAAGGCAGGGGAATGCTTCTGGGTGCATTTATGCCCGAAGACAGGATCATTACTTTTACCCAAAGCGGCTATTACCGCATTACCGGGAATGACATTTCCGCACATTTTGATGATGACCTGATCTATATTGCAAAATTCGATGAAGAAAAAATAATCACTGCTGTTTACAGAAATGAGAATGATGGATTTTTTTACATCAAACGCTTTAGACCCGAACCTTCCGACAAAAAAATCTCATTCCTTGGTGAAGAAGCCAACCACCAACTCGTGGCATTTTCAATAGATTACCTGCCTCAACTAAAAGTCGAATTCGAGCAAACCAACAGGCGTAAACCCAGAGAACCCCTTATTCTGAACGTTTCCGAGTTTATTGATATAAAAAGTTATAAATCGAAAGGAAAAAGAATTTCGACTCACTCCATCCATTCGGCCGTCTTTATCGAACCTTTACCTTATATTGCCGAAGGCATCGAAGAAGCCGAAATGATACTTGCCGAAGCCAACGACGAACTCATTCCAAATGGAAACAATGGAGACGAAGGTTTAGAAAACAATTCGCCCACCAGTGATACTTCCACCTCTGACTCTTTCGACAAACCTCAGCCCATGCCTAAAGGTATACAGCTCGATCTGGATTTTTAAATATAAATTCCCCTTCTTTATATTCTTAATCAAATCGCTCTTTACTGTTATTGTAAGAGTATAAAATGCAATCCATTCCAAATTTATTCGAACCATTCATTTCACGAATGGCTAATGAGGGAGAATTATTAACCCTTGCGCCCATCCATTATAAACAATTATATTTCAGTTATTTAGTCACAGACTTAACCCAACTTGAGCGCCTTAGGGTTGTAACTTCCTTGTATACAGCAAGTTGACCTTTTGAATTTCAACTTTCGGGGAACACAAATTCTTTCCTGTAAAATGGCATCATGTAAATTAAAGTAATT
>Ga0302242_1002737_pt1 | contig 10794 bp, 10 predicted proteins | sample AAG_UR_Lys_MG_FD_193510 | JGI IMG/M metagenome (GOLD analysis project Ga0302242, IMG submission 193510) | Enriched activated sludge microbial communities from anaerobic digester in WTTP, New Holstein, Wisconsin, United States - AAG_UR_Lys | ecosystem: Engineered > Bioreactor > Anaerobic >... | reverse complement strand
AGGGAAAACTCAGACCTTTTCAAGCATGATTTCCTCAAATGTAACAAGCGTGACATTGCCGCTCTTTTCAGCGGCTTCCATACAGTTTTTTGTGAAGCCGGAGCGAGAGAAAAGATAAAGATAGGTATTATTATACTTAAATAATTGGCTGCGGGCGGTAAGCGTTTCGAGGACGCCGACATCAACTTTTTCTTTTGTCCACTTGCATTCGGCAAACAAGGCTGAGCCTTCGCCATTCGCAGCAATGATGTTAATTTCCGTCTCTCTTTTGTGCTTTGGATCATTGCCCCACCAACGACCAAGATCAGAAAAGGGGAAGGGCACCATCCCTTTGCGGTTCAAGTCCCACAAATATTGTTTGCATATTTCTTCAAAGACCGCACCCATATATGAGTTTAGCTGTTCGGAAATATTCTTGTAAGCAAGATCGATCATCCCGTTTTCCAGAATCGACAGGTTGCCGGGAATAAAACGATACCAGAAGCGGAACAAGTTGTCCGCAATAATATAAATAGTCTTTTTCGAAGACTTTTCTGCAAAAGGTGTTTCTTTTTTGATGATTCCAAGGGAAATCAGCTTTTTTAGGCAAGCGGCACAAGCGCTGGTTTCTTCTCCGACTTTGCTTGCAATTTCAGAAAGTTTTGTGCTGCCCGCTGCAACTGCAGTGATGATGGCGTTGTAAAGGGCTGCTTCACGTACCTCTTGTTTTAGAAGATTGTTTGGCTCCTCAAACAAATAGGCGCTTGTGTCCAACAAACGTGACTTTATATTTTCTTCGACGGAGAGCGTATCCTTCATTTGCAGCAAATACTGGGGAGTTCCGCCGACAATGCCATAAATTTCAGCCATGTCCTGTGCAGAAAAGTTTTGAAAGTATTTGCAACTTTCCCCAAAATCAAAGGGTTGTACTTTAAACTGCGCAGTGCGCCTCCCGTAAAGAGGACTCTGATAGCCCAACACCTGCTCTTCCATAAAAGACATTGAGGAACCGCAAAGAATCAAAAATAATTTTGAACTGTCCTTGTTTTTATCAATCAACATCTGGAGAATCGAGGGCAATGCCTTGTAAGCTTTTGCAAGGTAGGGGTATTCGTCGAGAACCAGCACGATCTGTTTTTCCTCGGCAAGCTTAAAGACGTATTCAAGTGCTGCTTGGAATGAAGAAAAAAGCGGAGAATCAGCAAAACCTCCAGTATATGTGAAAATGCTTCTGCTCAGATTTTCAAGATTTTGAATCGCATTGCTTTCGATTCCGGTAAAGAAAATAACATCTTTCGCATTCACAAATTCGTTGATCAGCGCAGTTTTACCGACACGACGACGACCGTAAATAACGGGAAACTGAAAAGTACCGCTATTATATAGTTGATTCAATTTTTTCAATTCTTGTTCTCGGCCGATAAACATGGCGAAAACCTCCCTGAAGTAGCTGCTAATTTACGATTTACTAAAGTGTAGCATTGTTCAAAAAAATGTCAACAATATTGCTAATTTTAAAATTAGTAATGTAAAAATTAGCAATGTTGTTGCTCTCTTTTCTCGGGTTCGACTCCCCCTGATCAAATAAAAAGACACCCTCGCAAGCTAACGAAGGTGTCTTTTCGTTGGGAACCCGTAGGGCGGGCTCACCCACTGACTCAATATGCGTTGCGTGTTCCATAAGGGGCTGCTGCCCCCTCTTGGCGGATCTCGTGTCTCGATCCTGTCACCCCCGGAGCGGTGGTCTGTAATCGCCGTCTTAAAACATTTATAGCTTAACGGCGATATACGCTGATCGGGAAAGATGCTCTCTCCCGATACCTTCTCTGAGTCAGGGGTTCGACTCCCCCTGATCAAATAAAAAGACACCCTCGCAAGCTAACGAAGGTGTCTTTTTGTTGGTAACCCGTAGGGGAGTCGAACCCCTGACTCCGCCGTGAGAGGGCGACGTCTTGACCACTTGACCAACGGGTCATAATAAGGCTTTTTTATTATAGTGGATTTTCTCCCGTTTGTCTATGGTAATTTGTCTTTTCTTTTGTTAGAATAACAGGCATAGAAAAGCAAGAGGCAGGCTGTCCCGTCGCCTGAATAAATACAAAAGATGAGAAACGGAGAAAGAATATGATGTACCAAAGCACGAGAGGAAGCCAGAACAAAAAGAATGCCGCCCAGGCTATCATTCGCGGAATTGCGGAAGACAAAGGCCTTTATGTGCCGGAAAGCATACCGGCGCTGTCCGTAAAACCGGAGGAGCTTAGAGGTTTGGACTATCGGGAGATCGCTTACCGCATCCTTTCGGGTTTTCTTACCGATTATACAGAGGAAGAACTTCGGTATTGCGTGGATCACGCATACGACGAAAAATTTGAAGCAAAGGATATCGCCCCCCTGGTCAAAGCCGGGGATGCCTGGTTCCTGGAATTGTACCACGGGAGAACGGCAGCTTTTAAGGACATGGCCCTTTCCATCCTGCCCTACCTTCTCACCACGGCCATGAAAAAGGAAAAAGAAGATAAGAAGATCGCCATCCTGACAGCCACCTCCGGTGACACGGGAAAGGCTGCGCTGGAAGGCTTTGCCGATGTTCCCGACACGGAGATCATCGTGTTCTTCCCTCACGGCGCAGTGAGCCAGGTGCAGGAAAAGCAGATGACCACCCAGGAAGGGGCCAACACCCACGTCTTTGCCATCAAGGGTAATTTCGACGATGCCCAGACCGCAGTAAAGAAGATCTTCAACGACGATGCCCTTGCTGCAAAACTGGAGGAGAGGGGCTATCGCTTCTCTTCGGCGAATTCCATTAATATCGGAAGACTTGTTCCTCAGGTGGCCTACTATGTCTGGTCCTACGTCAAGCTCCTGGAGCAGGGAGTGGTAAAAGACGGCGAAAAGATCAATATTGTGGTCCCCACCGGCAACTTCGGCAATATCCTTGCTGCGTACTATGCGGCGCAAATGGGGATTCCTGTGGGCAAATTCATCTGCGCTTCCAATGAAAACAAAGTTCTCACTGATTTTATCAACACCGGAGTGTATGATATTCAAAGAGAATTCCATGTGACCAATTCCCCCTCCATGGACATTCTGATTTCCAGCAATCTGGAGAGACTTCTTTATCATCTTTCCGGCGCAAACGGGGAAGAGATCGCAGCCTTGATGGATTCTTTGGATAAAGAAAAGAAGTATGAAGTCAGCGGCAAGATCAAGGAGGGTCTGTCCTCGTTCTACGGCGGCTTTGCGGATGAAGATTCCACCCTGGAAACCATCGGCAGAATGCACCGGGAGCACGGCTATCTCATGGATACCCACACGGCGGTGGCATACAAAGTATATGAAGACTACAGAAAAGCAACGGGAGATAACGCCCCTGCGGTGATCGCTTCTACCGCCAGTGCCTACAAATTCGCAGAAAGTGTGGCGAAGGCCATCGGCCTGCCCGAAGAAAAAGACGGCTTTGCCAGCATTCGTGCTCTGCATGGAGCCAGCGAGGTCCGGGTTCCGGCGGGGCTGAAGGGCCTGGAAGAAAAACCGGTCAGACACAATACTGTTCTGGAAAAGGATGGATTGGCAGAAGCCGTTTTGGCGGTGCTGAAATAGCTTCGGGAAAAACCGCAACTTGCAAAAAAAATCCACCAATACAAAAAAACAGCTTTCCTTCATAAGGGGGGCTGTTTTTGTATAACCTTATAGTGCGTTGTTAAAAAATAGCACAAACATCAGACAAAAAAACATAAAAAGCACAATCGTAAGAGGAAAGAGGTGGAGTATTTGCGCATTATATAATTTTTGCGAACATTGAAAATGTGAAATATACAAACAATTTAAGCTCAAATTATCTTTCAATTCTGTGAATAGTGAAATAATTGGCAAATAAAATGAAATGTGATACAATGCTCTCATCTTTATACATCAATATTCATCATATTATCTAGGGGATTGATTTTCAACAGGATAGAGGCGCTTTCTTTGTTGGAGATCAGTCGGTTTGTTTAGGAAAAGCGAGTGAAGGAAATGAAATTTCGCAAACATCTTTCGGCAATCCATGTGGAGCATCACAAGAACACTGCTGAGCTTCCTACGGAAAAAATGCCAATCCCCGACAAGCTGTACATTGCAATGGCACAGCACATCGGGGCGCCCTGCCAGCCCACGGTTTCTGTGGGGGACTACGTCAAGGTAGGGCAAAAGATCGGAGACAGCGAGGCTTTTGTCAGCGCGCCGATCCATACCGGTGCCTCCGGCACTGTGACCGGGATCGAAAAGACCATGACTTCCAACGGTGTCTGCACGGTGATTACCATCGAAACAGACAAAAAGCAGGAAGTGTGGGAAGGGGCCGTTCCTCCTGCAGTGACGGACAAAGACAGCTTCCTGAAGGCGGTAAGAGATTCCGGCCTTGTGGGACTTGGCGGTGCGGCGTTCCCCACCCATGTCAAGTACAACCCCAAAAACCTGAACGAAGTAGATACTTTGGTTTTGAACGGTGCGGAATGTGAACCGTACATCACTTCCGACTATCGGACCATGCTGGAAGACAGTGAACTTCTCATCAAAGGCATCAAATCCGTGCTGAAGTATCTTGGGATCAAACGCGCAGTGATCGGCATTGAGAGCAACAAGCCTGCTGCCATCAGTAAACTTCGCGAAATGACCAAGGACAGCCCGGAGATCGAGATCCTGGAGCTCCGTTCTTCCTACCCGCAGGGAGCAGAAAAAGTCCTGATCTACGAAGCCACCGGAAGAATGGTTCCTCCGGGAAAACTTCCTGCTGATGTAGGCACCATTGTTTCCAATGTAGGCTCTGTAGTAGCTCTGGAAAAATATCTGGAAACCGGCATGCCCCTTGTGACCAAGAAAATGACGGTGGACGGCAATGTGGTAAAAACCCCGAAAAACATCGAAGTTCTCATCGGAACAAAAATCTCCGAGGTCATGGATGCCTGCGGCGGATATACCGGAACTCCCGGAAAGATCCTCATGGGCGGCCCCATGATGGGAAGAGCCATCTTCGATGATGAATTCTCCGTCATAAAGAACAACAATGCCATCCTTGCCTTTGACAGGGAGTGGTCGGCGCTGCCCAAAGAAACGGCTTGCATCAACTGCGGCCGCTGCATGCAGGCTTGTCCCCTCAACCTCATTCCTACAGGAATCGCAAAGGCTTACAAGAAAAAGAATATTGACGAGCTGAAAAAACTTCAGGTCATGATCTGTATGGAGTGCGGATCCTGCACCTATGTGTGTCCTGCTAAGAAGCAGCTGAGCTTTACCAACAAGCTGGCTAAGGCGTTCGTTCAGGAAGGAGGGAAAAAATAATGAGTCAAAACCTGAAACAAAACCTCGTCGTTTCGTCCTCTCCTCATGTAACGGATAAAACCACGACTTCCCGGATCATGCTCGATGTCATCATCGGACTTCTTCCGGCGTTCATCATGTCCGGTGTGATCTTCGGACCCCGGGCCATCATTCTGACCATCGTTTGCGTGATTTCCTGCGTAGTTTTCGAGTACGGTTTCCGCAAACTTCTGAAAAGAGATACCACCATCACAGACCTTTCTGCTGTGGTAACGGGTATTCTTCTCAGCTTCAATCTGCCCTCTAACTTGCCGTATTGGATGGCAGTAGTGGGTTGTTTTGCGGCTATCGTAGTAGTAAAACAGCTGTTTGGCGGCATCGGACAGAACTTTGTCAACCCCGCCATTGCGGCCAGAATTTTCATGATCGTGTCTTTCTCCACGCCCATGACCACATGGCCCATTCCCGAGCGGATCTTCTCGGCGGCAGACGCAGTGACCAGTCCGACTCCTTTGGGTATCCTCAACATGGGTGGCGACCCGGCCACTTTGCCCACCAACATGGACCTGTTCCTTGGCTTTGTGGGCGGTTCTCTCGGTGAAACCAGTGCGGTGGCCCTGCTTTTGGGTGGCATTTATCTCCTCGCCCGCAAGGTCATTTCTCCGGCCATCCCGGTTGCCTTTATTGGAACCGTCTTTGTCTTTGCCCTTTTGATGGGACAGGATCCGATTTTTCATATCTTTGCCGGCGGCGTTATGCTGGGAGCTATTTTCATGGCTACGGACTACTGCACATCGCCTCTTTCTGTCAAAGGCAAAATCGTATTCGGCATTGGCTGCGGACTGATCACTATGGTGATTCGTGTATTCGGATCCTATCCGGAAGGGGTTTCTTTCTCCATCCTGATCATGAATATCCTGACGCCTCATATCGATACGCTTTGCAATCCCATGTACAAGCCGGAAAAAGGAGGTGCGGCAAAATGAATTCATCCAAGAAAGAAATGATCGCACCTACTCTGGTGCTGTTCCTCATCTGTCTGGTGGTCACAGCGGCTCTTGCCGGGACTTATCAGGTGACGAAACCAATCATTGAAGACATCAATGCCAAAAATGCCAATCTCGCCAGAGCGGAAGTCCTTCCCTCCGGCGCAGATGGATTTACCAAAGTGGACGGTGCGTTGATCACTAATGTGGCAGACATGTACCAGGCCGACAATGGTTCCGGTATGACCTTCACCACTACGGATAAAGGCTTTGGCGGAACATTAACGGTAATGGTGGGTGTGGATGCCCAGGGGGCCATCAGCGGTGTGAAGATCACTGAACATGGTGAGACTCCGGGTCTTGGCACCAAAGCCATGACGCCGGAATACTTAGCGCAATATAAGGGACAGACAGCCATTACGAGAACCAATGAATCCGGCAAAACCCAGATCGATGCCATCACCGGTGCCACCATCTCGTCCAATGCCATTTTCAGAGCGACCAACACGGCTCTGGCCCAGTTCAATGAGATCGGAGGTGTGCAGTAATGAATAAATTAAGTATCATTACTAATGGGATCATCAAAGAAAACCCGGCGTTGATCTTGCTGTTGGGCACTTGCCCCACCCTGGCTGTTACGACTTCTGCAGTGAACGGCATTGGTATGGGTGTTTCCACCATGGCCGTTTTGATCTGTTCTAACATCGTTATTGCCATGCTGAAAAGAATTATTCCGGCAAAAGTCAGGATCCCCTGCTATATCGTCGTTATTGCAGGTTTTGTAACCATCGTCAGCTTATTGCTGCAGGCCTTTGCTCCGGACATCAACAAAGCTTTGGGTCTGTTCATTCCCCTGATCGTGGTAAACTGCATCATTTTGGGAAGAGCAGAGATGTTTGCCAATAAGAATTCCGTATTGGATTCGGCGCTGGACGGTATTGGAATGGGCATCGGATTTACTTTTGCCCTGCTTTGCATGGGTTCCATCCGTGAACTGATTGGTTCCGGTTGTCTGTTTGGCTTTGAAATCACCACAAAAATCATCGATCCTGTGGCGATTTTCATGCTGGCTCCCGGAGCGTTTTTCACCTATGGCTGCCTGGTAGCCCTTGTCAATTATCTGACGAAGGGAAAAGCCATCAAAGCAGAAATGGGCTGCACAAACTGTCCTTCCGCCGCCGCCTGTCAGTTAGCTGGGAAAGGAGGCTGTGACGAATAATGGCAGAATATATGATCATCATTTTAGGCGCAGTACTGGTAAATAACTTTGTACTGGTTCGCTTTTTGGGAATCTGTCCTTTCCTTGGGGTATCTAAGAAGTTAGATTCCGCAGTGGGGATGAGTTTAGCAGTTATTTTTGTAATGGTGTTGGCGACTGCTGCTACCTACCCGGTACAGATGCTTCTGAATCGTGCGGGAGTTGGTTATTTGCAGACCCTTGCTTTTATCCTGATCATTGCATCTTTGGTGCAGCTTGTAGAAATCGCTTTGAAAAAATACCTTCCCGGCCTGCACAAGTCATTGGGAGTGTATCTTCCTTTGATCACCACCAACTGTGCGGTTTTGGGTGTATGCATCCTCAATATTGATGAAGGGTTTACTTATTTGCAGGCGATCGTCAATGCCCTCGGTGCTGGAATTGGATTCCTGCTGGCCATGGTTCTTTTTTCCGGTGTCAGACAGAGAATCGAAGAAAACGACTATCCGGCGGCCTTTAAAGGCGTGCCGTCAACTCTTATTGCTGCGTCTATTGTTTCCATGGCCTTTATGGGCTTTGCCGGAGTCATAGACGGCATATTTGGACGTTAGGAAAGGGGAGAAAAACGATGGAATATATTATCCCCGTAGCGATCGTTGTCGGGATCGGTGTTTTCGCCGGTTTGATTCTTACCGTTGCCGCTAAATTTATGGCGGTGAAAGAAGATGAAACGGCGGTTGCCATTTTGGAAGTACTGCCCGGTGCCAACTGCGGTGCCTGCGGTTTTGCAGGATGTGCGGACTATGCCTCTGCTCTTGCGGCGGACAGAAGCCTGCCCATCAATGCCTGTCCTCCGGGAGGCGCTGCGGTGACAAGAGCTCTCAGCGACCTTTTGGGTTTGGAATTTGCGGATTCAGCGGGGCAGTTTGCAGTGATGCACTGTTCCGGAACCTGCGATAAAACCTCTTATGTCATGGAATACCAGGGAACGCAGACCTGCGCCTCCAACAAATTGTTTTTCGGAGGCCGTGGGGCCTGCCAGGCAGGATGTCTTGGATTTGGAGACTGCCAGACGGTTTGCAATTACAATGCTATTACCATGGAAAACGGACTTGCTAAAATCAATCGTTTTCGGTGTATTGGCTGTGGACTTTGTGCGAAAGCCTGCCCCAACAATTTGATCCAGATCATATCTGCCGACAAACGTATTGTGGTGGGGTGCAGTACCAAAAATCCTCCCGAAAAGACCGAAGAAGTCTGCCAGGTTGGGTGTATTGCTTGCGGCGCCTGCGTAGAAAGTTGTAAGCTGGATGCCATTCACATCGTAGATGGTGTTGCTGTGGTGGATTACGAGAAATGTAAGAATTGTGGGATGTGCGCAAAAGTATGCCCGAAAAATATCATCACCGTGTTCCCCAGGACTCCCGGACCGGCTCCGGCCAAGGCACCGGCTAAAGCTGCAGAAGCTCCTGCGGCTCCCCTTGCGGAAACACCCAAAACAGAAGCGTAAACAAATCATTAAAGCATCAACCGGATCCCATCAACAGGAAACTGTCAGGTGGGATCTTTTTTTAGGATTGTTAAAAAAATGATGTTCTTTTATTTACAAATGAAAATGAGAGTGCTATAGTTTTAGGTGTCTCGTTAAACTATTGTCAAATTTTATTATTTTATTAAGGAGTGACACCATGTCTAAACACCAAGGGGAAGGAACACTTTGTGATCATAATACAAAGAATGTTCCTTTTTTGCTACTCGCACTTATTTTCTTTGTTTTTCTCGGAATCGCCTTTCTGCCCTCCATCAATGAAGGGGTAGCGGAAGGCATGGCTGCCCTGAGTGGCGGCGGGGAATCCACTCTCACGGCAGAGGCCCAAACCATTTTCGACACCCTCCAATACGGCCGTTCCATCCATGTTCTGGCTATGCTTCTTTTGGGTTTCGGATTTCTCATGTGCTTTGTCAGAGGACACGGATTCAGTTCTATTACGGCTACCCTTCTTGTGGTAAGCGTATCCATCCCTGTGTACATGCTCATCAAGGGTCTGGAAGGAGAAGGTTCACCTCTCAGTATTGAAACTTTCCTCTTTGCAGAATTCTGCGCAGCCAGCTTGCTGATTACCATCGGGGCACCTCTGGGCCGTCTCAAGATGGATCAGTATCTGCTGCTGGGAGTTTTGTTTGTCCCCGTTTATTTCTTCAACGAATGGCTCGTTTTGGAAAGCGGTAAGTACGCTGGATTTCTTGATACCGGCGGAAGCGTTCTGATCCACGCTTTTGGAGCCTATTTCGGTCTGGGTTTTGTGGCTACCACGGCGAAAAAATTCGCAAAATGCCCCTCCTGTGAAAGTGATCCCATCAGCAACCAGTTCTGCCTCCTGGGAAGCCTCATCCTCTGGGTGTTCTGGCCTTCTTTCACCAGTGCCATCGTTGCGCCGGACAGAGTGGTCCTTACGGCAGTAAACACCGTCTTTGCTCTTTGCGGAGCTACCATTGCCACCTACATCTTTACCAAGCTCATTCGTGGTCATATCGACATTGAGGATATTGCCAACGCAGCCCTGGCAGGAGGCGTAGCTATCGGCTCCACCTGCGATATGGGGAACCCCGGCATGTCCATGCTCATCGGTATTGCTGCAGGAATTCTCAGCACCTGTGGATTTGCCCTGATTGCACCTAAAGTACAGACACTGATCAAAGGCACCGACACCTGCGGTGTGCACAATCTTCACGGCATGCCCGGACTTCTGGGTGGTCTTTCCGCCATCATTATCACCGGCAATGCAGGAATTCAGCTTTTGGGCATCGTGACCACTGTGGTGATCGCTTTTGTTGGCGGCAGAATCGTTGGACTTCTTGTAGGATTGTTGGGGACGAAAACCGCAACTTACAGCGATGTCGATGAATTCGCAGAGTAAATAAAAAAACAACCAGCAACCAGCTTTAGGGGGAGCGTCCGGTGAACTTCGGGTGCTCCCCCACGAACTTTTGTGTTACTCATTATAAGCTCCGAACTGTTTTTTGGCACTTTCATTTTCACAGCTTGCTTTTTTGTTAAAATGCTGATTTTTCATATTGCTTTTCAGAGCAAGTTATTGTATAGTTAATAGGCACGTGTGACGTGTCAAAGTGATTCGGAGAGTTGACCGAGTGGCTAAGGAGCCCGCCTGGAAAGCGGGTAAGGCGTAACAGCCCCGTGGGTTCGAGTCCCATGCTCTCCGCCAAAAAAAGCACCACCTGAGAAGGTGGTGTTTTTTTATGTTGCGGAAGCGGGACTCGGAGCCACGGGAGTGGGTGAGAAGGTCCCATGCCGTTTTGCCCCAAGCTTGCTTG
>Ga0302242_1002729_pt1 | contig 10820 bp, 11 predicted proteins | sample AAG_UR_Lys_MG_FD_193510 | JGI IMG/M metagenome (GOLD analysis project Ga0302242, IMG submission 193510) | Enriched activated sludge microbial communities from anaerobic digester in WTTP, New Holstein, Wisconsin, United States - AAG_UR_Lys | ecosystem: Engineered > Bioreactor > Anaerobic >... | reverse complement strand
AAGAGATCCGGAATTCGAGCCGGATCTCTAAAAATAAGTAACGCGCATTATACATTAAGGATCCCGCTTATGCAAGAGTTTGCGGACTCTTGTTCCTTGGTGTGCCACATAGCCAAATGATAGCATAAAGAGCGCTTTTGCGCTTATATAAAGGCAAAACATAGTTCAGCAGATCGAAACTTATTGAAAAATAATTTGATAATCCTAAAACTTAGGTGTATCTTATCTTTAGATACCTGATCATAATGTTAATGTAATGTTACGATAGTGTTAAGGGGGCGTTCGATCTGGAAGACTTCTCCTATTTGTCCGGCGCAAAAAAGATATGGGAAGAATGGCGTTTTGAGCCCTGGAGCAGCGGAAGCGCCGAGGGACTCAGGAGGAGGGTCAGCCTTATCAAATCCGGACTACTCGGAGAGATCGCAAGATATTATGTGGACGACTACATAGTATGGAAATATCTTCCTGAAGATCCGGACAGAATATTCAATACAGCATCACATGAGACTGACCTTATGTCTCAGCGCTATCTTTTCCTGGTATCGGAAGAAAAATACTCGACCAGAAAGAGATCATTAATGCTTGGCCTGAGAGGATTTGTCGAGATCCACATGTACAGGCCGGGAGACACAGTTCCCAAAGAGATAGAAGATCTGGCATATCTGGCAGGCAAAGCAGAGGAGGTGGTAGGGCCGAAACATTCCTGAAAGAAGCTCTTTCAGGAGACTGCCGTAAGGCAGGACATAACTTTTTAGGAGGTGTCATTCATGTTTCCGGTGATGTTTATCGTCTCTGCAGTTCTCTTCGTTTTTGGTTACAAGTTTTACGGGGATTTCATGGCAAAGGTCTACGACCTGGACAATAAAAACCCCACTCCGGCAGAACAGCTCAATGACGGGGTAGATTACTGCCCCGCCCACCCGGCAGTCGTACTGGGACACCACTTTTCATCCATCGCAGGCGCAGGACCAATAGTCGGCCCCATCACAGCGGCTTCCATATTCGGATGGCTTCCCACCATCATGTGGTGCGTACTCGGCTCCATCTTCCTTGGGGGACCTCACGACATGGGTTCGCTCGTATCCTCGATGCGGCATGAGGGCAAATCCGTAGGTGTCGTGATAGAGCGCTGGATAGGAGAGACAGGCAAAAAGCTCTTCCTGGGATTCACGATCCTCTCATTGATCCTCGTTGTGGCTGTATTCCTTGTCCTGACCACGGCCACATTTGTAACAGACCCGGTAGTCGCATTTGTAGGATGCCTCTACATCCTGCTTGCCGTTATCTCAGGCATTCTCATCTATCGTTTCAATCTTAACTTTAAAATAGTCACGGTATTCATGCTCATAATAGTTGCCATATGCTCATTCAAAGGCGGGGACTGGCCTTTTGTCGCCGCGATGTTCACACATTCCGCCGACCAGTGGAACATGTTCCTGGCCATCTATATCCTGGCAGCCTCGGTCCTTCCCGTCTGGCTGCTTCTGCAGCCCAGAGACTATCTTGCCTCCTTCTTCCTGTATTTCGCAGTCGGCATAGGTGCAATAGGCATGCTGTTCGGAGCTAAGATGGACAGCGGCGCGATCCCGGTGCTTGCGGACAACGTAAAATATTTCGGTCTGACCAAGCTCCATCTCTGGCCGATGCTATTTGTAATAGTGGCATGCGGAGCGATCTCTGGATTCCATTCGCTTGTAGGGAGCGGAACGACCTCAAAACAGCTCTGCCATGAAAGGGACGCGCTTCCTGTCGGGTACGGCGCCATGCTTCTCGAAGGGCTGGTCGCAGTCATCTCGATAGGGACGCTGATGGTCGCAGGCGGTATCCAGAAGGGCGGACCGGTTGGAACTTTTGCGGCAGGCTTTGGACAGTTCTGCACTATAGTCGGCATCGATCCCGTCCTTGGAACAAGGCTTGGAGCCATAGCCATCAACGGTTTCCTCCTCACATCGCTCGACACGGCAACAAGGCTCGCGCGTTATCAGATACAGGAATTCACGGGCGGCAGGATAGGCAAATACCTTGCCACAATTATAGCTATCGCAGTTGCGCTGGGGCTCGTTTATGTGAAGACGACCGATGCTTCAGGCAAGGTCGTAGCTGCGTGGGCAATGATATGGCCGGTATTCGGAGCTTCCAATCAGCTTGTCGCAGCTCTTGCCCTCCTTGGCATCGCAGTATGGATAATCCGCGGCCTCAAGAAAAAGGCGACATTCCTGATCGTCCCCTTCTGGTTTATGCTTGTGACAAGCATGGCCGGACTGGTAATCGAGATCAAAACAACACTGAGCAGTCCAAGCCCGAACTATCCCCTTGCCGCGATATCTGCGATACTTCTGGTACTTGCGGTCCTGATGGTCAGAGAGGGACTTAAGGCACTGAAGCTCGAAAAAGCGCAGGGATAAGACAAAGAAAATATTACTCTCGTCAGATACATCATGGGCAGGCTTTTCTTCAGCCTGCCCTATCGGTTGATCCTGACTCTGTCATCTTACTGTTCGGCCTCTTCCGTGTCGATGATCGGCCTAAGTACCCGTCTTGCCGGATTGCCTACGTAAACTCCTCCGGGTCCGAGGTTCTTGATTATCGTCGACCCGGCTCCGATAGTGACGTCATCAAACAGATGCACCTTTGGGATAACGACCGTACCCATTCCCAGCAGTACGTTCTCTCCTACGATGACCTTGTCAGCGATGATGCTTCCCATGCCGACATGGGAGTAATCGCCGATCATCGTTTCATACCCCACTACAGATCCTGAATTGATTATGACATGCCTGCCCGCCGAGGCTCCGGCATGGATGATCGTACCGGGAAATATCACAGAGCCCTCTCGCAAGTTGACTGAAGGATGTATGCAAGCTGCAGGATGGATCAGGACCGCCCATCGAACGTTCCTGAACTTGCAGCTTATTACCTTCCTTGTCATATTGTCGCCAATCGCTATCACTGCCTCAGTCGCTTCAATGTCCGGAACATCAGAGATCCTGCCCCTGATCGGACAGCCCCAAAGATCGCCCGCCAGGTTCTCATCATCATCAAAGATCCCGGCACATTCCCTTCCGCACTCTTCGAGCATTGAAAGCAGGACTTTTGACTGATTGCCCGCTCCCAGGATATACAAAGGTCCTTTTTGCATCTCTTGCCCTCCCGACTTAGGATAATATCAGCCGTTTGTCTGATCCTTTCAATGTAGCAGTCCGATCATATTATTCCATTCTTTGTCTCTCCAGGCAACGAAAATAAATGATCCTGCAGCCTGAGGCGATTCTGCAGCCTCACAAAAATCGGGATCTATTGTGAAATTTTATATTTCCAATATACCCCTTATCGTGCTAAACTCTCTGCTATTCCACCAAAAAAATGATGGATCCGCTATCAAAGACAACCCACGGAGGGATAACGAATGGAGCTTGAACGTTTTAACGGGAACCTTGAGGATGCTGATTTTGTCAACTTACTCATGGTGGACATATTGGGAAATATCCGAAGCGTCTCTCTGCCGCACACCTATGTCAGCGAAAAAGTGATGAAAGAAGGCATAGGATTTGACGCTTCCAATTACGGATACGCCAAGGTCAGCAACTCTGACATGGTGGCGATACCCGACATGTCCACCGCTTTCTTCGAAATACGGGGCGATTACAGGATGCTCCACGTACTCTGCGATGTAGTATCTACCGACAGAGAGGAGTTCGATCAGTATCCCCGGAACATTGTGAAAATGACGAAGGAATTCCTCAAAAAAGAGGGTATAGCAGACAACGCAAAGGTTCTGGTGGAGCTTGAGTACTACGCCTTTGAGGATGTAGAATACTCGACCGGGACCGACCACGCCTCGTACAGGGTGACGTCAGCCGAAGGCATGGGCGATGGCTTTTCCTCAGCACCAAGGGTAGACCCCCACAAGGCATACCACAGGATGCCGCCGGAGGACAGGTATATGGACTTCCGCAACGAAACGGTCCGCCTGATGGAGATAGCAGAGATACCCGTCAAGTACCACCATCATGAAGTGGCGATATCACAGCTCGAAATAGAGCTTGATTTCATGGACATCGACAAGGCAGGGGACCAGGTCTCCCTGGCCAAGTGGATAATAAGGCAGGTCGCCGATGAGATGGGCCTTTATGTGACATTCATGCCCAAACCTCTCTACAAGATGCCCGGCAACGGTATGCACGTGCACCAGTTCCTCGAGAAAAAGAAAAAATCCATTTTCCCGGGCAAAAAACTTTTCAATCTGTCGGAAACCGGCCTCTCCTACACCGCGGGCATACTTAAGCACAGCCTTTCGGGCAGCCTCCTGGCTTTCGCATGCCCCAGCACCAACAGCTACAGGCGTCTGGTGCACGGATACGAGGCCCCCGTAAGTGCCACTTTTGCAAAGGGATCGCGTGCCGCGGCTGTTAGGATACCGGGATACGTCAGCAAAGAAGAGACACGCATAGAGTATCGTACCGGCGACGCTTCCGCCAACATCTATTTCTTCCTTGCAGCAATGGTCCTTGCCGGAGCTGACGGGATACTCAAGGGACAAGACCCCGTTGAGATGGGCTACCAGTCACAGGAAGCCAAGGATGAACTGACCTTTCCCCTCGACCTCAATTCAGTTCTGAAGGGACTTGAGAACGACAGGGAATACCTCGCACCGGTCTTCCCGGATAAGCTTATCGAACTCTGGGTAAAGGCCAAAAAGGCTGAGGCAGAGTACGTTTATAACGCCCCTACCCCCCAGGAGTACGAACTTTACTTCTAATATTCACTGAACACTCATATAAAAGAGGGAGCTTCTCAGGAAGCCCCCTCTTTTTCTTTATCTTTAAATATACAGTACTCTGCCCGGTGATCCCTCTTAGAATGCCGGGACGATTCCCTTTGGAACAAGTTCGGTTTCGATGAACTTTTTGACTTCAGGGGAATTCGCTGCCTTAACGAGCGCCTTCACAGCAGGGCTGTTTTTGTCCGCAGCCCTTACTGCTATTACGTTGGCATAGGGGGAGTCCTTTCCCTCGATGACGATAGCGTCCTTTGCCGGGATCAGCTTTGCTTCAACGGCAAAATTGGTGTTGATCACGGATGCGTCCACATCGGGAAGGGTCCTTGGAAGCTGGGCTGCCTCGATCTCCCTTATCTTTATTTTCTTAGGATTGTCCGTTATGTCCTTCGCAGTTACAAGCTCTCCCGCCTTCACTTTTATCAGGCCGTTTTTCTCCAGCAGCCTCAAGGCCCTTGCGCAGTTGGTGGCATCGTTGGGTATGGCTATCTGGGCACCCTTTTTCAGTTCACTCAGCTTCTTGATCTTGTTCGAATAGAGGCCGAGAGGCTCGATGTGTACCTTTGCCACCCATACAAGATCCAGCTTCTTCTCCTTGTTTGTGTTTTCGAGGTAGGGAACGTGCTGGAAAAAGTTAGCGTCAAGGCTTCCCTCGGCAAGTGCGGTGTTTGGCGTCACATAGTCGGTAAATTCCTTTATATTAAGTTCATAACCCTGTTTTTTGAGAAGGTCCTTGACTATTACCATTATATCCTTGTGGGGAAATGGGGTGACTCCGACAGTAATGCTCTTGTCTGCCGCAAAAAGGGCCGCGGGGATGATCAGGGATAGCAGGACCGCCAATGCAATTTTCTTCATATCTGACACATTCCTTTCTTCTTATTAGGGGGCTGAGCCCCACAGGTCGTTGCCGCCTGAGTACTTCGCGGCATCCTTGTTGTTCTGGTGCGCATGCTGTACATGTCGCTCTCGTTATCGATAGGCTCCACCTCCTCGAAAGAACTTTTTTGTCCTTGATCCTCAGTATGCTATTTGATTTTTTCGTAGACCCTGTTGCCAATTGACTGGATGACCTGCACTATTACGATCAGTATCGCTACGGAATAGACCATGACGTCAGTCTGGAACCTGTTGTATCCGTATTTTATCGCAAGGTCTCCCAACCCTCCGCCGCCGACAACGCCTGCCATTGCCGAGTATCCCAGAAGGTTGATCGCGACCACAGCCCAGTTGAGGACTATCGACGGCATTGCCTCCTTGACCATCACTCCAAAGATGATCTGCATGTCACCGGCTCCGAACGACTTTGCCGCCTCAACGACTCCCGGATCGACCTCGAGAAGGCTTCCCTCCATAAGACGTGCAACAAAAGGAGTCGCCGCTATGGTCAGAGGAACGATCGAGGCGGTGCTTCCTATGGAAGTGCCGGCGATCAGCCTGGTGAGAGGTATTATTGCGATCATAAGGATGATGAACGGGAACGAGCGCAGCAGGTTGACTATAACGTTCAGTATGGAGTAGACGGCCTTATTCGGCCTTAGTCCTCCGGTCTCCGTAAGTATCATCACGATCGCCACGGCAAACCCGAATATACCCGAAAAAATAGTGGACAGGGCAACCATGTACAAAGTCTCCCAAAGCGCGAACATAAGTTCATTAAGCATCGCGCATCACCTCCCAGAACATCCCGTTTTTCCTGAGCCAGTCTATGACCCTGTCAAGGTCTGGATCAGAGACGTTTATTATCAGAAATCCCATCACAGTCTCCCTGTATCTTTCGATCCTTCCCCCGACTACCGAGAAGTTTGTGTCCAGCTCTCTTGCCATGCTTGTGATGATGCTCTCGTTGGCTATCTCGCGGGGGAACATGAGCCTTATGTTCGTCCCTGAAGGGATGACGGCGTAATCGTCTGTGATGAGCTTGCGAAGCTCTTCTCCAGGAGCCAGGAAGAGACTGTCAGTATCCCCCGATGCGACTATCCTGCCGCCGTCGAGTATCACGACCTTGTTGCAGACCATCTTGACCACCTCCATCTGGTGGGTGACGACTATTATTGTGACTCCCAGCTTTTTGTTGATGTCCATGAGCAGTTCCAGGATGGATATGGTCGTTTTGGGGTCAAGGGCGGATGTAGCTTCATCGCACAGAAGGATCTTCGGTTCAAGCGCCAGCGCCCTCGCGATCCCGATGCGCTGCTTCTGCCCTCCACTCAGATTTCGTATTTTTTCGTTTTTCTTCTCTGTCAGTCCAACGAGATCCAGCAGGTCGAGAACTCTCTCCTCTGCCTTTTTTTTGGGGATTCCCCAGACTTCCAGCGGGAACATAATATTTTCATAAACGTTCTTCCTGTTCATGAGACTGAAATTCTGAAAGATCATCCCCATCTCCCTGCGAAGTTCCTTCAGTTTGTGGTCGTCAAGCTCACAGACTTCCTGACCCATCACTTTCACCGAACCTTCGCTGTAGCCCTCCAGCCCGTTGAGGCAGCGCAGAAGCGTCGACTTTCCCGCTCCTGAGTGTCCCACGATACCGAATACGTCACCTCTTTCAACTTTTAAAGAGATGTCATCGAGGACCTTTAGTTCGCCAAACTTTTTTCCAAGTCCCTTGACTTCGATCATCCTGTCTACCTTCCTTTTTATATACATAGCAACTTTTACGACAAATCAAAAAAAGACCGGGCCCTGCAAGGCCCGGTCTCGCTGATCTATGCAGTCGACGCCTTAAGCGCCCGCCAAATCAGGAGAGGAGCCTTGAGCGTACATGCACATCATCATGTTGTTGGTACGGATATTAATTTTAAACATGTAGGTTCCTCCTTCCCCGAAATGTCTGACAAAGGGCATTATAACACCCTCAAACATTTTGTCAAACTACAGCTCTTTTACATAAGTTTCCACACGACCTTAATAACGCAGCAAAAAATCTATCACAAAGGAACAATTTTTTGGAGATAATATCAAAAAATTGTTCCTTTGTTTGTCAGTTTGGTGTAAAATGACTGAACATTGGGGGTCTTTCTTTTGTCTAAAAATTTAAAGATGAATCCGAAATTGAAAATCATGATACCTGTAGTCCGCGGCCTCGCCAAGATCCTGGGGAAAGACTACGAGGTAAATCTGCATGATGTGACGATGCCGGAGCACTCTCTGGTAATGTGTGAGAACGGTCATGTTACCGGGCGGGCCCCGGGTGCACCGATGACAGACTTCGGGCTTTACATGCTGCAGTCCGAGGAGTACCGCAACAGGGAAGGCATATACAACTATCTCGCAAGAAATAACCGGGGCGAACTCATCAAATGCAGCGCAATCTTTATCAGGGACGAGAATGAAAAGACGATCGGCTTTATGTGCATAAACTACGACATAAGCAAAGCAGCGGCAGCGCAGGAACTGATCGAGAGCCTCCTGCATCTGGACATGGAGAATGTCGAGCAATATCCTGAGCCAGCGGCGGATAATTCCCAGAAACCTGACAAATTTCCTGTGCCCATACGCGAATGGTATGCGAAAGAGCTTGAAGAAGTGGTCACCGATTCGCTTACCCAGGTAAAAAACAGGATAGGCACTCCTTTGAACTATCTCTCTAAACCGGAGAAAAAAGAAGTTATAAAAGAGCTGCACGACAGAGGGTTCTTTCTCCTGAAAGGCTCTGTGGACAGGGTGGCAAATGAGATGGGAAATACCAAATATACTATTTACTCATATATCCGCGATGTACAGAAACAGGAGAAATTACATAAGGGCACAAAGACTCATACAAGGAAGGATGTTGAATAAACATTTCAGCAGCCTTCCTGTTTTTTCCGTCAGAAATTCCATTTCCTCTTGACAAAAATTCACTATGGAATGACAATATTCTTCGTGAGTATCAAAAAATTGTTACGCAGATAATTTTTTGATACCGACACCGTAACACACCTTTATGCAGCAAACCATCTTATTTTCATCATTTCAAAAATCCCTACGGGATTCCGCGAACAAGCACAAGGAGGGAGAGAGGGCATGGAACTGATACAGAAACACCCGATACTTGAGTTCCATCACGGCAAGGAAGTAACATTCACGTTTGACGGCAAGGACATGAAGGGATTCGAAGGCGAACCCATAGCGATGGCGCTTCACGCCAACGATGTGAGGATATACAGGGTAACGCCTGAGATGAAGCGTCCGAGAGGTTTTTTCTGTGCTATCGGCAAATGCAGCTCATGCTTCATGGTAGTAGACGGAGTGCCCAACGTGCGTACCTGCGTAACGCCGTTGGAGGCAGGCATGAAGGTGGAGACCCAGCACGGCAAGGGCCAGGTCCCACTGGAAGCGAAATAGCGGGAGGCGGGAAATATGAAGAAGACGATAGAGACAGACCTCCTCGTAGTAGGCGGCGGAGCGGCAGGTCTTTGCGCTGCGGCAGAAGCTGCGGGAGCGGGAGCGAAGGTAACGGTAATAGAGAGCGACCTTCACCCCGGCGGCCAGCTTGTGAAGCAGACGCACAAGTTCTTTGGAAGCAAGGACGAATATGCGGGGACACGCGGCTACAAGATAGCCGACATCCTTCTTGACGAAATAAAATCCCTTGGTGACAGAGTGGACATTCGGACCAACACCACAGTCACAGGCTACTATCCGGAAGAGGGCATCTTCACCGCGATGAAAGGCGAAGACGAATACTACAGGATCAAGGCGAAGAAGACAGTAGTGGCGACAGGAGCGCAGGAAAGGCTCATCCCCTTCCCGAACAACGACCTTCCGGGAGTATACGGAGCGGGAGCGGTCCAGACCCTCATGAACGTATACGGAGTAGTTCCGGGCAAGAAAGTCCTCATGGTCGGAGCGGGCAACATCGGACTTATAGTAAGCTACCAGCTCAGGCAGGCCGGAGTCGAGATCGCGGCGGTAGTGGAAGCCATGCCAAAGATCGGCGGCTACTGGGTCCACGCGGCGAAGATCAGGAGGCTCGGCATTCCCATCCTCCTGAGGCACACCATTGTTGAAGCGGTAGGCGGCAAAGTAATAGAGGGAGCAGTCATCCAGGAACTCGACGACAAATTCCAGCTTATCGGCGAACCGAAGAAGATCGACTGCGACGTTATCTGCATGGCAGTAGGGCTCACCCCGACCACCGAGCTCTTCTGGCAGGCAGGGGCGAAGATGCAGTACTGCCCGCAGCTTTGCGGCCACGTACCATTCAGGGACAACACCATGCGCACGAGCAACCCTGACATATGGGTAGCGGGAGACGCATCCGGAATAGAAGAGGCATCGGCTGCCATGGTAGAGGGCAGGATAGCCGGATTCAGCGCGGCCAAGGCACTTGGCTGCAAAGTAAATGAAATATCGTTCAAAGAATACTGGACAAGACTCGACCACCTTCGCGCAGGCGAAGTCGGTGAAAAGATCCGCGGCGGGATCTGTCAGGTACTTGTTGACGGATGGGAGGCATAAAGATGGGCTGCACATGCAACAGCAATGACAAAGAGAAACTATTCTGCAGCGGAGTCCTTGTAGAGAACAGGCCCGGGGCCATCCTTCCCCCGCAGGAAGCGTGGGAGAAGAAAAAGGGCGGATATGTAGTAATAGAATGTCCGCAGCGCATCCCCTGCAACCCCTGTGCGACCAGCTGCCCTACGGGAGCGGTCAAGCCGTTCGCGGACATCAACGACGTCCCGTCGATAGACTATGAGAAATGCACGGGCTGCGGTCTCTGCGTAGCGAAATGCCCTGGACTTGCCTGCTTTGTGGTGGACCTTACCTACGGAGCGGACGAAGCGGTCATCAAGCTTCCGTACGAACTTGAGCCGAAGCCTGCGAAGGGACAGAAGGTAAAGTGCCTGAACAGGACAGGCGAAGAGGTCTCCGAGGGAGAGATATATACCGTAACGGAACCCCTTAAGGATCAGACTACGGTAGTGAGCGTGGTCATTCCTAAAAAACTGGTCGGAGAGATCCGTGCCATCAAGGTGGTGTGCTAGCCATGACTGAGAAAAAGAATATCATCTGCCGTTGCGAAGAGATAGAGATAGACGAGATCCGCGAATGGATC
>Ga0302242_1002727_pt1 | contig 10828 bp, 12 predicted proteins | sample AAG_UR_Lys_MG_FD_193510 | JGI IMG/M metagenome (GOLD analysis project Ga0302242, IMG submission 193510) | Enriched activated sludge microbial communities from anaerobic digester in WTTP, New Holstein, Wisconsin, United States - AAG_UR_Lys | ecosystem: Engineered > Bioreactor > Anaerobic >... | reverse complement strand
GCGATCGGCCCCTCCGCCGCCCCCGCCGAGGCCCACGCACACATCAGCAGTTCCCATCCCAGCCAAATTCTTCCGATCATCTGTCCGCCCTCCAAATCGACCCGGGTCGGAGCTTCGTACGTCAGCCTTTCCAGGCTGGCCGAGTCAGGCTGGAAAGCCTGGCATACTCGGTGACGATCGCCGACACGGCTCGCAGTTTAGTGTTCCCTGCAGCCCCGTCAAGCAGAAACCTGCGGTGATGGACCGGTATGGTCAGCCGATCGGCCGGTCGCCTCGGCTGGGCGAATCGGCATCGTTCGGGGCCAGCCACTCCAGGTTGCTGGGGCGGCTTTCGGCGAGCACGAATAACTGGTCCCCCGGCGCGAGCACCAGTCTGTGCTTGGGATTGATGGTGATCTCCGCCCCGCGTTGAACCGCCAACAGGATCGTCTGAGACTCCCGATTGAGACGGCGGAGCAGCCAACGGAAGTCGCACCCTGCCAGTTTGTCGGGCAGCGGTACGCGGTACACCTGGGCGCCGCCGGAGAACGTCAGCAGTTCTTCCACCAGTCGGCCTGAGCCATGACTCAGCACCACATGACCGAGGAGTTTCTGACTGAGATCACCCACACACACGACCTCGTCGGCGCCGGTACGCTCCAGGTGTCGGCGGTTGTGAGGCAGGAGAACCTCCGCACAGGTGTAGAGGCTCCGGTTGACGCTCGGCGCGAATTTGTTCAATCACTCCTCGGGATGTCTCGGACCAACCACAAATCACGATGTGTCCCCGTAGCTGCGCGTTATTCATCGGAAACTCCCCTCCCTTTTTCCAGTTCGTCTTGACGACTGCGTCGATGGCCCGCCATTAGCTTTCTCCCTTGAATGGCACTCCCCAGCCTGCCTGCCGCTGACGCTTATTATGATTGGAGTTTGGCATCTGTATATGGTCAGTCTGCTAAATTCTCTTCTGGCATCGTCAGTCGCTGCCATCTTACCAAATCCAGGCCTGCGGCTCGCTGTCCTGCAGTCCCGGCAGCTGGGCGAACGCGCTCCTGACGACCGGGGGACTATCCGGCCGGCGAGGCGAGCATCGAGGCCAGCGAGCGGGCGATCGCGGACTTTCTGGTGGACTTCACCGCCGGCTGGGGACCTGTTCCTGGACCTTGCCCGGCTGTGCCCCGAACACGCCGAGCGCACGACGCTGTACGCCTCGGAGGGCGAACGTCTACTGCGAAAAGCCCCTGACGCACGACGTGGCCGAGGCCCGCGCGCTGCGTGAGATCGCCAAACAGCAGGGCGTGGTCACGCAGATGGGCAACCAGGGGACCGCGACGGAGGCCTTTCGCCGGGCCGTCGAGCTGATCCAGGCCGGCTCGCTGGGCAAGATCCAGGAAATCCACGTCTGGGACGGCGGCGGCAGCGGACCTCGCAAGCCGCCGGAGGGAAGCGAGCCTGTGCCCGAGGGACTGAACTGGGACCTGTGGCTCGGACCGGCCGCCGAGCGGCCCTTTCATTCCCGCTGGTACCAATGGCACGGCTGGCGGGACTTCGCCACCGGCAACGCGGGGAACTGGGGCCCGCACAGCGGCAATTTGCCTTTCAAGACGTTCCAGATCGATTCGCTGTGGTACGCCGATCCGGCCGCCAATCCGCGGATTCGCGTCCACGCCGTTCACCCGGTTGCCCAATACCGCAGACCAAGCCCGTTGGCCGAAATTCGCTCGCCGACTGACCGAAATTCAGCCACGGCGTCACTGACGCGACGACAGACGAGCGGTAGACTTGCCGACAGGATGAGCCTTCCTGTCCGTCTTCTGGCTCGCGACGGGCCAGAATGCCCACCCCGCGTGAAGAACTCAACTGCTGGGGCATTGCGTCCGACAAACCGCTGTCTGGCACGCCAAGTGCAGTTACGAAATTGGCCGGCGCGCGCGATGCGCGTTGAACGGGGCGCGAGTCCGGATCAGCCGGCGGCAAAGAGTGACGAGTTTTCACGGGCTAATCGACGTGTAGGCGCGGCTCACGCGCCAAGGACCGCTGCGGGCTGATGTGGACTCGAGCCGGATGAGGTCAGCCAAACGGGCGAGGCGGAACATGCGACCCATGATCTCAGAATCACGATCGATTTCAGCGTACCCGATCCGTATTCGAGGCCGGCAATTCGCCGTCACAGACAACCTGACTCAGGCTGCAACGCGGCGCATTCGCTTCGCCCTTGGCCGGCTTGCGGCGCGCATCGACAACGTGGACGTCTGCGTGTCGGATGAGAACGGCCCCCGCGGTGGCGAAGACAAGCTCTGCACGATTCGCGTGAATCTCCGACGCGCTCGAGGCTGCAACCGAACTCGCGGCGGATCGAATGATTGAACTGGCGGAAGAAAGGAGGTGGGACGTGTCGCTTGCCACCATGCTCATTACGGACGCAGATCGACGGCGGTTGGGAACGGCGCTCGAAAGGGCTGCTCACGGGCGCAGTCGCCACCACTGCGACTTCGTGGCGCTCGAAACGGATCTTGAGTTCGCCTCCAGCGTGTTGGCCGAAGAGGTTCCCGGCGACGTCGTCACCATGAACTCGACGGTCGAGGTCCGTGATTTGGATGCCGGTGAAACCGAGAGCTTCATACTCGCGTATCCGGAGGATGCCGACATCTCCCTAAAGCGAATGTCGGTACTGGCCCCCCTGGGTAGAGCGTTGCTCGGCCGTCGCGTTGGCGAAGTCGTCGAGGTTACAGTGCCTGCCGGCCCGCGGCGCATCAGAATTGAAGAGTTGCATTATCAACCGGAGCGGGCGGGGTGTTTCGACCGCTAGTCGGAGAGCAACCTAATCGGATTGCGTTCGGCTTTCGGCGAAGGAGGCGAGGAACATGATCGCGATGCGAAAGAAGAAGACGTGCGGATGCAGGGCCTACGAACCCGCACCCAAGGATATTCGGCGGGCCTGTGAAGAGATTCAGGCGAGGTGGTCGCCGCAAAAACGGGCCAGACGGTATCGCGGGCCGCGTGCGGATTGGTGGACTCCGCCGATGATTCGTCTGAGCGATATCGTGGAAGCGATCAACGAAGAACGCGCCGGTGATCCATCATGAGGTTACGGCCATGAGCGATGTCGATCTCCAAGCTCCCGTGTTTGTGCCCCATAACGAAGTGGTCACGGACCGCGTTTCTCAGCTGTTGGAAACTCGGCTGCAAGGCCCACAACCGAGTTTGAGTGGCAGAGCCGAACGAAAGACGATCATGGTGTACGAGGACGCACTACTTGGAGACATGCCCCCGCTTGAACCCGGCTGGACGCGGTGTGAATTAACCTCGGAAGGCTACGACCAGCAAGGCAGGCAACTGATGGGCGTCATTGATCGTCAGATGTGAAGCGTGGCAGGACAAATCTGTAGTGCAGAGGGAAGGGAGACCGAGGCATGGACCGAGAAACGGCCGGAAGGTACAGAACTCGTCTGCTGCGACTCCAGACGCTTCTTCGCGACGATGTAACGCGATTGGCCTTCACGCCCGACTGCCCAATGACGCTGCAATTGTGGACAAGGAAAGAACAAAGGCTCCAGAAGATTGCGGACGCCCTGGAACGGATCGAAAACGGGACCTACGGCCGATGCCGGCACTGTGGCCGGAGCATCCTCCAGGCCCGGCTGACGGCGGTCCCTTTCACCGATTCGTGTACTGTCTGCGCGACTCGAAACCTGAACCGGTCGGCTTGCCATGGGGAGCCCGGGTCGGCCGGACTTGGCGAGCAGGACGAATGGCAGACTTCCGCCGGACTCGAGCGGCCGTCGGCTCGCTTGTCCGTGCGGAGCAGGACGCCGCAAGACTCGCTTGCGGTCACTCGCGCCCAGGCAGCAGGGGCGGGCGTCGCGGGAACAAAGTTGGCCCAGGGCCGTCTCGCAGCGTCCCAGGGGGGTCAGGTTTCGCGAGCGGCGTTGGCCGAACAACGATCACGGAGGGGAAGGATGATACGACGCTCCGAATGCCCAACACAGCCGGCAAAGAGTTACTGCCGGGACGTGGCCGTAGCGGCCGAACAGCGACTGCGGCAGAGCTGGTACCAGCCGTTGTGGACAATAACCTGTCATTACCACGAGGGAATGGTGTTCCTGCGCGGTCGCGTGAACAGCTACTACCTGAAGCAACTCGCCCAGGAGACAATCCGAAACGTCGCCGGGGTCGAGCAGATCGTCAACGAGATCGAGGTGGTCTTCGCGGCACCGCCCTGAACGGCGGTCTGCGATGTCCGGATGGCTGCGCAGGCGACGGGGCGCTTTCTGGGGCTTGGCCCCCGAACGATGCCGTTCGATCGGCTTAAGAGACGCCATCGACGCGCTGTCGTGGTTGGGGCCAAGCCGGGGGACAACCGCATGGGGAGAGCCAGCATTTGCTTAGTTGGGAGATGCCGTTTGGCTGTCTACGGCTCCGGGTGGAAGGCGTTGCCTTTGACCCGAAAGAGGCTCCGCAACACGTTGGGCACAGGAAAAGGTAGTGGGGGAGTACGCCAATGAGCATCTGCGACATCAACATCCCTGGTGCAGTCGTGTACCAGTGCCCGATTTGCGGCAAAGCACTGCCCTCCGAGCCAGTGCCCCCTCGGTTTGACGCTCCCTGTTCCGACTGTAGATATCACCTGTGGTGTCGCAGGCGAGCTTCGGACGGTGAGGTTGTCCTGGAAGTTCTGCCCCAGCGGACTCCCCAGCCTGATGAAGTCGAGCAGCTTGTTGACGCCCTGGTCCGGGAGCACGAGAGCGGTCGTGTGATGGTTGATTTGTCGCGTTTGGAGTCGATCGACAGCTGCCTGGCGGCAAGGCTGGTAGCCATGAACAAGTCCCTTCGATCCTCAGGGGGCCAACTTGTTCTGCGTGGTCTGGGGCCGACGGTACGCGAGATCATTCGCTGCTTTCGACTCAACCACATCTTTGAGATCGCGAATTGAAAAACGGGAACGAGGCGATCACCGGGTGTGACTTTAAATCTTTTCGTCGGGCTTGTCTTCTTGGGCTTCCTCCCGTAAACTGGCACGTCGCGCACCTTCCCCCGGTTGCCCCGGAATGAGGGGCAGGAGGTTTCCTGAGATGTCGTCCGAGCACCGCACCCCAGCTTTCAGCCTCACGGGGCCCGAGCCAGTTTGCGAACTGAGCGCGGGCAACGCCTCGATCTACGTGTATCCGGACGCCGAGCAGATGGGTCTGGCCACGGCCATCAACGTCGCTTCGCACCAGAAGCGCCTGGTCGAGGAAAAGGGCCTCTGCAGCATCATGGTCATGGCCGCGCCGTCGGCGTTTGCGTTTTACCAAGGTTACCAGAACCTGGTTTTTTCGTCGCCGGCGCTGCAGAAAGCACTCCACGAGACCCACATTTTCCAATTCGACGATTACGCCTTGCCGATGCACCACCCGGTTTCATTCCGCTTCTTGCTGATGGAGAAGTTCCTCGCCCCCATCGCGCGGTTCTGTGACTCAAGGAAAGTCCACTTCTTCCAGGCCGACGCGGCCGATACCGAGGAGGCCTGCCGCGAGTACGGCGAGGCCATCCTGGATTCGGGACCGGATCTGCAGGTCAAAGGCGTCGGTGAGGATGGCCATTGGGGGTTCCATCAGCCGGGTATCCCGCTGGACGGCAGCCCCGAGTTCATCCGCGTGAAGCTCGCAGAAGCGAACGTCGCACAGCAAATGCGCGATCACCCGAAGCTCTTCCCCACCGCTGACATGGTGCCACAGTATGCCTACACGGCGAACGTTCCGCTCTTTATGCGCACGCGGGTGCTGATCGAGGACAACGTACCCCAGACGAGCAAGGCGTTTGCCGTGCTGGCAGCATACGGCAATGATGTCGTGAACGACCGCATTCCCTCCAGCGCGCTGAAGCGCCACCACAACGCTGCCATTCGCCTCACATCCGCGTCGGCGTGGGCCTTGCTCGAATACCGCGAAAGGGGCGTCGTCAACAACGAAATGGTGCGTCGGCTCGACGCCTCGCTGAGCGGCGCCCAGGCACGCGAGATTGGCCAGTCCGTCGACGTGATCCGCGCGATCCTGACGGAAATGGAAATCACCGTCGCCGGCTGAATCGGATTCACGGCACACCAGCGTATTCTCGATGAGAGATCCTGGTTTTGCGATCCGCGCGGGCACCAATTACCTCGTGCTCATCTTGCTCCACGGCGGCATGTCTACCCGCGGGGATCCAGGCGACCGCCGGCGTGGCGTTGACCGCGCGGTTGTTGGCCCTCTTCGCGCGGGCGACCGGTCTGGGCTGGATGGAAGCGCTGCTGCCGGGCGCCGCGGTCTCGATCACCCGCATCTGGCGCCATCGGCCTTGGACGAACCGAGTCAGGAAGATGATCCCTAAGAGACAGGCTCCGATCGTCACCGCCGACCAGCACCACACCAGCCCCGCGTCGAAGCAATGGATACCCAGCCAGCTGGCTGCTACGGGCAGGGGCGACAGGACCAGGGCCGTGGTCAGGACGAACCGCGTATCCCCGGCACCCTTGATGGCACTGGCGAAAATCAGGCTCATCGCATCGAACAGCGAGTAGGCGGCCACGAACTGCAGCAACAGGACCGTCGTTGCACGCAGCGTGGCAAACCGTTCCGGCGACATGCCGCGGGAGTGGGCCAGCAGGAACAAGTCGGGCACCAGAATGTACATCGCGGCCAAGGAGCCCGCATAGGCCAGGCCGATCAAGAAAGCCGTCCAGGTGGCGCGGGCGGCCAGGTCCGGCTCGCCGCGCCCCAATTGCTGGCCGACGATCGTGGCCGCGGCTGTCCCCAACCCGCCGATGGGCAGCCACACCAGGTAATTGATGTTGAACGCCAGGTTCGTGGCGACCAAGGCCTGCTCGCCGAGCCGGCCCACCACCAGGATCAGCAGGGTGAATCCGACCGTCTCCAAGAGGGATTGGATGCCATTGGGGGCGCCAAAGCGCAGCAGGCGCGCCATCATGGCTGAATCCAAGCGGCAACCGGCAGCAAGTTTATAAGTCCGACGGTACGAAGCCCGCCGGAGAACCAGCCCGTACACCGCTACGGCCGACCATTGGGCCACGACCGTGGCCCACGCGGCACCCTCGATGCCCCAGGCAGGCAATCCCCAACGTCCGAAGATCCAGGCATAATCCAGGGCGACGTTCAACGCGCACGCGACCCCTTCCACGGCCATCACGATGCCTGTCCGCCCCAGTCCGATGAAAAAGGCGGCAAGCGCTGTGGAAAGCAAGGTTCCTCCCGCGCCGAATGTGAGCGTTTGGAAATACACGGTCTCCGCCGAGGCCACTTCGGGCTCGTGACCAAGCAGAAAAAACGCCCAGGGCGCCGCCGGGATCGTGGCGAGGACGAACGGGCAAGCGGCCAGCGCCAGCCAGACCGCCTGCCAGAGCATCAGTCCGATCCGCTGGGGGCGTCCGGCGCCGTCATACTGGGCGACGAACGTGCTGAGGTACGCCACCAGGCCGAAAGGCAAACAGAGAAGGGTGAAGTGTACAAGCCCCGCGGGCAAAGCCGCCGCCGCAGCGGTGTTCGAGTGCCACAGAAGGAACATCTGATCGGTGAAGTTCATCACGGTCCAGAAGCACGTGGAAACCACCAACGGCACGGCCAGACGCAGCACGTCCCGACCGCCGCAGCGACGCTTCCACCAGTGACTCACGCTCCACCGCCGCATAGAACTCACCCAACACCGTCCCCACGTCGGGACGCGCCGATTTCCCTGTTTTCTGCAGGTGCAGTCCGGTGCCCTCGACGGGGCACCGGCAAAAACCTTCCGGATCGACCATGGCATCACTCCGCTGAGCAAGGCTTCTCAACTTCTAGACCACGCTAACTCACGCAATTCGTCGCGCCGGGGGCTCCACCGAGCCACCTCCCGGTAATCCGATGCCCGCACTCGCCGCAGACCCCATTCGGGCGCCTTCCACAGAATCACTGCTCAACACCCGAACGGCGCGCGGAGCGTCCGTCCGTGCGGTTCGCAGCACATCCCGAGCCGTAATGGCGCGAGACAGGGCCCTCTTCGGCTCGGACGCCAAGGCCGTGATGTGCCCAAGGCTCTGATCCGGCCGGAGTCTCTTTCCGCCGTAGAGGTGCAAATGGGTGCCGGGGACGTCGAAGACCCTGGCCCAGTTCGGTTCGCCGTCTTGGCGCAAGTCGCCGGGCAAACTGACCGTGGCCGCCGGACGGAGTTGGTCGGCAGGTCCCAACGGCAATCCACAGGTCGCCCGCACAAGCTGCTCATATTGCGACGTCGCATGGCCGTTCAGCGTCAAGTGGCCGCAGTCGTGGGGCCGCGGGACCAATTGATTCACCAGCAACTGCCCATCGCCCGTGAGGAACATCTCGACACACAGCAAGCCGATTGCCTCCAGCCGGCAAGCGATGAATCGAGCCAGTTGCACCGCCCGCTCCGTCACCGCTTTCGGCAAATCGGCCGGAGCGACCCAGGAGTCGCGATGCCCGTGGCGTTCCATGCTCAGGATCGGCCCGTACGTCACCATCTCACCGCAGGCCGAGTGGGCCACGACGACCGCGAACTCCCGCTGGATGTCGAGCCACTTCTCCAGCACGGACTGCCGCCTTCCGATCGCTTTCCAGCCTTCCTCCGCCTGGGAGGACGAACGAATCACGAACTGCCGCCGGCCGTCGCCGCCGGCCTGCGCCACCTTGAGCACGGCCGGAGTGCCGATCCGCGTCAGCGCGTCGCACAGCGTTTCCAGGGAGTCGATTTCGGCGAACGGGGCCACGGGCAGGCCCCGTTGCCGGAGGTACTGCTTCTCCAGCCCGCGATCCTGTGTCACCTGCATCACCCGCGGCCCCGGGCGCAAGGGGGCACGCCGGGCTGCCGCTTCCGCGGCCTCCACGGACAGTTCCTCCAGGTCGACGGTCACCGCGGCGACGTTGCGCGCCAGGTTCGCCACGGCGTCCACATCCTCGCGCGGCGCGGAGATCGAGAAATTGGCGATCTGCCCCGCCGGACAGTCGGCATCGGGACTCAAGACGGCGACTCGGTATCCCATTTGGCGTGCGGTCATCGTGAACAGCCAACTGTGCAGACCGCTTCCGATAATCCCCAACATGGCCCCCGGAAGAATTCTGGTCTTCATCGCAAATCCTCCTGCACACGACATAGCTCCCCACAAGCGAAGTGTACCCTTCCGGGCAGATCCAACAATCCCGCTTTGTCGCTAGAATGGATTAGCCCTAGCCCCTCAGGGCTAGGGCTGAGAACGGATAGCCATAAGGACAGGTTGACTCATCCGGAACGCGCGGTAGATTGACCGCTGGCGCTATCGTTGCGTCACGCCCGAGTCTCACGGCTGAAAATGTCCGCGAACGGCGCGCAGATTGCGGGCAAGGCGTCTCTGACGGCCGGGATTCGGGCGTACGAACCCCATTCCATTTGGGTTGCGGCCGTAGGGCGGCCTGGCACCCGTCAGGCGTCCGCTTCTGGATGGGGTAGGCGGGCCATTGCCGGCAGCCCGGCCTTCCGTTCCGACGTGCGCAGGGGGAGTCAGCCAAGCCATGGATTTGGGAACCTTTGTTCTGGGGATTGCCTTTGCGCTCTTGATGGGATCAGCCCTCGGGCTGGAACGTCAGATCCACCAACATCCAGCGGGCCTGCGGACCAACGCGCTGGTGTGTGTTGGGGCGGCTCTGTTTGTATCCCTCTCGCGTTTGATGCCTCACGAGGCCAGTCCGACGCGAATTGCGGCCCAAGTGGTCAGTGGCATCGGATTCTTGGGCGGTGGCGTCATCCTGCGGGAGGGACTTAACGTCCGCGGCGTGACGACCGCCGCGATGCTTTGGTGCAGCGCGGGTCTGGGCACGCTCGCGGGCGCGGGTTTTTGGGTGGAAGCGGGCGTCGGCACGGGGATTATTCTCGCGGCCAACATGGGCCTGCGTCCGGTCAGCCGGTGGATCGACTCGCGGGTCCAGGGCGCCTCGGACGTTCAAACGAGCTACCGGGTCAAAGTGGTCTGTCCAGATCAACACGAGGGTACGATCCGGAAGCTCCTCCTGTGGTACGTCAGCGTCCAGCGCACCATGCTCCTCCTGGGAATATCGACTGAAGATACCGATCGGGAAGGGAAAACCGTGGTCATTGCCGATATTTCTTCCATGATCCGAGACGATCAGACGATGGAGCGCCTCGTGTCACGGATCAACCTGGAGCCAAACATCACTTCGATCCGTTGGGAGAGAACGGGGCAACTCGATCCGTAGCCGTCCGGCAGGCGTGCTGTCGTACGTCTTCGGATGCTGAATGGAAAGTGGAGGTGGATTCCCATGCGTCGTGTGCGACGGATTCGGTTTGCAGATTTTCCCTATGCGAGCGTTCTCGTGATCTCCCCGCATCCCGATGACTCGGTGCTCGGCTGTGGCGGCTTGGTCTTCAAATTGACCAGTCATCGAGAGACCCGTTCACGGGTCAAGATCACCGTGTGCTCCATGACGCCCGGCTATCACGGCGTCGACTCGGATTTCTTCCGCGAGAGCGAGACGTTTGGCAGGGAAAACCTGCTTGATTGGCCTGGCGTTCCCGACACGGAACTGGCAGACGACTCCCGGTTGATCGCGGCGCTGCGGGACCGCCTGGGCGATGATTTTGATTTGTACAGCAACCCCGGCGAAGACGATCAGAAAAAGCTCGACAACGTCATTCGAACCGCCATCCGGTTTGGTGAATCCTGTCGCGAGGTCGAGACCCTCGGCCTGCGTGCTGCCTCCGCGCTGCGTTTCTTGGCTTTGCCGCGCCTGTACTCGAAGTGCATCTGTACCGCGGAACTCGTTCGCCTCAGGGAGCAGCTGAGCCAAGCCGCGGACCCGGAGGAGTGCAATCTTCTGCTGGTCCCGCA
>Ga0302242_1002724_pt1 | contig 10841 bp, 4 predicted proteins | sample AAG_UR_Lys_MG_FD_193510 | JGI IMG/M metagenome (GOLD analysis project Ga0302242, IMG submission 193510) | Enriched activated sludge microbial communities from anaerobic digester in WTTP, New Holstein, Wisconsin, United States - AAG_UR_Lys | ecosystem: Engineered > Bioreactor > Anaerobic >... | reverse complement strand
GAAAAACTCTCATTTTGGCCTTTAATGAATCTCGATATCCTACTCCCGCAACGCTTTCCACCACTTTGGCCAGTTCTGTAGTGGTGCCAAGGGGAGCTTTACTGCGTGCTTTCAAGATAGCTTTTGCCATTCTCTTAGCCTGCTTTTCTTCACCATATGCTTTAAATATATGAGCCAAATCCTGCTCTGGATAGTCATTTACGATCTCGGCGGCAGTGAGAGATTGGCCGCCATCCATCCTCATATCCAAGGATGCCTCTTTGTCAAAACTGAAGCCACGCTCCGCTTCATCAAGCTGGTGGCTGGAAACTCCCAGATCAAAAAGCACTCCATCTACAGAGGACACTCTGCGCAGGGCAAGCTCAGTCCGCAGGTTGGAAAATGGTGCCTGAATGAACTGCATTTGCGGATAATCCTTCAGGTTTTTGCCCGCTTCAGCGATGGCGTCTGCATCCCGATCAAAGGCGTAAACCGTGATCTGGGGACAAGCCTGAACCATGGCCAAAGTGTGGCCTCCCGCACCCAAAGTGGCATCCACATACACGCCACCTGGCCTCAATTTGAGGTGCTCGATGCAGGTCTGCAGCATTACGGGAGTGTGGTAAGTATTCATGTCCTTTGATAGTGACCAGTAGTATATTTCTTGCGGTGCGTCTCTTTTTTCAAGCGACGGTTTTCATAAAATTCTTCCGGGTTCCAAAGGGAGATGTAGTGCAGCTCGCCTTTGATCACCACGCTATCCTTGATGCCTGCTTCTTCAAGCAAATCCTCAGGGATGCGGATGCGCCCGGGCCCTTCCAACTCCTGTTCCGCTATAGCGAAATCAATCAGTTGGGTGCGCAATTCCCGATCATCCTCGTCGCCTTCAGCCAAGACTTGCAAAAAACTGTTCCAGCAGTCTAAAGGGAAGACAGCCAGCGTATTGAGTGGCCCCAAAGTGATGACCACAGTCCGCAGCGCTGCATCCGAAAACTTCTTTTTGAAGGCAGCCGGGATGATCACTCTGCCCTTGTGGACAGCGTTTTCAAAATAGCCAATAAATTGTCCGGACATCATGGCTCCATCCCTTTAGAGGCCCCAGTTTCCTGTGCCTTAATCGTTTGTACTGTTTTTGTTTAAGCATTGCTTTCTCTCACTTGTTTTGACTTTAAATGACATAAAATGACTTTCCGTGTCTAACTTGTGACAACCCATGGTTTGTGTCAAGCACAAAATGACTTTTTAAAGCTTTTTCTCGCTTTTTACTTGTAGAAAAGGATCAACATACAGGAGGTAACTGATTTTATTACAAGTCGTTAGCTGTAGCAGAAACAGTGTTAGCTTTTTTTGATATTTTTGCTTCGTGTCCCTGCCTTCTTCCCTAAATCCTCCTTTGTCTAATAAGGGAGGATCTAAGGTGGGTGGCAGCCAAGACCCTGCCTAAAATAAGGAAAAACCATATTGTCTTCCTACCTCTTCCTTGCTTAGCCGCCCGGTGATTACTCGGTGCCTCTCGGGAAAAACCCGAGTATCTCCGGCGTATCACCGGGCGGGTAAGTAAGGGCCAAGAGGGTACGAACCTGTAAGAGCGGAAGAAAGAAAAAGTCATGTCCTGCAAAGCCGCTGGCCTAAGGGATAAGATTATTTTGAGATTGTCATCATGCTTCTAACACATAGCTACCAAATCAGATAGGCCAGATTTCACAGTCCGGGAGATTAAAAAATTCTTCAAAACCAAAAAAAGTAGTGCTTCCAGCATCTCAATTTTGGCATTTTGGACACTTATAATATAGAGGCCGGCCAGAGATCGGGATACAAATCTGTCTGTCTCCGATTGCTAAGATTTTCAAGCTCGATTGGAACGGTTTGTGCTTCATGATAATAACAGAATGCGGTTCTTTCCACGGAAGGAGGAAAAGATGATTACGCTTCGATTGGTTGCCCTTGGCTTCCTGTTTTTAAACGGGATGCTTTTGTTTAGGTGCTATGAGTGCTACAGCTCAGAGCAGGAACGCCAACTCAAAATGACGGATAGAGAGGCGATTTGGGACGCAAAAGATAGCTCCGGCTACGATTGTCCCAGTGGCGTTTATCTCTTGGGATAAGCAAGTGAGAGAAACTTGTTAACGGAGATTAGTAGTTTCAATTAGGAGGAAATCCATGAAGAGACTAACTTTATTAACAGCGTTAATTATGATATTTTTCGGCCTCGGTGCCACAACGGTTACTGTAGCCAAGCCAATAACCAGCTCGTACCATATACCGGCTTACACTTACAATTATTCAAGCTATAGTCAGCAGATCTATACGCAATCTATGATCAACCGTCAAGGCGAGATCACCAAGCTCAGGTTTTATCTTTTTTGGCACACTACCAACGGCAGCCTGAACAACAGCCATATTTGGAAGGTTTATCTGGGTCATACTACACGCAGCACTTTCGCCTACAATTCAGATTGGGTTCCCATTGCCAATCTGACCGAGGTGTTTCATGGTGGCGCACCCATCAATCTTCCTCCCAAAGGTGGGGAGTGGTTAGAGTTTATCCTGGATACTCCTTTTGTTTACAACAACGTTGACAACCTGGTGGTGGCTGTCTATACCGTCAATCACAACATGGCTGGAGAAGTGAGTTGGGGACGCTTTCACACCAATCAATATACCGCTTTGTGTCACAATTATGGATATGAAATCGATCTCTACAACCCTCCTGAAGCCAACAATAGGGTTATGATCGTCCCTGCCTTTCAGCTTGTATTTCCTGATACTGAGGTTCCGGTTGCGCCTGATTTGATCAGTCCTACTCCTGATGACAACTGGGTGAATGGCCAACCCTTGGATTGGATTTTGCCACATGCAAATAATTATTATTCTCCTGTATTTGAGCCAGATGCGAGTGGTTATGATGTATACATTGATGGGGCTTTGGTGAGTGAAAATCAGCCGGGCAATCGATACGTAATCAATGGTTTGGAGCCAGGGGAGCATACATGGCATGTGGTAGCCAGAAATAATGTGGGCTTTTCACCGCCTTCTGAAACAGGTACTTTCAATGTCGTCCCGGGTAAAGCTATCGGCGATGGAAGTGAGGACTATAAGCTGCCGATATATCCCTATTCCCGCTATAGCTACACCCAGAGCATTTATCTTCAATCCGAGATAGATATAGAGAATCATCCCATCGAAAAGCTGGCCTTTTACTGGAACGGAAGGGATGCTACCGTGAATCGCGATAATATCCTGATTTACATGGGTCATACAGATAAAACTGAGTTTGCTGATGGGGAAGATTGGATTCCAGTGAGCGAAATGACCTTGGTCTTCGGAGGTCTTTTGGGCTTTCCCGCTGTCATCGGCTGGTATGAAATCGAGCTGGAAACTCCATTTTTGTTCAATAATGTAGACAACCTGGTGATCGCCGTCTGTGATAGCGATGTTCGTAGCGATTACATGTACAGAAACTTTTATTGCACAGCGACTCCGGGACAAAACCGTAGCATAGCAAACTATAGTGAGATAGACCACGCCGCACCTCCCGCCGGGGCTTTGGTTGCAGGATTTCCCAATATCTTGATGCGCTGCGGCGAGATACCTGAAACCCCGGAAATAAGGGTGTTGCCGGTTACTTTGGACTATAATGTGGCTGTTTATGGTAAACCGACTGCTCGTAATGTGGAGGTTGTCAATATGGGCGGTGGAACCTTGAATCTTAGCATGGCCGATATCAGCATTATAGGTCCCAATGCAAATGAGTTCTCAGTTGATCCGATATATCTGCCCGTGTCTTTGGGGCCTCTGCAACATGTGACAATTCCAGTTGTTGTGACAGGTGTAACGCCCGGGCCCATATCTGCTACCCTGCGCATTACTTATGACGGGGAAATCTATGATGTGGATTTAGATGCGGAGGTCACGCCCGCCGGTGTTGTCATCATTGGAGATGGCACTATGTCTCAAAATGATCCTTTCAACATGATATCCCACAATGAACGTTTCCTGTCCCTCTATACAGCGGATCAGTTACGTGGCGTGGGCACCATCGACAGGATTGCTTGGGACTGTACCGCCACCGGCAACTCTACAATTCGTTATAAAATCTATCTCAAAAATACTAATGAAGCAGTTTTGCCCAGTCCACACATAGCAATTGAGCAAGCGACCTTGGTCAAACAGGGCCAATATGTTCCCAGGAAATTGGGCTGGCGAGTGTTCGAGCTGAACACACCTTTTTACTATTCGGGTGGGAATCTGATTGTTGCCGTGGTTGCCGTCAGTGGTGGCACAACCGGAGAGTATCGCGCCAAGTTCAGTTACACCGATCGTGGAGTAGAAAACCACTTGGTCTGGAATTACCGTTATCAATCTCAATTGGTTTGTCAATACAGCACCCGTGTGCCGAATATCATGCTGAATTTTGCTGAAGGTTGGGCAGGAAACGATATCTGCGCACTAAACCTTAGCGGCGATCCTATACCTGTAGTGGGAGAAGTTTCCAACTACACAGTAAGCGTTAGAAATGGCGGCACCAATGTTCAAGCTAACTATCAGGTAAAATTGATGGAGATTAATGGCACAGAGCTGGGGGAAGTGAATGGCCCGCCTATCGATAGCGGTGCCATCGCCGAAGTGGTAATCCCTTGGATGCCAAACATTGAAGGCCAAATTGAAATCTATGCTAAAGTGGAACTTCCAGGTGATGAATTGGAACCAAACAACCAAACAAAGCCCATGAAAATTAATGTCCAACCTGCAGGCAGCCAAACAGTTACCATCGGTATTGGAGATAGATTTGATTATATGCCCATGAATTTCGTCTACCGATCATCCATCTGCGAATCACTTTACCTGTCAGAAGAGCTGGGGTTTGTAAGCGGAACCATATCTTCCATGGTTCTCTGCAACAAGTTTCGAAATGGGCTGCTCAAACCAACCAAAATCTTTCTGGGTAATACATATGAAAACGACCTGAGCGCCGGCTTTATCCCCGCTTCCGAGATGACTTTGGTCTACGACGGGGATATATCGTATCCAACAGGCGAAAACAACATCATCATAGATTTCCAGACACCCTATGTGCACACAGGTGGAAACTTGGTGATGATTTTCTTCCGTCCCTGGGAATCATCATCCTATGATAGAAATAACCAGTTTAAAGGCCAGATTGCAGGTGACGGTCGTTCCCGTGTTGCTATTTCGAATCTCAGAGATATAGACCCGTTCAACCCTCCCAACAGCACGCTCACCGGGAGATTTCCTCAAGCCAGCTTTATATTCAATGCAGATTCATATGATAATGAACTGGCTGCTTTACACCTTGTAGGCGACAGCAGTGTCACCGTGGGTAGTGTCTCAAACCACACGGTTCGCATCAGAAACTTTGGTAGCGAGGATCAGGCTAGTTACAGTGTGAAACTCGTGGGGCCGGATGAAGAGGTTTTGGCCAGTGTTGCTGGGCCTCCTATCAGTAGTATGCAGAGCTTGGATGTGGTGGTTGCTTGGACTCCTACCAGCGTAGGCGAAATGAGCATCTATGCCGTAGTGGAGATGGCTGGTGATGAGTTTGCGGATAACAATCGGACTCCAGGCTTTGAGGTCATGGTTTATCCCTTTGGGACATCTGGCGTGTTGGCTACAGTAAATGAAGACAATGACGCTGTGGAAGTGTCATGGATGGCTGAGAGAAGAAAAGGTGTGGAGCCAAGCGGATACCAGGTTTACAGGTTGAGGGCAGGTCAGGAGCAAAACCAAGCCACCTGGGTTGAATTGATCCCAGAGGCTGGCAATGCTTTCAGGGTCACCGATACAAGTTGGCTTACACTCCCCGATGGGGACTATTGTTGGGCGGTCAGAGCCGTTTATGCTGACAGCACGACTTCTCTGCCCCGTTTCTCAAGCACTCTCACAAACCACGTCAGAACCGGAAGGGTAATTGGCGTGGTGAAGAGCAAAGATGGTCGGATCATTGCCGGGGCGACTGTGAGCAATGGTAGGTTGTTTACCACGGCAAACTCATTGGGAGAATTCAACCTCTTGGTTCCTGTGGGAAACCGCACGATAAAGGCTTCTGCCAAGGGATTTGATGTTACCACTGTGGAAAACGTGGTGGTTGGTCAAGGGCTCTTTACTACCTTAAACTTTGTTTTGTTGCAAGGAAGCGGTGAATCGCAGGTGCCGATAGTTACTGGTTTACATGGGAACTATCCCAACCCTTTCAATCCAATAACTACCATCAGCTACAGTGTAAAAGAACCTGGTAAGGTGAGGTTGGAAATCTTCGATATCAGAGGCCAATTGGTGAGAACCCTGATCAATGAATACCATGACACCGGCAACTATAAACGGGTCTTTGATGGAGAGGACAGCAGAGGACGCATCTTGTCCAGCGGTGTGTATCTGATCAAGATGACTGCACCGGGATATCAGAAAGCGTCCAAGATGATGTTGATGAAATAGAGGAGAGAGTGATACCTGCAATCAGGCGGGGTCTTCGTACTCCGCTTGCTTGCGGTAGTTCCAACCCAGGAAGAGTCTGTCCAGCAGGGCAACGATGCCAAAGAGCGCCATGCTGAGCACGCTGATGGTGATGATCACGGCAAAGACGTGGGCGGTTTGGAAGCTCTTGGTGGCTCTGGTCATATAGATCCCGAGGCCGGCGTTTCCGCCCAAATATTCACCAAATACAGCACCCATCACGCTGTAGGTTGCAGCCAGTTTCAAACCGGTAAAAAGTGATGGCAATGCAGCCGGAATCATGAGGAGGCGATATGTCTCCAACTTGGATGCGCCCATGGATTTGAGCAGTTGGATCTGCTCCGCGGGCACTTGCTTGAGTCCATCAAAAAAGCCCAAAGAGATGGGGAAGAAGCAGACTAAGGTCACAGTGAACACTTTGGCGGCAATCCCAAAGCCGAACCAGAGCACCAGCAGCGGTGCAATCGCTATGATGGGGATGGTTTGCGAGATCACTAAATAGGGGTAGATCATGTTTTTAAACCAGGAAAAGCCGTGCATGAAGATGGCGCAGATTATCCCTAAGACAAAGGCGATGAGCAGTCCGGCCAAACTGGCATAGAGAGTGGGTTTGAGGTGAGTCCAGATCAGTTGAGGTTGCTGGATGAATACATTCACCACATCTTCCGGAGAAGGCAGCACCCAAAAGCCGATCCAAGCTCTCTCGCTGGCTATCTGCCACAAAATCAGGATGGCGAGGCCGAAGAACAGGGGAGCGGTGATGGTGCTACGGCGTTTAGATTTCACCACCTGCCCACTTTGCGGATTTCCGTCTGCAACTCCACTCCAAAGCGCTCAAAAACAGTGGTTTGGATGTGTTTTATCAGGTCGCTTACGTCCTTGGCTGTGGCACCGCCCTTGTTGATGATGAAGCCGCAATGCTTTTCCGAGACCTGCGCTCCGCCTATGCTGTAGCCTCTCAGGTCACAATCCTGGATCAGCTTTCCGGCGAAGTAGCCTTCCGGTCTTTTGAAGGTGGAGCCGCCGCTGGGGCAGTCCATAGGTTGCTTGCTCCAGCGCTGTTCGTGCAGGTCATTCATTCTGGCTTTGATTTGGGCAGGGTCTGCATATTCGAGCTTGAAGACGCTGCTTAGGTGAAACCAGCCTTTGCGATGGAAGGCACTGGTTCGATAGCCAAAGTCATGCTCTTCCGCTTTGATGTGCAGCACCGGACTGGTGGAGGTGAGGGATTCCACCACGGGATTGAAGGCTTTGCTGCAGTAGAGGACGTCCTTGATCTCGCCTCCATAAGCGCCGGCATTCATAAATACTGCTCCACCGACGGAACCTGGGATGCCTGAGGCAAATTCCAGTCCTGAGAGCCCGTTTTCTTGGGCAAAGTCACAGAGTTCTCTGAGGCTGACGCCGCAGAAGGCTGAGATGTAGTTTTCGTCTTTGGTGAGCCTGGTGTAGGCATCGGTGCTGATTACCAGACCGGAGATGCCAGCGTCACTGACCAGTAAGTTTGAGCCTTTGCCCACCACCATCCAAGGGATATTGTTCTGCAGGGCAAAGAGAAGCAGGCGGATGATCTCAGCTTGCGAGGCGGGCAGAGCGTAGAGCTGGGCGGGGCCTCCGATCTTGAAACTGGTGTGTAGGTGCATGGGTTCGTCAAATCTGAAGCGGTCTGCATCGATCAGGTCTGCAAACGCTTCTTGGGCAAGATGGCTGTAATTGATGGTAGCCTCCCTTTATGATTTTGCAAAAAAGGCGGTGATTTCGTTGAGGAGTTCGAGTTCGCTCTTCAATTCCAAGCTTTTGGTGGGCAAAACTTGTTTGAAGAAGCTGCCGTAGCGCTTGTTTGTGACGCGTGAATCCATGATAAGCACGACGCCCCTGTCGGTTTTGCTGCGGATCAGTCGTCCGAAGCCCTGCCGCAGACGCAGGAGTGCGTTGGGCAGCATGTAGTGCATGAAGGAGTCCTTGCCTTCGCGCTCCAGCTTGTCTATATATGCCTCCACGATGGGCTCGCTGGGCACCAGAAATGGCAGCTTGAAGAGGATAAGCAGGGATAGCGATTCGCCTTGGATGTCCACGCCTTCCCAGAAGGAGCTGGTTCCTAGGAGCACGGCGTTTTGATGCCGTTTAAACTCATCCAGGATGGAGGTGCGGGTGCCGACCTTTCCTTGGGCAAAGAAGGGGCGTCCTTTCTTGTAAAGCTCGTCATCCAGGTGCTCATAGACGCTATTTAGGTCTTTGTAAGAGGTGAAAAGCATCATGGTGCCCACGTCTGTGGCTCCCAATATCTGTTGCAGGCAGCTCAGGGCTTGGTTCATGAAGAATCTATCCTTGTGCTCCGGTAAGAAACTGCTGATCATCAGCTTGGATTGGGAGTTGTAATCGAAGGGAGAATCTACTATTTCGGATTGCAGTTTGTCCTCTTCGATCAGGTTCAAGCCGCTCTGGTTATGGAAGTATTTGAAGGAGCCACGAATCGCCAAGGTGGCAGAAGTGAAGACGATGCTTTCGATGTTATTATACAAGAGGTTGTTGAGCAGTCCGGAGACCTCCACAGGCGCATAACTGATGGAGGAATTGGGGTTTTTGCGATCCGATGAGTATTCTGAGCTCAGCCAGAGGGCGTAGTCTTCCAGATTGGGGTTTTGGATGGAAAGCAGCTTCTCTTCAACCTCGCTAAAGCGCTTGAAGGTGGAAGAAAGATAGTCTACCGTATCGACATAGCCATGAATCTGCTTGGCATTGAAGGTGGAATAGATGTTTTGGAGCGCCTGCAAGTCCTTCATCAACTGCCGGTAATGATCGATCAGCTTGTTGAGCTTAGCAAACATGGCGGAGAAGTCAGCCACATTCTTGATCCTCAGCTTGCCGTAGTTGTTGTCGCTCTGCAGCTTGATTCCGACCTCGTTAAAGAGCTCTGTGCTGGCATCCTTCAGGTTGTCCACGTCCTCATTTAGCATCTTGACGACCTGCGTGGCGTGGTTCTTTGCTGCATCTGTGATGATGGCTTTATTTAGGTTAAGCTGCGTTTGTGTCAAAAACCCGCTGCGTTTCTTCGTTCCATAGGCCAGTTGATTGAAGTTGTTGGTAAGCTCGGCGTTGCTGATTTCGATGCCCAAATGGCTGGCAGCGGAGGCGGGAAGGTTGTGCGCTTCATCGATCACCAGATGCGTATACGGCCCCAAAGTGCTGTTGTCATTGAGCAGATCCGCCAGCAGAAGTGAGTGGTTAGCCACCACCAAGGAAGCGGTCTCAATGTTCTTTCTCAAGGTCATCACATAGCAGTCGTTGGCTTTGGGACATCTTCTGCCCATGCAACTGTAGCGATCCGAATTGATCTTGTGCCAGAAGAGGCTGGAACGCTTGCGGTCAAAGGATGAATTCTCGCTCACATCGCCACTGATGGTCTGCAGCTTCCAGACAAACAGGTAGAGCAATGACCTTGCTTCCCATGGGCTTAGTCCCTCGGTCTGCTCCCGTAGCATTGCTTCCCAGCGTCTTTGGCAGATGTAGTTTTCCCGCCCTTTCACCAATACAGCTTTGAAGGATTGGGGCAGAATGTCTTTCAATAGCGGCAGGTCTTTGAAGAAGAGCTGTTCTTGCAGGTTTTTGGTGTTGGTGGAGATCACAACAGCGCCTTCGGAGTTGAGGGTATGGCCGATAGCTGGAACCAGATAGGCAAAGGATTTCCCCACGCCTGTGCCTGCTTCTACTGCTAAATGCTTATCTTCAGCAAAAGCCCGTTTCACCAGCTTACCCATCTGCAACTGCCCCTCGCGGAACTCATAGTTCTCAAACTGCTTATGCAGCAGTCCACCGATGCCAAAGAAGTCCTCCATCTCGATCTTTTGGTTGCTTTCCACCACGTGTTCAATCACGTTGACCCTGTCGTTGGGCGGCGGAGAGAGCTTTGTGGCACCAAAGTTTTTGCGCTGCCATTCTATCAAAGTATAGAGGAAGTCGCCAATTAAGTTATCGATCTGAGCCTGCTTGCAAAGCTGATAGAGGCGGGCGTTGGTGAGTAGGCTATAATGATTTGTGATATGAGCCGCCAAGGCTAACATCACTTCACCGGTAGCGGTGGCGTCTGCATCGGCTCTATGAGCGTCTGTGAGCTCTATTTCCAAGAAGTTGCACACGCTATTCAATGAATGATCCAAGGTGTAAGGAAGGTAGATTCTCGAAAGTTCCAGAGTGTCCCAGAGAGTGTTCTGAAAAGGACTCAGGTTTCTATTGATCAGTTGTCGGTTGATGAAGCCGAGGTCAAAGCTGATGTTGTGCCCCACGATGATCTTATTTTGCACAAATTCGCCGAGTTGCGTGAGCACGATGTCCAATGATGGCGCTTCTTTCAGCTCAGCAGCAGTGATCTTGGTGAGATGCTGGATAAACTT
>Ga0302242_1002722_pt1 | contig 10845 bp, 8 predicted proteins | sample AAG_UR_Lys_MG_FD_193510 | JGI IMG/M metagenome (GOLD analysis project Ga0302242, IMG submission 193510) | Enriched activated sludge microbial communities from anaerobic digester in WTTP, New Holstein, Wisconsin, United States - AAG_UR_Lys | ecosystem: Engineered > Bioreactor > Anaerobic >... | reverse complement strand
AGGTTCACCTCTTTCTGAGCGCCTACTCCGCCCAAACTCGTAACCTCTTGGTATCCTATGCCGTTCCTGCTCGATGGAGGAGGAGCCGAGCAGGGGCGGGGCAGGGACGCCGCATAAACAGCGGCTTTGAGGAGGGTCAAAATGGGCCGTTTCCTGTAACTTTTCCCCGTGCGTAGGTCAAATTTTTCAGAAAGCCCTACTTTTTCCGGTGTCGGTCGTCACTTGGGAATGCCTACTATTTTAGTAGGAGTTTGAGCAAGAAAAAACCACAAATCTCTCGCAGAGCCGGACAAAACCCAAACCCAAGACATTAAACCCTCAAAATAGGCAAATCAAAACATTGTTATTGACAAGAAAAGCCCTTCAGTTAGTATGCGCCCCATATGATTGCAAGGGGTGAGTAATGAAATATAAAGATTTAAAGACCATGGCAGGATGCTGGTTTACGGCTCCGCTTAGATATTTAATCCAGAGAAACGTCCATTTTTCAGCTCAATAATACCAAAAAGGAGTAGCATGATGCTTAAGAAGATTTCCAAATTCGCACCAGTTTTGGTGGTTTTGCTTATGCTTTTTACCGTGTCTTGCTCTGAGGATCCAGCCCGCATCACACTCATGGACAACAATAGGGATGGAGTGACTCATCTGGGGCCAGACCCCAATATCATGGGCAATACAGAGATGTTTTTTATCCCAAATACCATCCAAGGTTCGGCCATTTGGATCATCAACGGCCCCGGCGCCAATGTGGGTGTGGACATCAGGGATAGGTCAAACAGCGCCTTTATTTACTATGCAGACAGCTTTATCAAGAAAGGGGAAAACGTTGCCCAGACCGGCACGCAAATCCCCTGGAACAAATGGATGCGGGTGAGATTGGTGGTCTATAAATCCGGACTGTCGGGCACCATCGTCCAATTCATCCAATTTCTTGGCCTGGATTTCTTTAGCAGCCTGGAAGATTACATGATCGAGCAAATATATGTCAATGACGTCTATCTCACCGGTTCTTCAGCCGGCGTTTACAAAACAGAACCAATAAGGATAAAGTGAGGTTAAAAATGATTACCGTGCAAGTGTATTCAAAATCGACAGGGAAGCCCCTGAGTGGCAGGAAGGTGTATGTCTCCTTTTCCGGGCTGCTGCGCGGTGGATTGGAGGGATACACAAATAGCAATGGCGAAGTGCACCTGAATGCTGACCCCGGCGAGGGAGAGGTCTTTGTCAGCGGTTCCAGGGTGCATAAAGGATATTTAAGCGGCAGAGTTGTCGTATATTCGTAAAGGAGAAAGGAAATGATCTTAACGATCACTCGCGATCAGTCGAAAGGCCTTTTGGGCGGTATCTCATTTGAGCTCAGAGCTCAGGTTGAGCTCACTCAAGAGGAAGCAGAGTTAATCAACAAGTACAAAGTGCACAAAGAAGCTTTGTTTACAGGTGTATCAAAGTTTTTTGGCAAAACACTTGAGTATGACATCAAGGTTGGGGAATTGGAGTGAGAATATTATGGATGGCGCAAAATACATATCAAGTGAATCCGAGAAGTTAGTCTACGGAGAAAATCCCTCAGAAGGATTTCAAGTCGCAGCTACCAAACTGCTGGGTCAACTGAATCAACTGTATAATGATTCAGCCAAGAAGGATAGTAAGATTCGTATACTTGACCTTGGCATTGGCTCAGGGTTATTTGGTGTAGCCTTGGTGAAGAAACTTCACGAGGATCAAGATGGCTACGATTTTAAAAGAATCGAAATTGTGGGAGTAGATTCGGATAAAGCAATGCTGGAAAATGCCGGGGCCAATCTAGAAGAATACGAGGATGAGACTGTATCTTTTTCCCCTGTAGAGAAGAGAGTTGAGGAGTATGTTGCGTCTGAGCGTCCCAGTAAAGATAGTGAAAAATTCGATGCGGTGTTTTGTTTCTCTATTCTACACCTCCTTGAAGAACCCATAAAACTACTGGAAACTCTGCAACAGCAATATCTTGCTGATAAGCATTTGATCTGCATTTCAGAAACTCATGGTGATATAGCCCCCTGGAGTAATGCCTACGACAAGTGGGGATATGATATTCAGCTTCATAGCGAGCTTAATAATGACGATGAACAGCGAGTGAATTGGCTGCGCTTCATCATACAATACCAAGAGATTTGCGATGAATTTGGGTTTCGGTATACGCAATATTCATCTGCTTCCAATATAAGCGTTTATCGGGATCTGTTGCACGAGAGGGGTTTCGAACATTGCGAGAATATCTCGCAAACATTCGAGGTACAGACAACCCCCACTAAGTGGATTGAGTCTATTAAGGCCGCGTCTGAAAGCACACCACAATTTTCGACTTTCCCCGATAAGGGCCATTTTGATGGCATTGTGAACATATATCCCCAATATGAAAATGCAGATAATATGATCAAAGTATATAGGGATAGGATTGAGGAGTTGCATAATGATATATTCAAAAACGAGCCGAATACGTTTAAGACAAGACATATCTGGAATATTGAAGTTTTCAAGATGGCCGATGATCAAAAAACTCATTTGGATAAGCCTTGTCATTGTGGTTTCAGTGGTTGGTCAGTTGTACAGAGGTCACACGAACTGCTGAAGAACTATATTCATTTCCCAGAGACCATAATGATGATAAATCCTCAGGCAGAAGGGAAAGAACTGGAAGACCGGAAAAATCACATTCGCAATTTGATCATCCAAGATACGAGGTTTTTGGTAGATAATCAGATTATCAAAGACCCACTGTACATCGTAACTCTATACTGGTCGGTGAAGGAAAAAAAGTATCGATACGATTTACCTATGCTTGTCAGCACCAAAGAGTCAGGAACGAAGATGCAAGCACTGAAAGTGTTTTGCAGCTACTCCTTAATTACGGATTTGCTGCAGGAAAAACAATCTGAGAGCGACAGCGACACGGGGGTTAAAAAGATCTCAAGCTTTCTATTTAAAGCATTCCCCGATAAAATCATTCTTGAAACTCGTCTGGGAGATGCAGTTAACGTCGATATCAAATTTTTTCAAACTGGTAAGCTGGAAAAGGTTAAGTTTATTATCCCCCGTGATAACCGTGAAAAGTTAAGAGAATCATTTGATGTTCTTTGGCCTAAGATTGAAGAAAAAATACAAAAATTAGAACCGGACACCGAGAATAAAACCAACTATCTACTTGATCTCGAAGAAGTAGAAGAAGTGATAGCATCCCTGTCAAATGAAGATAAAAAGGACTTTAAAAAAGAGCTTGAAACTTGGAAAAGCTCCGTCCAAAAATCTGTTAAAGATTTGCGAAAAAAGTTTATAAACCTCGTCGACAATCTTAAGACCATCTATAGAAGAAATACCGCGTGGGCTTCGCTCTTGTCTGAACTAGACGAAGGGGTACATGACTCTACGTTCTACTCGCTTTTTGCCAGTGTTGTATGGTTCGGGGATGACAACTGTTTTTACCATATTCCTTCAATTGATACATGGCAATTACGAGAGAACCCGTCTGCAAAGGATGCGAAGTCTTCCAATAATGATAAGTCTTCCAACAATGTGGAGTCTTCCAACAATGCGGAGTCTTCCAACAATGATGAGCCTTCCAACAATGCGAAGTCTTATAGAGAAGAAGCTGTGGGTGGATACATAGTATTGGGAGGTAATAGCACCCGTTTTAGGTGGGACACTCTACGAGAAGTAATGCTGTTGAAGAACCGCATCTATTTGATTGACGAAGAGAAGCATTATCAAGCAGAGGCGATTAAAAAGTCAGCAACCGCAGCAATAGCTGCCGTCGTCAATCGTAACGGCAGCCACAATATCGGTAGCCATGTACTCTCTGCCGTAACCAGCAATTATACGGATAAGGATGAGGATAACAGGCTGTTTTCCTACATCCAACGGCGAATGGAATTCGTGGCTTATATTGCCAGTTCCACTCCCTTATGGACATATGGGACGCTATTCTATCGGGAGCTTTGGAAGAGCTTTATCGAACAGGAAAATCTGCTTAGATTCATCGCACAAGCAGAGGGATTATCCTACGGATTAAGTGAGAGATTGTCTGAAATCAAACTCAATGCCTGGTATAGGAAAGAAAAAGATGATAAAGTATATGAAGATTCCAAAATCATAGACTCAGAATTCAAGCGCGATTTTCAAGTCGGTATCCCCGGGGGAATTATTGGCTTTCACGCTTTTTATACGATACTAGAAAACGTCATACGCAATAGTGCAAAGCATAGTTGGGTGCAGTCGGATAAAAAGCCTGATGATAACCTAGAGATCAACTTACAAGTTACAGACAACGATAGGAAAGACTATTACTTGGTGGAAGTATGGGATAATGTTTCTCAAGTGGTAATACCTGAAGATGCTAAATCGGGTGATGGCCAGAATGAAGACGACCAGACCTCAAAATCCGAGACCTTAGACGAGAAAATTAACGGATTTTTCTGTAAGAGCTTTATGGACGAATTCGGTTCACTAAAACAGGATCATTGGGGGCTTGCTGAGATGAAAATATGCGCTGGCTTCTTGGCGCAACGAGACATGATGGATGTAGCTAAAGAAACGGATTACGAAGATGAGATTGACAGCGATAAAGAATCGACTACTCTCTTTAACAAGGAAACCGGAAGTGGCATTATTAAGGCTATTCCAGTAAAGTTAAAGTTAGGGTCAAAGATGGAAAATGATAAAAAAACAAACATATTAGTTGGGACCGATATTGAGTATCTTGGCTACCAATTCTGCATCAAAAAACCCAAGATTGCTCTGTTTGTTGGGTTCAATGTAGATAAAGAAGCGGTAAAAGAATATGGAAGCGATGGTATCTATTTTGAAGATAGCCTTACCGATAAACAGCATTTTGTCTATGAATACATTGTCATCAATGATAAAGATGTAGACAACTCACCAGAATGCCCTGGTAACCATTCTCCGTCAATAGAGCATTTAACTACCAATATCTACTGCTATTTTCTTAGCAATTTAGGGGAAAAAGATAAGGGGCCTGATCGCAGCCAAAAGTGCACAGATATATTAGAGATACTCGAGAAACTACCCTTGCGTACCATCATAGTTTCTGATAGGATGTATGGGATCATAAGCGAGTATCCGACAAAAGCTGAAAAAGATCCTGTAGCCAAGAGGATATTGGTGTTAGAAAGTACTTCTCCAATTGTCAGCAGCTTTAATAAATATGAAGCTAAGTTAGTTAACAAGCTTAGAATAGGGTGGATGCGTCGCGTAAAGAAAGACTTGCCGAATCAGATTAGAGTATACCTTAATACATCCGGTTCGGAGCAAGATGGCTCAGGAAAGAGGCGATATCTCGAAGCTGTTTACAACAGATATGCAGTGCCATATATCATGAATAAAACTAGTACCAAAAATGAGGATGATATCCCCACCTTTGACAAGATAGTTACCGATGAACTATATGCTGATGACTTGGCCAAAAATACTATCAATGCTATCGTGAGTTTTTGGGAGAATCAACCACAGAAAAAAGAATTATCAGAAGCTCTAAAAAATGCAGTATCCAACGCTTTGGAAAAACTATTTATAGTTCATTCTGCTGGTTATGATATGAAATCGGGAGCAGATGGCGATTCAGATGATGAGGTAAGCACCCCTGAGACACCCAGTCCAGATACATTTAAGATAACTTCTGATTTCATTATCGAAACGAGTTGCGATAAAGAAGCGAAATGTCATTTATATCTAAACAAACACACGACTGATTTATCTGAGCGCGCCCAAAATGCATGGTACAAAGAAGCGCTATCAGGTTCGCAAGTTACCTACCACTCTCTACTGGAGGATAAAGAACCGATTAGTTTTCAGGAAAGCTTGCTCAATGTGGTTGAAAGTTCGCTGTATAAAATACTGATTATTGATGAACGTATCGCTGGGTATTTTTCCAAAAAGAAAGCGTCTAACAGACTCCCGGAAATGGGGCTATATGTTGCAAACAGAATACAATTTGCCAACAACTCCTTCAATGTGTCAGATTCAAGATATGTTAAAGATGTAGAAAACAAGGGAAATAATGAAATAACGATTTATTACCTAAATTCCCCCGGGGAGAACAAAGCTGTAACTGATAAGCCCGCCATAGCCATTGTTCATCAATCCTTGTTGGACAAATTCAAAAAAGATGATCTTAAAAGCTTTTTGACATGGTTAAGGAAAAACGTTACGTATGTTTTTATCACCAGCGGACGCGGAGACCCCAGATTGGAGAAAGGTAATATCGACAGGAAGATGGGGAGGACGTCAAGTCATCATGGCCTCGGAGACCCAAGATTGGAGAAAGGTAATATCGACTCGACTTTAAAGTTGTATGCTAAGTACATCCCATATGGGAACGTGGAATACTGTATCAAGAAAGAATTCCCAGATAAAACACTTTTGGTTAGAATGCTTACCAGCATTTAGAGGAGAATTATATGTGTATATATATCGCAATTCCGAAGCATCTAGACATGAAGACTGAAAATGCAGTTGAAAGTATTGGAAAGCTTGACAAGCAACATTATACGAGAGTCGAAGGTGCGGAAAAGCTCTTCTTCATTTCAAAAGACAGACCACCTACTATAGAAGAATATGCATTGCATCATGATTCAAAACCAAGACCATATGTAATCGAGAGATGTAAAACTCTTATAGAACATCTCAGAGCACAGGATGAATATAAGGAGTGCAGGATAAATGTGATTGTCCATTGGAGGAGAGTAGAAATAATCGATGATTTACATGATTTAAGCCATGAACTCCTAAAAAGTCTTCAGTACGAAAATATATCTGTAGGATACATTAGCAAAAGTAACAATGTAGACAGAAAGGAGCAATACATAGCTTTCGAGTCAGCTTACAAAGCATTAGACTGCCCAAAAATGTACAGCGTATTAGACCAGTGTGTGTTAACAGATAATGACGATAAAAGTAGTGAAAACAGAGATTGTCTTGAAGCCACCTACAGATTATTCCAACAATACCTGATTCACCGGTTTTTGGCTGAGGAATCTTTCAAAGCTATAAAGGACGTTGACCCTAAGTTTAAAGGTTTTTCTTGGGACGGTGATATTAATACAATTCGAACCGAATTCATTGATTGGTTTGAAACAAACAGAAAAAAGATGCTATGAGTAGTATGGTAATTCTTGGCAATATCCCTGGAGTCATAAAGCTAATCCGAGGTTATTATGAAAAAAGTGGAGTGGTTTTCTCGGACGATCCAAAATTGGAAGCCAACACTGAATTCCTCCTTCTTGACCCTTTTTATGTGGGAGGTTGTTACCTCAATTACCATGCGGTATACCATCGTTATTTTCAGCTAAACAAACCAGATGCGAAGTTGGTAGTCATCGGTTTTTGGCAAGTAAAGCACCCTAATTACATAGACTTATTCCAGCTACCAGATACGCTTGAATACAAATTATCTCAGGCTAAGACTGCAAGAGAGGAATGGATGTTAAACTTAGGTGGAGCAAATGGCATGGATATACTGAAAGCTTTTTTCGCAGGTCATGGAGAAGGGAGCCTGATGAACAGCCTGATTAGCCTGATTCCTGCTTTAAACTCATCGCATAATGCGGTAGTGCATGAGAATGAAGATTGGGAACATGTGTTCAAGGTCTTAATAGAACCCTATAGCATAAGTGGGATTGAGCAATTTAAACAGAGATGGCGGGAGTATCAAAATGTCATGAAACGCATGCCTTTCTATCCAAAACTGGATGAGGTAAAGAAAACTATCGAGGATATTGGTGCTCATCTAAACTCCACCGATGAGAGTAAGAAATGGTTTTTGAATTCAGACGTTTCCTCCAAACTGAAAAGTGCTGTAGATACATTAAGGCAGATAGAATCAGATTACGTTAGGACATGAGCTTATGAGAGATAGAATCCTGATTGTTAATGATGATGCCAATTTTATAGACCAGCTAAAGACATCATATTCTAACTACTTTATAGAGAGGTGTAACAGTATTCCTCAGGCAGTGAAGCGTCTATCCGATTCTACTTACGATTTTATTGTGCTGGATTTAATGTTGGAGCCAGATAGTGATGAACTAACCGGCTTAACGGAGTTCAAGACAATTGCAGAACCTACATTGATTAAACCTATCGGCAACAAGGGAAAGACGGCCAAAGAACTGGCACTAAGTATCGACCAGGTTCGCTATAGAGTAAATAAGCTCGCTCCTTTATTCGATGATTTTGGCAAGCTGCTTCCTACCATTAACAAATGCTATTTCAAGAGGTGAGCATGGGAAAAATAATATGTGAGAAATCCGTCAAAGAGTGTCATGGTTTTGAAGACTACCTAACTGAAATTTACAAAGGTGTCATGAAGGATTCAAAGGATGTCCCAGATGTCAGATTCGAAGTATTAGTATTAGAGGAAATGAAAATTAGTAATAGCCTTGGCAACATCCCGGCATATTTCAAAAAATGTATTGCCCATTATCCCTCTGAAGATAAATCAAATGATTTTATGCCTACCATTACCATTGGAATCGAAGACATTTTCGATAAAGCCTGGGAGTCCGGAGCCGTATTCAAGTTGTTTAATATCGATCCTCGTTATGCTTGGATAGATTCTTGTATTTGGCTAAGATACATTCAATTGACTGATACCTTTGAAGATGACTTGAAGAAACTGCTTGAGGAGATAAAGCTCTATCACCGGTTGGGAATGTATAATACTGTGGTAGCTCGAGAATACCTAGATATGATGATAAGGAGTCTTCAGCAGAACTACATCAAACAGGTCGGAACAGGGGACAGAGGCCACGCAGAAGACATCACCCCTTATACTTATCACTCCGAATCCGTGTTGAGAAAACGGGCACGGGCTATTTATAATGAATTATCGGAGTATATAAAACATCCAAAAAGCAATCCCGTCTGGAGATGCCTTCTGGTGGATGATCATGGTGATGTCCCATTATCAGATTGTCCTAAGGGTTCTCAAACAAGGACTGTTAAAGAAGTATTAAATAGCTTGCTTAATGATCTTGCCCAAAAGAGTATATCAGAAGATGAGTCACTTGCCAAAGTTGACCTTGTAGATCAAGATGGAGAAAATGACAGTTACGTTGACTGCGCATGCAAGGTAATAGAAAAAGCATCAGGAACAAAGGGGTATGAAGCCATCATTTTAGATTACCTTTTAAAGTTTAAAGACCATAAAGGGAAAACTTGTAAAGAGTTTGGCACAGAGCTACTTAAAAAACTTAGGGAGATGAAACACCCACATCGTGGACCTTCCGATCGTTTTTGGATAGTCCCGTTAACAGCTCACAATACTGCTTTTCAGGACGAACTGATAGTTCAGGAAATCCCCCATTATAACGAGGATTGGTATATTGCAGAAGGAGCAGATTTAGTTTTAACACCAAACAAATTCCTTTGGATTCTGCTCAGCACCTTCAAAATCCAACTTGAGGAATCTATTTTTGAGTTTAGGGAAATAGTTGAGTTTTTTGAGAGTCATCCATATATATCCGGTAAACCAAAACAAGAGAAGACAGCCAAAAATGACGATAAGCTGCAAGAATGGGCATCCTACGCACTGGGCAGCTTTGTAAACAGATTTGGCAAGCATACAAGATACATGATGGGAGCTCCGGAATCAGGATTTGGACGTTTAGTCTATAACTACTACCAAGACAATCCTGATCTGCGGTTCTACTATACGAACTTTGTTAATCTCCTTATGCTGATTTCCTCAGGTTCTAAAGCCGATTGGAGGGAAATATATGAGCGCATCACTAGGATAGAGAAAATACTTAAAAGCAAACAGACGAATCATAGCTATGATATCGTTACCGAAACGTTTAATGAAGTAAAGAAAACTCTAAAAACATGGGCAACCTCCACACAGTGATTGGAAGTGATTCAAGATGAAGACAGGCTTATTTTTTGAAACCGATGGCGAACCTATACTTGGCAAAGGACAGGTTTACTTCAGCTATTTGGCACTCAGAAGGAATGAGGAAAACGCTACCAAGGTTTCCCATGATTACCCGATCAACTTGAGAATTACAGAGAATGCGTTGGAGTTTCGTTTCAGGGGCTTTAAGCAAAATGAATATCAAGAATGCTTGGTTTTACGAGTTCCACTTGATCTCAGTCTGCGTCCCGATCTTAGTATTAATCCAATTTTAAGACGAAGAAAAATCGGGTTTGATGTAGGGGATGAGTATTCTTTTGTCAAAAAGCTCGATGACATCAGGACATTTAGAGAATGTGTCTCCTTGAAAGGCAGTAAAACTGAAACACCGATAACACTATACCATCATTTACTTTTGGATTTTCTCTATGATTTTGTCCATTCTAATGTTTTTTCTGTCATCCCTAACTATGGACGTATCAGGGAATTGATTCTTAATGACGTTTTTTTGTATGCGTTGATCTCAAAGTGCGAGTTTCACTACCTATTAAATGAATTCTCCGAAAAGTATAAAAAGGGGAAGGAGGAGACTTTCGAAGCAATGTTATTGGCAAGGCTCCTTTTCTCTGCGGAACAGAAATGGCTGTCCATAATCCATGATGATAGGTTTGGGAAAGTCTTTTCTGTCGACAGCATATGGTTTGATAATATTGAAGATGAGTATGTTGGCGTTCTGTGTCTGAAAAAGAGCCAAACAACCGGCGGATATATAAAAAGAAGGAACTGGATCAAACTTCTAATAGAGGAAGAATCAAAAAATGACTTTAAACAATATTCCCGTTACAATAAGAAGATTTTGTCAGCTTCTGCCAAGTGGCACAACAGCCGGTATATGTTTCGTTCCTCTCTCAATTGTATGAATATGGCTCTTCAGGGTAACACCA
>Ga0302242_1002721_pt1 | contig 10848 bp, 6 predicted proteins | sample AAG_UR_Lys_MG_FD_193510 | JGI IMG/M metagenome (GOLD analysis project Ga0302242, IMG submission 193510) | Enriched activated sludge microbial communities from anaerobic digester in WTTP, New Holstein, Wisconsin, United States - AAG_UR_Lys | ecosystem: Engineered > Bioreactor > Anaerobic >... | reverse complement strand
TCCCTTCTCAGAGCCCATTTGGAATTCGCCTGCCGCAACGGCCACGAAGCTGATCCCCGTCCGCTGGTCGACCACGACGCCGCCCTCGGCCGGTTCGACGGGGACTGCGATCCCCAGCCGGGCCAGGATTTCGCGGGCGAATCCCCGCGTTTCCTGGTCGGGCGAATCGGCCAGCCGGCGGCAGATGTCCTCCAGTTCCGGCACCTGCTCGGCCCGCTCCCGCAGCAGCCGCAGCGTGGCCGCGATTCGAGCGTCATGCGTTCGTGCAGCGTCCGTCTCCTGCGGCCGTCGCCGTTGCAGCACTTCCAGGAAGGGGCTGGGCGTGAAATACAGCGTTTCCTCCAGGCAACGCTGTGCCAGGTCGGGGTGCTGCTCCGCGATTCCGGCCTGCAGCAGTTCGCGAAAAAACACCTCGCAGAACGGCCGGGATCTTCGCAAGGAGAGCAGGGCCACCTCGCGCCACCAGCTTTCGGGCGCCCGAGTCGCCACGGGGCGGGCCAGTCCTTCGCGGGCCGCGTGTTCGGCCGCCAGGTACTCCTGAAAACTCAAGTGCAGAAACCCGCAGCGGCCCTCGCCGGCCATGGCCAGAATGCCCGCTTCGTCGCGCATCCGTTCGAGGAACGCGGGCCCGTCGCGTCCCAGGCCGGAACTGGCGGCGACTTCCGCCAAGCCGCGGGACGCCTCCGCCGCCAGTTCGTCCAAGGGGGCGGCCGTCCGGTATTGCTCCTGGTGCATCCACCAGCCCACGCGGGCCAGCACGGCCTGCGCCGCCTCGGCGTCGTAGGGTTGCAGTTCCGTTCCCAACTCGGAACGGTAGAGATCCCGTCGCCAGTATTCCAGCAGCACGCGCACGCAGTGCGCGTACAACTCGGCGCGGCCCGTGGGGAGCTTCCGTTCCTCGTGGAAGACGATGCACAGGATCGTGAGCAGCAAAGGGTTGGTACACAGTTCCCGCAGATGCCCGGTCTGATAAGCCGGACGAGCCAGGCTCTCGAGCAACTCGTCGCTGTCCGCCTGGGCGCGCGTCGCGGCCCGCGGTCCGGGTCCCAGCAGTTTTCCGTACGCGGCTGCAAACCAGTCGCGCACAAACCGCTGCACCTGCCCGTCGTCCAGCGGGCGCACGTGGAACTCGGCGAACTTCGGCCCCAGCGGCACGCCCTCGCGGTAGTAGCCCTGAAACCGGCAGGTGACCAGAAACCAATCGTCCGGCCGATCCTCCAGCGTCTGCTGCACCCAACGGGACACGGTGCGGCGCGCTCCCGGCTCGACCACCTCGTCCAAGCCGTCGAGGATCCACAGCAGGCCGCGGCGGTTCCACAGGTCCGGACCCGCCTCGCAGCCTCCGCCGGGACCCTCGCGATAGCCGACTTCCGCTTCGAGAAACGCCCGCAGGCCGTTCGGCTGCGCGAGCAGCGACGGACGCAGATTGCGGAATCGCAGCAGCACGGGCGTCACGCCGGCGGGCAGTCCCAGGTCCTGCGGTGGCGTGTGCCGGCTGGCCAGACGCCACGCCAATTGCCGGGCCCCGGTGGTTTTTCCCGATCCCGGTTCGCCCAGCAGGACCACGCCCCGCCGCCCCGAGCGGGCCGCCTGGCGGAAGACTTCGCTCAACTCGACGTCCTCCTCCAGTCCGGCCGCGTCCTGCCGGAGGTGATCCGGTCCGTCCTCCCCTCGCCAGCGCGCCATCGTGGTCCGCAACGGCACGTAGGCCTCGTCGATCGGCAGTTCGACCTGCAGACTCCGCCCCATGCCGATCAACGTCAAATAGGCCGTCTGCTGGGCCAGCGTGCTCAAGTAGTAGTCGATGTTTTCGGGCACGATACAGCGGAACAGCCGCAAATAATCCTCCCGCAGATAGGAGGGCGCGGGACTGCCGCCGTCGGCCATCATCAATCGTTCGTGCAGCTCCAGATCCGGGTCGGAATGCAGCAGGTACAGTTTCGGGATCTGCAGCGTGTCCTCCAGTTGCTCCGCCTGTTCGTTCAAGAAGTCGCGGACCTCCTCCGCGATCACGTCCACTTCCTTCTCGCGGTGTGGAACGTGGGCCAGCACGGGGACGACTTGGATGGGGGGAAGTGACGGCGGGCGGCTGCAGCGTTGGATGCCCCGCAGGACACTGCGCACCCCTTCCAGGTTTTCCCGGTTGTTCACCAGCAGGCAGACCACGATGTCGGGCAAGACGGTCGTGGCGATCCCGCCGACCTCGGTGATCCCTGTGCGGGCATCGATCAGCAGAAAGTCGGGGCTGAACTCGTCGCGAATCCGTTCTTTCAGTTCCAGGAAGACGGCCAGGCCTTGGGCCCCCGGCCGGTAGAAGAAATCGTGCCAGTTCAAACCCGCCAGCGTCCGCCAATAGGCGGAGGAAGGGGCGGTGCCCGCCGGCATCAGCCGAATCGAGCCCGTTGTCGCCGCCGGCAACGGCACCGGGACCTGAAATGAGTCCAAGCTGTCAGGCAGGGCTCGTGTCTGTTTGTACCGGGCGAAGAAATCGACGACGCCCTGCGTGACGGGCAACGGCCGCTGGGGATCGCTGAACTTGTAGTGCAGTTCGGGAGCTTCGAGATCGAAATCGAGCGCGAACACATGCTGGCCGAAGCCCGCCAGGTACTTCGCCGCGTTGGCCACGACTAGGCTTCTGCCGGTACCGCCCTTGTAGGCGTAGAAGGTAATCGTTTTCACGGAAGCCTCGTAATCCTGTGTCGTGAGAGGTCCTGTCGCCGGTTCCCGCACGCGGGGTCAATCCGCGAAGCTAAACACCGTTCCGCGCTGCCGGATCGCTGCGCCACACTCCTCGATCCAGTCCCGGCCATAGCGTTGCCCGGCGCGCGGACAGGCGGCGACCGCTTCGTCACCAGACGCCGTCAAGTCGCCCCAATCTTCCAGCGTCTGCGTGCGGGCTTGGCTGGTACGTTCCAGCAGGGCCACGGCCCTGCCCGAAAGTTCAGCATTTTCCCGGAACGTCGGCAGGGCAAGCATCTTGAGCAGCAGTTTTTCGGCGTGGTCCCAAGCCCTGGCGGGCAAGAGTTCCCTGTCGATACGATCCAAAAAGTCGCGCAGCGTCGTCGCCGGGGCGTACTGCAGCAATTGCTCGGCGATCTCGTCGCCGGGGAGCACGATCCCTCGCGCCTTGCGGCTGGCCGTCATCTCCGACTTCAGGAAACCGATCAGCGCCGCCCAATCGGCAAATCGCCGGCAGTCCGGACGCGGCAGGGCAAAACCGTACCGTGCCGTTGCGGTCGCCACGGTGGCGGTCGACGCGTCCGCGGTGGCCCCGCCGGTGTACGGCGGCCGGAGCAAACGGATCCGGCTGCCCTCGCGTACGAAAGCCCAACCGTCCTCGGGAGCCAGCGCCAGGATTTCAAGCATCGGACACCACCCGTATCTGGATCACGCCCGCGCGATCGGCGCGGAGCAGGGAAAGGAAGTCAAAGGCGGTCGCTTTCTCCTCTTCCGATAGCGTCCGTCCGTGGGCGGCAAAACATAGATTCCACAGATCCCAATAGTCCCTTTCCAGGACCCGCACTTCGGCCACCGTCGCGGTCGTAACCCCGATGACGAAAATCGCTTCGATGTACGTGTCCCCGCCGCAGATCATGTCCGGCCACCGGCTGGCCCGGCGTGTGACGTCACCAGCGTGCTTGATGGCGGCCAGGATGTGCCGCTGCGCTGGGCCGGCCGCGTCGCGTCGCAACGCAACTTCGTCCAACGTCCCGGCGGCCGACACATACCCCTTCAAACTGTCGGTCTTCAGATAGGCAACCTGCTCGCCAGGGGGCGGGAAGTCGCCGCGGAACACGATGCAGAAGAGCCCGTATTGCCGAGTTCCCGCGTTTCCGATATTCAGCGCACCGTACCGAAAGCGGTCGCCGTGGTCAAAGGCCAGCCGAGCGGCATAGTACGGGCCCAGTCGTTCCCGCAGCAGTTCATCCGAGTTCCGGCCGGAAAGAACCGACGCCTCCGCCACCGCTTGGTACATGTTCTGATACCGGTTGTTCTGCACGAAGTCGGCCGCGATCCAAGGCCGCATGTTGATGGCCGTTGAACCCCTGGGGCGAGCCCAGGGGCGAAAGCTTGGGTCAGGGTTTTGTGGGCAACGCCCGCTCGCCGCGGGCGATGGCTGCGCGCGTGCGGGCTTCCTGGGCCAGCAGGGCCTGGTACTTTTCTTCCTGCTTGGTCTCCACGGGGCTGACCATGCGGAAGCCGGGCATGTCCGGGCGGGGATCGGTTGCCAGGCGTTCCCGGCCCGCGCGGAGGATGGCCAACGCCTCTTGATACCGCGCGTCGCCCGGTCCGCCTAGACCGGCCAGACAGGGACTGGACTCGGGACGAGTAAAGCTCAATTGCGTAAATTGTCCGGGGTCGGTCAACTTGATGCCGGTCAGTTCGTTCAAGCGGTTGAGTTCCGCGCCGGTGAGCGGCGAACGGCCAAACGGGTTGTCGCGGTAGGCGCCGCCCGCGTAGTCAGGATAGTAGGGCGCGTTGATGTCGATCCAGGTGACCAGACGGTCGAAGCTTTCCGGATCGAGTTTTATCTTCTGGTCGATTTCCGGATCGCCGTGGCCGTCCAGGAGCACTTTCGTCAGCCGACTGGCGTGCGAGCCCCAAGACTTCGGCGTCTGGATTTGGAACGGACCGGCTCCCACCACATGGACATAGCGTTTGCCGCGGAGTTCGGCGTAAGACGTATTGAACACAAGACCCCGATCGCCGGCCAGGTTCAGTTTCTGGCCCGCCTCCTGGCCATAATCGTGACAGCTGGTGCAGTGCCGGTCGAGGACCGGTTGAACCTCGGCCGCGTAGCTGAACAGCCGCGCCGGGCCGTACCAGGGCTCCAGTCGCCGCGGGCCGTGCTGCCAAGCCTTGCCCGAGTACTGTAGTTGAGCCGATGAATGGCGCTGTTCGTGACAGCCGACACAGCCGGTGGTTTCGCCGGGCCGGACGATCGTGCCGCTGCGCATCGACTGGACCATCATGCCCCGCTCGTCCAGCAACTGGAAATAGACGAACGTGTCGGCGGGCACCGCGACGTAGGCACTCCCGTCGGCTTCGACCGGCGCCGTGCCGATGATCCGCTTGTTGTTGAAATCGTCCCAGGCCATGCCGGGCGCTTGCTGGCCCGTGCCGCCGTCCCAGGCCGGGCCGGTCCAGAAGCGTTTCTCCGGCGATTCCACCACGCGCACGTACTTGACGCTGCCAGGCTCGACCGCCTCCATGCCCGTGCCGACGCAGACGTTCTCGATGTAGTAGTAGCCATCGTTCTTGCTCAGGTCGATCCGCGGCGGGATGACGGGCGGGCGAGGGCGCGGCCCCAGGGGCATGGGATCGAAGCAGCCCGGTTCTTCCACGTGCAACAGCACCTCGTTGCCGAACGTGTCCAACAGGTAGATCCCCATCTCCTCGCCGCGGCCGGTCATCCGCGAACACAGGAAGACCTTGTCGGACAGCGGATACGGGTCTTCGTACTTGGGGTTCACGCGCGTGAACGTGTCGTAATTGCCCTTGCCGACCAGTTCGATCGCGTCGGCCGGCCAGGTCCGCAGCACCGGCGCGCGGCCGTCCAGGCCCAGGCGGCGGTCGACGATGGCCAGGGCCCCCCACGGGCGATCATGGCAGGAGGAGAAGTTGGCCAACAGCAGGTCCGTGCCCGGAATCGCCCGGTTGTCCAGCACCGCGCCGGGCGAATTGGTGTTGTTGCCCCAGTAGACGGCGTGGTTGGTGCCGTCGGGGTTGCAGCTCCACACGCCTTGCGCGTCGCCGAAATTGCGGTCGACGTACTCCCAGCGGTCGTAAATGATCCGGCCGTCGGGCAACAGCGAGGCGTGGCCTTCGTGCAACGTGCTGTGGCCGATCTGCTGCACGTTGGAACCGTCGGCTTCGACCGTAAACAAGTTGCCCATGATGTGCCGGTTGCACATGCAGTACTTGGGCTCGCGGGTCGAGGTAAACAGAATGCGGCCGTCGGGCAAGTAGATGGGGTCGATATCGGTCACGCCGGAGCCGAACGTGATCTGTCGCAAGGCGGAGCCGTCGGCGTTCATTTCGTACAGGTGGTAGTCGTCCTCACGGTTGCGCCGCATCGAGAACAGGATCTTCGTCCCGTCGAAACTCACGTCCGGGTCGCGGGCTACGCCGCCGGGCACGTCGAGCAACGTGTTGACTTGCCCCGTCGCCAGGTCGATCGTCTTCAGCGCTCCGCCGCCCTGGAAGCTGCCGGTGTTGATCTCGCCCGTCTGGAACATCGTCGCCGTATTGTGATGGTCGCGGGCGTACTGGCGGCGGACGACGAACAGTAGCGGTTGGCCGCTGAGGAGCGGATTGGCCGCCAGTGCCTCGCGCTGCAGCGACTCCCACTCGGCCGCCGACTCGGCGGCATTCTTGCCGGCGGCGCGGGACTGCGCGTCCTTCAGCCGCGCAAGATACTCGCGGCCCTGCGCCTGGCGGTCCGGGAACATGGCCATCCAGTCTTCGACTGCCGCCTGCAGATTCGATGCGCTAGCAGCAACGTCCGCTTGCGGAGGTCTCGGTTCGGCCGTCATTCCCAAAGCCGGCGCCGGCAACCAAGCCATACTGAGGGCGAACACGTAGGCCAGTCTCTCCGAGACGCGTCCGAGTCTCGGAGAGACTCGCCCACGTGGGGGAGCGTGGCCGTGCAGGGCGGCGAGGAGATGTGGACGGCCAGTTGCTCTCATGGTTTTGGTTCCTTCTTCAGAGTATCTTGATCTGCTTCACGTTCACGGTTGGCGGAATGCTTCGTCTTCCGCCCGCAGTTGCTCCAAACCTCCCGCAACGCCGGCGCGAGTGCTTTGGCGCGGGCGATGTCGTCGCGATACGGGGAGTAGTCGCGAGTGCACGCCGTCGAGCACGGCGACCTCGTAAGTATCGGTCAGTGAGGGCGAAGAACTCAAAAACGCCGATCATGGAGGTTACCCTCGGCCGCCGGAAAGCGACAGCCGGGCCGATCGCTCGGGCCGCCCCTTTGCGCCGCTGATAGTGAACTCGATGGACACGTCCTCGTGCATCTCGACACGGTCGAGCGAGAACTCGTAGGGGAACTCGCTGATCGTGAGTTGCTTCTCGCCCGATCGGATGTGGGCGTTGAGCCTGGCAGTCGCGCCGTCGACCGGATCGCTTACGAGCACGACGAACACGGCGGCGCTCCCAAACGGCGAGCGGGTGCGGAAGGCGTGTAGTTTGCCCCATCCGGCCAAATCGGTCACCACGTGGCCTTTTTGCAAGGGCGGCACCGCACCCGACTCGCCGTAGATCGTGCCGGGCCCGAGCCCGTAGGTGCGAAAATCGAACCACGCGCAGTTCTTCTGCTTCGCGTACGGGAACCGGATTTGGCCGCCCGAGCGGCCCTCGGCCTGGGCTACCAGGAAGTCGATCGTAAACCCGAAAGTCTCCAAAAAGGGCCGATTACGACACCGCCGACTCGTCGGGCAATCGGGAGAGGTCGCCGTTGATGGTGATGCCGCCATCGGCGGCGATCACGGCCCCATTAAGGTACGACGATTCGTCTGACGCCAGGAACAGCGCCACGCGTGCAATCTCCTCCGGCGTGCCGTACCGTCGCAGCGGGGTGCGCAGCCCGAGGAAGCGTTCTTCATCGAAGGCCGACGACTTCGCCGGATTGCTCTCCCGCAGCATCGGCGTCATGATGGCCGCTGGCGCGATGCAGTTGACCCGCACGTTTCGGGGCCCGTATTCTACCGCCAACGATCGCGTCAGGGCGACCGTGGCTCCCTTGCTGGCCGTGTAGGCATCGCAATTCGGGATGCCGATCTGGGATGCGCTGGAGCCCGTGTTGATGATCGACCCGCCATCGCTGCGGATCATCAGCGGAAGGGCGTATTTGCAGCAGAGGAACACACTGTTCAGGTTGATCGCCAGAATTTTGGTCCACGTCTCCTCGGCCAACTCGGTGACGGGGCCGTCGACCCGGTCCAGATACACCGAGGCGTTGTTGTACAGGACGTGCAGGTGGCCGTAGAGCGTTTCGGTCCGGGCGATGAGGGCCTGTACGTCCGCGCTGCTGGCGCAATCCGTCCGGACGAAGGTGGCCTCGCCCCCGGCGGCGCGAAGCTGAGCCTCCGCGCTCCGTCCGAGTTCTTCGTTGATCTCGGCAATGATCACCGTGGCGCCCTCGGCGACGAAAGCCTGTGCCGCAGCCAGCCCGATGCCGCGTCCGGACCCCGTGATGATGGCCACTTTGTTCTTCAGTCTCGGCATCGACATTACTCCGGAGTCGCGTCAAGCACGACCACCTCGAAGGGCTGCAACTTGAACCTGTGATGTTGAGCTGCCGCCAGCCGGATCGGGGCCGCGGTGGCGTCCTTCTCGTAGCCGAATTCGTGAGAATTCGGGTGTTCGGACGTCACGTCCGAAGTCTCACGACTTCGGCTACCTTTCCCCTCGGACTTCTTCCAGGGGCTGCGGAGCAAATAGGACTGTGCTGCACCGCTCGGCAACTCGAATGCCTCCGCGATGTCGATCTCGATGTTCGCCGGCTGGTCCGACGGGTTTCGCAAGCTCAGGATGCCTTTTCGCTTGGCCCACGACGCCCAACCGTAGATTTCCCCTTTCGCCGGATCCCCGCCGATCCAGTGCGTGTCGGCCAGCACGTCGGCGTTGGCCCGCGACCAGTTCGCGGCCTCGGCCAGCGCGTCCCAGGCCGCGGGTGTCATCAAGTCGGGCGTGACGTACAGCTCCTGCAGATTCACGCCCGAGGCGAAGAACGAGCGGATTTCGTCGATCATGTCCCGCTCGACGAACGTCTTCACGCGCCCGCCGCTGTTGATCATGATCCCGTGGATCATCAGCGACGAGATGGGATACAGCGGGCCGTTGACCAGCACGCGGTTGTGCACCTCAAAATCGCGGTACGTGATCCACTGCTGCCGCTCGGAACCCTTCGCCCCGGCGATCCCCGTGTCGCCGCCGCCACGCCAGATCGAATCGGCACGCAGCAGCCAAAACGGCGAGGCCCACGTTCCCGACGAGGGATTGATGAACACATCGGGATTCGCCGCGCGCAGTTCCCCCATCAGCCGCCACAACGCCTCGACATCGCTGCGATACTCGCCCGCGCCGGCCGGGCTATTGGACCCGGCGAATCCGTCGAACTTGAAGTACCTTACGCCGTGCTCGCGCATCAGGTTCAGGCACGCGGCGCGAAACCGGGCGTAATACCGCGGCCCAGCCAGCGACAAGCCGCCTTGGTTCGTTTCCAGCCCCTGCTCCCGCCCCGCCTTGACGCGTGCCGCTTTGCCGGGATAACCGCCCCACGGGGAGAACCAGATGCCCAGGCCGGACTTGTGCTTGGCCGCCACGTCAATCAGCGGTTTGAAACCGTTAGGGAACCCCTCGTGGAATTGCCAGACGAGGTTCTCGTCGTCCCATTGGTAGTCGTGGGCAAAGGCGTCCACCCTTGCGCCGCGCCGCTCGACCAACTCCTGCCCGATGCGGTCGATCAGCTCCCGCCAGGCCTGTTCCTGTCGCGCGCGGAACGCGGTGGCTTCGGCCGTCTTCTTCAGCCGGACCAGTTCCCAATAGGCCAGGCCGATTTGTTCGCCGTTGTTGTGATGCAGGAAAGGGCGGTACGGATGCGCCCGCTCACGTTCCAGGTAGTGCAGGAACCCGCGCCGGCGCTGGCCTGGAGGAAAGACCCCGATGACCGAACCGAGTGTCAACGGCTCCGTCGCCGTCACGGCGCTGTGATAGGGATAGCTGCAGCGCACCGTGTCCGCGCCCAGGACGGTGCTGGCCGCAGCCGGTTGTTCCACGCCGAAGAACAGCGACTCGCTGACCACCGGCGAGCCGTCCACGCGGCCGGCGACGACCGCCTGCGGGACGCGCATTTCCAGCAACGCTACCTCAACCAATTCGATCGGCTCACGCTGCGTCTGCACCGTGACTTCCTGCCGAATGTAGTTGGCCCCGTCGCGCAGCGTCGCGCGCCAGAGCACCTCGAAGTCCGGCGCCGTCGAAAGCAAGCGAGCCGACAACTCCCAGCCGCCGAACCGATCGCCCAGCCGCACGGCATCCGGCGTGGGCTCCAGCCGCTTCACGGCGGGCGGGCCAGCCAGTTTCAGTTCTGACGTGTTGAGCGTCCGCGTCCGCGAGTCCGGCGTCTGGCCCAAGACCAGCCGGAAACACTCGCTGTCCGCGAGGGCAAGCTGCTGTGCCGCCTGCTTGTGAGTCAGCCCGCCGGGTCGCAGATGCCCATCCCCAAACGTCCACCGCATGGCGATGGCATCGTTCTGAAGCGTCGCGTCCGTGGCCGAACAGGTGGCTTGGGTCGGCCCGGGCGGCGGTCCGGGATACTCGACGGCACCAGTTGGAGCGGCCAGGGCGCACCACACGGCCACGAAAAGGATCCGTTTCATTGCGGTCATGACAATCTCCGTCGCGCAGGTTAGCATCGTTCGAGGATCGCTCGATCGATGCTGGGGTCTTGGTTTCGAGGCACATCGAGCACGCCAGACAGCGAAACGTCCGCTCCAGCCGATGGCAGCGGCCGAAAGCGTACGGCCGGATTATACCCGCGGCCGGTTACGATTTCTGGTAGTTCTCTTATGCTTTCTGCCAGTCGGCCGCGTGGCAAGGCGAGCGGGAGACGGATTGCCAATCCATCCCACATCTGGAAATCCGGCCCTTTATCCTGCGGCTGAGGCCGCGCTGTAATCGAACGGAAAGACCGAGCGGACGTTCTCCTGCGACTGCGGGAGCGCAAGTTCAGAACACCTGATCTCGCCCTCTCGCCCGTTGGCGACTTGGGGGGTAGAAATTGCTGAATTTCCGAGGTTTGTGGAGAATTGACTCGGGGGGAGTGGGGAAGGCAAGAGGAAA
>Ga0302242_1002720_pt1 | contig 10848 bp, 8 predicted proteins | sample AAG_UR_Lys_MG_FD_193510 | JGI IMG/M metagenome (GOLD analysis project Ga0302242, IMG submission 193510) | Enriched activated sludge microbial communities from anaerobic digester in WTTP, New Holstein, Wisconsin, United States - AAG_UR_Lys | ecosystem: Engineered > Bioreactor > Anaerobic >... | reverse complement strand
CATGATCTGACGGTTACATTCAACCAAGGAAAAGCTGATGAATATAGCATTACCAGAACTTTTGTCATAAAAAGCAAGACCTTCGAAACACAGCATCTCGTGGTTTCGAAATCTCTGAAGCAATCCAATCGGAATGAGGAGGCAAACAAAGAATTTATCAAAGTGGTAAAGCCTGCAAGGACAATATCAGAGCCGAAAAAGCTTTGGGAAGGGGAGTTTGGCACGGCGGTCTCCGGGAGGCTCACAACGGATTTTGCGCAGATAAGGTATGTCAACAACGAACTCTCATCCTCCAGGCATTCCGGCATTGATTTGGCCGCACCTTCGGGAACCGCAGTATTGGCTTCAAATAAGGGAAAGATAACTTTGGCGGCACCGGGACTGCTTTCAACAGGGAATACCGTCGTGATTGACCATGGTATGGGCCTATTCACATCCTATTATCATTTGAATACAATGAATGTTAAGATCGGCGATGCAGTCAGCAAGGGTGATGTTATAGGAACGGTGGGCAGCACAGGATTTTCCACAGGCCCTCATTTGCACTATGCGGTAAGCATTTACAATACCTATGTGAATCCCTATCAGCCTATAGAGGGGATCATTGATTAATTTGGTTCATGGTACGGCATATTTAATTCATCTACCAGGAGGAAACACTATGCAGAAAAAAGCCTTAGTCATCATCGACATTCAAAATGACATAACCAAGAACTACAAGGACGTCATCGGCAATATCAACAAAGCCATTGATTGGGCGGTGAATAATGACGTTCATGTTGTTTATATCAGACATGAAAATTTATCCGCCGGCACCAGGACTTTTAAACCCGACACATGCGGGGCGGAATTCGTTCCGGACTTGAAAATGGTTTCAAAAAATGTTTTCACGAAATACAAAGGGAACGCATTGACCAGTGAAGAATTCACAGAGTTTATCGGGAAAAATGAGATACGTGATTTTTACATAGCAGGAGCAGATGCTGTTGCCTGCGTGAAATCAACCTGCTACAACTTATGCAAGGAAAATTATGGCGTTACTGTTTTGTCCGATTGCGTTACCAGCTATGATAAACGGAAAATTGACGAAATGCTGCGCTATTATGAAAGCAAAGGCAGCAGAATCATCCCTACAGAATCTCTTTGTTAAAATGGCCTCTTGTGTCCGTTTCCGAATGAAAGACCGTGTGATTTATTTCTCCGTTTAATTTGCCGGAGGCTTGACGAATGGTTTTCACAACCTCTTCTTTTGATTCCACTGTGAAGTGTAATCGGAATGCCTCGATTCCTTTGATGCTTTGCAGCTCATCCAGAAGATTCAGGGTCTTCCCATTGAGGATCGTGGTGGAACAATCCTCATGAGAAAGGACGGGGAAGGTTCCGTGCTCGTCTTTTATCTCATAGCGCCGGGTCCTGCAAACTCCGCATTGGTTCATTTTTTCCAGGGGACAATATTTTGTAAACAGCAAAGGAGCTTTGCCGTATACGATCATTTCCAGTGCGGGATAGCCGTCATTTTCTTCATAATAGGCATTCTGCAGATCTTCGATCTGTTTCTTATTCAATTCATAAGATAAGGTGACTCGTTTGGCGCCTAATCTGAATAATTCATGGCAACTGGTGGAATTCACTACGTTCAGAGAATAGTCCGCAACAAAGGGGTTTGTTTTTCTGTAGTGATAAATTCCGCCATATCCTCCGAGGAGCAGCTGGCCTTCTTTTTTCTGATATTCGTTCTGATTTCTTCTGACAATGTTTTCAAAGTAGATTTCCTCAATGCCGCAGCTCACGCAGGCGTCATACTGTTCCTTAGTGGTTACAGAGGCCGTAAGGTAGGGCTTTTTCGGAGCAAAGCTTATTTTTTCCTTTGCCTTCAAAGCCTGGGTCCTTTTGTTTTTGCTGTTGAGCTTCAAGTCATACAAGCCCTGTACAATATCCCTTCTTGCTGCATTTAAAAGTTTGGAGGGAATAAAGGCATTGTGCTCCTCAAAATCCACCTGACCAAGCTCAAATATCGTATCATTCAATTTGGAAAACTGCTTGACGACCTGCTCCTTGGTGGAGGGGGCATTCATTGCTTCTCCCAGGATCTCTTCGCTTTCATAGGAATACTGAAAGCCTAAGCCAGACCCGTCTATGAGCAGCTTTGCATCCGGACAGGCCTTTACTTTGATATCCAGGGGAAAGCGCCGGAATTCTTTTTCCAGTGAGGCTTCCAGCTCTTTGTAATAGGCATACTCCTTGGTGATATAGACGAGATCCCCCTTGGACAGTTTTTCTTTGATTTTGATATAGCAGACAGTATCGGCTTTGTTGATCAAATTGCCATCTTTAGCGTACAACTTTACAACCGTCAAATTTACGTCTTCCCTGTTATGGCTGATTCGGATGATATCGTTTTGATGCAAAGGGCGTGTCAGGGTGATTTCGTACATGTCCTTCATGATATTGCTGATTCTTCCAATTTCATAACCAAAGTTATTGGGTCGCAGGACGTTTGTGATCTCTTTTTTCTCTTCTCGGAACAAATATCCCTTTGTAAAGGTTCGGTTGAAGGTTTTGCTCAGAGTCTCTTTTTCTGCTTCGGTTACCCCATGATCCAGGGCCCTGCGATACTTGGATACCACATTGGCAACATAGGCAGGCTCTTTCATGCGGCCTTCTATTTTTAAAGAATTGATTTCTTTTAACTCATTGATATAATCGATGGTGTTTAAGTCCTTGGTCGATAGAATATAGCTTTTCCCCAAAGACGTGCCGCTGGTCTGGTCAATGAGCTCATATTCCTTACGGCAGGAGCCCACACATCTTCCCCGATTTCCGCTTCGATAGCCGATCAGTCCTGACATGAGACAGTTCCCGGAATAAGAGACACATAACGCACCGTGAACAAAAATCTCTAAAGGTATTTTCGCGATTCGTTTGATCTCTTTTACTTTTTCGATTTCGATCTCCCGAGCCAGCACCACTCTTTTGGCCCCAAGCTCTTTCATCAATAAGGTCCCGTCTACATCGTCTATGCCCATTTGGGTGGAACAATGGACTTCCATATCCGGAAAGTGCTGCACGGCATAATCGAAAGCGGCCAGATCCTGGACGATTACCCCATCCACACCGATTTCGTTCACCTCGTCCATTTGCTCTTTCATCTCAGCCACTTCGTTTTCGAAAACGATGGTATTCATGGTGACGTAGATTTTCACATTTCGCAGATGCGCATACGCAACGGCCTCTTTTAAAGATTCCAAGTCAAAATTCGAGGAATAGGCACGTGCCCCGAATTTTTGCATTCCCAGGTATATTGCATCACAACCATTAGAAATTGCAGCCTTTAACGCCTCCATACTTCCTGCTGGAGCTAATAATTCCGTCATGTTTCCTCCATACCCCTCAATTACTTTGATTTTATGCAGCCCAGGCTGCTTTTATTCCGCGCTGAGTGCTTCCAACTGGCTGCAAAGTTTTTCTACCGTGATCAGCTCATTCTTTTGAAAGGCCAACGCAATATTGGCTTCTAATTCCTGTTTTTTCTTGTCTGTTTCCAGATACTTCTGGTCGAAATGGTTCTCATATACCATTTTGCGGAAGGAACGTGTGCGCATACGCCTTATAGTGTTGCCTTCCACAAGCAAAACATAATCCGCACAATTCGCCACAAGATAGAAATCATGGCTTACCATGAGCACGGCTCCTTTGTATTCGGAAATGGCTTTTTCCAGGGCCATCTGCGCATAAAGATCCAAATGGCTGGTGGGCTCATCCAGAATAAGAAGCTCCGTTTTTGTATTTGCGATCAGTGCAATTTGGAGCAAATTCTTTTCTCCGCCGGACAACTGGCCTACCTTCTGGTTTAAGGTATCGCCCTCCAGACAATAATCTTCCAGGTATTCCCGAGTCCTTTCCCTCGTGGGGAAGCCGGCGTGTTCCATCACCTCATATACCGTTTTTGTTTCATCCATATTCTCGCCCTGAAGCTGAGACAAATAAGCATAACTTGTATTCTTATCGATATGAATGGAGGGGTGGCTCTTATTCAAAATATCCCGCATCAATGTGGTCTTTCCCGTACCGTTTGCACCGACGATGGCCACTTTTTCCCCAGCCTGCAATTCAAAACTGATGTTTTCCAGCAAACTTTCATCAAAGGAAACCTGATAATCGGTAATGCGTAAAACAGGCTGCTCTCTTTCCACTTCCGCTGCCTGCAGTGTGATCCTGGGCTCGCGAAGTTCCACAAAGGGTGCCTTGATTTGTCTTGCACGCAAACGGTCAAGTTGTGTTTGCTTTGCATTTACCGCACTTCCGATGACCGGGTTGACAAGTATCGTGGCTCTTTTGCGCAGAATATTGACCATGTTTTGCGTACGTTCAATTTCTTCCTGTTCCGCTACACTCTGCATCCGGAGTTTTAATTTTTCCTGCAGCTGGGAACAACGATACTCAGTATAAGTGCCGTCATATTCCTGAAGATCAGCGTTTTCTAAATGTAAAATTTTGTCAAACGAATGATTCAATAAATAGCGGTTATGGGTGATCACAAGTAATGTGCCCGAATAAGCATTCATCAGCTGACAAAGGCGATTTAAGTTGCTGAAATCAAGAAATACATCCGGCTCGTCCAGGACAAGAAGATTGGGAGACAGCAGCATTTCTCTCATGATCTGAAGTAATTTATACTCTCCGCCGCTAAGCTGTGATAGCCTCGCTTCTTCCAATTCACGTATACCGGCTACGTAGAGCTGTTTGCGGATATTGCTCGCATAGTTCTCTCCGTCCATGGCTTCAAAGGCATCCAAAAGAGCTTGGTATTGCTCAAGCAGCGGCGCTGCATCTTCTGCCACTGCCATTTCTTCGCAGACAGCAGCTGTTGCCTGCTGATTTTCCACGAATTTCTCACTGAGATACTCAAAAACAGTGCATTCCTGTGCTTTCTCCCGCACCGCAAACTCGCTGGCATAACCAATACGGCAGCTGGCATCTTTGATGATCTTGCCATCGTACAAATATTGGTCCGGGTGAATGATCATATCAACAAGAGTGGATTTTCCAGCGCCATTGCTTCCGATAAAAGCGCAATGCCGGCCTTTTTCCAATGTAAACGAAATCTCATTATATAAATCTTTTGCAGGAAAACCAAAGGAAAGTTTTTCTACCTGAATCATGTTATTATCCTCTCAAATTTGTTTTAGGGGGCTATCGGGGTATCTTCCAGCGTGACGGTCCAGGTTGAACCTGGAACGGGCAGCAATGTATTTCCGGCGACATCATAGATCTCCAAAGTCTGGGTCACGGCAGTCCGGATAGGGGTATTATCTGCGTTGGCCTGAACGGCAAGAATGATACTCTTCGTTCCGGCGGGAGCGGTAATATTGGTTATTGTGAAGCCTGCCACCTGGAATGTTTGCAAGGTGAGAGAGGATTCTTTCATGTCTTCCGAGAATAACAATGTTACGGTAGCGGCAGCATCCTTTGCTAAGGTGGAGTCATCATTATCCTGATTCCACATAACGATTTCAGGAGCTGTCTTATCCTCAAGTCCTATGGCGAATTGAGATCTCAACTTACCCCCCCATTGGGATTGTGAAAGGGAATCCGCAATGGTTGAAATACCGATCATAGCTCCTGCGGCATCTGTTACGTCAGTGGCTAACCCGTGATCCAGGATCAAAACCACTTCTGTTTTTCCCTCAGAATTTACAGTATTCGCTTCACAACTTTCTACACTGATAGAACCGGGAGTTGTTAAGTTGGTTAATTCGATATCGCTTCCACTAACGGTGCCCATCTGTTTGTTGAATATGATCTTAATCTTATTTTTTTCGATTAATTGGGCTCCTTCAATATGAACATTTTCGGCCCCGATATTTTCGACAGTGTAGGGGACAACAGCATCATAAAGTCTCTTTCCCGCAAGATCCATGATAGAGGCTACCTTTACATAAGGATTGACATTGGACTCTTTAAATTGTTGGAAGCAGAGCTTCACTGTCCTGTCATTGACCTTAGTAACGGTATCATTAGCCCCTAAATCTGTGTAGTCGGCGCCTTGGGCAATGGATACCTGATAGTTTGCTTTATCAAGCATTTGCCCTTCATTCATAGCTTCAGAGTATATGATGAAGATCTCTCCCGTTTCTGATATTGCAAAACAATGGGGCTCGATCTCGGGATCATCAATTATTGTTGGATTTTTATAATCCAAAGTCGTGAAATTATATGTATACGCAGAGGCATTTACGTTCCCGGAAAGGTCTTTGCACTTTTTGACCGACAACTGATAGTCAGTATTATCTTCGAGCTTATAAGAAAATGTAAGGTCGACTGATCTCATGGACGCATCGGTTACAGCTGACAAAGGTATTTCTTGATTATCTGAAAGTTTCTTTACTGCGTAATTGGTTGGGTCATTTGCAACCTCCAGATCAAGTTCCTTGTTGAATGTTATCTTAAGGCTTTCATCTTTGTCTACGATGCAGCTTACAACTCCCGGTTGATTTGAAACACTGCCGCCTGAGTGGTTTGGAGTGCTGGCTTGGGCAGGGGTGACCTCTGATAAACCCAGTTCTTCGGCCTTTGCTTTTAACACGGCATTATTGCCAACGATATCTGCAATGATTGTTTTTCCGCTGCCTTTTTCCGCTGTCAGAACGCCATACATCATCCCCACTGCAGCGTCTCTGGTTAAGTCCCCGGTCAGCACCGCATCAATTTTGCTTCCTTTGGTTTCTGCAAGCTTGGCAACGGACTGCTTATAATCCACAACACTATAGCCCATTTGTTTGAGCATGAAGGTGGCAAATCGGGCAGCTGTAACGGTATCCTTGGCTCCTACAAAGAATTTACCATCTTTTGTAGAACCGCTTAAAATACTATTTGCTGCGGAATAGGCGACGACATTCTTTGCGTAATTTGATATACTGGCTGCATCATCAAATTTTGCCAAAGCTGCGGCCGTTTCGTCAGCTGTTAATTTAGACGCAGTATCATAATAACCAAATAATTTTGCTAAAAATATCAGGGAATCCTGTGTAGTCAATGCATTCTCTAAACCGACGTTGGGGTTCTGTGCGTCTACTCCCGCATAAAGACCAAGGTCCTTTAAGGTTGCAGCTTTATCTGCATTTCCTATTACAGCTGGATCGGCTGCGAATGAAGGAGTCAAAGGAGTAAACACTAATGCGAATGCTACGAATGCCAGGGCTAACTTTCTCAGATTTCTCATGTCTTTAAACCTTCTTTCATTGATCTGTCCTAAATAAAAAGTATAGCATGGGCATTTTGGGGAGTCAATGAAGCCTGTTGTAACAAGAACTGTGATGTGGTGTCAGAGTCAATGGATTTTTTTAAAATATGATGATATGATAATGTAATGAATAGAAAATTAAGGGAGGAATCAAGATGGCATTATCAACCATGAAAAGTACACCGAATATCGGAATATCATATGCGTGCGGGGTTGAGAAAAAAAACACGGCAGCCGTCCCGGAGGCAAGCTTTTCAAATGCTTTATCGCAAGCTGTTCAGTCCCTTGAAGAGAAAATATCTGAAATGCAGACAAAATTGAAAAACGGTGAGACGGAGCCGTCTTTCCAGATCGGGGGAAGATTCTTTACGGAGAAGGAATGGGAAAACCTGATGCATAAAGTGGACAAGGCGCTGGAGGAGGCTTCTAAAAAGGAAGAAACGGAAAGCGAAACAAAAAGTGTCAGTGAAATCGATCCGGAGGACGAAGAACAGTAGACATTGATTGTGCTTCTCAAAAAAGGCTCCACCTTACCGGGGAACATCCGGTGAGGTGGAGCTTTTTTTATTTCTTACAATACACGGTGATGGCATTAGCTGCAAACTGCGCCGTACCTTCTCCGCCTACGGCATCTATGTTTTCTGTAAACTCTCCGCCGCCAGAGTACATCGCACCAAGAGAGGCTAGTATCTCAGGCGTGCAATTGTAGTAATGTTCAGTAATGTAGCGTTGAAGTTTCCTTACAAGTGCTTGCGCATCTGCTGAATCCGGTGCTGTATTTTTGATTTGGCCAAAATCCTCGAAAATCGTCATCATTCCATGTGCAATGGCTTGTTCAGCTTCTCGTGAACGCCCCTTGTGCTTTTCTGAGAACTCTTTATAAGCGTCAGTGTTTTCCCACTGGGCTTTGGCTTGTTCAGCGTACGCATTCAGCTTCTTTGTTTCAAATACTGAGAAATCCATTGTTTTCACTCCTATCAATTTTATTCCACGAGCGAAGGTTATGAGGTTTTCCAGATGTTCCTTCTTAAGTGTCAGCAAGTCTATTTGCTGTTCTAATGCTTTGCTGCGCTCAAAGTTAGGGCTGGAAATAATAGATTTAATTTCCTTCAGAGAAAACTCCAATTCACGGAACAATAAAATCTGTTGTAACTTTTCTAAGGCGGTATCGTCATACAGCCTATAACCAGCCTTCGTATACTCCGTAGGGTACAGCAGGCCGATTTTGTCGTAGTATTGCAGGGTGCGTATACTCACACCTGTCAGTTTGCTCACTTCATTTACGGTCATCATTGGGAGCCTCTCTTTCGTGGTAAGTATAACATAAACTATTACGTAACGTCGGAGTCAATGGTTTTTTCACAGAAAATTACATTGCGAAAAGAACGTATGTTTGATAAAATACATATAGAATTTATTTTAAGCTTGCTGACTTGGAAGCTGAAAGCGGTGAATGTAGTAATGGATGAAAATAGCAAAATTCAATTATTCGAAGATAAGCGCATCCGTACAGCGTGGGATGAAGAGGAAGAAGAGTGGTACTTTTCTATTGTGGATGTCATTGCGGTTTTGACTGATAGTGAAAATCCACAAATATACTGGCGTGTCATGAAAAAACGCCTGCTTGAAGAAGGAAATGAAACCGTTACAAATTGTAACGGTTTGAAAATGAAAGCTGCGGACGGAAAAATGCGCATGACAGATGTTGCGGATACGCAGCAACTTCTGCGGCTAATTCAGTCAATCCCAAGTAAAAAGGCTGAACCTTTCAAAATGTGGCTTGCACAGGTTGGTCGCGAGAGAATAGAGGAGACCATAGATCCGGAACTCACCATCGAACGTGCTCTTTCTACATACCTGAAAAAAGGATATGCTCGTGAGTGGATCAATCAGCGATTGCAGGCGATTCAAGTACGCAAAGAGCTTACTGATGAGTGGGATTGCCGTGGAGTAAAGCAAGGGCAAGAATATGCTATACTAACTGATGAGATTACAAAAGCATGGTCTGGTATGACGACCCGACAATATAAACAACTTAAGGGGCTGAAAAAGGAAAATCTCCGTGATAACATGTCAACCCTGGAATTAGTTCTCAATATGCTTGCTGAGGCTACCACAACGGAGATTTCAAAGGCAACAGAACCCGAAACCTTCGAAGAAAACAGGCAAGCTGCACAGCGGGGAGGCCGAATCGCAGGAAATGCACGAAAGGAAATTGAAGCTGATACTGGCAAGCCCGTGAGCACCAGTAAAAACGCTGTTGATTTCTCGCAACTTATAACTAAGGTTATCGAGGAATCTGATTAAGGATCGGAGGTCAGAGAATGTTAAATACAGGAACAAAGGCGCCGGCATTTTTCTTGCCGGATCAGAATGGAACCATGCACACCTTGGATGAGTACCGGGGAAAGGAGGTTATTTTGTATTTTTATCCGAAGGATAATACTCCCGGCTGCACCAAGCAGGCTTGTAACTTCGGGGAGCTGTATCCCCAGTTTCAGGAAAAGGGAGCTGTGGTCCTGGGAGTGAGCAAGGACACCGTGGCATCCCATAAAAAGTTTCAGGAGAAATATGGGCTTCCGTTTACTCTGCTTTCCGATACGGAGCTTACCTGCATTCAGGCATACGATGTATGGCAGGAGAAGAAGAATTATGGTAAGGTCAGCATGGGAGTGGTTCGAACCACATACCTCATCGATGAAGAAGGAATCATTGTAAAAGCCTTTGGGAAAGTGAAGGCAGAGGCGAATCCGGCACAGATGCTGGAAGAGTTGAAGTAACAGACCATTTCCGTGAAGCCACGAAAATGGTCTGGATAGGCAGTGGATCCAGGAGAGGCTAAAGATGGAAAATGAATTTATTAATTTAACATCCGAAAATATTGCCGATGAGCACTTGTGCTGCATTATCCGTAACAGGAAACCCCATCCCGGTGTAGAAGCAAAAAGAGAATGGCTTTCAGAAAGAATAAAAGAAGGCCATGTATTAAGAAAGCTTGATGCCAAAGCTGCGGTGTTCATTGAATATGCACCTTTAGAAATGGCGTGGACTCCGGTTGTGGGAGCCAATTATTACTACATATACTGCCTTTGGGTTGCTGGGGAGTATAAAGGGAAAGGATACGGAGCTGCCTTGATGGAGTATTGCATTGAGGATGCGAAGGCGAAGGGCAAATCGGGGATCTGTATGCTGGGAGCCCAAAAACAGAAAAACTGGCTGTCCAATCAGGCATTTGCGAAAAAATATGGATTCGAGATTGTTGATTTTACGGAAGATGGATACGAACTGCTGGCCCTCTCTTTTGATGGAACCACACCGAAATTTACAGAGAAAGCCAGAAAACAGCAAATTGACAGTCAAAAATTTACAATATATTACAGCACACAATGTCCGTTTATTCTTCAGAAGATTGATGAAATAAAACGATACAGCGAAACAATTAACCTTCCTGTTTCTCTTATCTCGGTTGATTCGCTAAAAAAAGCAAAAGAACTTCCTTGTGTTTTCAACAATTGGGGAGCATTATATAAAGGGCAGTTTGAAACTGTGAATCTGCTGGATATTGCTTCTGTAGAGAAGATTCTGAAGTTGAATCCAGCTATCAA
>Ga0302242_1002719_pt1 | contig 10856 bp, 5 predicted proteins | sample AAG_UR_Lys_MG_FD_193510 | JGI IMG/M metagenome (GOLD analysis project Ga0302242, IMG submission 193510) | Enriched activated sludge microbial communities from anaerobic digester in WTTP, New Holstein, Wisconsin, United States - AAG_UR_Lys | ecosystem: Engineered > Bioreactor > Anaerobic >... | reverse complement strand
AAGCCCTGGAAAGCGGTTCGGTGGATAAGTTGGTGGATGTTTTAACCAAAGCAATGGCTAATGGAATACGTGAGCGGTTCCAGCATGCCCGAGAAGCGAAAAAACACGCCGATGAATCAGTGACGGCGGGGCGCGAATTCGTGGAGAAATACATTATCTTTACGCATTACGTGGAAGGATTGCACGGTATCATAAAAGGGCATGGCGGGCATCACGGCGCGGAAGCCATGGGCGGCGGCGGGCACGGCCATTAAAAACTATTTTATTCTGGGGGCGTGTTTGACGGACACGCCCTTTTTTCTAGATTAATTACTTCTTTCCACGATGGCGATTTCTTCGGAGTTAAATCGTATAGCTTGTAAACCAGTTTATCGATTTGGTTGCAAACAATAAACTTGCTGCACTTAAACGACATGACTGCGTGGCGTGAATGTAAAAAATCATTTTTCAAGATCTAAGTCAATGATATCTGATAATATTGCGAAACTGTAATATCTAACTAACGTTTTGCTCCTACAAAAGACACTTTCCATGGCGCCACATCGCGGGCATTATCCGGGATATTCTGCGATTGCCAATTAAGCCCTCCATCTTCTGTGAAGTAAATCGCGCCCATGGGTAAATCGGGGTTGACAAAAGACATTTTAAAACCTACCGCCCAGGCTTTGTCGTCCGTCATGGGCGATATCCCTTCCATCATATAGGGCGGATGATTTGTCGTGTTGGCGTTAAAATTTCCGTCTGTAACTCTTACGCGTGATGTGAAACCGCCGTTAGATCCTCCGCCATTACAGGCAATCCAGACAATATCAGCGCTGGAAGCGTTAATGTCGTCGTAATCCGCCGTGCCGGTAAGAGAATCGTTGGATTTGCTCCACGTCTGGCCGCCGTTGGATGTCCACCAGAGATAACCGCTAGAATTAACCGCCGTCCAGGCCGTACGCGAATCGAATGCCGAGATGGCCAGGGGCCCGTAGCCAGTTCCGGCAACATCCGGTAGTTCTTCGCGCCGCCAGGTTGCTCCTGCGTCGGCTGAATGGATTACACCCAGGTGTTCCGCCGCCACATCGACAATCCAGATATCCTGACCGGTAACGTCCATACGGTTGACTTCCGTCATGGCGATAACATTATCCTGCGCGTCGCGCACCGGCACGATCCGCCAGATGATGCCCGCGTCCGTTGTGTGCAATACATCGCCGCCGAGGCTAACTGCCCAGGCTTCAGAGAAACTCACCCCCTTGATGCCTTTAATATGCCTGCTGGTCATTCCGGAAGGGAGGTTCTGAAGCGTCCAGGTTTCGCCACCGTCTGCTGTATGCAGAATACCGCCATCCGTGTTGGTAAGCGAATCGGCAATGGCCGCCCACGCCACCTGATTGTTGCCGGCGCTGATATCATTCCCATAAAATCCGTCGCATTCATCAGGAAGGTTTTGCAACACCCAGGATGCGCCGCCGTTGCTTGTTTTCAGAATTTTAACCGTGAGTATACCCGTGTCCTTATCCCTTACATTGCCGATCACCCAGCCGATATCAGTCGCAGTTGAATGATCGCTTCCGGCGCAAGTGATAAACAGAAAGGATAAAATAAACAACAACAGACAAAAAATATTTCTTTTCATAGATTATCTAAAAATCCGTATCGTGAACTAAATTATTCAGTTTCCTTCGACGATTTTAATTTCTTCTTCTGTTAAATTGTATAATTTGTAAACCAGCTTGTCGGTGATGTCAAGCTGATGCTGGATAATTTATCCGTTCTCTAACGCGGTGGGTAAAATACTCCTAGGACCATAAATATGTCACGAAAACGCTGCATATTGCCTACAAAAAAAAGCACATCTCTTTTTTTATCATCGGTAATTTCTTCCCACTTTTGCTTGATCTTATCTAAACAAACCTTTTCATCTTTATATTCAGAACGCCAACTACGATATGCCTGGCCTATTTCCCAATCGATTATTGAGAGCTTATGGCCGGGACAATTATCATCTTCCGCGCAAGAAAACTTGTAATAAAAATTATAAGGGATTTCTTCAATTGCATCTTTGTGTTTGTTAAAGAAGCTTAGTTGGGCATAACATGCGTTACGAGCTTGCGCATTAGATGGAGATTGCTTTTTCCAGTCAAAAGATATTTTTGTTGGCTTGATAACCCCCAAAGACGCGTCTTGTTCTTTGGCATCTCTATAAATTTGACACATTGATTTTGTTTGTGTGTGTAAAACGATATCTTTTCTTTTTTTCCACTTCTTTTTTGTGTCAAGGTGTTTGATGATCTTTATAGAGTCAGGATCGACCTTGAAACTTTCAGGCCGCTTATCTGTTGCTTTCCAGCAGTCTACTTCAATTATACTGTATTTCTTAAATTTCTTTTCGTTATCAAGGTCACGGTAAGGGATTGGATATAGTCGAACCAAATTATTGTTGCTAAGGTCAACACCCGCGCAACACACTGTCTCGCTATATTTTTTGCTTGGATTTGGATATGCTTTGACGGTTATGAGTATTTGTTTTTTCACAACTCTGACATCTAAATATGTTTTATTTTTAGGCCGTTTCCGTCATACTCCTTGATCTTATTTACAACTATTGAACGATGGCATTTATTGGGAAGTCGCTCATAGCACATCAAACAATTTGTGCTACCGGAAATATAATTGTGAACTTCAATTATTGTCTCCATGTTTTTTGATAGATATTTGGAAAACTCTTTAAAGAAATAATCATAATCTCCATCCGCTTTTAATTTATTTCGAATATTGGATGGGCTGCCAAGAGATTTAAAATGTAAATACTCGATATTTTCTGACGCAAGTCTTTCTTTTAATGCTGATTTTGAAAATCCCTTTTTTCTTGATAAGGGAATTTCTCTTACGTCAATGAGTCTGGTAATATTAAAACGCTTGAGTTGAAGAATGAACTCTTCAACGTCACGCCCTTCGTACCCAATTGTAAATACTTCGTAAGTTTGCATAGCTTTTAATGTTAAAAATTTTTACATTGTTAAATATACTAACATAGTTAAGAATTACCCTCAACAATTTTTATTTCTTCGGGGGTTAAATCGTAAAGCTCGTAAACCAGTTTGTCGATTTGGTTGTCAAAAGTTGCCGCGCCTTTTCGTAATTAAATAGAGCCATCCCTTTTATTTTTTTATTCTACTTCCAGCCATTCATTACGAATTTCGGCAAATTCATTTAATGATGTGCAAATGATCTTCCAATCAGCAATAACTTTAGGGACGTTTTCGCCCTTATGGGAAAAATGTCTGTATAGTCTGTATGCCAAATATGCAGCCTGCTTTCTATATTCCAATTTATCTGCGATATCTGTATCCATATCTGTATTTACAGGATCACTTTCATTACTTAGAAAACTCAGCCCAATCAATATGTCTGATAGGAGAATGTCGTTCAGATACTTAGGAGTTATATCCACAATATTAGACATTAGATTCAAGGTAGAAACCAACGACAATTTTCTTCGCCACTTAATCTGTTGACTCACCAAGATCAGGCTATTATCAATATCCGATTTCTCAAAGGAAGGTGTGTTAGCTGATTTAATAATTGCCCATATAGCTTTTATCGCGTCAACAATTTTATAATGATCATTTGAGCTAATTGCGAGTTCTATCTTTGAATATAAGTGCGATTTGTCATCTGGAAATAAATTCACCAAGGCAATATGCGCACGTAAGGACGGTATTCCATATTCATGTAGTTCATTTAGTAAGCGAGATACGGTCGATTTAATATTTGCATCAGTCATAATGGATAAACGCGGAGCAATTACATTGGCTAATATGGGCGCGAGGTGCCAAAATCTGGCACGGAACTCATCTTGAATATCACTAAAGGGATTGGTAATAGCATCTTTCTTTAAGTAGTGTTTGTCCGCATCCCACCATTCAATTAATTTATTGAATAGTTGTATGGTTTCATCATTTGACCAATCAATGCCTGCTACTGCGGCACCAAGGATTTCGTAAAATATTGGAATATTACCTTGGGTCATTGATATACCTTGGCCTTTCTTTGAACCTTGGACTGGAAAAGGTTCATTTAACGCAAATTCTTTGAATAAATATACTGGATCAATTGTTTCAGGGTGGGGCAATTTAGTGAAAGCAAAATTGTAGAAATAAGTATTTTTGGGGAATCTTGATTTATCAGTTACCTGACTCCATAAGGCAATTCCTAAACTCTTAATCTGTTCATTATCAAGTAGATTAAAGCTATACAGTTTTTCCAGCCGGATAAACGATCGCTTCCTTTCTTCTTTAATCTCAGAATATAATTTCTGAAGCAGGTCTCTGATAATATCCTGATCAATTTTTATTTCATCATAGTCGGTGATTAATTCGCTATCAATTGAAAGGAAACAAAATGGTTCTGGAAATTCTTGCTCTATCAAAAAATGGAGATTACTTAATATGGGGAACTTTAACAGATTTGATATGAGTTTATATTGCATTTTTTTTGAAAACGAACCAATTAGTCTTTCTGTAAATTTTGCAACATTTGTAAATTTGATTTTTTGATCTGAAGAATATAGACTCTTTAAAAAATCTAATAATTTTAGCCTGGCTTTCCCAGAGCATTTAACACAAAGTCGGGAAAGAATTTCAGGAATTACCGAAGCCAAAACAATAGCAAAATTTTCTTGGTGAAAACGATCACCAATTTCGATTTCTGGGAAGATGCTCTCAATAGCCGCAATATAATGGTCAATCAAACGATCCACTTGGGATATGTCCATCGACACCATTGATTTGCGATTAAATATCTCATCAACAACTTTAGAATCACCAATTCTAATTAATGAAGCGAAAGCCCAATATGGCGAATAATTTGCAATGCGTTTAATTGCACCTTTTGCCGCTTCTTTGCCATACGTTATACCAGGTATCTTAAAAGGCATGCCTGCTTCTTCACAATATCGGAGAAAAGAATATGCAGTAGCAGTCTCTTTATTTTCACGTGAGAAATGTCGTGTCGACGTAACGCGTCCGATATCAAATTCTTTTTTTTGAGATTTATTAGAAAAAGGTACCGCTTCATGTTCCAAATAAATTTCAAACAGTTTTAATTCTGTCCATGGATCGCATTTGTATTGTTTAAGATCATTCCAGCGCTCATTAAAAATTCGTCTTATCTTTTGTTGTTCCTCAAACTGTCTGTCTCTAAACGAACGTGCATCTTTAATGTATTGAAACAATGACATGACATAGGCTTCTTGGGATACCCATGAATAATCACGTGAAATTGGGACAAGATTTAATTGGGATCGGATAAAGCTCAACGAATTTTCAAGTATTTTTTCAGCTTCTTCAATATTGCCCAATTCGGCCAATATACCTGCGCGTTTCGCTTCCCATAAAGGGAGGGAAGTGTTTACAGGCCATTCCTTGATTTGTGTCCTTACCTCAGAAATTTTCAAGTAAAACAAAAAATGCAAGCAACGTTCGTAATGAAGTTTAGCAATCAATTCTGGTGATAAAAATTGATAAATATTTTGCATTTTTTCATTGATAGTGTCCCATTTATCAAGAAACCCTTCTTCGCGATAAAAACGCATAATAGAAATATGAAGCTCAAGCCATTTATTTTTAATTCGTTCCCACGGCAAAGATATATAGTCTAATCTTTTTGGATTAATTGCACCTTCTATGATTATTATTTCAGGAAATGGATTGTATCGGTTAAGTATCGTTTCATAATCATCGATCATATCATTGAATATTGGGCTTAAGCACTTTTCCAATCTCCAATTCATTTCAAATAAAAATTCTATATCATCTGGCATACTAAGGCTGGAAATACTTTTAAAAGTAGGAAGCCAAAATAGTGTATGTGTCCATAATGAACTGCGGCGATCTTCTGGAACAATTATCCAGTTAGGATAATCATTCCTAATAGTTTCCCATTCTTTTAGTGCTACTAAAAGTTGATTTACTCTATCTTCGTTACTTTTTGGACTCAATGATTTCTGTGTTCCTGGCCATTCGATGTTCTTCTCTGATTTTTTTTGGGAAGCAAGAAAGTCCAAGAATGTATTCAATGCTTTTTCATGATTACCGTCTACACCTGGCAAAGAGGAAAGATTGAGAGACACAATATTTCTTTGTTCAAGTAACTTCTTTTGTGCGTCAGATAAGTTTAATAAACCAATTAAATAAATCTTAGGTGAGTTATCTTTTCCCAGGTTATCATGAATCCAGCCTATCCATTGAAGAAAGTTTGGATCGTCTCCAGAAAAGCCAACTAAACAAAGCGTATTTTCCAAAAGCGATTGCTGGACAGTATTTACAAAGGGAGCAAATTCTTTTGGATATTTTCGATAATCTTCTTCGGTAATGATAAATGGTCGTTCTGAAGGAAAGCTTCCGTGGAGTTTTATAATTCTTGGTTTTTCAGAATAAACCAAGTCCTCTTTATTAATAACGATATCGAATTTTTGGGAAGTTACGTTAATACATGTGCGTTCGAGAAGGGTATCATAATTAGTCGTGAAGATGTCTGCCCATGGCAATTCCATTAATTTGATATGCAACTGTGAAGGCTCATGGTCTTCATCGGGAATTTCCTGACGCAGAATATGATCTAGTACTGGACGTCCTAGCGCGGCTTGTAACTCATCAGCTAACTTCAGAACATTTAGGTAATGATGCTTATCATCTGGAAATTGTCCATATATCTTTTCATGGAAAATATCGCCAAGTTTGTTCCAATTTGGGAAATCTTTTTTAGAAGGGTCACTTTTTTTGGCATTTCTACTAAAACCAGCGCCAATCATTATTGTTGCATGACCGGACCAAAGTCTTTCTGCTATTTCATGTAGATATGTAAGGATATCCTGAGGAATTAATGTTTCATTATCTTTGCTCATGTACTGCCACCCTCCACAATGGCGATTTTAGTGACACTCGTTGAGAGCAAGCGTAGTGCGGCTCGAAACGCAAGTGGAACTATCCCAGGAGCGAAGCGACGCGGGGCTTTTGGAATCTTGCTTTTTATTGCCCCTCGACAATCTTGATTTCTTCTTCCGTAAGTCCATATAACTCGTAAACTAGTTTGTCGATTTGGTTGTCGGTGGCGTCGATTTGGCGCTGGATTAATGTTTGTTCGTGGTCGGTTTTGGCTTCGGCCAATTGTTTTTGTAAGCTGATCATTTGTTGCGCTAAATTTTCAATCTGACTTTTTCTATTTGTGTCTTCGCCTGATATTATTGGAATCTTTTCTATATACATCGGTTTATATTCGTAATACCCCCCTTGCTTTGTAGAAGAAATAGAGTGGACAAAGAAATCTGCCAAACGCGAATTAAGTATGCCAAGAAGAAACAAATCATTCGTTGGAATAATCGATGTTTTGTCATTAGAATAGAAATTGTCTATATCAAAAGCATAAGATGCTGATTTAACTATAGTAGGTATTATAATTTTAGGCTTTTCAAATTCTTCATAATATTCACACGTCCGCAATTCCCACCAATATTCGCCTTTATCATATCTTTTCTCGGCTTTTGATTGAAACGGTTTTAAATGTCGCGCTATCGCCGGGTAGTTTTGTACGAACCAATTCCACGGGTTGTTGTTTGATTTATTTCTTGTCCAGCCTTTAGGGATTAGAATCAGATATTTGCTTTCTGTTGGTTGCTCGTAACGTTTTATATCCCGGCCAAGCAAAAAAGGTTTGATAAGTTCCGCACTCTTTTTATCTTCGGCAATAAGCTGTTTTCTGGTTTCCGCGTCAATTACAAAAGCTTCATTAAGGCCGGTTTTAATACCGTAGTAGATTTCGCCTTTTATATATTCGCCAAGCGGAATGCCTGCTTTTTTAATTTTATCCAGTAACCTTTGTGTACGTTCATCAGAAAGTGACCAGCCGTTATCGTCGAGCTTATTACGCTCCAAAATAAATTTTTCTTTTTCCACATATTCTTGAAGATTAATAAAATTCAGTGATTTCACAGGAATAATAATAACCTTATTGCTAGGCTTATTATTAGTAACACGAATGATACAAGGATATGTTGTTGCTTTTTGGAAAACGGGTAAATCACCAAAATCGACTATTTCCTCTAAGCCTTGTTTTTTAAGCCATTGACGCAAATTCTTTCCGTAGTTGGCCCTCATCCATTTATTGGCAACGATATAGGAAAAGAATCCATTTTGACTGAGAAATTTTATTCCCCTTTCAATAAAATATACATAAATATCCGCGACGCCATCATATACTTTATAGTATCGCTGAAAGTATTCTTTGAAATCGCCAATCATTTCTTGTCGTACATATGGCGGATTGCCGATAACCGCGTCGAAGCCGCCGGCTTTGAATATTTCCGGAAATTCTTTTTCCCAATCAAAGGCGTTGACGCGCTGTATTTCTTCCGTGTCCAGAAAGCTGGTTTGTTTGCCAACGTAGAAATCCGGCCCGATAAGTGAATTGCCGCATTTGATGTTGTTGCCCAAATCAGGCAGGGCGCGCTCGTTGAATAATTTGAAAGCCGATTTTATTGTTTCGTCGCTTTCTCCTTCCAGAACTTTGAGCAAGAGCGAGAGCTTGGTTACTTCCACCGCCTGCGGGTCGATATCCACGCCGTAAATGTTGTTGAGCAAAATGCGTTTGCGTTCCGCTGTGGTTAAGCGCCATTCATTGCGGATTCTCTGATAAAGTTTGGGATTTTTTCCTTTGGCGTGTCTTTCCGCGCCGTCTTCAATGTAAACGTCCCGGTGCCAATCCAGCAGATATTGATAAGCGCCGATCAGGAAAGAGCCGGAGCCGCAGGCGGGGTCTAAAATGCGCAGTTTTTCTACCGTTTTGGGCGTTTTGCCCTCCAGCAGTTTGCCCACGGTATTTTTGACAATATAATCAACAATATAGGTAGGAGTGTAATAAACGCCGCCCGCTTTGCGCACTTCCGGTTTTTCTTCCACCTTGGCGCGATGCCCCGGCGTGAGATGAATAACCTTGCCCAAAAATTGTTCATAAACCTGCCCCAGAATGTCAGCGGGCAATACGGAAAATTCATACGGGCTTTCCGGATAATAAAGGCTTTTGAAAATATCTTTTAAGATTTTATCATCGATGGCGAGCGTTAGCGTCAAATCATCGGGCGGCTCAAAGCGGTCTTTTTCCTGTTTGAAATGAAATAGGCCGGAGTTGTATTTATCATCGGCATTGTAATAAATTTCCGTCAATCTCTTATACACATTCGCGCCGTTTTGCAGCGCCATAAGCTGGCCGTAGGGTTCGATGCCCCGGTCTTCGCAGATGCGCAGAAAAATAACGCGGTCGATTGTTTTGCCCACGGCAAAATTTAGTTCTCTTTGCGTCAGCTTAGGATTGCGCAGGGCGATGTTTTGTGCCAGCGCCTGCCGCCAGGAATCGATTTCCGCCAGAAACGCTGCGTCCACTCCCGCCGTGCCTTTTTTGGCTTTTGTCGTTTCGGCGTATTTATCGAAAGAGCCTTTCATCACCGCTTCTTTGGAGAAAACAGAAGCGATTTCTTCCCAGCGGGTAGGGTATTCTTTGTAATTCATGTAAATGATACGCGCGGTGGTTGCCTTATCGCTTTTATCCGGTTTGACGCGGCAGTCATAAACGGCGAATTCCTCAAAATCGGTAAGAATGGAAAGGGGCAGTTTTGCCGACCAGGCGTAGCGCCTAACCTGATAGGCGGGGCCGACATCCCCGGCGATATTGACGGAAGGTTTTTTGGCTTCGACAAAGAATTTGCGCGCGCCGCCGACGCGAAAGCTGTAATCCGGCGCATTGCTGACGGAACCGATTTTTATCGCGTCTTCGTGAATGACGTCTTTGTAGGCTTCGGCATAGCCCGCGGTGTTTTCGACATCCCAGCCCAGCACTTTAAAGAAAGGGTCGATAAATTCCCGGCGTATTTGTGTTTCGTTGTATTTGCCGGACTGATAGGCTTCAAGATTTTGCTCAAAGCGGGCTACAAGAGCAAAGATTTCCTGCGGAGCTTTCATCTTTGTTTATCCGGTTTGATTTTTATTTTGTGCAAAAATTATAGGGAAAGCGGTTTTGTATGTCAATGAAATTATAAGGATGATATCAGTTGTAAAACGCGGATGCCGATGCACGCTATTGAAACACGTCCTTGACTTTTTTCCAAGTTCAGCGCAAATAAGAAGAAAATAAAAAATTGACGTTATAAGGCGTTTTTATCATCTCCGGAATGAGCATGTGTTATGCTGTCTGAAGAGAAGAGATAGGTGTGTAAGCGTAACGTAAAGCTCATCGGGTTTGGTATTTTGATATGGGTAAAAAAACTGAAACAAGGGTTTTGATTGTTGACGACAACAGCGATAATCTCTATCTGCTGAGAAACATATTGGAGAATCAGGATTGGGAAGTATCTGAGGCCCAAAACGGCCAAGTCGCCCTGGAGATGGCCCTGGCTCAGCCGCCCGATATGATTGTTTCGGACATACTGATGCCGGTTATGGATGGCTTTACGTTTTGCCGGAAGTGCAAGGCGGAAGAAAAGCTCAAAAATATACCGTTTGCCTTTTACACCGCCACTTACACGGAGCCAAAAGACGAAAAGTTCGCCCTGGATATCGGCGCCGACCGGTTCATTCTCAAACCGCAGGAGCCGGACATATTAATTGATATCCTCACAAAATTATTAGAGGAAAAGCGCTCGGCAAAACCGGCGGCAACGCAACCTATGGGCGCTGAAGAAGAGTTTTTAAGGCGGTATAATGAAATTCTCTTCAGCAAGCTCGAAAAGAAATCGCTGGCTGTGGAAAAAGCGAAAGAGGAATGGTTTCCCGAGCTGGAACAATTGATTTCAGCGCTTTCCACTGACTTGTCCGGCG
>Ga0302242_1002710_pt1 | contig 10878 bp, 8 predicted proteins | sample AAG_UR_Lys_MG_FD_193510 | JGI IMG/M metagenome (GOLD analysis project Ga0302242, IMG submission 193510) | Enriched activated sludge microbial communities from anaerobic digester in WTTP, New Holstein, Wisconsin, United States - AAG_UR_Lys | ecosystem: Engineered > Bioreactor > Anaerobic >... | reverse complement strand
CATGTGGAGTTTTTTTATGTAAAGGATCCCAATGGTTTAAAAATTCAGTTTGTGGAAAATAAATAGCGGGATCATCACGGGCTTTTTGAAGTTTCGAAAGCATAGATGAAAGATAAACGGAGAGTATGGGATGGAAAACAGGAAACGAACGTTTATAGTTCTTTTGGTGTTGGGACTTACGCTTATTGGAGCGTATATCTTTTTTTCCTATCTTGAAAAAGAAATGGCCTGCAATTTGATTTCCATTGTCAATGCGGCTGCAGGAACCGGAATGCTTCTTTATGGGTATTATCTATCTTCCTTCAAAAAAAGTATAGGAAGGGTACTTCTGCTTTATGCTCTCGGGTGTTTTTTCTGGATGCTGGGAGATATTTTCTGGCTGATGGCACATTTGCGGGGCAGAGATCCTGGGGAGAGCCTTGCGGGGATCTATGCGTATACGGGAACAAACATTTTTCTGTTTTCAGCAGTGCTTCTTTTTATCTATTACCAGTTTAAAAAATGGAAATCGATGCAGCTTGTTCTCGATGCGGTGACTCTTGCTGTGATGAGCGCTTTTCTTGTGTGGATCACTTTTTTTCACAAAGATACAGGGTGGGCGACCTTGCTTCTTCAGGATGGATGGAGCTCAGCCTTAAGCATCGTTTTGGATTTTCTGATTTGCTTCGGACTTCTGGTCATGTTCTATTTTATCAAAAATAGCAGGATTCCCCTGTACATTCTCCTTATGAGTATGGGAGTCGCTTCATTTTCTCTTGCTGATCTTTATTATTATTATGTCTATGCCAATGCCCAGTACATACCGAACTCCATTCTGGATGTGGTGTATATCGCATCTTTCCTTCCGATTGCGTTGGGAGGACTCTGGAAACCTTTGCTTCACGAAGATACCCTTTTTGTGATCTCGCCGGCTAAGACGGCAGGAAAGACCTGGTATCTGTTGTTTTTGTTTCCCTTGACGGCGTTTCTTGTTGAGGGATTCCATGCCAGTGATTTTTTTCATTTTATCCTGATCATAGCGATGTATAAAATATCCAGTGACCAGGTGCGTTCGGCATCGGCTAAGGAGGATCTGTACAGGAAGGAAATGGAGATCAATCTTCTTTTGGAAAAGAGAGTAGAGGAACAATACGGAGAACTGGTTTTTCTCGCCAATCATGATGCCGTTACCCAGTTGAAAAACAGACGTTATTTTGTAAAGTCACTGGATGAGGCTTTACAGGAGGCTGCTCACGGGGAGACGGTGGCGGTGTTTTTCGTGGATCTGGATCGCTTTAAAATCATCAATGACACGTTAGGGCATGATGTGGGGGACAAGGTGCTCATTGAAATTTCAAGAAGAATGCAGGATTGCTGTCAGGACCATGGCGTTTTGGCCAGGCTTGGAGGAGACGAATTCGCTGTTTTTTTGAAAGGGTGGTACTCCAGGTCTGAAGTTTCTAGGGTCGCCGGAGAAATCATAGATGCATGCAGCAAAACGATCCTTGTGAAAGAGCACAAACTTCATGTGACCATCAGCCTGGGGATCGCTTTTTATCCTCACGATGCGGACAACCGCATTGCGCTCATGCGAAATGCGGATGTGGCAATGTATCGGGCCAAAGCCCAGGGGTATAACCGATATGTATTTTATGATCCCTTTTTTGTGGAAAGCATTGGAAAAAAAGGTGAAATCGAAGTGATGCTCCGAAAAGCGAATATGGAACAGGATTTTGAGTTGTATTATCAACCACAGTTTGATATGTTGGAGGACCGGCTCATCGGGGCGGAAGCACTGATTTCCTGGAAAAGCTCGGAATATGGGTATATTTCGCCCGAAGAATTCATACCTGTTGCAGAAGAGATCAATTACATCATACAGATCGGCAAGTGGGTCATGAACGAGGCCATCAATCAAATTATCCAATGGAATACCACGCATGATATCAACTTGAAGATGGGGATCAACATTTCTCCAAAACAGCTGCAGGATGACGAATTTCTTGGCATTCTCAAAAACCTCATTGACAGAGAAAGCTTTTGCTCTGCGTGGATTGATGCGGAGATCACAGAGAATGTGTTGATGGAAAGCGACAACAGGATCAATGGGATCTTTGAGGAGTTAAAGGGAATGCAGGTCTCTGTGTCTGTAGATGATTTCGGCTCAGGCTATTCTTCTTTGGGGTATCTGAATAAGTTTCCCTTTGACCGGATCAAAATCGATCAAAGCTTGATCAGAGAACTCGCAGAGGAAAACACCAATGCCACCCAGGTGAGAAAGGCTATTATTTCCATGGCGGAAGCTATGGGGATCGGTGTGATCGCCGAAGGGGTAGAGACGGCGGAGCAGTTTGACATCCTGAAAAGCCTGGGATGTCCCCAGGGACAGGGTTTCTATCTGGGGCGGCCGGTCAGCGCAAAAGAATTCGAAGAGATGTTTATCAGAAACCACTCTTGACAAGTGAAATGAAAGTGGTAAACTGGTTTTGGCACTCGCTAAGATAGAGTGCTAACAAAAACATCTTAACGGAGGTCTGAAAAATGGCAAAAAAGCAATTTAAAGCAGAATCAAAGCAGTTGTTGAATTTGATGATCCACTCGATCTACACACACAAAGAGATTTTTTTAAGAGAGTTGATTTCCAATGCCAGCGATGCTATCGATAAGATTTATTATAAAGCATTGACTGACGAAGGAATCTCTTTCAACAGTGCGGATTATTACATCCAGCTTATTCCCGACAGGGAAAACCGGACTTTGACTATCAGAGACACAGGCGTCGGCATGACCAAAGAGGAGCTTGAGGACAATCTGGGCATCATCGCCAAGAGCGGTTCGCTTAATTTCAAGAAAGAAAACGAGCTGAAGGACGGATACGACATCATCGGTCAGTTTGGTGTGGGTTTTTATTCCGCCTTTATGATCGCCGATAAGGTGACTGTCCGTACCCGTGCATTGGGAAGCGAAGAGGCCTGGTGCTGGGAATCGGAAGGTGCTTCCGGCTATACTGTAGAACCTTGTGAAAAAGAGACCTTGGGGACGGAAATCGTTCTCCATGTTAAGGAAAATGTCGGTGAAGAGAAATACGACGAATATCTGGAACCCTACCGTCTTCAGATGCTGGTAAAGAAATATTCGGATTTCATTCGCTATCCCATTAAAATGGAGATGCAGTCAAGACGACTGGTGGAAGGCACGGAGGATCAGTATGAAAGCTTTGCCGAAGAGCGGATCCTCAACAGTATGGTGCCTATCTGGCGTAAAAACAAGGATGAACTGACAAAAGAGGATTACGAAAGCTTTTATGCTGAAAAACACTTTGGCTTTGACAAACCTCTTCGCTATATCCATATCAAGGCAGAGGGCATGGTCAACTACAACGCCATTCTCTATATTCCCGAAAAAATGCCCTATGATTTTTATTCCCGAGATTTTCAAAAAGGACTGGCCCTGTATTCCAACGGTGTGCTGATCATGGATAAATGTGCAGACCTGCTGCCGGATCACTTTGGGTTTGTGCGCGGGATCGTAGAATCTGATGATCTGTCCCTGAATATTTCCCGTGAGATGCTCCAGCAGGATCGTCAGCTCAAGTTGATCGCAAAGAATATAAAGAATAAAATCAAGGCGGAACTGCTGGCCTTGCTGAAGGAGGACAGAGAAGCTTATGAGCGTTTTTCCGCATCCTTTGGAAGACAACTGAAGTACGGGATCTACAGCGATTTCGGCGCAGAAAAAGACGAGCTGATCGAGCTTCTGATGTTCTATTCTTCCAGTGAAAAGAAACCCGTCACCCTGGAGGAATATGTTTTGCGGATGAAAGAAGATCAAAATTATATTTATTATGCTGCGGGAGAGTCCATTGAACGCATCGACCAAATGCCCCAGACTGAAATGCTCCTGGACAAGGGGTATGAGATCCTCTATTTTACAGAGGACGTGGATGAGTTTGCCATCCAGATGGCATCCAGCTACAAGGAAAAAGAATTCCGTTCTGTTTCCAGCGGAGATTTGGGTCTCCCGGAAGAGGAAAAGGAGGCAGAAGAGACTGCCGACTCTGAAGAAGCAAAGGATCTGTTTGAAAAAATGAAAGAGATCCTGGGAGGCAAAGTGACGGATGTTCGTTTTTCAAAGCGTCTGAAAAATCACCCGGTTTGTCTGAGCACCGAAGGAGCTTTATCCATCGAAATGGAAAAAATACTCAATGCCATGCCCAATGACCAGACGGTTGCGGCCCAAAAAGTCTTGGAGTTAAATCGAAATCATCAGGTATACCAAGCTCTTGCTGATGCCTTCGAAAATGACCAAGAGAAGTTTGACCTTTATACAGGGCTTTTATACAATCAGGCCCTGCTGATGGAAGGTCTGCCGGTGGAAGATCCCCTTGCCTTCAGCAACGACATCTGCCGCCTTATGAACTGAATCAAAATAATAAAAAAGGAGACACGCAGAACGAACTTCTGCGTGTCTTTTGCGTTGGCTAAAATTTCATGGGGATCAATCCGGAATACTCTTCTGCCTTGGCATGACTCAGGAAGAGCTGGATGATCTTCCTGCCTAAAGGATCTAAAAGGGGGGTATCGAATTTTGCAACTTCTTTTTTGAAAAAATCGGTGAGGATCAAAGCTCCTGCATCGTAGCCTTCCAAGCCTACCTCGGGCTGGGTCTCGGGTTGTAAAAAGACTTTCCGGACATATTGCCCGTCCACTTTCACGGATTCAAGAGAATAGCCTAAAATAGGGCAGCGGGAGGGAGTCAGGTGCTCGGGCTTAAATTTGGCGCTTCCTCTTCGGGCGATATATTCACGGGTGATCCATTGGGGCATGAAGCCGACCCGATAGGCACCAATGTGCTGATTGGGGATCAGAAGATATCTGGTATTGGCCGAATTGAGTATCTGTGCTAAAAGCAAATTCGCCTGTTCCACCATTTTCCCTGTGGCAAAGGGCCAATAAGAGCCGACCCCTTCGCTGGACATGCCTTCGGAGGAGGTGACGCTGGGATTGTTGTATCCTCTCGGAGCTACCAACCTCCATAACCAGGCTAAGGCCGGGGGCAGGATGTGGAAAAGACCTAAAATGCCGTAGCTAGGGTTTTCAATAGTACAGGGCGGGGTACGGACCCCAAAACTTCGTACATCTACCTCCACTGGTTCATCGATGACATCAGGGACCAGTCTGCGGGGAAGGATCACTCTGGGATTTGGGCAGGGCGTTCCGTCTGAATCCAGGATATGCTCCCAAACCAGACATGTGGATCTTGGGATCGCATCGATGTTCAGGAAAATAAGAGGTTCTGCGGGTTGGGTAAAGATCTTTTCAAATTGGGGTGTGGTACCGTATGATTTGATATGGTCCAGCCGGAGAAACCACCCCTGTTCTGCATCTTTTACCACAAGACGCTTGCTTTTGTTCTGCATTTTGGGATGACACAGAGCCATGTCGTCTGTGACGGGACGAAGTTCGCAGCTTTCTTTCAGATCAATGTAGGTCCTTTCTCCCGTCACTGTATTTTCACCAAGGAGTATACGCCCGTCGATTTCACGGTGTATCCTCTCCAGCATCTCGCTTTTTCCACCGCCGGAGGCGCCTTCGTGCATGATGACGATCTCATTGTCATAAGGGGTGATAAGCTTCACTGTGGAAGCGTGGACCGTGACCCAGCCTTCGCTTTCTCCTATGTGCAAAAGGACTCCATAAATCCCTTTTTTTGCGCTGGGGCCAGGATAAAGATTGTAGGAAAACAATTCATGCATTTTTTCCAGCCGGTTGTGGATCACGATTTGTTTTCCCCCAAAATGGGTGTGGCGGAAAGGGGGGGCCAGAAAAATAATGGCCTTGGGACAAAACCCCTTCGGAACATCATGGATGCCAATAAACCCTTGAAGATCGGCGAGGGCTCCGGCAAAAAAAGCGGCGTTCATGGGGGCGATGAGAAGGGCATCATATCCGTATTCCATCCCCCCGGCCTTAAAGGGCAAAACGATAAGATCCTGCTTCTTCAGCCAGGAAAATGTGGCTTTGCGAAGGGGCTCAAAGTCTTTGTTATAGATGTCATCGTAGCGGGGCTTGTCCGTATCGTTGCTGTCGGCGACGAGAAGGCAATCCGGATCTCTTCTCCGCATATAGTCATCGGGATAGTTGATGACGATCCCGTTTTTGCAGCGGACCACGGTGGCTTCTGTGACTGGATGTCCCCCATCAAGGTCATATTCCACGGTAAAAGTATCATTCCCGTTTTTGCCTGAGGCCATTTCGATAAGCTGCTCTCTGTTTTCCGGAAAAACCACATGCCTGCATGTTGAAATGATTTCGGCAACATGCTCGGGTAAAATGAATTTCTCTGCATATTTTTTCATAAAAGCATTCTCCTTTAAAAATACAAGGTGGCACAGGATGCATTACAAGAGATAACCTTGTAAAAAATGTATACCCGTTTTTCTGATTTTTTCACAATATATTGTTTCTCTTTAAAAAAAAGGGGAATTTCAATACGCAGCTATATCAAAATAAATACGGGTATGGTAAAATAACAGACAAAATATTTATTGCCAAGTATCGTTATTAAGAAAAAGAGAGGCCTGCAATGAACGAGATCAAAATAGTAGTAGTAGATGATTCCCCTTTTTCCGTGACTATGATCAGCAACATATTGGAAGAAAATGGATTTTCTGTGGTGGGAAGTGCCAATTCCATGGCAGAAGCCGTAGAAGTCGTAGCGAAGATAAAACCTGATGTCGTTACCATGGATATGACCATGCCCGGCGGTGACGGCCTGGAATGTACAAAAGCCCTTCACATCCTGGATCCTGATCTGAAAGTGGTGATAGTCAGTTCCATGATGGATGAAGAGATTATTCATAAAGCTAAAAAAGCCAAGGTTTCGGGCTATGTGCAAAAACCCCTTGACGGGGAAGAAATTTCCCTGCTGATCCACCGCATCATGGCGGATGAGCATTTATTCGTTGAACTGGAGGAAATGTATTTTCAGGCTTTTAAGGAAGCGTTTACTGATACCTGCAATAAGTTTTTTAAGTCCGTTCCTGTTTATCTGGAGGAGAATACAGAAGATGCAGAACAAACTTCCCGGGGTATCTCCGTTGTATTGGGGATCATCGGTAAGTACGGCGGAAGGATGATTTTGGACATGTCCGCCGAAACAGCGAAAAAGACGGCGGAGATCCTTTTGGCAAAGGAGATCTTGAAGACCGAGGAGATCATCAATGTCATCGGAGAGATATCGAATATCATTGCGGGAAATGCCTGCTCCATGATCAACAAGAAAAACAACCTGTATGGTCTGCGGGTGGCGCCGCCGACTGTGGTTTACGGAGAGGCCATCACCATTTCCAAAGGGGAACTGAATACGGTTTCTTCGGTGTTGGCGGATACGGTTTGCGGACAGGTTTGCATCAACGTTGGATTCAATAGGAGTGAACAGAATGAATAAGCAGTATCTCGAGGCATTTTCAAAGGCATATCTTGATATTTTTCCCCAGTTCGGCATTGTGGATGTATCTTTGATGAAAGAAAGCCAAGGAGGCAGGATCATTGAAACAGCCGGAGTTGCCTGCATCGTAGGGATCGTGGGCGAACTGGCGGGCAATGTGATTTTTTCCATGTCCGAGGATGTGGGAAAGCGCATCGCCAGTTATATGATGGGCGGCATGGAAGTCGAAGCCTTCGACGAAATTGCCCAGAGTGCCATCTCTGAATTGGGGAACATGCTGGCGGCCAGCGCCTGCATTGGTATTTCGGAGTTTGGAAAGACCCTGGACATTTCCACTCCCACCCTGATGCATGGAGACTTCAGCGTCAGTGGCAGCTATGAAACGGTACACCATCTGGAAATGTCTGTAGATTCCCTTGATTTTCACATTTATGTTTCCCTGGAGGAAAGAAGTTAGAACCCGGATACATTAGTGCCGCAGAATAGAAAAAAGCGGAGAAAAGGAAAGGAAGGAAACGCCATGAAAGAACTGCTCAAGTACAGCAGCAACTATGTGGAACGTATGAACCTTTTGGATGTGGGTCTTCTCAAGGTCTGTGTAGGTTCTCTGGGGATCCTTGCAGGGCTTTGCGTCCCCAAGGGCCACAAGAAAAATGTAGGTACTGCCGCTGCCATTTTGTGGGCCTTCACTTATGCGCCGCTGATGACCAAATACCTGAATGTCATTTTGGAGGAATCCAAAAAGAAAGCATGAACGACTCTGAAGAGTCGTCCATGCAGGGCAGAATGGAAAGTTGCTGTCTACGCGTATAGTTCGGCGAAGAGGTCTCGAAGTCCCCGGTGCTCCCGGAGCACCTGAAGGGTCATTTCTGCATGACCTGCGCAATATCCGTTGCCGATGAGAAGTTCGACATCCTTTCCTACGCCTTCAGCTCCCAGGGCCGCTTTTGTAAAACTGGTGGCCATGGAGAAGAAATATACTTTGCCCTGATCCCGGCAGGCGAGGATGGAACCCATTTCTGTATTTTCGATATTGACACAGTTGATCACCGTGTCCGCCAGGGCTCCATCGGTGAGTTCTGAAATTTTGCGGAACAGACCCACGGCATCGGTGGCATCTGCGGTGATGTATTCATCGGCAAGCCCCAGCTTTCTGGCCCGATCAACTGCCTTTTCCGAGCCGTCCACACAGATGACCTTTCCTGTGATGCCGGCTCTTTTTTTTGCTTCATAAAGGCACAAAAGACCTGCTTTTCCACCGCCGCCTATGATAACGACGGTTTGCCCCACGTGGACAAGCTTTGCGGTCTGGGCCGGAGCGCCTGCTACGTCAAGGGCAGAAAGGGCCAGTCCTTCCGGCATATCCGTGGGAAGTTTTGCGAAAATGCCGCTTTGAAACAAAATGGCCTTTCCTCTGATGTCCACCTGGTCGATTTGGGGATGCACAGCCAGGATCTCGTCAATGCGAAGGGGGGTCAGGGATAGAGAAACAAGGGTGGCAATTCTATCTCCTACCTTCAATTTTCCCTGATAAGCAGTTCCAATTTTTTCCACGGTTCCGATGAGCATTCCCCCCGAACCGGTCCAGGGATTTTTGTGTTTTCCCGCCTTTTCCACGATGGATAAGATCGTTTTTTTTACGGTGTCCAAATCTCCACCAGATCTCTTTTCGATTTCGCTGAAAGAAGCAGAATCAATATTGAGGGTGATCACATCAATCAAAACCTCGTTGTCATAAATCTCCATGTTGTTATCAATCACGTCTGCCGGCTGGGGTAAAACTCCTTTCGGCGAAATAACACGGTGTGTTCCGTATAGGCATCCTTTTTTCATTTTTTCATCTCCTATGCAGGGAAATCACAGACCTGTGATCTGTGGATCTCTGCGATTCCTTTGGTTTGTTACTCTTTTAACAAGAATGTTGCATTTTTTAAATGCAACTTGCATGCCAAAAGAAAAAACCTCCATTTTTCAATGAAGAAGGGCGTCGACCCTTAGGGGATGAACCGTTTTAGATTCGGACAAAAGGAATAAAGAAACGATATCGGTTCTGCTGGTTTCGATGGCTTGTTAAGAAAATTGCTTGCATAATTATAAAAATAAATGTATATTTATAGCTGCAGATTTAATTATACTCTAGATATACAGCAAGGAGAAAAAGAAATGAAAAAAACATTGATATTATTATTGGTTCTTGCCATGGCCCTCTCTCTGGCCGCCTGCGGGGCTGCTGCCAAGGAGGACGCTGGGGAGGCCCCTGTATACAAAGTGGCAATGGAGCCTACTTTCCCGCCCTTTGACACCATCAATGAAGAAACCCAGGAACTGGACGGATTCGATTACGAACTGATGAATGCTATTGCAGAGGACCAGGGATTTGAGCTGGAATGGGTCAACATGGGATTTGATGGGCTGATCACCGCACTGCAATCCGGCAACATTGATATCATTGCGTCCGGCATGAACGCCAGTGAAGAAAGAAGAGAGAAAGTTGATTTTTCAACTACATACTATGATTCTGGCCTGGTGGTGGCTGTAAAAGCCGGTAATACTACGATCAAGAGCATCGATGACCTGACTGCTGACATGAAGGTAGGCGGACAGATTGGAACTACCGGAGCAGACCTGGCTACCGAACTTTACAACGATGGAAAGATCAAAGAAGCAAAGATCTACAATGGTCTTGATGTTGCGATGATGGATCTGCAGAACGGAACCATCGACGCCCTTATCAATGATCTGCCGGTCACCAAGGCTTATATGGAAGCAAAACCAGGTACCGTTGAGATCGTAGGAGATGTTTTGAACGCTGAAGCTTATGGTTTTGCGGTTCAAAAGGGAAATACCGAACTTCTGGAATCCATCAACACAGGTTTGCAGAACATGATCGATAACGGCACTTTTGATGAGCTTTACGCAAAGTGGTTTAAGTAAGAATTCTCTTTGAGAAATATTTCACTGTCATTCCAGCTGGAAATACGTTATAATATGCACGCATAACACAGAAGAGGCCTGATGTGCCGGACCGAATGGCTGTTACATCATACCTCTTTTGTTTGTGACAACAAACAATAGGGAGCGGTTTTTTGGAAGTATATTTAAAAGGGTTGCAAATTGCCTACAGCGGTATCGGTGTAACCCTTCAGATCACTATTTTTGCGGTAATAATAGGCGTAGCGGTGGGGTTGTTAGTGGCCCTTGGAAAAATGTCCCGATACGGGTTGGTTCGCACTGTATTTTCCGTCTATGTAGAACTTCTTCGGGGAACACCTTTGGTGGTACAGGCATTGATACTATACGCAGGAGTCCCCATGCTGCTTCAAGCAGCCGGCGTGGAATTTCGCTGGGAGGAGCCGGTGATCGCCGGCATCGTCGCCTGCGGGATCAACAGCTCCGCCTATGTTGCAGAGATCATCAGAGCGGGTCTGCAGGCCGTGGACAAGGGACAGA
>Ga0302242_1002708_pt1 | contig 10882 bp, 10 predicted proteins | sample AAG_UR_Lys_MG_FD_193510 | JGI IMG/M metagenome (GOLD analysis project Ga0302242, IMG submission 193510) | Enriched activated sludge microbial communities from anaerobic digester in WTTP, New Holstein, Wisconsin, United States - AAG_UR_Lys | ecosystem: Engineered > Bioreactor > Anaerobic >... | reverse complement strand
ACATCCAGTTTTGCGCATAGCTTCTGCACAAATTTTTCGTCGCGGTCGGCGGCGGCGCCGCGCAGGCCGTGATGCACGTGGCAGGCCGTGACAGACAACCCCCAGCGGCGCTCCATGTTTTTGAGGAAATGGAGCAGGCATACAGAATCCGGCCCTCCGGAAACCCCCACCAGCACCAGGTCGCCCGGTTCCAGCAGATCGTTCTCGCGCGAAAACGCAAGCAACCTGCCCCAGACCCTGGCGCAAAAACTTTTATCACCCGAAGAAGCACGCGGCATAGAGCTAAGTTACCACTTTAACACCCGCACAAGCAAAATCCCCGGCTTTCGGGCCGGGGATTTTTTGCATTATAAATCAGGGGCTACTGCATTTTTTTCCAGACTTCCAGCCCTATCTTGTCGGCCAGCGACGGGTCGTCTATGAAAGGGTTGCGCTTGCCCTGATAGCTGGCGATAACTTCGTTGCGGCGCTTTTCCTGCGCATCTGGCGGATCCTGCCTGTTCCACTCAAGAAGCATCTCCACCTTGGAATCCCAGAAGCCATTGCTGTTGAACTCGCCGGAATGTACGCTGTTGCCGGTATAGGTCACCGCGAAGTAAAGCAGCGCCCGTGCGATGTTCCCCTTGCTGGCGTCGCAAGGCTCAAAATTGGAACCCGACAGCTTGGATCCGGAATCGGTGGCATAGTCCACTTTGTTGCCGGGTGCAACGGTGCTGAACGGCATATGGCCGCGGCGGCCATTGGGAACTGAGAGCGTAAGCAGGAGGTGGTGCATATCGCTGCGCATCGGCTCGCTCTTGTTAAAGAACGACTGTGGCCAGGTATGCTCCACATTAACGAAGTCGTTGGGCTTGCCATCGCCGTTCTCGTCGCCGCGCTCGACGCAGTCCTTGCCGCTGCAAGGTATGAAAACCTGGGAATAGTGGCAGGTAACTCCGGATTTGCCGTCTTTCTCTTCGGCGTCGACTTTGGTGGGAAGCAGCGTTTTGGCGGCGCCATAACCAACCGCGGTATGGCTGAAGGTATACTCGTGCAGAGCATCAAAAAGCGCCTGACCTTTCAGCTCAGGGCTGATAACTTCCGGGCGCGGAACGTTGACGCTGGGGGCAGGAATGATGCCAGGATTATTGTAACCGCCGTTATTGCCGTTATTGTGATCAGCTCCGGACTGCTGCTGATACTGGGCATTGTAATTGTGCCGCTTCGCGGAAGCGGAAGAAATGGAAAGAGATAAAAGCACCGCCGCTAGAACTAAGGAGTATTTTTTCATAATAAGACTTTAGCCTGACCGGCCCGGCCTCACATGAGGCCTAGGACCTATTTCGGTAAAAACAAAGGGCCTAGAGAGTTCTAGGCCCTTTGGGTAAGCGTATAGCGGCTCAGTGCCCGCCGGACAGCGTTTTCACTATGGTCTCGCTGACCTTCTTGGCATCCCCGAACAGCATCATGGTGTTGTCGTAATAGAACAGCTCGTTGTCTATTCCGGCGTAGCCTGGGGCAAGCGAGCGTTTTATGAACAGCACCGTTTTGCTGGCGCCGACATCAAGGATAGGCATGCCGTAGATGGGGCTCTGCGGATCCTTCTTGGCCGCGGGGTTGGTGACGTCGTTTGCGCCGATCACCAGCGTGACGTCGGTGGTGGCGAAATCGCGGTTGATGTCGTCCAGTTCAAAGACGTCCGTATACGGCACGTTGGCCTCGGCCAGCAGCACGTTCATATGGCCCGGCATTCTGCCCGCCACAGGATGAATGGCATAGCGCACGTTGACGCCTTTTTTCTTGAGAATATCAGCCATCTCGCGTATGGCGTGCTGGGCCTGCGCAACCGCAAGGCCGTAGCCGGGCACTATAATCACGGAGGAGGCGTTTTCCAGAAGGAAAGCCGCATCTTCGGCGCTGCCGGACTTGGCGTTTTTTTTGGGGCCCTTGGCCGACGCCTGCTTCTGGCCCTCGGCGCCGAAGCCGCCCAGTATGACGCTGAAGAAGGAGCGGTTCATGGCCTTGCACATGATGTAGCTCAGGATTGCGCCGGAAGAGCCGACCAGCGCGCCCGTGATTATCAGCATGTTGTTCTTGAGCGTGAACCCGATTCCGCAGGCCGCCCAGCCGGAATAGGAGTTCAGCATGGAGATGACCACCGGCATGTCCGCGCCGCCTATCGGCAGGATGAGCAGGAAGCCAAGCACGAACGCCAGCAGGACTATGGCCCAGAAAAGGCCGACAGTCTGCGAAGAGCAGAACGCGACCACCAGGCCGATAAGGGCGAGGCCCAGAAGCGCGTTAAGCGGATGCTGGCCTTTGAAAACCAGAGGAGCGCCTGACATCAGCTCCTGCAGCTTGGCGAAAGCTATCAGCGAGCCGCTGAAGGTGATTGCGCCTATGGCCACGCCGAGGCTCATCTCCACAAGACTGCCCACCGCTATGGAACCCGGGTCGCCTATGCCGTAGGCCGCCGGCGCATAGAAGGCCGCCGCGGCGACCAGCACAGCCGCCAGACCCACAAGGCTGTGGAAAGCGGCCACCAGCTGAGGCAGGGCCGTCATCTGTATTTTCTTGGCTATCACCAGCCCTATCGCGCCGCCTATGGCTATGCCCAAGGCTATCATGCCGAAGCTCATCACTCCGGGGTTGAACAGGGTTGTCAGCGCGGCCAGAGACATGCCCAGCACGCCCAGGAAGTTGCCCCTGCGCGCGCTTTCCGGGGAGGACAGGCCCCTCAGCGCGAATATGAACAGAACCGACGCCACCAGATACAGGAAAGCTGTAAGTGATTCTGACATGGCTTACCTCTTCCTCTTGAACATGCTCAGCATTCGCTGAGTGACGGTGAAGCCGCCGAAAATATTGACCGAGGCCAGCACCACCGCGATGAAACCCATCACCTTCGAGGCCGTCATGTCGGCGGGGCCGGCGGCTATCATCGCGCCGACTATTATTACCGACGATATTGCGTTGGTCACCGACATCAGCGGCGAATGCAGCGCCGGAGTGACGCTCCACACCACGAAATAGCCCACGAACACGGCCAAAACGAAAACCGTGAACGCCATCATGAACGAGGACCCGCCGTGCGCGGCGGCCTGTCCCACCACCATCGTTGTCTGCACTATAGTTGTTTCCATAGTTTTCGCCTCTCCTTAAGGCTGTTTGCCGGAAAGCTTCGGATGGACCATCTCTCCGCCGCGCGTGACCAGCGTGCCGGAGACCACTTCGTTCTCCACCTTTATGACAGGCTCTTTTTTCTCCTTGTCATAAAGCTCTTCCATGAACTTCAGCAGGTTCTTGGAGTAAAGCGCGCTGGCGTCGGAAGCTATGCGGCTGGGGAAATTGTAATAGCCGATTATCTTCACGCCGTATTTCTCGGCCACCTTGCCGGGCTGGCACAGTTCGCAGTTGCCGCCTGATTCCGAGGCAAGGTCCACTATGACTGAGCCAGGCTTCATGCTCTTCACCATGGCCTCGGTGACAAGGATGGGGGCCTTTCTGCCCGGTATGAGCGCGGTGCAGATGACTATATCCTCTTTCTTCACGCGTTCGGCCAGCAGTTCGGCCTGCTTTTTCTTGTACTCGTCTGACATTTCCTTGGCGTAGCCGCCCTTGGCCTCGCCGTCTTCCTGCACGGGAACCTCAATGAAGGTGGCGCCAAGGCTCTGCACCTGCTCCTTCACCGCGGGCCGCACGTCAAAGGCGGAAACCACCGCGCCCAGGCGCTTGGCCGTGGCTATGGCCTGCAGTCCGGCCACTCCTGCGCCCAGCACGCAGACATGGGCCGGGGCGATTGTGCCTGCGGCCGTCATCAGCATGGGGAAAGCTTTCTTGTACTCGTTGGCGGCCTCAAGCACGGCGCGGTAGCCGGTGAGGTTGGACTGGGAGGAAAGCACGTCCATGGACTGGGCGCGCGATATGCGGGGCATCAGCTCCATTGCGAAGGCCGAAATTCCGGACTTTGCGCAGGCCGCTACGGTTTTTGAATCCGTCAGCGCGTTGAGCACGCACAAAAGCATGGCGTCCTTTGGCAGGAGCGCGAACTCGTCTGTCCCCTCGTCGGCGGACATCGGGCGCTGCACCTTCATCACCACGCCCGCACCCGAGGCGGCGCTTTTGGCGTCCGGCGCTATGGACGCGCCAGCCGCCTCATAGGCCGCGTCGGTGAAGCTGGAGGCCTCCCCGGCGCCCTTCTCAACGGCCACATCAAAACCCATGGCCTTGTACTTCTTCACTGTGTCCGGCGAAGCCGCTACACGGAGCTCGTGCTCACGCCGCTCTTTAAGTATCGCTATTTTCATAGAGTTGTCCCCTGGTTGCGCAGCGCGCGGCAGGCCGGCTACTGGCCCTGCTCCCTCTTGACCTTGTCCTGCATGGCCTGGAAGTAGCGGTCCGCCTCTTCCACGGTCAAAAACACCGAATCCTGCTCCAGCGCGTTGGCTATCTCGAAAACCTTTTTGATCTGGGGCTGCATATTACTCATCATGAACACGCCGCCCTTGGCCTTCATGTCCTTGGTGGCCTTGAAGATGACGCGCAGGCCCATGCTGCTGATGTATTCCAGCAGGCCCATGTCCAGCACTATGGCGTTGGCCGACGGCAGTGTCACCTTAAGCTGGCCCTCCAGCTGCGCGTAAGTGGTGGTGTCCAGCCTGCCGGACACCGACACCTCAAAAAAACCGGCCTTCTTCTCCGTCGCTTTCACCTGTAAACCCATAGTCTTATTCTCCTTTGTCTAGTACCGTCACCGTAAGAGTGTTTATGCCGTCCTTGCGCGAATGCTCAAGGGAAGCGCACATTTTCTTGACCATGTGCAGGCCCAGCCCCCCTATGCCCCGCTGGGACACCGGATTGTCCAGCCCCTGCGGGTCCTGCGCGGCGGTGGGGTCGAAATCATCCCCGTCGTCGCTGATGGTCAGTTTGAAAGAGCCGTCTTCCAGATGAAGGGCGCATATTTCCAGCCTGCGCTCCTCATACTGCCCGAACCCGTATTTTATACGGTTTGTTAGCAGCTCTTCAAGCGCAAGACGCAAGGCGTAAGCGGCGGTCGGGCCTGCTCCGGACTGTTCCAGCCACGCGTCCAGCCTGTCGCCGAGGCCGGGAAGCTCGTCCATGGAGTTGGAAACTGTAGTTAGAAAAGGTTCGGCCATATTCAGCCCTCCTGCGCGGAGCCGCCGCCGTTATAGCGCACAGCCAGCGCGGTCATATCGTCAAACTGTTCGGCCCCGGAAGAGAAAGCGCCGGTGGCCTGAAACAGCACCGCTATGGTCTGCTCCGGCCCGCCAAGGCGCATGCCCGCGGCAAGCTCCCTTAGGCGCTCCTCGCCATAGAACTCCCCGGCGGGGTTGGCGCTTTCGGTGATGCCGTCGGTATAGAGCAGCAGCTGGTCCCCCGGCTCAAGCCGCATGGACCGGCAACCGTAGGTCCCGGACGGCTTTATGCCCAGCACCGGGCCGGGCGGCAGTTCCAGAAACTCTATGCGGCCGTCGGCACGCCGCAGAACCGGCGGCAGGTGCCCGGCGTTGGAATATTCCAGCTCGCCTGTCTTGATATTGAGCACGGCGCAGAACGCGGTGACGAACATCATCATCTCGTTGTCCACAGCCAGTTCGGCGTTGACGCGCCTGAACACGTCGCAGGGGCCGATACCCGGCGCGGCTATGCCCTTCATAAGCGTTTTGGTGACGGCCATGAAAAGCGCGGCCGGCACGCCCTTGTCCGAAACGTCGCCTATGGAGAAAAACAGCCTGTCGTCGTCAAGCATGAAGAAGTCGTAAAAATCCCCGCCCACCATCTTGGCCGGCTCCAGACGGGCATCCAGCTCGAAATGTTTTTCCACCGCTATCTCGGGAAATTTCCTGGGCAGGAAGTTCATCTGTATGACGCGCGCGATTTTCAGCTCGCTTTCTATGCGCTCCTTGGCGGCGGTGGTGCGCGCCAGGTCGGCGATGTATTCCTTCAACGCCACGCGCATATTTTCAAAAGAGTGGGACAGCTCTCCCAGCTCGTCCTGCGAGTGTATGGCCGGAAGCTTAGCGTCCAGATTGCCGCGCGCTATCTCGGCGGTGGAACCGGCCAGCAGGCGTATGGGCCGCACGAAACTGCTGGAGAGAAGCGCCGCCAGAATGAACAGCAGGCCGAAGCCGGAAGCTCCTATTATAAGCACCTTGCGCCAGAGGGCGTTGATATCCGCAAACAGCTCTTTTTCCGGGGCCATTATGCCCAGCGCCCAGCCGCTTTTGCGCATCGGGATAAAGAGTATGTGCCAGTTGTCATTGTCCATGCGCACCCGCACGAACCCTTCCTCGCCTGCGGCAATCTTGTCGGCCACATCCATAAGGTCCTGATTATGTATGCGCTTGGCGAAGCCGGACAGCGTGCCTTTGAGCACCATGTCTTTCTGAGGATGGGCTATAAGAAGGCCCTTTTTTGAGACCAGAAAAGCGTAGCCGGTGCGGCTTACTTTTATGGAGGAAACCAGCTCAACGAGCCAGTCCAGCGAAATGTCCGCGGTCACGACTCCGGCGAATTTCTTCCGCCCGCCTTCAGTGCCATAGAAGGGCACGGAATAGGTGCACATGGGGATATTGCCGCCCCCCTCGTCGAAATACGGCTCGCTCCAGACGGCGCGCCCCTCGTCGCGGGGAATGGTGTACCAGGGCCACTTGAAATAATTATAAGAAGGGGAATTAAGGTCCGTGCGCTTGAGCCCCAGGGCGTTCTCGAACACATACGGCGCGAAGACTTTTTTGTTCCTGCTGAACCTGTAAGGCTCGAACGATGCCGTGGAGCCGTAAATGGTGGGGTGTGTCCTTACCAGATCTTCCAGCATATCCAGCAGTTCCCCCTCCTTCATAGGCCCGCGCTGAATGCGCAGGGCCGCGTACTCCGGCATCAGGGCCACGCTTTCAAGGGAAGTGTCGATGCGCTTGACGCTGTCGCGCGCCATCCAGTTCATGTCGCTTTTTATATGGGCCAGAGTCACCTCGCGCGAGAAGCAGTAATTGTAGCCGAACGCCCCCAAAAACACCGCCGAGGTGCCTATCAGTATGAATAACGCAAGCTTGAAGGCCAGACTCTTCTTGAATTTCATCGCGCCTCTTTGTGTTCAGTCATGGCCGGCGCGGTGGACAGCGCCAGTTCCAGCATCACGGGATAATGGTCTGACACCATGGCCGTCCTGCCATGGTCGGCTTCGTCGACAAGTTCCGGCGGCAGGCGGCCCGCCTTGACAACGTGCGGCTTAAGCCGTTGCGACACCAAAAAATGGTCATAATTATTGCCCGGCTGTTTATGCGGGCGGGATGTGGGTTCGTCCACATAAACGCCCATAGAGGCCGCGCCCGCCTTCCTGAGAAGAAGCTCAAGCGGCGTCCACTTTTTCTCCCTGGCCCGCTTGCTGAGCGCCTTTCCCTTTTCTGTGGGCAGGTTGAAATCCCCCGCCAGTATGAATCCTTCCTTTTCCCCGGCCTTGCTCCGGGCCGCCCAGTCCAGTATGTAGTCGAGCTCGCGCGCGGACTCCGCAGCGTCGCCCTGCTGGAAAGTCAGATGCAGGGAAAGCAGGGTATATTCCAAAGCGCCGGTCTTAAGCTTTGCCCAGCGCACAGGGTGGAGTGCCCTGAGCGTATCCGGCCGTCCATCCTTGTCCTCGAAAAGAAACCCCTGCGCAGAAACAGTGGAGCATTCGCGCCGGAAAACTATGGCGTTGTCCTGCGCGTCACGGGTGTCCTGAAACGAGGCGGCCCACTGCTCTGTGCCGCCCGGCAGAAGGCTCAAAAACGTCTCCATGCCGTTTTCTCCGGCTATCTCCTGCACCGCAAGCACATAAACATTGGAAGAAACTACGGCCTCATAGGCCTTGCGCACGGCCGCGCGCCGTTCCGGCTTTATGTGGCCGTAAGTCTGCAGGTTCCAGGAGAGCATTTCAAAACCGGACTCGCGGCAGACGGCGCCGGCGCGCACGGCGCACAGCGCAAGCAGCGCCGCCAGAGGCAACGCGCGGCTGAGCCTCATCTATGCCCCGCAGAAGACTCATAAATTTTAAGCAGGGAAATCACATCGTCGTCGTCGGCAAGCGAAGATTCCTTGAAAGCTTCGGCTTCTCGCCTGGCACGGCGCACGGTTTCTGGCTTAAGCCTGTCCTCAAGCTGCATCACGGCCTCGCGCGCCTTGTCGCCCTCGGCGGTGATGCCGGAGCGGCGCGCCGTTATGGCGTACCAGACATAGGCCTTGAAAATGCTTTTAGGCACGCCCTTGCCGCGCTCGTACGCCCTGGCCAGCCAGTACTGCGCACCGGAAGAGCCTTTGCGTGCCGCCTCCTCCATGAAAGCCATGCCTTTATCCATATCCTTGCCGACGCAGACTCCCTCGGCATAGAGCCTGCCCAGCCCGTGAAACGCGGCCGCGTAACCAGCAGAAGAGGCCTTGAGCATATAATCCATAGCCATGCGGCAATCCTGCTTCACTTCCGGCCCGAAAGCGTAGAGCTGCCCCAGGCTAAACATTGCGGGAACAAACCCGGCGTCTGCGGCCTCGCGCACAAGCGCGGCTCCGCGCTCTGCGCTTTTTTCTATCCCCACGCCTTCCAGCCTCATCAGCCCGAAATAGTATTTGGCCGGAGCATAGCCGGACGCGACGGCGTCCTTGTAGTATTCGACGGCCTGCGGGTAGTCCTGCTCCACGCCGCGCGGCAGTTCGTAGCGGCGGGCCAGTATGGTCTGCGCATCGGGGCGGTCCTGCGCGGCGGCCGCCTTGTACAGCTCTACGGCCCTAAGCCAGTCCTGCGGCACATGGTCGCCGCGCTCGTGCATCAGGCCATAGACCACCTGCGCGGAAGGATAATCCTGACCGGCGGCGCGGGATATCCAGTCCGCGGCCTGTATGAAATCCCGCGCCACGCCGCTTCCCGTGTAATATATCAACCCCAGCCTGAACTGCGCCTCCGGCAGGCCTTTTTCGGCCAGCGGCTTGAGCTGGTCCAGCGATGCCCCGTAATCCCCTGCCTTGTAAAGCGCGAGCGCGGACTCGTAGCGCGCATAATCCTGCGCGCTGAAATCGACGTCGCTTTTGGTCGCGGCGAAAGCCTGAGCCGCCGACAGGCAGCAGCAGAACGCCAGCGCAAGGCTTTTGAGCTTCACGGAAGAATCAGCGTCTCCTCATCGGGATATTCACTTTTTGCGCCTTCGCGGTTTTGGCCGCCAGCGGGTAGCCGGCGTCCGCGTGGCGCAGAACGCCCATGGCGGGGTCGTTGGTGAGCACGCGTTCAAGACGCTCCGCCATTTCCTTGCTGCCGTCGGCCACGCTGACCTGTCCGGCATGAAGCGAATACCCCATGCCGACTCCGCCGCCGTGGTGGAAAGAAACCCAGCTCGCCCCCGAGGCGGTGCTGACAAGCGCGTTGAGTATCGGCCAGTCGGCTATGGCATCGGAACCGTCCTTCATGGATTCCGTCTCGCGGAAGGGACTGGCTACGGAGCCGCAGTCCAGATGGTCGCGGCCTATCACTATGGGGGCGCTTATTTTGCCTTTGCGCACATAGTCGTTTAGGGCGGCGCCGAACTCGGCGCGCTCGCCCAGGCCCAGCCAGCAGATGCGCGAGGGCAGGCCCTGGAAAGCCACCTTTTCGCGCGCCATGTTTATCCAGCGCGCCAGCGACTTGTTCTTCGGGAACACCTCAAGCGCCAGCTTGTCGGTCACGGCGATGTCGCGCGGGTCGCCGGAAAGCGCGGCCCAGCGGAACGGGCCCTTCCCCTCGCAGAAAAGCGGCCTGATATAGGCCGGCACAAAACCGGGGAAGTCATAGGCGTTTTTCACGCCGGTCTTGAACGCCATGGTGCGGATGTTGTTGCCGTAATCGAAGGTGATGGCTCCGGCCTTTTGAAGCGCCAGCATGGCGCGCACATGCGCGGCTATGGACTCAAGCGAACGCCTGGTGTAGCCCACCGGGTCTTTTTTGCGCAGGGCAGCCGCCTCTTCCACGGAGTAGCCTTTGGGTATGTAGCCCTTCAGGGGGTCGTGCGCCGAAGTCTGATCGGTAAGCATGTCTATTTTCACGCCGCGCCGCGCCATCTCTGGAAGCACTTCAGCGCAGTTGCCCAGAAGTCCGATGGAAAGCAGGCGTTTTTCCTTCACAGCCTGCGCCGCAAGCCTGAGAGCTTCATCAAGCGTATCGCACTGCACGTCAAGATAGCGGGTTTCAAGGCGACGCCTTATACAGACAGGGTTCACCTCCACGGCTATCATGACGCCGCCGTTCATGGTGCAGGCAAGCGGCTGGGCGCCGCCCATGCCGCCCAGACCGCCGGTGACGACCAGCTTTCCCGCCAAGTCGGCGCGATAGTGCTGGCGCGCGGCGGCAGCAAAAGTCTCGTAGGTGCCCTGCAAAATGCCCTGCGTGCCTATGTAAATCCAGCTGCCCGCCGTCATCTGCCCGTACATCATCAGCCCGGCTTTCTCCAGCTTGTCGAAGACGTCCCAGTTCGCCCAGTTGCCGACAAGGTTCGAGTTGGCGATAAGCACGCGCGGCGCATATTCATGCGTGCGCAGGACTCCGACCGGCTTGCCGGACTGCACCAGAAGGGTCTCGTCGTTTTTTAGCTCCTGCAAAGTGCGCACTATGGAGCGCAGGCACTCCGGGTTGCGCGCGGCCTTGCCGCGCCCGCCGTAAACTATCAGTTCGCCGGGGTTTTCCGCCACCTCTGGGTCAAGATTATTAAGGAGCATGCGCAGGGCGGCTTCCTGCTGCCAGCCCTTGCAGTTCAGTTTTTTCCCGCGCGGCGCGCGGATGTTGTCCAGCCGGGAAATGTTAAGCATTCCGCCTCCTATGCGAACACGCCGTTGAGCACGGCCTTGCGCACGAACGCTATGTGCGCGGCTATGGATTCGTCACCTTTGAGGG
>Ga0302242_1002706_pt1 | contig 10885 bp, 13 predicted proteins | sample AAG_UR_Lys_MG_FD_193510 | JGI IMG/M metagenome (GOLD analysis project Ga0302242, IMG submission 193510) | Enriched activated sludge microbial communities from anaerobic digester in WTTP, New Holstein, Wisconsin, United States - AAG_UR_Lys | ecosystem: Engineered > Bioreactor > Anaerobic >... | reverse complement strand
CAGAATCAAGCCCCACCGCATATCCATTATGAGAGATGAATACCGTAGGGGTGGCGGTATTATTGACAAAGAGAAGCTTTGCCCCATATCCAGCGCATTGCACCCCCGAAACGAGCTGAAAGTCCCATGTTCCATAAGCGCCGGTGTCGTTGTAGGTGTGTGCATACGGCGTACCACTCGGTATTCCTGTGATTTGCAGCACGGTGCCGTGGGCATATGCCGATACGCTTCCATTCGTGATGCCGTGGGTATACCAGGCGGCGGATTCTCTGGAAAGAGTTGGGATTATTGAAAGTTGAACGCTTCCGGGGTAAGCGTCTGCGTCGGCGCGCGTCAGCGTGCCAGCCTTCCACTCCGCCTGTGTGTCCTGCTCATAAAAATATTGAACCTGGTGTTTAAAGGTGACGGGGGTGATGTTGTATGAGGTTATACCCGCAATAGTGCAAATCTGCTGCACTATCCACTCGAGGGTCTTATCACCGTACCACTGCCGCCAGGTAGCCCATATAGATTCCCCTGCGGTTAACGCATCGGTGAGAGTTATGGTTGCGTTGGTGCCTATTTTGTCGGTGTCTGAGACGGAATAGTCCGTAGACGGCACCAGCTCTACCACACCCGGCCCTGACGCGCCGCCACCGGTTGGGCCTTTTTTTAAAACGAGAACCTCCCCAACCTTGTCGGTCGTGGTGGTAAACTCGGTCCCGGAATCGCTGCCCAGAGAAACATCGGTATGTGTTGTGGAAATTCCCTCAGCGGAAATATTTTCCAGTTCGGCAAGGCGACCAAGCAGCGTAAAATTTACTGTCTTGTTGGCTGGGTCAAAAGTGGGCGGGGAATAAATATAGCCGGTAAACACGGCCATGATGTCCTCAGTTCCATCTTCAAGCAGACTTCCGGCCTGCAAAACTACCTTTGCGCCTCGGATAATTCCAGAGCTAAAAAAGCCCAAAGCGTTGCCTTCTTTGAACTGGTTTCGCTCGTTCCGCAGGGTGAGTGAGCAGTTTGAATATGTCCACTCTCCAAATCCGTCCTTGTCCAGTTTGATTTTCAGCGGGGATGAGGATATCACAAAATTACTGATATCTACGCCAGTGTCAAAGCTGTACGACGAGCCGCCCCAGACCCGAGGATAAAGTACCGCGCGCCGGAAATACCGGGGGGAGCCGGATTCCAGCATCGCTGAAAGCGCGGTGGAGACGGTTCTCATCGCTCTTTAACCTCCAGCGTTATTTCATAGAGCTGGGTTTTGCGATTAAACACTTCTGTCGGAGGGGAGACTATTGCGACATCGTATGTTTCGGATAGCTTGTATTCCGAAAAGAAGCAGAACACAAAAAAATCATAGAGCTCATAGGCGGCCCACAATGCGTCGCGCTGCGCCTGCGTGACATTTTGCATAGTGAGCGACCCACCAAATTTCCGGAACTCCCGCCAGCGCACCAGAGCGCCCGACCGGGTGTAGAAGTTTCCTTCCAGCGCATAGTCCTGCCGCTGAAACTGCGTGAGCGCGTTTAATGTTAGGATGTGTTTACAGAGCTTCAATTCGCCAATATATTTTTCCTCATTAGCGGTCTGGGTGGTTTTTATCATTAGGTCCACACCCTGCATATAGGACTCATCCACACCAATCGGAATGGGGATCAGGATGTCGGGAGATAAATTAGTGTAAATACCGCAATCTATTCCCATGGAAATAGGAGGAGTGGCCCCATAGGGAACCGTAATTTCTATACGAAGAGCATTTGTGTTAAGTAACAAAATACGGTCGAACGGATAGCAGGTGTAGTTTCCTGCCGCGTCAAAGAACCGAACATATGTGTATTCGTTTTTTGTGTCAGAGGCCCCTACGCTTTCCCAGACAGTGTCATATTTGAGGTCGCGCAGATTTTCCCGTGTGCTTGAGCCAGATGTGCCGGAGAGCGTCGCTCCTATTACGCGGTTATCTCCGAGGATTTGAAGTGCATCAGGCATCGTCATGTCGTGGTCCTCTTGCTTTGAGAATTACCCACCTTCGTCACTGTGGCGGCCGCATCCACTGCCCAGCCCGCGCCGCGGCGCGCGGCATCCGCGAGTGCCCCGGCAACTTTCTGAACATCGAGTTCACTGTTGATTCCACCAGAGACACTGACATGAATGGTTTGCTGAAATGCGGAGCCGCTACCGGTTGACGAAGAGGCGAGCCCGTTGCGTGACAGCACATTTCCTGGTGTAGTGCGACCGGAGGTTATGGCCTGCACATCACTGGCGGGCAATACATATTCCCCAGCATGAAGAACCGCAACCCCCGATGAGCCTGGGGCACCTGGAACAGGTCCGCCCTTTGAAAAAAAACCAAGGAAATCAAAAAGGCCCCCAGTTATACCGCCGAAGGCTCCCCCGGAAAACAGATTGAGAATGCCGTAGAGCGCGGCCTTGGCTACCAGCTGGGCCAGCAAATCCTCAAAAGCCTGCAGAATAGAATCAAACAGGGCTTTGATTCCGTTGTCCACAAAATCAAAGAAACCTTCCGCAGTGTCCATTGCGTTTTTAAAACCCGCCGCGAAATTGCTGGTGAATCCATTCATCAAACCGCCGGCTAACTGGTTCCAATTCGTTCCCGCCTGTCCGATTTCATTGAAAGCCTGTTTGAATCCGCCAGCGAATGTCTTGGACGCGGCCAAGTAGTCATTGGCGAGCCGCTGTAATGAAGTTTTTTCGCGCTGCTTGGCATCCTCGGAACTGGTGGCCTGTGAGATATAAAACATCTCGGACGCTATTTTGCCCTGTTCAAAAAATAAAAGGTATGCCTGGCCCCGCTCGGTCAGCATCTGCGCTTCAAAATTTTTCAATGCGGTCTGCACAGCTTTGAGGCGCTCGGCCTCCGCTTCATCTACCATTCCGCTGGGTTTAACTTTTGAAATTTGGGACTGCGCCTCTACCGCGAGGCGTTCTTTTTCCGCTTTAAGATTCCCGGCGGCGGCCGCTTGCAGCCGCTTCAATCTTTCAATCCTCGCATTGTCGGCATTTGCGCCCTTTTGATACTCAGCAGCAAGCGAGGCGGTTATTATTTTTAGCCCGGCCTGTGCCGCAGACATGTCGTAGGTTTTAGGGATAAGGGATTCTGTTTTTTTAAGCAACTTATCCAGGACACTCATCCAATAAACCATCACCGGTAGAAGTTGCTCGCCCACACTCTCTTTTAAATCGTCATAAGTATTGGCGAGCTGGGCTACTTGCCCGGCATAGGTTTTTATTTCTGCCTGGGCCATGCCGCCGAAACGGCTGTTGAGCTGATTTAACACCGCCTCAAAACGCTGCGCTTTGGGGAGAGATGTGTCTATGACTATGCCATACCGTGCGAGCTGTCCCGTGGAACCCATTGCCGCCTTCCCCACAAGCATCACGGCAGTGTTAAGGTCCATGCCCAGGCCCTTAGAAAGATTCAACGCTGCGCCGTAGGCTTCTTTTGCCTTGTCGCCAACAAGGCCAAAGGTAGTAAGCAGCCCCATCATCTCCAGCGTAGTTTCATCGGAGACGGTGGTAGTACGTTGGATTTGCGCCGCGAACTCGCCATAATCACGCGAAACCTCTTTGCTGGTGATTCCCACATTGCGAAGCGCCGCCTGCAGCTTGGAGCTGGCCTGCTCCTGTTTGGCAAAGGAATCCAGCGAGGATTTCATGAAGTTGGCAATCTGATAGCCAAAAGCGGCCCCGCCCATCAGCCCCATGAAATTGTTGAATCCCCTGCTGATTTTATTCACCTGGGTATTCAGCGCGTTGATGGAGTTGATGGCAGCATTGACGCCGGTGGCGTCAAACAAGCTTCGAATGGTTATTTTCGGTCCCTTTGCCATTATCGTTTCCTTGCGCCGAGAAAGTTCCTTGCTTCCATCAGTGTCGGCTCTTGCGCCTGGGCCTTATCGCCAGCGTCAAACTTCATCCCGAACGCTCCGGCCACCAGTTTGAACAGTTCCATCTTGCGCTCCATGGCCTGCTTTGCCGCCCAGAGAATCCACTCCGGGCTATGGTCGGCTATCTCCTCGAAGGAATAGCCGAAGGCTGACGCTATTTCGCGGAAGGCGACGGCGATTCCGTCCACGCTTTCGGCATCGCCTTTTTGATTATCTCCGCCGCCTTTTGAAAATTTGCGAATATTTTGGCGAAGTCGTTCAGCTCCGACAGCGCCAGCATGATTTCCGAGGCTTCCTCCATCGAAGGCTCAAACGGCGCAAGCCCTGTCAGAATGCCCATAAGCTCCGGCATTTTGGGCCCAGCCGCCTCAAACGCCTCAAGCATGAAGGTCTGAGAATCGGACACCGACAACGCTATGTCCTCACGCAGGCTGAAAAGAAACCGCACCAGCTTGAGCGTCTGCGAGAATGAGAGCGGTTTCAGAATATGCCGCACTCCGTTTATGATGACTGCTTTTTCCTTCGGCACTAAAATATCTGTACTGTTCATGTTCCCTCCGCGGTGGGGAGCGGCGGCCGCGAAGTTCCGCCGCCCCCCGGAATTTACTGACTACGCGGATACCGTGAAGTATCCGAGGAACTGCGCCGCCAGGTGGTTGTTGGCCTGGTCCCGCAGTCCGGTTGTGACCTGCACCGTATAGTTGCCGGGTTCCCAGTTGGCGGAAGGCGTGAACTCTATGGTTTTGGCCGACGCGCTGTAGGCTATTGCGCCAGCGACAAGCGCTGAAGCGCCCGCGCCGCCACCTTCTTTTATGATGCTGACGGTCGCATTGTCGGCGTCTCCGTAGACGATGCTGTTTTCGTCCATGGGGTTGGCTTCGGTGATGGTCAGCAGGACTGTGGTCTTGCCGCCAGCCGTGCGCGTACCTCCGCTGGTAGGCGTGGTCATGGCTATGGTGGGCGGCGTGGTGTCGGCGCCAGTGTCAACCACAGTGCCGAATCGCTGCTCGGCGGTCTTGGTGGTGTCCACCAGAATTTTGAACTCCACCTCCACCAAAGTTTTGTCGCCCTTCTTGTAGGAATGACCGGACTTTCCGGTGGGGATAGCCCGCCAGAAGATGTATTTGCGCGTGGCTGTGGAGGCGCCGGGTCCCTTCACATTGATGAAGAGCGTGCGCTCGGTGTTGCTGGTTTTCGCGCCGAAGCTGAAGGTGCTTCCGGAGACGGCGGCCACGGGATAGCCGAACGCAATGGCAAGCATTGCCAGCGTCGGCTCGGCCAGGGAAACCTTGACAGTCATCTCCTCTTTCGTGGTCACCGACCCGACGATGCCCACTATCTGGTCAACTTCGAGGTCCACCTGCTCCTCGCTGTGGTCTATGGATACTCCGCCCTCCAGCCCACCCACTTCTACGGCGTCAACCTCAGCTGCGCCGTATGCTCCGACCTTCAAGGTGTTGTCAGCCTGGAGGCCCACGACTAAGTTATTTTTGTTTACTGGCATTTTTAATCTCCTTGTTTGACATATTTGATGGCATACGACGCCACCCTATGATACAGCCGGGCTTCCGGCTCATATTGAGTGCTGCCCCCGACATGCTTGCAATAGAAAATGCGGTAATCCGTAGAAGGGATATTGACCTGGTCCTGCAAATCCAAAAGCGACTTGATGCGCTCATGAATATTTAAATTCAGCGTGGCGCTGGCCGAATAGATGTTTATATCCACAACTTCGGCGTCCAGCAGTTCATCAGAATCCCCGGCGCTATTTACCCCATACACGACATAGGGAGCGGCCTTATCGTCTGCGGCGCGGTCCGGGTGTATATGGGTATCCGTCGCACTTCCCCCCAGCAACTCCGCAAGCGTTGCATCGTTTGCCAGTTTGGAGTAAAGGTCGGGCAGCATTAATCCCACCCCTGGTCTATGGATTTGATGAGCGGCTGTTTCTCGAACTTGTCGCTGAGTTTTTCCAGTGCGCGGTCTATCTCCAAATTCATCATCGGCATCCAGCGCGCAACAGTCGGGGCAAGGAACGGGCGGGCTGCCACTGTCCCGCCGCCCTTCTTGGCGTGGCCATACTCCAGAAGATGGGCGTGGGGCGCGGTACGCCCCCTAGCGGCCAAGCATATCGCCAGCGGTTTCCCGAGTTCGGGTTGTAGCGCATAGGCTGTAATTGCGCGTTTCAGCTTCCCGGTTTTTATACCGGGGAACTCTCCGGATTTTGAGACGCTATCCTTGAACTTGGCTTGCGCGTCTTTAGCCATGACTTTGCCGGTTTCCAACATGGAATTTAAAATGGTTGTGTCGGCGTCAGACCCAAACTGGCGGAGCGCGGCCTTCATTTCCTCGCCGCCATCCAGATAAACTCCGTTATCGCGCGCCATTATGCCGCCTCCGTCACAGTGAAGCTGCCGGCCAGCGTGGCGGTCTGTGTATCGAGGTTGGTCAAAACGACGCTCCACGACCCAGCGGCGGCCCCGGAAATAGGCAGGCTGCAAGTTAGGCTCGTATCGCTTGCCAGCACCACAGCGGTCGCGCTTATATCGGTTTGCCCAGTCTTGGTCAACTTCACTGCGGCGTCGCGCAGAAACCCCGTCCCGGCCAGCACGACAGCCTTGGCCGCATTGTTGGGCGCGGTCGCCGGGGTAATAGAGGTTATCGTCGGCGCAGGCATTGACGGTACTGCCGCCGTGGCTCCGGTTTTAACTTCTCGGCACATCAGTTCCAATATCTCGGGGCGAAGGCCCGGCTGCCCCACGGACACGATTTCAAATATCCGTGTGCCCCACAGAACGCGCCAGGTCGCCAGCACTCCGGCGCAGTACCGTATGCGGATGCGCGTTGTTATTTCGGAGTTGAGCGCCTGCGCGGACATGAACTCGCGTCCCGTCAAAAGCGTAACCTCGGCGCGGATGCCACTGAAAACGGTAGTCCAGTCTCCGGAAGGCGCGCCCATACTGTCGGGCACACCGGCCGGATGCGATTGCAAGGAAACTACCTGGCGCAGAAGTCCCGCTCTCATACAAGCCACATCCTGTATTGAGAAACCAGTGCTTTGAATGCATCAGGCATGGTTTTGAAATCTGACGCAAGCGGTGCGGCCGACTCCCTGTTGGCATACCACTGCGCCGTCAGGAATAGAATCGCCTGCTTAAGGCGTTGGGGGACCCCCACAGCGGTCGCGCCGTAGCCGCAGACGAACTCCACCTCTACGCCATTGGCTGCCTGTAGCGTGGTTGACGGCCACGACGCGCTATCCTTCAAGACGATGCGGCCCGGCAAGCCCACCGCGTCCACTATATAATCGCTGGCAGAGAGCGTGGCCTGGACACCACTGCTGTCGGTGTATTTTATTGAGGAGACGCTGACCATCGGCGCTAGGGGCACGCGCAGGAAACGCTCGCCAGGGAAAGCGTCGAGCGTCCACTTCCAGGTTTGATTGACTAGCCGAATTGAACAGATGTCCTCTACCTGGTCTTTGGCGGCCAGCAGCAAGGATGTGATATACACATTGTCCTCGGTGATGGACACGCCCATGTGCAACTTCGCCTCCGCCATCGAGACGGGCTCGGCGGCGGGGGCAGTAACCAGGGAGAGGGCTCCGTTCATATTGACCTCGTTTAATACAGCGTCAGGCCCATGGCGTCGCCGAAGTTACCGGCGCTGGTGCCAGAGGAAACAGCAAGTCTGGCGGGGGAAGTGTCGGTGCATAAATAAGCCTCTCCAAGCGCGGCAGGGGTTATGGCTGCCAGCTCTGCCAATGTCTTAGCCGCGAAACCGACCTTGCCAGTGAATGTGTCTCCGGATTTGAGGATGTTCAGCGACGCAGCGCCAGTCAAAGACGCAGTGATTGTTCCGGCAGAGAAATTACCAGAACCGTCCCTGGCAACTATCGTACTGACCACATTTGTTGATGTTGAACTGTGGACCTCGGTGGATGCGCCTTCCGCGATATGATTCGTCGCGTTTGTCGCAGTGGCCGCATTTCCAGTAACGCTCCCCGCGATGGTGTTGCTGAATGTGTATGTTCCGCTTATCGTGGGGGTAGAATTAAGCAGGGCCACATTAGCAGACAGCGCGGCATCAGCAACCTTGCCAGCAGTGCTTATCGTCGCCAGTTTTGTGTCGGCTATGGCGGCCGAGTTGTTGATGTCGGCATTGACGATAGAACCGGCCACATGGCTAATAACACCGCTGGAGCTCACGGCAACAACCCCGGTGAGCGTCTGCGCGGCGGCGACGCCGGAAGCATTGCCGATAAGCATTTTGCCGGTCGCCAGGGCGACATCGCCAGGCGCGAGACTTCCATCGGCCACTGTGACAGTCGCGCCGGAGTTTATCTCAAGCGTGCCGCCGTCGCAAACCTTGAGATATCCGTCGGAGCGCTGTATTTTTGAGGCGGTCCTTGCATCACAGGCGCAGAACGCCTGTCCCGTAAACAGCGCGATGAAAAGCGCAGTGAATATGGTCTTCATTTCTTTCCCTCCGGTTTGGCTTTCTTGTCGGCGGCTGGGGGCGCGGACTTCACACCCTCTTTTGTCTCCGGCTCGATAAAGTCCGCGAATCTCTTGGCATCCGCGTCGTTGAACTGCACCTTATCCCCTATCTGATAAGGCGGACAGGCTTTTTTGAAAATGTACATTCTCATGGCGTCTCCTTTTATCCTGCCCGGGCCGATTTTAACCGACCCGGGCATGGGATGAATTACTTGAAGTCCAGGTAGCGGAAGGCCGCCGGGACGGAGACATCGATGGAGATGTCCTGGAGCCAGCGCATGAGCACCAGCCCCTGCGAGAACGCACTGTTTCCTTCCGCGTCGCTCGCGTGTTCCGAAGGCAGGAACTCCATTCCGCCGTGCGGAGACACAAGCAGATACTGCTTGAAGTTGCCGAACAGCGCGCTGGTGCCGGTGGCTTCTCCGTCCACGGTAAGCGTGGTCGGTATCTGCGCCGACAGGCGATAAGGCACGCCCAGCACATTCGCCGGGATGGGGCCGGTCGGGGGAACCCACAGGGGACGGTCTTCGCCGTCTTTTAACTGCATGAGTATCTTGAGACCCTTGCGGCTTGTTACCAGCTCCGCGCCCATGGCGTAGGCCTGGCTTCCGCCCATAAGCAGCTCGGTCATGTTGTTGAAGGTCAGCGCGCCAGCTGTGGCGGCGGACACCGCACCAGAGGCGTAGCGCACGCCCATGAACGGGTCGGCGGTGGGCGACGCACCGGTGTTGCCCACAAGAGCAACGCGCTCTATTTCCTGGGAGATGGCATAGGCTACGATGCGGGCCAGGAAGCTCTCCAGGTCCACGGCATTATCCCAGAGCAGTTCCTTGGTGCATTTCGTGAGCACGCCCATTTTCTTGGCGACCTGATTCACGATGCCGAAGGTGGGCTTAGACAGCGTTATGGCCGTAGCCTCTCCGGGCCAGTAGACGGTCGCGCCGGTGGCCTGAGTGGGCAAGCTGCGCTTGCTGCCGCTCATGGGGAGGATGTTGGCCAGCTGGAAGATTATGCTGACTTCCTGCGCGATTTCGATAACCCTGTTCACAAACTCGGTCGGAACCAGGTTCCCGCCGTCGCCTGCTGTGGTGACATTGTTGCCGGAGTAGGTTTTGACCTGCCCGGTCATGACGGCTTTCATGAATCCGCGCATGTCGCCGAACTGCTTGCCGTAGGTGGAGGTCCAGGGCTTGGACTTCACATTGTGGGGGGAAGTGCGGAACGCGTCGGCGGCGTTAAGCAGATTCTCCTCGGTGGGCTGAGTGGCCGCGATTTCCAGCGGGGTCTTCTTTTCCGCCGGGTGAATTTTGGCAATGATATCGTCCGTGACCTTGCTGAGTTTTGCGTCCAGCTCGGTCTTGGTCAGAAACTGCGACTGCTTTTCGTTCAGCGATTTCTGGAGTTCAGATATCGCGTTAAAGACATCCTTTTCGTTTTCCATTTTTTGTGTTTCCTCTTTTTTTAAAATAGGCTCAAACGCAAGGCGTCTAAACCAAATCCTTGAGACTGCGTATTTTTGCGGCTAGTTTCTCGTTGCGCAGGTCGGTCAGCCAGCGGTCTATGGCGGCCTTCGTCTTATGGAGATGTGACGCCTGGGTCTGTTTGTCAGCCGCGTCATCCTTCAAGAGTTTAAGCGCCTTCTCCATGGCGGCGGCCAACGCATCAGGGTCAGCAGGCACGGCCACCAGTGAAATCTCGTATATTTCAGCCAGCGTCAGTTGGTTCGGCGCGTCGGGGTTCTCGTAGTGAAAACGCCCCGCGATTGATATGCCTTTGGCGTGACCCTCGGTGTAGACCTGTCGCGCGTGGGCGATAAGCGGCAGTGTTGAATCTGAAAACTTTGCCTTGAAGCGCAGACCCTTCTCATCCTCAATAATTTCCGGCATGGACCCGGCCACATGGTCAATGCTGTTCACATGGTCAATCAGCAGCACCGGGTTTTTGAGATATTCTTTCAGCTCGTAAACATAGCTGCGCAGCTTGGCAAAAACAGTCGGGATGTCTCCGTACCTGTCAGATTGATTCTTTGTGTTGGCGTAGCCTTCCAGATAGAAGCCGCCGCTTTCGTCGCGGGTTATTTTTGCTCCCTCGATGGGTAGAATTTTGACTGAAATACCTTTCATTGATTGCCTCCAGCGTCCCCAATCGGGGCTGTGTTTAGTGGTGCGCGCAGCGTATCTCCACCCGCGACCGGGTTAAGATTTTCACGCGTGCGGACTTCGTTCGGAGTCATGAAGCCATTTGTTAACGCCACACCGTAGGCGTCATAGCGCGACTTGAGGTCGCCGCGCAGTTGACCGTCCACAAGGAACTCTGGGAAGAACTCGGCCTGCTCCTTCTCCGTCAGCAGCTTGGCGCTGATTTCCTGCTCGATGTTCACCAGCCACGGCGTGAGCGTGTTCACGACATATTCAATGCTCTGCTGTTCGATGTTGCTGAAAGTGGCGCGGGAAAGGTCGCCCAGCTTATGTGGGGGAATGCGGTAAAAGCGTGCTA
>Ga0302242_1002696_pt1 | contig 10921 bp, 13 predicted proteins | sample AAG_UR_Lys_MG_FD_193510 | JGI IMG/M metagenome (GOLD analysis project Ga0302242, IMG submission 193510) | Enriched activated sludge microbial communities from anaerobic digester in WTTP, New Holstein, Wisconsin, United States - AAG_UR_Lys | ecosystem: Engineered > Bioreactor > Anaerobic >... | reverse complement strand
AAAGGGATGTCCAAAATCAGGCATGAATGTTACCTCCTTTGTTTTCGTTAGCGTTATGTTACCGTTTGTCTTATACCCAAAGGCTAGAGGAATTCAAACTCTTATTGATCCCGGATTAGACTTTGACTCTCACCTCTGGAGGTTCTCGCCCTCTCTTTTCTTCATGAAAAAACACAGCCCCCTTCTGGGTGCTGTGTTTTTTTGGTGCAGGCATCACCCCTTCCGGGGTTCCTACGCTCGCTACCTTCGTTACCTCGCTTCGCTGTCCCATTTCCCTTTACAGCTTAAGGTCCTGTCACTATTCTTCCCTTAAGCTGTGGGAAATGGGCAATTTGACTCTCACCTCTGGAGGTTCTCGCCCTCTCTTTTCTTCATGAAAAAACACAGCCCCCTTCTGGGTGCTGTGTTTTTTTGGTGCAGGCATCACCCCTTCCGGGGTTCCTACGCTCGCTACCTTCGTTACCTCGCTTCGCTGTCCCATTTCCCGTTACAGCTTAAGCTCCTATCACTATTCTTCCCTTAAGCTGTGGGAAATGGGCAATTTGACTCTCACCTCTGGAGGTTCTCGTCCTCTCTTTTCTTCACGAAAAAACACAGCGCCCTTTTGGGTGCTGTGTTTTTTTGGTGCAGGCAAGAGGACTCGAACCTCCATGCCCTTGCGAGCACACGGACCTGAACCGTGCGCGTCTGCCAATTCCGCCATGCCTGCGCGACAAGATGTATTTTAGCATAGTTCTGATAAAAAAGCCACTAGTTTTTGCGGCGATTTTGAAAAAAGAAACCGATGAAACGAATGGCAAGATTTTGGTAAAACTTGGGGGGGAAATAAACCTGTTTTATTTTTTCTCGGAGTCCAGCACCAAATTGGCAAATGCCTCAAATGACCAATCTGTAATGTCGTCCACATTCCCTTTTATCTTCATAAAAAAGCACTTTGGAATTTCTCCTGTTTTCACGCTGTCTTCAACGCACAAGTTACAACCTTTATCATGGTTTACCGGATTGAATTTGCATTCATAATCCTTGCAAGGGCAGGCCGGATTGCTTGACATGATACGTCCTCCTTTAGTGATCAAAGTAACTGCATTAGCTTCTAAAACAAGTTGTGATTCCCCCCAAGGATTCTCAAAACCTTAATATTTTTCGTTCAAAATTCTCGCCGCAAGGACCCCGCTGGCCGAAGCCTGGGACAGGGAATGGGTCACTCCGGAACCATCTCCCAAGGCATAAAGACCCGGGACCTTGGTCTCCAGATTTTCATTCACTTCTACCTTGGAGTTGTAGAATTTGACTTCCACCCCATAAAGCAAGGTATCCTCGTTGGCCGTCCCCGGAGCGATCTCGTCCAGAGCATAGACCATTTCAATGATGTTGTCCAGCTGCCGCTTGGGAATTACCAGAGAGAGATCCCCGGCGGTTGCCTGCAGAGTAGGCCGGGTAAAGCATTTTTCCATCCTGCGCACGCTGCTTCTGCGCCCTTTCACCAGATCGCCAAAGCGCTGCAGGAGCACGCCTCCGCCCAGCATGTTGGAAAGGCGGGCAATGGATTCTCCATACTCGTTGCTGTCTTTAAACGGTTCCGTGAACTTATTGGAAACCAACAGCGCAAAATTCGTGTTTTCCGTGCGCAGGGCCGGATCCGCATAGCTGTGGCCGTTCACCGTCACAATGCCGTTGGTGTTTTCTGCCACTACTTCTCCATAAGGGTTCATGCAGAAGGTACGCACCATGTCGTTGTATTTGTCGGTTTTGTAGACGATTTTGCTTTCGTATACATCATCAGTGATGTGTTTGAAGATCACGGCGGGAAGTTCGACACGGACACCGATATCCACACGGTTTTTCATCAGCCGAATCCCCATCTTTTCGCAGACATCTGAGATCCAACGAGAGCCGGAACGCCCTGTTGCCAGGACCAGATCCTTGCATCTGTATTTTTCTTTATTATCGGCATGAAGATGGAATCCGTCCTCTTTTTTCTCCACGGCCAGGACCTGGGTATGGAAAACAATTTCAACAGCCTCCTTAGTGTATTCATACATTTTCTCCAGGATCCGAACATTGCGATCTGTTCCCAAATGCCTGACTTTGGCATCCAGCAAGTGGAGATTATGCTGCAACGCTACCCTCTTCAGGTCCGAGTTCCCGGTAGAATATAATTTGGCATCTGCCCCTCCCATGTCGCAAAGGACACGGTCCACATATTCCATGAGCTCCATTGCTTTTTCCGTGCCTACCAAGGTATGAAGATCCCCGCCAAACTGGGTGGTAATATTATATTTCCCATCAGAGAGAGTTCCTGCCCCTCCATATCCGTTCATGATATGGCAGGGGTTGCACTTGATGCAGGTCTTCGTCTTTCCCAATTTTATAGGGCAGACACGTTCCGCCAGATCCCCGCCCTTTTCGATGACAAGGACCCGGGCATTGGTCTTCAGCTTTGTCAGTTCATAAGCCATAAAGACACCGCTGGCTCCCGAGCCTACAACAATGATATCATATTCTTTCATGGTCACACCTCCGCGCCCATTCTATTTCCTTGCATGAGTTCATCTTCGATTTGCAGCCGGCAAATGCAGGTGAACTAACAACAACAAAGCCCGCTTGCGCGGGCTGTTTTGTCACTTTGGGCCGAACGAACTATTCTTCTTCGACTGTCAGTGCTTCGAATTCTTTGACCGCTTTTTCAAACTCGGCGTCGTCGTCGATGTCAATGAGTTCGAATTCATCCTCACCGATCTCTTTGTACCCGTAAATGTAGACATCGTCGGTTCCATCTTGGGGAATGAGTGCGATATATTCTTTTCCTTCAACTTCGAAAACGCCCATGATCTCGCATTCAACTGCTTCCCCGTCATCGAACTCCAAAGTCAGAAAATCTGCATCCTCTTCTTCCGTTTCGCAGCTGCAGGCATCGCAGCATCCGCCGGGTACGCACTTGTTATTTTCTGTCATGTAAACATCCTCCTAAATCACTTATCATGGCTTCTGATTTTTTAGCCACACACTAACTATATCACTATATTTCCTTTTTCACAACGGAATTATTCAGATGATTTTTTACAGCCTCTGCAGCGGCCAGATTCATCCCCGGCAAAGCTTTCAATTCCTCGATTCCAGCCCCCGCCATGGCTTCGATGCTCTCAAAATTCTTTAACAAGATCTGCTTTCTTTTTTCCCCGATCCCAGGAATGTCGTCCAAAACCGATTGTTTGAGTTTTTTTGCCCGCTGTCCTCTATGGTATTCTACAGAGAAGCGATGGACCTCCTCCTGGATCCTTGAAATATAGCGGTATAGGGGCCGGTCTCCCTGCAAGTCCATTTCTTCCTCTTGATAGATCAGCCCACGGGTCCTATGTTTTTCGTCCTTGACCATCCCTGCAACAGGAATCTCTGCTCCCAGGGCCTTAAGAACCAGTTCCACCGCATGGACCTGGTTTTTCCCACCGTCGATAAGAAGCAGATCCGGCAATGGCAGGAATCCAGGATCCCCGGCAAGCCCACGTCGGAGCCTGCGATACAGCACTTCCTGTAAACTGTCAGTGTCCCCCCCGCCGGGAGCGGTGCGGATGCGAAAACGTCGATACGCCTTGCGCAGAGGTCTTCCATCCTGAAAAACCACCATCCCCCCCACTGCATCCGTACCTGCAATATGGGAAATGTCATAGGCCTCCATGCGATTTGCCAGGGAAAAACCGCCCCACCGGCGAAGGCTTTCTTCCAACGCCTCCATTTCTTTCTGCTCTTTTTCCGCAAGCCGTTCTGCCCGGCGCTTCACAACCTTGATGCGATTTTTGCCGATTTGAGTCAGGAATCCGTCCAGCTGCTCCTGATTAGGGATGGTGGCAATGGCGGCCATTTGATCTCTGTATGTTGCTGCCTTTTCAAATTCCAGTTCTTCCGCTGCCGTGATCATCCTGTCTTCCAGATCAGAAAGAACATCCTTTGTATCTCCGGAAAGAAGTTCCAAAATATGCTTTATTTCTTGCCTGTATTCTTCGTGATTGCCTTCAACGGAACAGTACCCGCCGCACTTTCCAATATGATAGTTCAGGCAGGGCTTCCAGTCCGGCGGAAATGTCTGGGGTGAGCAGCGCTTCAATCGATAGGTGTCCGAAAGAAAGTCCACGATTTGGTGCAGCGCAGTAACATCGGTGTAGGGGCCAAAATACCTTCCCCCGTCATTCAATATGCGCCTGGTCTTCAACACCCTGGGCCAGGTTTCTCCCAGCGTCACCTTGATGTAGGGAAAGCTCTTGTCATCCCGAAGCAGCACATTGTACTGTGGCATGTACTTCTTAACCAACTGCGCCTCCAGAAGAAGGGCTTCCATCTCGCTGCCGGTGAGGATGTATTCAAACTCCGCAATATGGCTCACCATGGCACGAACCTTGGGGTCCATCCTTGAAGACGACTGGAAATACTGCCGCACCCTGTTCTTTAAGGAAATGGCTTTCCCCACATATATGATATTGCCGCCCTCGTCTTTGTGCAGATAAACACCCGGACGGTCCGGAAGATTCTTCAAATTGTCTCTGATATCAAACATACTCTATCCACTTCATTTTCGTTCAAAATCCAGGTTTTTTCATGGTCAAAGTTATTATATCATTAATTCTGAATTCACGCCCCGGGCATTTACAAAATTGCAAAAAGTGATATACTATTCTAAGTTAATCATCAAGAATTACCACACGGAGGAATACGTTGGCTAAATATATTATTGAAAAATCAGGACCGCTGCAGGGAGAAATCGAAATCAGCGGTTCAAAGAATGCTGTCCTGCCGATTATGGCGGCGGCGATCCTCGCCCATGGAGAATGCGAGATCATGGACGTTCCGGCGCTGCGGGATGTAGATGTCATGTGCAGGCTTCTTGAAAGCATCGGCTCAAAAATACAGGAAGACTACGCAAATAACATCGTTAAAATAAACACCGAAACCATCATTGACGACGAGGCCCCTTATGAGCTCGTACAGCGCATGCGGGCTTCTATTCTGGCCATGGGCCCTCTTCTGGCAAGGATCGGTCATGCCAGAGTGGCCCTGCCCGGCGGCTGCCCCATCGGGGCAAGGCCCATCGACCTTCATCTCAAGGGTTTTCAGGCACTTGGTGCTGTGATTGAACAGGGCCACGGTTACGTAGAAGCCCATGCAGAAAAGTTGGTGGGCGGAAAGGTCTATCTGGACTTTCCCAGCGTGGGTGCCACTGAAAATATTATGATGGCCGCCAGCGTTGCAGAAGGCCTCACCATCATTGAGAATGCCGCTGAAGAACCGGAGATTGTCGATTTAGCGAACTTTTTGAATAAAATGGGCGCAAAGGTCAAGGGTGCCGGAACGGATACCATCCGCATCGAAGGAGTCCCTTCTCTTCACGGCACCAAACACGCTGTGATCCCTGACCGGATCGAAACAGGAACTTTCATGCTGGCTGCTGCAATCACCCGTGGCGATGTACTTATCAAAAATGTGGTTTCCGACCATGTCAAGCCTGTGATCGCAAAGTTGCTGGAATGTGGCGTCGTCGTGGAAGACACCGATGAAGGCCTTCGCATTCGCGGGGATGTGAATCCGCTGATTTCTGCCGATATAAAAACCATGCCCTACCCCGGTTTCCCTACCGATATGCAGCCCCTTTTCATGGCTTTTCTGGCCACCGTCAAGGGACCCAGCGTGGTAGTCGAAACGGTGTTTGAAAACCGCTTTATGCATGTAGGCGAGTTGAACAGAATGGGCGCAGAAATCAAGATCGAAGGGAGAAGTGCTATCATTACCGGAGAGCGTTCCCTGCAGGGGGCACAGGTCATCTGTACGGACCTCAGGGCTGGTGCCGCCATGGTTCTGGCAGGCTTCATGGCTGAGGGGGTCACAGAGCTTTCCGAGATCTATCACCTGGATCGTGGCTATTCTTTGTTTGCTGAAAAATTCAGGTCTATTGGTGCAAATATTCGCAGAGTAACTGAAGTATAGAATAATGGAGGTGTTTATGAATACCACAATCACACTGGGCGATGCCGGACTCATTCTTATCGGAATTGCCATTCTTCTTCTTTTGTTCTATATTATTCTTTTCATCAAAAATCTGATTCCGGCGGTAAAAACCCTTACCAGAATTCTGGAAAATGCCGAAGTCATCTCCTCTATTGCTGCTGAAGGCGCCGAAAGTGCACAAAAGGTCGTTGGGGATGTCAGCGAATCCGTCGGGATTGTTACCAAAGCCATCAAAGGCAACCAAAATGTGATTCAGGCCCTCACCAGCCTGGTGAATGCCTTAACGGCGCTGAAAAATCTTTTTATGAAATAATTTTTTCCTGTAAAGTATTTTTTTCTCTTCTTTTTTCGCAATTTGTATAGTTTTTGTACAAAAACTATTGACTGTATTTTTCCATAATGTTAATATTATGTATTGACAGGTATTTATATTGGTTAGGGGGAAAATTAAATGAAAGCAACAGGTATTGTTAGGAAAGTTGACGAACTTGGTCGTATCGTGCTTCCTATCGAGTTGCGCAGAACTCTCGACATTGAGATCAAGGATCCCATCGAGATTTATGTAGACGGTGACTATATTCTTTTGAAGAAGTATGAACCGGCTTGCATCTTCTGCGGCAACGCAAAAGACGTTAAAAGGATCCATGACAAAAACGTCTGCTCCAACTGCATCAAAGAAATGCAGAATCTTTAATCCAAAGACAAAAAACCCGCTCCTTGCGAGCGGGTTTTTTCGTTCAGTCTTTTTCATAGATCTGTCTGATTTCCGAAGTGTACCGGCCATTTTGATCATATACCTCAAGAGGCATAAGATACTTCAGTTCTGCGCCGGCATTTTTTACGCAGTGAACAAGAACGATATTTGGTGCGCTCCCAGCCTTCGGCTGGACAAAACGGATCTCCTTTGGTTCAAGTCGCCATTGCCTGCAGTAATAAAATATGTCTACCAGTCTGCTGGGACGGTGCACAAGATAAAAGTCTCCCCGATCCTTCAACAGGCCTGCGGCCACCCGGATAAAGTCGACGAGGGCTGCCGTGGTCTCATGTCTGGCGATCCTTTTGGCCTGGTTCCTGCTCTCAATGGCACCCCCGCTCTCATTATAGGGGGGATTGGATAACACCGCATCCACACTTTCCGGCGGCAGTTTTTCCGGAAGATCCATCACATCTGCATGCAGCATTTGGATCCTGTGGGACAGGCCATTCTGTTCTACAGATCGGTTTGCTCTGTCCCAGGACGCTTCCTGCATCTCCACGCCGATGATTCTTTCGGCTTCCGTCTTCCGGCTCAAGATCAAAGGAATGATTCCCGTGCCGCTCCCTAAGTCTATGGCAATGCTTGATTTTTTCAGCTTGGCAAAATCAGCCAGGAGCACCGCATCAATGCCAAAGCAAAACTCCTCCGGTCTCTGGATCAATTGCAACCCCCGAAAGCCAATGTCATCGAGGCGTTCACCCTCATGCAATTCCACGCCCATCTGTCATCTATTCCTTCATGAGATCTTTGAATTCTGCCAAAAGCTTGGGGTCAATGTCTTCCATGGAAACATCCTCTTTCCTTTTGCCGCCAAGACGTTTGATCTGCTGTTTTGTGTAAAAATTGCAGTCAGAGGAAAGTTTTTCCTGCTTATCCGGGGTTTTTTCCTCCACAACCAGTCGTACCTTGACCTTATTTTCGAGAATATTACTCTCCATGACCACACCCATTCCATCAATGGTCATCACATGTTCTCCCACATCAGGCATATCTTTTCGCAGCTCGGCGTATACATCGTTCTCAAATTTCAGGCAGCACATGAGACGGCCGCAAATCCCAGAAATCTTGGTGGGATTCAAGGATAAATTCTGTATTTTTGCCATCTTGATGGATACCGGTTCAAATTCCGGAAGCCAAGCATGGCAGCACAGGGCTTTTCCGCAGGTGCCGATCCCCCCTACCAGCTTGGCCTCGTCTCTGACACCGATCTGTCGCAGCTCTATCCTCATCTTGAAAACACCTGCAAGATCCTTTACCAGCTCGCGAAAATCCACCCTGCCATCCGCAGTAAAATAGAAAATGATCTTGCTGTTATCAAAGGTGTGTTCCACGTCGATCAATTTCATGTTTAATTTATGCTTGTCCACTTTTTCCTGACAGAAGGCCAGGGCTTTTTCCTTTTTTTTAAGATTTTCGTTGTGCTGCCGGTGATCTTTTTCATCAGCGACACGAAGTATCTTTTTCAGAGGGGCGACGATATCTTTTTCTCCCACCTCTTTTATATCCTCAGTAAGGACCCCAAACTCCAGCCCTCTGGCTGTTTCTACAATGACGCTGTCTCCCTTTTTCAGGTCGATGTTGTCGGGGTCGAAATAGTAAACCTTTCCGGCCTTTTTAAACCGAACTCCTGCGACTTTTATCATTTTTTTCTCACCGCTCTGCGAGAACGATGAACTCCTTTCTATATTTTTAAAATCAAGTTTTTGATTGTATATCCCGGGTTTACATTGCGAAGAATGTCATTTTTTCCTTCTTCCAAAAGGCGGATAGCCCTGTATCCTCTCTGCACATCCAAAGAGGAACTCCAGCGAGGCATTCTTTCATCCCGCTGCCAAAGCAACGCCCGCTCCGGAGCCGTTTGATAAACAAGAACATCATGGAACCATTGTTCCAGGTCTTCCAGAAAAGAAAAGACCTCTTCTCTTTCCTTAATGACAGGTTCCAGCATTCTCAGGAAGTGGGAAAGGCCTTTGTGTTCCAAAAGCATTTGCCCTGCCAGAGCCACTTGCTCCAAGAAATCTCCGCCGCCGTTTTCCTCCCCTTCCTCATCCACCCGACGAACTACACAGCGGGAGAGAATGGTAGGCAGAAGGTGCAAACGGTTTTCCGATAAAAGTATAATCAGAGCTCCACCAAGGGGCTCCTCCAGGGTTTTCAGAAGCCGGTTCTGCGCCCGAAGGGTCATGGTATCAGCGTCCTTGATGATCCCTATATTCAGATCCCCCACCATAGGTTTGAGGGACAGCCGTTCCTGCAGGCCGAATACAGCCTCATCCTTCACCGTTCGCCCATCACTCTCAATAAAAGTGATATCTTCGTGGTAAGGCGTCAACTTCCCGGCAATCTGGCGGGCAAGAAGCTCTTTGCCGCCATCCTCTTTTCGTCCCTCCAGTATATATGCATGAGAAAGGCTACCTTTTTCGGCAGCCTGAACAAACATCTGGAGGAGTTTGTCTTTCTTCATTCACGCCACCTCACAAATTTGCCTTTTTTTCCAGGAGCAAATCAATTCTCCTGCGAATCTCGACCTGAATGTCCTCAATGGAACGGTTGGCGTCCACTACAACGATCCTTTCAGGGTTCTGGCGGGCGATCTCCAGGTAACCATCGTAAACCGCCCTGTGGTATTCTTCTTTTTCCAACTCCAGACGATCCTTCTCACCGCAGATACGGCTCCGGCCAATTTCCGGATCCAGTAAGAGAAGAAAAGTCAGATCCGGTTTGGTTCCCTTCACGGCAATCTCATTGATGATCCTTACGGGATCTCCCAGCCTTCTTCCGTAGCCCTGATAAGCGATAGAAGAATCCATGTAGCGGTCGCAAATGACAGTACAGCCACTCGCCATTGCAGGAAGGATCACCTCCGCCGTATGTTGGGCTCGGGAAGCCGCATACAGCAATGCCTCCGCCATTGGATCCATTTCCTGATGTGCCGGGTCAAGTATTATAGTACGTATCTTCTCTGCAATGACGGTGCCCCCCGGCTCACGGGTCAGCAAGGTCTTTTGATCCTTTTGTTGCAGATATTGCTCTGTCTGCCTGATCTGCGTGCTTTTTCCGGCCCCGTCCGGACCTTCAAAAGTAATAAACAATCCCTTCATCCTTATCTCCTTTTTCCCTTCAATCCGGTATCTATGAGCTTTTCAACCAAATGAAGGCCGAGAAGAAAAACAGGGACACACAACAATGCGGCAAACAAAACACGCAACAGTGTCATATATTCCATTTGATATCTCCAGGGAAATCATAAATCTCCGATTTTTAGACTTCCAGTACTAGCGTATCGCTGTTTCCCAATCTTTTTTAAACCTCAAAATTCCTGCTTCTGTGAGGGGATGTTCAAACATCTTTAAAAGAACCGCATAAGGTATGGTGGCAATATGACACCCCGCCTTGGCGCAGTCTATCACATCCATAGGAGTCCTTATGCTGGCAGCGATGATTTCCGTCTTCATACCATGCATGGTATAAATTTCGGCGATCTCATGGACCAAAGTTGCCCCGCTGTTTCCAATATCGTTCATTCTTCCCACAAAAGGACTCACGAAGGCTGCCCCTGCGCTGGCCGCCAGCAATGCCTGATTTGCCGAAAAAACCAGGGTCACATTGGTTTTGATCCGTTTTTCCGAAAGAATACGGACAGCTTTCAACCCTTCCTTCGTCATAGGAACTTTGATGGTGATATTTCTGTGGATCAGCACAAGATCCATGGCTTCCTTTATCATTCCCTCTGCGTCATCCGAAAGGACCTCCGCACTGATGGGACCATCCACGATTTCAGCGATCTCACGAACAACACTCTTGAAATCACGCCTTTCCCTGGCAATCAGGCTGGGGTTCGTTGTTACTCCGGATAAAACACCCCATGATGCAGCTTCTTTTATTTCGTCTACATTTGCTGTGTCTATAAATATTTTCATACCAAACCCTCCTCAAATACAACTTCTCCCAGTTTAAGAATACCTCTTTGAGGCCAAAAAGTCCAGTAGAACTGACGCAACAAGATTTCCTGATATAGAAAAACACACGCCCTAAAGCGTGTGTTTTTAACCGGCAAGGACCTAATCTCCCAGGCAGCTGCCCGCCAAGTACCTTCGGCGCAGAGGAGCTTAACTTCTGTGTTCGAGATGGGAACAGGTGTAACATCCTCGCTATACTCACCGGATTAAG
>Ga0302242_1002695_pt1 | contig 10922 bp, 6 predicted proteins | sample AAG_UR_Lys_MG_FD_193510 | JGI IMG/M metagenome (GOLD analysis project Ga0302242, IMG submission 193510) | Enriched activated sludge microbial communities from anaerobic digester in WTTP, New Holstein, Wisconsin, United States - AAG_UR_Lys | ecosystem: Engineered > Bioreactor > Anaerobic >... | reverse complement strand
TATATCTATACCCTGAGTCAATATATCTTCATAAGTTCTCCCGAATTGAGGTCTCGCAAGACCTGTAATAATAAGTATAAGAGCGAGTAATCTCAAAACCAGCAGACTGTGACGGGTTTTTTGCCAGGGTGAAGGACCTATATGTCTCAGGATGGTCAAACTTGAAAATCTTATAGTTCCCCTTTTCTTCTGACTCTGAAAAAAATAGTACCCTATAAGAAGAGGAATAATCAAAAGCAATAACAAATATTCAGGATTAGAAAAAGTCATTATTAATTTCCCCCTGTTTCTTTAGAAGAAAGTACTTCTTCTAATGGTTTTTCTTCAGGAGTAGTTTTCTCTACAAAATTCCTGCATTTAAGAACATGACCGCTACATTCATTCATAGAAGGTATAAATTTTGCAAATTTAACCAGATCAAAGTCCATTAAAAGAGTATTAAGGGAATCTATTATGATTCTCTCTTCTTCCCTTCTTTCAATCTGTGCCATAATTTCTTCTGTAGTTTTTTCAAAGGTCATAATATTAAATCGACGTTCTACATAACGTCGGATTATATCAGAAAGCCTTATATAAAATTCCTTTATTTCTCCATTATTTAACAAATCTGATGATACAAGTTCATCCAGTGCTTTATAGGCTTCTACTTCTGGCGAAAGTAATGGAGAAATAATTTCTTTTCTTTTATTAATAGTAAAGTAAATCCGTAAACCAATAAAAATAAAGAGAAGAATAATTATTACTAATAATATTATTATAAATACCAGACTATATGGGAAAGGGTTAATAAATTCCCGGGGAGATTTTATGTCTCTTATATCATTTGCATCTTCAGGTAAGATGCTTTTAACTTTAATTTTGCAAGGTTTTTCTGTCTTTTTAATTTTTTCTTTTCCATCTCTGTCAATATATTGAAATTCAACAAAAGGTAGTTCAAAATCCCCCGTATTATAAATAGAGATTTTATAAATATAATTCCTTACAACTAAACCCTCTGCTTCTGATTCAGATTTCGAAAAATCGAGTAGTTCAAACTCTCCCAGATTCAAACCCTTCTCAGGGAAATCCAGTTTAAAATCTTTATCAAATTTAACAGTTACATTATATTCTATTATATCTCCTACTGTAATTTCATTTTTATCTACAGAAGTACTGACCTCTATATTATCAGAAGCCAGTGAAGTACCCCCGAGAAAATACATAAGAAGAAATAGTAAAAGCAGATACAAATTGATCTTCCTTTCTTAAAAGGGTAATGGGTAATCGATATTTAATTCTTCACCCTTCACGTCTCACGTCTCACCTCACACCGGTTCTCCCTTTAAAAAATTTTACCAGGGGTTCTATATAAGGTTCATCTGTCCTTACAGCTATTTCATCTATCCTGTTACTCATAAAAATCTGTTTCTTTTCCATTTTAATCTTCTCTGTTAATTTTTTGAAATTATTTCTTAAACCGGAAGAATAGGTATCAACAAGAAGTGTCTCTCCTGTTTCAGCATCTTCCAGTTCCAAAAAACCCACCTCTGGTAGTTCTTCTTCTCTCGGATCAGTTATATCTATAGCAATTAAATCATGTCGTCTTCCGGCAATTCTCAATGATGAATCATAACCTCCTGACAGAAAATCTGAAACCAGAAATACGACGGCACTCCTCTTTGTTACTTTTCCAAGAAAATCCAGTGCCACAGATAAATTTGTTCCTCTATTTTCAGGTTTAAAATAAAGTAATTCTCTTATAACCCTCAAAACATTTTTTCTCCCTTTTTTAGGAGCAATATATTTTTCCACTTTATCTGTAAAAATTATAAGCCCCACTCTGTCATTATTTTTAATAGCAGAAAATGCAAGGACAGAGCATATTTCAACACCTATTTCACCTTTCATTCTCTCAACAGAACCAAAAGTTCCTGAGGCACTTGCATCTACAAGAAATATTACAGTAAGTTCACGTTCCTCCATAAATTTCTTTACATAAGGAGATTGCATTCTGGCTGTAACATTCCAGTCTATAAAACGCATATCATCTCCATAGGTATATTCTCTTACATCAGAGAACTCCATACCACGGCCCTTAAAAACACTTTTATATTCACCTGAAAATAAGGTATTAACCAGACTTCTGGTTTTAATCTCAATTCTTTTTATTTTTTTTATTAATTCTTTTGGTATCATGTTTTCGTGATGCGTGATGCGTGATGCGTAATGCGTGTTATATGAACCCATTACGCATTACGCATTACGCATTACGGCATCTACGGCACCTCTATAGTATCAAAAATCTTCTTTACAATGTCTTCAGAAGAAATTTCCTCTGCCTCTGCTTCATAGGTCACTATTATCCTGTGTCTGAGGACATCCATTCCTACAGATTTCACATCTGCAGGGGTAACATATCCTCTTCTTTTAATAAAGGCGTAAGCTTTAGAGGCAAGAGCAAGATTTATAGTAGCCCTGGGAGACGCTCCGTATTCTATCAATTCTTTCAGTTTAAGTCCATACCGTTCTGGATCTCTAGTAGCTATAACTATATCCACTATATAATCTTTAATCTTATCATCCATATATACCTTTGAAACTATATCTCTCGCTTTTATAATTTCTTCAGGACTGATTATCTCTTTTACCTCTATAGCACATCCTTCTACTATACGATCCATAATCTGCCTTTCCTCATTTTTATCAGGATAAAGAACCTTTAATTTTAACATAAATCTATCTACCTGAGCTTCAGGGAGAGGATAAGTTCCTTCCTGCTCTATAGGATTTTGTGTGGCAAGGACAAGAAAAGGATCTGTTAACTTATAAGTTTCAGTACCAATGGTAACCTGTCTTTCCTGCATAGCCTCAAGAAGAGCACTCTGTACCTTGGGTGGAGCTCTGTTTATTTCATCTGCAAGAACTATATTAGTAAAAATAGGGCCTTTATAAGGAGAAAACTCTCCGCTTTTTGGATTATAGATCATAGTTCCTATAAGATCTGCAGGTAATAGATCAGGTGTAAACTGAATCCTCTGAAAACCTGCACTTATAGTTTCTGACATAGTTCTTACAGTTAAAGTTTTGGCAAGACCCGGGACACCTTCTAAAAGTACATGGCCATTGGATAAAAGCCCTATTAAAAGACGTTCAACCATATAATTCTGCCCTACAATAATTCTGCCTATCTCCTGAAATAATAAGTCTACAAATTTACTTTCCCTGGCTATTTCTTCATTAAGAACACTTATATCTATACCTTTATTCAATTATGTCAGCTACCTTTCTTAGAGCGATCTAATTCGCCAGAATATTTATAATAAATATTAACACAAAAAAAATTAAAATTAAATTAGAAAATTATTATTTTTTTTTAATCTTTTATCAATGCAAAATGTGAAACTTTCGTTTCACATTTTACCAGTATAATTTATAAAACTTCAATTAAAACTTAAAAAAGATTATAACCAATTACTGTTCCGAGTAAGCCGGCTCCTAATGTTAAGCCTTCCAGAAGCATATTCCCCATACCATACCCCATACCCATGTAAGGATAACCCATGCCATAACTCATTCCCATGTAAGGATAGCCCATTCCCATAGAAGTACTAAGCATTAAATTTCCCAGGGAATAAGTATCAGGAAAACTATATGGTGTGGAACCAAAAAGATAAGGGTTATACCCCCCGTAATTTCCGGAGTACATATAAGGGCTGGACATATTATAAGACATATCTGTAACATAATTATTACTCATATATGAATTTCCTGTGGGATTATAATTATAAGTCGGGTTATAAGGATCATAGGTATATCTGCTTGCTATTACACGGCCATCAGGGGTCAACATAGTTAAACCCTTTTGATCCATAGATGTTTTATAACCTCTACTTGATTCAGCTTTCATAGAACCATCGGAATTATAATTTACATTTACCTGTTCACCGGATCTTAAATCCTCTGAAATGGAATGCTTGAGATTACCCTTACCATCAATTACCATTTGATGGCGTTTACCATCACTGGCAGTGTAAACCTCACTTAATCTATCTCCATTGGGAAGTGCATAAGTATCTATAGTATCAGCAGATTTTAAGTTTCTAGAAATAATGGGATCCGGGTCGATCCTTACTGCACCGGAAGGAATATTCTGCCAGTAATCTTTCTTTACCTCTGACTCATGAGGAGTTTCATCATATGTTTCCAGTCTTTTACCATCTTTATCAAAGGTCATAACTTTACCATCACTGGTCTCAACTTTACTGGTACCATCAGTTAAAAAAGTGCTTAAAACCTGATTTCCCTCTTTATCTACCGATACCTGAGTTAAGAGATTTCCCTCTTTATCATATATTACCTGCTGCCGGGATCCATCATTACGCTCTATATCTGTAAAAACACTACCATCTTTCATTTTATATGCCTGGGCTTTGTCTTTTTTCCCGAGACTCTGCATAATTTCCTGATTAGGTAGTGCAGGTTCTCCATCTTCAGGAGGTGGACTTAAAAAAGATTTTTTTGTCTGTCCCTGCACATGATGACCATGTCCATGATGATGAGTATAACCCTGATTCTGAGACCCCAGAGGAGTAAAGGGTTTTGGTACAAATATTGGATAATCAGGTACACCTGTATGAGGGAATAACTGAGCTGCCCTCTTCCCATCGGGTATACCTGTACCATAACCTGCCTGCCAGCTCGGATCATTGGGAATCGCAAAGGGCTGATGAGGAGGCAATGTGCCTTCTCCATATCCGAACATATATCCATCACGCCATAAGCCTCTTTCTTTTAGAAATTGAATTTCAAAAGCCTCGCCTTCAGGGTCAAGAGGTGGCGGCGGCGGCGGCGGCGCATTTGGATCAGCAGGTGTAGTAGGAATAGCAGGATCAGTGATAGGGCCTCCCGGATTCAGGACAGGCACCTGCTGTTGATAAATAGTCAGTTTGGAAAGATCCTTATTACCTGACACATTACTGTCTATTTCCCATTTCTGGCAATTACCCTGAGCATCAGGTGGTGTATAAATAAGGGTCTTATAAAATTCATGTTCATCCTGTTCTAACTTTTTAATCTCTCCCTGCCAGGTATTTCCCATAGGCCCACCTGTACCAAGTATACTGACCTGTGTCGGATCTATATTATCCGGCATTGCTATATAGGCATAAGTACCACTCTGAGGGCTTACAGAAATTACCTTATGCTCTTTTCCATCAAAAAGATTACCCTGTGGTACCTGGGCAGATTTATTCCACCAGTCTAAATTATCTATTATAACAGTACCCTGCTCACTCTGATAAAACTGACATTTACCTGTTAATTCTATTCCATATTTCTCTTTAAAGGCCTCTTTACCTTTCTCACTCACCATTCCACTATCATAACTTAATTGAACAGTCTGTGTAAAAACTGGCTTTATATCCAGTACTGACAACAAATCCGAACTCTGTGGGTTTATACTAACTTCATGAGGAATTACACGGGCGTCAGATGGAGAACTTCCCGAAGTTTCTCTCTTTCCCAGTAACTCTCCCAGAGATGAAGCTCCGGTACGTTCCAGAAGATCTTTCAATGTCATATTCCTGTCCCAATCTTCAGGAGCTATGGGACCATAAAGTTTTTCAAGAGTTTTTAACTTTGTATCACTCCGTTTCTTTATAACTCCGGATTCACCCATTTTTGCACTTTCCGAAGCTCTTGGTTCACCGTAATTTGCCCTTAAGTTCTCCATATGTTTTTCTGATCTGTTTTTTGTTTCTTCTGGAGCAATTTCCTCCTGAGGAGGTGAGGATGTCAGAGCAGCAATGCTCAGTTCTGCTTTTTCACCGGTATCAACCAGCTCTTTTTTCTGTCCCTCAAGTCTGGTATGTCCCATCTGACCGGTATGGGTTGCAGATCTCCTGGCTTTTCGGGCTGTACTCTGGGTACTCACATATTGTTGCGTCTGTAACCTGGTAGGATCTATTAGGTTTCCCATAAAAGTCTTCCTTTCTTTTAAAAGATATATTAACCTCTTCTCAATGATATAAAATATAAGGATAAAAAGCAATTAGTTGTGCAAGATAAATGTAACAATTTTGTAAACTTTTATTCTAAAAACCTTATCAATCCAGTGGTAGTAACATAATCAGAAATAACCCACTTCACATTCTTTTACTTTCCATACTTCTAAAGCTGTTACTTTTAAAAACCTCTAAAACAACATCCCCTGTGGTACCGTATTTTCTTTAGCCATTACCTCAAATTCCTCTCCCTTAACTACCGTTATACCCAGTTCCTTAGCCTTATCCAGTTTTGACCCCGGTTCTGTTCCCACTATTAGAAAATCCGTCTTTTTACTCACAGAAGAACCGACTTTACCACCTTTAGATTCTATAATGGCTTTAGCTTCATTACGGTTCATAGTGGGTAGGGTTCCTGTAATTACAAACTGTTTTCCTGTCCATATCTGCTGTTTTTCTTCTTGCTTCTCTTTTTTCTCTTCATAAACCTTTACACCGGCACTCTTTAATCTATTTATTAAAAGGAGATTATCTTTCCTGGAAAAAAACTCTCCTATACTTGCGGCAACCTTCGGGCCTATTTCATTTATATTCTGGAGTTCTTTCAGAGGAACACGGGATAATTCTTCAACACCGGTATAATGGTCTGCCAGTATAGCTGCCACATGTTCTCCTACATGTCTTATTCCAAGGGCATAAATAAGTCTTTTAAGAGGTCTATCTTTAGAATCTTCTATGGCTTTAACAAGATTAGTGGCAGACTTCAGTCCCATACCATCAAGTTCTGCAAGTTCTTCAATTTTCATATCATAAAGATCGGAAACATCTTTATTTATAAAACCTTCTGCAATTAACTGCTCAATTCTGGCTTTCCCGAGACCTTCAATATCCATAGCATCTCTTGAAGCATAATGTCTTATGTTTCCTTCAAGCCTTGCAAAACAGGAAGGATTCGTGCACCTTGTAACTGCTTCTCCTTCTGGTTTATATACAGGAGAAGAACATCTCGGACAGGTTATGGGCATAACAAATTCTATCTCATTACCAGTTCTTTCTTCAGTAATAACCATAATTACTTCAGGGATAATCTTACCGGCCTTATGAATTACCACTCTGTCACCTATGCGGATATCTTTTCTTTTTATTTCATCTTCATTATGAAGGGTTGCCCGGGATACGATAGAACCATCTACTTCAACAGGTTCAAGATGAGCCACAGGTGTTAAGGCACCCGTTCTTCCTATATAAATCTGAATATCTTTTACCACAGTAGTAACCTCAGGGGCAGGGAATTTATAAGCCAGGGCCCATCGTGGACTTCTGCTTACTGCACCCAGGATTTCCTGTTCAACAAAAGAAGATACCTTTATGACCATACCGTCTGTCTCATAGGGAAATTCGCCCTTTCTTTCCTTCCATTCGAAACAGTATTTTATTACTTCTCCTATTTCCCGGAAGAGTTTATAATGTTGAATCACTTTAAAACCAAGATTCTTAAGAAAATCTAACATATCATAGTGAGATTTTATTGAAGGGGAATTAAATATGCCGGCATAAATAAAAATATCCAGGGGTCTTTCTGAAGTGATCCTCGGGTCTAACTGTCGAAGAGATCCTGCAGCAGCATTACGGGGATTTGCAAAAGGCTCTTCTCCGGCATCCAACCTTTTCTTATTCAATTTCTTAAAATCCTCTAAAAATATGACTACCTCTCCCCTGACTTCTAAATTATCGGGACAATCCTTACTATCTATAAGAAGAGGTATGGATTTTATTGTCCGGAGATTCTGAGTCACATCTTCACCTCTCAGTCCATCTCCTCTTGTAGCACCACGAATAAAACGCCCGCCTTCGTATAAAAGAGAAGCAGAAAGTCCGTCAACTTTAGGTTCCACTACATATTCTATATTATCTTTTTCGAGTAATTTCCTCACCCTCTGGTGAAAGGCTAAAATTTCTCCCTCATCAAAGGCATTGGCAAGGCTTAACATGGGAGTAGAATGAATTACTGTGCCAAATTCCTCAAGAGGTTTATCTCCAACCCTCCGGGTGGGTGAATCCTCTGTTACAAGAGAAGGATATTTACTTTCTATCTCCATGAGTTCTCTCATTAATTTATCATATTCCAGATCTGAAATGACAGGAAGATCCAGGACATAGTAACAATAATTATGATGCCTTATTTCCTTTTTTAATTCATCCAGTCTCTTGATTACATTGTTATCCATAAAATCTCACCTCTTTAATAGTATCAACAGTTAATGAGCAGAACAGTGTACTGCCCCTGCACACGTTTCACTTTCCTAACAAATGCTCGATATATCAATCTTTTTCATCCCGGCAGACTGAAAAGAAACCTTCAAAAACTGTGGTTTCATCATATCACCGATTACTTCCATAACAACTCCTTTACCAAACTCTTTATGTTTTATAAAATCACCTCTTCTATAAAAATTCGATTTAAAGGTAGTTTTCTTCTTTTCCATAGTTACTATCTCCGGTCTGGCCACTTCTGAAGCAAACATGTCCTTCTCTTCACCGGTTCTGCTTATATAATCCTTTACTTCATCTAAAAACCTTGAAGGTCTGTTATAATCAGAACCAAAGCCATAGACACTTCTTCTCCAGGCATAAGAAAGATATAATTTCTCCATAGCCCTTGTAAGGGCTACATAGGCAAGACGACGTTCTTCTTCAATATCAAAGTCTTTTTTTGTATCAATTGATCTCTGATGAGGGAATAGTCCCTCTTCCATACCTGTAATAAAGACAACAGGGAATTCAAGGCCCTTGGCACTGTGAACAGTCATAAGGGTTATACTCTCTTTACTTTCTTCCATCATATCTATATCAGACGAAAGAGAGGTAAGAGCAAGAAATTCGTCAATATCTGCTGCAGGATGATTATAGATAAACTCCTGAGCAACCTTTAAAAGTTCCTCAAGATTTTCAATACGGCTCACTGCCTCAACACTGTTTTGATCCTTTAAACTCTGCAGATATCCGCTCTTATCCATAACTTCTTCAAGTAATTCAGAAATAGATTTTTCATCTATATTTTTCTGTAAATCTTCCATAAGTTTCTTAAAAACCTGAAGAGCATTTACAGATTTAGCAGGAAGTTTTTTATTTCTTAAAAAATTCACATCTATAAGAATGTCATATAAGTTCCTCTCTGTTTCCTCTGAAAATTCCAGGAGTTTTTCCACAGTTTTATCACCTATACCACGGGGAGGTACATTTATAATTCTTTTAAAAGACATTGTATCAGTAGGATTCCATAAAATTCTCACATAGGCCAGGATGTCTTTTATTTCCTTCCTGTCATAAAATTTCAACCCTCCTACTACCTGATAAGGAAGGCCTTCACTCATAAGGACCTCTTCAAAAACTCTGGACTGAGCATTTGTTCTGTAGAGAATAACAAAATCACTGAGTTTTCTCTTTTCCTTCTTTACTGATTCTTTAATCTTATCAATAATAAAGACTGCTTCATCCCTTTCATCAAGGGCTTCATGACAGATAGGTCTGTCTCCTTCAGATTTATGTGTCCATAAGTCTTTATCTCTCCTGTTACGATTATTTCTTACAAGCTCATTAGCTACATCCAGAATATTGCCGGTAGAGCGATAATTCTGCTGAAGTTTTATAATTCTGGCCTCAGGAAAATCACGCTCAAAATTAAGTATTATATTCATATCGGCACCGCGAAAAGCATATATACTCTGATCCTCATCGCCTACAACAAAGAGATTTCTCCTCTTATCTGCAAGGCTTTTTACTAAAGCATACTGGGCTTTATTTATATCCTGATATTCATCTATAAGGATATAATGAAAAAGTCCTTCATATTTATGTAGCACTTCAGGGTATTTTCGAAAAAGCCTTACCACATAAAATATAAGATCATCAAAATCAAGGGCATTATTCTGTTTCAGCTTCTTCTGATAAAGGTAATAGACATCAGCACTAGGATCTAAAGAATAGGATTTATATCTCTCACCATACTCTTCAGCTGTAATAAGATCATTTTTCCCTTTACTTATTTTACGCATAAAAACCTGATAGGGAAATTGCTTCTCATTTATATTGAGTTCCTTCATACATTCCCTTATAAGAGTCTTCTGTTCTGAAGTATCAAAAATAACAAAATTTTGAGAAAAGTTAAAAAGATCAATATGTCTTCTGAGTATTCTTACTGAAGCCGAGTGGAAAGTGCTTATCCACAGAGCAGGACTATCAAAACCCAGTAACTTAACAATCCTTTCCCTCATCTCACAGGCTGCCTTATTTGTAAAAGTAACAGCAAGAATATTATAGGGTTCTACATATTTCTCCTGAATTAAATATGCCACTCTATGTGTTAAAACACCTGTTTTCCCACTTCCTGCTCCTGCTAAAACCAGAAGAGGTCCTTCTGTATGTAAAACTGCTTCCCTCTGTTGAGGATTTAAATTCTCTAATAATTTCATAATACACTTCCTTTTTCACCTTTTAGCAATTCATCTGCTGCCTCCAGAATTTCATCTCTCGTATCTTTAAAATCTTTCATTATAAGCTGTTTATATCTGACCTTCCATGGAACCCATTCCTGACTGCAGAGTTCATAAATCTCCGGCGGATAAAGTACAACTGAGGAAACTTTCCCTGATGAAGCAAGATGAACAGCACCACTGTCAATAGTAATGACGAGAGACATATTCTGCATAAAAGCAGCCCATAACCGTACATCCATTGGGCCTCTGACAAGTATACCATATTTATCTAAAAATCTCTTCTTCAAAATCTCGCCATCTTTTATTTCCTGATTTCCAGAGGTTATAAGCAATAAATATTCGGGAAATCTATATCTTAAATCTTCTGCTAATATTGCCAGATCATTGACTGACCAGCCGGCTTTTATATATCTGGAACAGAGAGGTAAACCGATTATTCCTTTTT
>Ga0302242_1002694_pt1 | contig 10925 bp, 8 predicted proteins | sample AAG_UR_Lys_MG_FD_193510 | JGI IMG/M metagenome (GOLD analysis project Ga0302242, IMG submission 193510) | Enriched activated sludge microbial communities from anaerobic digester in WTTP, New Holstein, Wisconsin, United States - AAG_UR_Lys | ecosystem: Engineered > Bioreactor > Anaerobic >... | reverse complement strand
TTATCGTCGATCATCACGAGGGTGGGAAAGACAAGCTGGAATCCAACTTTATAAAGGTGGAAGCCTCGTCCACCTGCGAGATCATATACAGCCTGTTCGTGTATTTCAATATCACGCCGAGCCGCAAGGCCGCCCAGGCGCTCTATGCCGGCATGCTCTTCGATACCGGCTCATTCCGCTACCCCAAGACGACGCCGGAAACCTTCAGGATAGCGGGACATCTCGTGGAACTCGGCGCCGACCCGTTCAGATCATACGAGCATATCTACGAGAACAATTCCCTCGCCAGCTTCGCCCTGCGCGCCATGATTCTCTCCACCATGGAGGTGCACCACGGAGGCAAACTTATAGCGATGAAGCTCACTCCCGAGATGCTCGCCCGGTCGGGCGCGAGTTTTTCGGAGGGCGAACTCGCGATCAACGTGCCCCTCACCGTCCAGGGGGTTGTGGCGAGCATTCTGGTCAAACAGGACGCCAACGGCCCCGTGAAGGTGAGCCTGCGCACCAAGGGAGATTACGATGTCGCGCAGATCGCCATCGTGAACGGGGGCGGCGGACACAAGAACGCGGCGGGGTATAAATCGGGGTACAGCCTCGAAGAGACCTTCCGCAGGGCCATCCGCGACATGGACCGCTTCTTTGCGGATTAAAGGAGGTCGAGGAGCTTTTCTATTCCACGCGCGTCGACTTCGGAAAGCCTCTTCCGAATGGATTCCTCCCTCTCTCCGCGGACAAACCGGACGTTAAGCATAACCTCCCCTCCCTCGAAATACGGCGGGAATGTTACACCGCATCCCGCGCGCTCGATCCCGGAGACGATTTTCGCCGCCTTTTCCCTCATCGCGGTATAGGCGGGGTACCTCAGCGCGTAGATGGCGTCGAACAGCGCCTGCTCGTCCCTTCGGCGGTCGCCGGTCTGCGCGGGGGGGATCGCCAGAACCGGCTCGAGCGTTCCCTCCCTGACCGCGATGTCGGAGAGCATTTCCACCATCTCCCTGAAGATGTTGATTCTGAAGCCCGCGTCGCCCGCCCGCTCCCCGAGAAATACTTGCGCCTCCGTCGGGAGCGTAACAAGCTCCTTGATCACTTTAAATCCGACATCCCTCGCGTCGAGATAGTCCCGCAGGTGTCCGGGAAGCCCGAGGACGGTATCCAGCATCCGCGCGGAGGCGAACTCGTCCGGCACCCCGAGTCCATACCGCATGGTCCGCCGGAGATCGTCCGCGCCGGTCCCCAGGCGATTCAGGACCAGCGCCATCTTGATCCTGCCGACCGGTCCGGCCTCGTTGCGCGCACACTTGAGCAGGGCGCGGTTGCGGTAATCGGTCGGATCGACCCGATCGACAACCACGGCATTCACGGAATCGAGCCCTGATTCCGCCGCCGCAAGGATCCGGTTGTGCCCGAACACCGGGATTATTCTGTCATTCTGTCTGAGAAGAAGCGGGCTCTCGAGCACACCGAACCGCTCGATTGAGGAACGGAGCGCGTCAAGAGGACGCTTTCTGGACACCCGGTACGAATCGTCCGCGAAATCAATCGCGGAGAGCGACACCCTCTCGAGGGATGAGTACGCCGGCATGGTCAGAGGATTCCCCGAAGCAGGTCGTCGAACTCCTCGGGATAAACCATCGTAACCTTCTGCAATCGCTTGAGGTTGTTCTTCGCCGGCTCGGTAAGGTCAACGGTGGTGATGAAGAGGCCCTGCTTCGCCTTGATATCGTTGATCGCCTGGGCGAAATTACGCAGGGGAATCTCACCAACCATGGTCTTTGTCCATCTGCGAACCCATACCAGCACCTTCTCCTTCGTCTCGTTGGAGGTGGCGAGGAAGTCGACCCCGTCGGCCTCGCGATAGGTCTGTAATATCTGGTCCACCCGGTATCCCATCTTTCCCACGACCCTGTTCGCCATTATGCGGAAGCTTTCGGTGTCCAGTTTGATAAGTCTGGCGACCCTGTCGCCGGCCCCTACCTCGGACGATCGCGCCTCGCCATCCCCTTCGCGCGCGACTCCGATCCTCGCTGTCACCATGACGTTCTTGAGGTCCAGGGCCCTTTCGCTCTTCAGTCCGCACACCTTCCACAGGAAATCCTGCGGAAAAGCCCCCGCAATCCAGTCATCGATGCCGTCCATAACCGAAGCGTCGAAACCATCCTGCAATTGGCGGTATGAAGTATCCATTTCGCGGCGGAGCATGGTGACCAGCCGGTTTATTCCGTTGTAGGTCTTGTCCATCTGATAGAGTTCGTTCCAGTATTCGTGGGCCCGGTTGATCTGCTCGGTCCTTATACAGGCATAGCCCAGATCGTAGAGGGCGAGCATTAGTTCGGCCTGCGAGTCGTTGTCGCGGGACGACTGCATCAGGTCCTCGAAATTCTTGACGGCCTCGTCGTTTTTTTTAGCCTGAAGGTTTAGAAAGGCGAGAAGTCGTTTGGCCATATAGCGCACCTCGAATTCCCGCGCCCTTTCCGCGATGGCCGAGGCGTGCGGTATCGCCTGTTTGAAATCGCGCTTTCTCTGGAGCGCGAAGGCCATCGCCAGGTTCGCCGCGTCGGAGTTCGGCCTCAGCGCAAGCGCGTTCTTGAAAAAGGCGATCGCCTCGTTTGTCCGCTGGTTCTGGTAGCAGGTGATCCCGGCGCCGAAATATACATCGAAATCGTCCTTCGTGAGCTTTACGAGCCGGTCGAAATGCTTCTGCGCGAAATCGAATTCCTCCTGGCCCAGGGCGATAAAGGCTACATGATAGAGCGCTTCGGGGTCAGTGGGATAGAGATTGAGTATCTCCAGGTAGCCGCGAAAGGCCTTTTCGATGTCATCGCGTATATAATAGGCGCCGGCCAGCTTCTTCTGCACGTCGAGCGAATCGATCTCATAGGTAAATTTTCCCGTAAGCAGCATCCCCTCCAACTGCATGATTGCCTGATCGATCTCGTTAAGTTTCAGGTAAAGCCCGGCAAGCCGGTAACGCGTGGTGGGGTCGCCCGGGCGGCTCTCCAGGACCTTCCGGTATTCTATTACGGATTCCTTCAGCATGCCCTGCTTTTCGAAAAGCTCCGCCCTCTGGGCCGGGTCGAATTTAGGCCGGATATAGACGAGATAATAGGCTATCGCGCCCATGCCGCCAAGGATGATGAGGATTATGGTGATGAGCATGCCGCGTGTACCCGTTTCACTCCGGCTCAGCGGGAGAACTTTACGATCTCTGGCCAGCCGTTGATCGTTACGGCGTTACCGAAATCCTTTTTTATCACGAAATCGCTCTCCTGCTTGATCTTCGCCCGGAAGGGAAGGTTGATCATGATCTCGGGCGGTACAAATTTCGGTAGATCCGTAAACCTGAACTGCACATCGCCGCTGGAGGACAGCACCCTGAAACTGATCGGCCCGAAACGCGAGGGCGCGTCCTGCACCACCATCTCCGAGCCCGGGATGAACCATTCCTCGCGTGGGGACGGCAGCACGTCGAGCCTGCTTTCGAAATCCATAAACAGCATATTGCGCAGGGTCAGGGCGAAGGCGGCCATCGCCTCTACGGAGTCCCCGTCGCCCATCATTCCGGCCCCGGAACCGGGATGAAGTACATCCTGAAGCGAGTAGCGTTCGCCGCCCTTTTGCATGAACTCGCCCATGAGATCGTAGTAGCGCATATCGCGGATGTGGATGAGATTCGAGGCGAAAAGGAGCGAAAGCACCGAGTCCCATCCGCCAAGCGCCCGCACATAAAGAGGAACACCGCCGTAAAGCTCGGCTATGCCCGCGACCATGGAACGGAGATTGTCCGCCCCCAATTCCTCCACCCGAAATGGGTAGCCCGCCGCGGCGATATAGCCGGCGGCGACGTTTCCATCCAGGACGACCGGGCCGTCCCTTTCCTCGCCCGCCGGGAACATGGCCCCGATCTCAGCGGCCACAAGTCCCCCCAGCCGCCGCGCTTCTCCTGCGAACCTGTTCTCGTCGCCGAAAAGCCCCATGCACCGCGCAAGGTAGGAATACTGGCGAAGCGCGTTGTACAGCAGCACCTTATCGTATGGATGGGATGACGCGTCAAGATAATACCCGAGTGAGTTGGCCCCTCTTCCGGGCGAAGCCGATTTGATCGTCCTGGCGTGTTCGAACAGGCCCGTCGCGGTCGATTTAAGCGATGAATAACCCTTGCGGAGGAATTCCATGTCACGGGAATGGATGAAACAGTCGGCGAACGCGGAAAGGAGGTACGAGGCGCCGATCGCCCGTTCGAAGGACCCTTCCGCCTCCCCGCCGAACATGGGCATCAGTGAGCGCAGCATGCCTTCGGCCTCGGAGTGATAGCCCATCCTGTCGCACGCGCACACCATAAGGCACGAGCGCCTCATGGCCGCGATATCCTCCGGGTTGCGCGGCCTTTGCGATTCCCTGTTGAGCGAGTTCAGAAGGCACAGCTTCGTGGCGTAGAGCCATTTGACGACAGGGTCGTCGGGGAACGCAAGGTTTAACCCGCTTTTAATCCTTATTCCGGCAAATTCGATGAATTCGGCCGCAGCCCGCGTGAAGTTGACGCGCGAGGCCGTTATGGGGTTTCCGCGCGAAAGATTGATCCGTATATGGATGCGCCGCGACCCCTTCTCCAGGGCGTAGCCGAGTGCGAGGGTGGCCATACCGAACTCGCATGAGGACCTTAGCATATCCCGCGCGCCGGGAGCCGGGACTATATCCCCGGAAACGCCATTCCCGGTGGCGATAAAATCGGGCCGGGTCTCGAGCGCCGCCCTTTCCACGCCGTCGATTTTCACCGTCCGCGCGTCCCTGCGATATTCGATCTCACGCATGGTGCCTATCGAGAGCGGATCGTACGGCCGGAACACCACGAGGAGCTTCGCCCCATCCGTTTTCCTGGGGAGGGAACAGTCAAGCGCGACAATGGCCTCGTCCACGCCGGTTCGCGCGCCGAAAACGGTCTGCACAAGGCCGAATTCCTTCTCCCTCCAGGTAGTCCTGGCGATGGAGGTAAGCGGGTCCCTCTCCTGTACCACGCCCGCGGGCGATTCCTGGGCCCGAAAAAGCCTCTGGCCTATGAGTACCCATATCTCCACCGACCAGGCCGCGTACGTCGGCGAGAGCATGCCGGACCGGTCGATTCGAAGCGCGTCGCTCGAAAGCAGGTTTGTAAAATACATCCAATCCCGGCTGGAGTGGTTTGAGAGCAGCGGGGGAAGAATACACCCCCCCGATCTGGACGCGCCGTCCGAAAGCCGGTTGATCCAGTCCGGGTAACGATACGACGGGAAGCGCTGGAAAAGAAGATAATTCCGGATCCCGGCGCCCATGCCCGAGGTCATCGAACCGAATTTTTCTCGATCGATGAAGTCCGGGATATCGCCCGCGAAACCCGCCGCGACGGCCGGACTTCTGGGTTTGTCATGCCTCCGGAAGATCCCTTTTATGTCCATCTGAATGAACGCGGATCAGAAATGCCTGAGCGCCTCTTCCTCCGTTTCGTGCACTTCGAACATATCCATGAGCTCCACGACCTCGAAAATCTTTTTTACCGCGTTGTTCATGTTGCAGAGCTTCAGCTTGCGCTTGGTTTCCTTGAGCACCCTCATGGTGGAGACGAATATCCTCAGGCCGGAGCTGCTCATGTATTCGACCTGCCCCAGGTTGAGGAGCAGATTGCTTTGCGGCTCCTGTTCGATGATCTTGTTGATCTCCTTCTCCACATCGGCCGATACGTGGACATCGAGCTTCCCCTGCAGATATACCACGATAACGTTATCGACTTTTCTGGTTTTTAGGTCCATTTGCTCCTCCCCGATTTATGCCCGGCCGCCGCGTGGACTATCGGCTGCTCCACGGCAGACCCGGCTTACAACTTATTCTTCGCCCGAACGGGCGGCCTTTCCGGTGATGGCGAGCGCTGCAGCCGTCACCAGGAAAACCGCCAGGAACATGACACCCAGGATGACTGCCAGCGTATGCTGGTAACTAATCCCGTTTTTAATGAGAACCCACGACGCCATTACTGGAAACAGCACTCCGGTAAAATAGACAAGCCCCCTGTATCGAAGCGGGTCGAACAGAGGCAGCACCATGGCCGCGCCGGCGGAGAACACCATCGCGGCGAAACCGCGCGTGATAAAGTACAGGGGCGCCACGAACGCGTCGTACTTGATCTGGTTGAACCAGTCCTCGGCGATCGGAAGGCCCAGAAGGGCGCCGACGAAAAGCGGGGAAAGAAAGAACAGCATTCCGACGGCCATGTACAGGATGCCGCTTGCAAGGACAACCGCCTGCAGGATGTTCGTAAGCTTTGAACGCATCGCCCCTCCCTCCGCTCCATTTTGACACGGTCCCCGCGCCACAAAGTGCGGGGCCACCATTTACACTAAAGCCCGTGCTCCTTCAACAATTTATTCGAGAGCTCGTCTGAAAGTTCCAGTATTTTTTTAAAATTATACACGCCCTCATCCAACTCGATAACCAGGTTTTTCGACGGTATGCCGCCCGGCCTGCCCTCGGGAAGCACGCGTGCCGAATGGTCGAGAAAGCTGTCATAAAACTTAAGAACGCGTTTCTCGCGGAAACGAAGCCTGGCCCGGTTGCGTATGGAGATCGAAATTATCTCGTCCACGTCGGTCCTCAACAGGTCCTCCGGGCGCGCCCTCCTGGCCGGGAATCCGGAGTGATACCTCCCTCCGGCCATTTCGACCGACTCGCAAACCGGGTGCAGCATGAAGGACGCGGCGATACATCCGGCGAGATTCCCGGTACTGAAAAACCGGGCCCCTCCCGTCTCCCCGTCCGTTAGCATGACGGCCGGCAGTGTTCTGAACATCTCTATTCTCGAATCCCCCGCAAGTTCCCTGGCGTAGCGCTCGGCCCCGGCGCTCTTTATGACGAAGCCGTCGGGAAATGTGATATCGATCATCGCGTTTAGGCGCTCCTCGGAGAAAAGGCTCTCCGCCGCCTCCAGAAACGAGTCCTCGTCTTCTTTCAACGCAAAAAGAGCCGCCATTGCGAAGCTCATACCGGAGGAATAGAGGAGGTCCGCGGTCTTCCCCGCGCGCTGGAACGCGGCCAGGAAGCCGGCGTAGGCAAGCGAATCGGCAAGCCTGGCCTCGAGCACCATGCCGTGCTTTCGACCGCGGATGAACTCCATGAACCCCGCCCCGCTGTCTCCGTCGGCGCGCGCACGAAGCGTCTCGTGCGCGGGGACGCTTTTATCAATCTCCAGGTCCTCCAGAATAATGCCTCCCTCGAAGGCGCGCGCCGAGCGAGCGTGGAACGCGTTGAGCGTATACAGCACGCGCTGCCCCTCGCGGAGGGAGGAGTCGAGGAGTGAGTGCAACGATCGGCGGTCCCTGGGACGGGTGACTATCGGAAAAAGCACGTCCGAGAGATCGAAGACCCGGTCGCGCAGGGCGTCGTCGCGTCCGGATAGGTCGATGACGATATAGCGGTATTCCCGCGAAAGGGCGAAAAGTATGGGCGAGATGATGTCGGGATTGACCCTCACCTTGGAGCCAAAGGCGATGTTCATGAGGGATAGCCGGTCGTCCACAGGCTCTATCCGCTCGTTGATGAATGAATCGGCCGAAAGTTCCTTCTCGTCCTTCTGGGAAACCGCCGTGGTGATTCTTTTCTCGAAGATATTGAATATGGAATCGCCGGTGTATGACGCGTCCAGTACGATCGTTTTCGCGTCGCGCGCGCAGCACAGCCCCAGAAAGGATGATAGAATCGATTTGCCCGCTCCGTTTTTCGGGCCGAATACCGTAATGACGCGCGCCGCCTTTCCTCCGTATTTCCTGCCGACGGAGGACGGCTCGAAACCCATGGCCCCGACCGCGCGAAGATAGCCGCGCATCGCCTTGTAGGAATTCAGAAAGAAGCGATATAGCTTTTCGACATCGATAACGAAGAGGGATGAATCCACAAGGGCCCTTACCCGCCCCCGGTGGCGGTTCTGGGTGAAGGGGATGTCGCCGAAAAACGACCCCGGCGCCATGCACACGACCTCGCCGCGCCCCGGGGCCTCCATCTCGAAAAGCCCGGCCGCCACGATCCCCAGGGTGTTGTCCTTTCCGGGGTCGAAGAAGCCGCCGCGCTTAACGTTTAGCAGGCGCCCCTCCGCGCGGAGACGGCCGATTTCGGCGTCCCCGCAATGCCGGAAGAGCGGCATGTCGTTCAATATATTGTCGATATAATCCATTCGCCGTTTCGCCTGTCAGGCTTCGACGGACTTGAGCAGCCGGACAAGCTCGGGCTTGCCCAGGAGCTCTATGGGCCTGGTGCCCGCGAATTCGGCCGCGGCCTGCGAATAATCGCCGGTGCTGATAACGATGATGCGCGTGGCGTTGCGCGGCTTCATGCTCTCGTGGATCTTCCGCAGGAGCTTGTCGGTGACCGTGTCGGTGGTGCGCAGGATCCGCACGATACGGTTGCTCATGCGGGTGTTACGCCATTTCCCCTCGGTCTCGGTGGCGAGGATTTCGATCTCCGAATCGTTTATTATCTCTATGTCCATTATCGTAAGGCCCAGGGCCTCCGCCATTTTGCGGCAGGTGTGTTCGAACTGCGCAAGCCCGGCGATCATGAAGTCCTTTACGCGGTCATCCTGCCTGAATTCGGAATACGCGCGCAGCTTCTCCTGTACATCGCGAAAATTCTTGTTTACCGCCGCGATCTGCTCCCAGTTGGCTATCGCCGACTGGAGGTCCCGCACACTCTCCTGGGAGGAGGCCAGGAAGTACCTCAGGTTGAGCTCGGTATCGCTGCCTCGCCTGGCGAACTTCAGGCCTCTTTCGAACTCTATGATGGCCTTGGGGAACATCTCCTTTTCGTGATAGCAGGTGCCCTTGGCCAGGAAGCACTTGACCTTTATATCCTCGTTCTTCTGCGCTGTCTCGAACTCCTTTATGGCCCATTCGTAATCCCCGAGCTGGCGCAGCACCAGGCCGAGGAAGTAGTGGGCCTTGTAGTTCGCCTGATCGAGCTTGATCGCCTCGATGAACATCTGCTTGGCCTCGTTGTGGGAGTTGTTGCGGTAAAGCACCTGCCCCAGGTAGTAATACGACATGTCGTGCCGATTGTTGTTGGAAATGCTCTTCTTGAAGTATATGGCCGCCTTGTCCAGCGCGCCGGCGTCGAAAAAGATCATGCCGAGCCGGTAGAAGTTCTCGAAGTTGTCCGGATCGATCTTGGTGAGTATGAGGTATTCCTTTCTCGCGTCCTCCACGGCGCCCCGCTCCCTGAATATCCTTGCAAGCTTGGAGCGCACATCGACCTCTCTCACCCTGTCATCGAACCGGCCTATTTTGAGCACCTGGCGGTACTCGAGTATGGCGAACTGAAGATTGTTTTCCTTTATATAGGCCTCGGCCAGCAGATAGTGGGCATAGGCGTTGCGGTCGTCTTTCTCGAGGATCTCGTTGAGCTTTTTGATCGCGAGCTTGGTCTGCCCCATCTCGATCATTTTGGCGATTTCCTCGATCTTTCGAGGGAAGACATAGGTGCTGAAGATATAGAGGCCAAAAATGCTGAGCATTATGAAGAAGACAAATATTATTACATAGGTCAGTATCATCGTCCGTATCCATGCCCCGGCTGTATAGGTCGGCTCTCAGGCGTCCCGGCGCCGCTCGCGCAGGAGCCTGTTCTGCTCCTCGAGATCGGCGATCCTGGCAAAGGCATCCATGAGCTCGGCCCTGCTTAGCTGTGAAACGCTTTCCTGCGCTCTGGCCGTTTCCGTCGCGAGCATGAGTTCGCCGCGCGCGTATTCCACGATATTTTCATACATGGAGATAATCTTCTGGGCGTTGTCCAGCTCCATCTCGTTGAGCTTCAGCACGTTTTCGTATCCGCTCACCATCTTGCGGTAATGCTCGAGCTCGCCCCTGAGGCGTTCGATCTCCCTGTTCAGGCCCATAAGGTCATCGCCCATTACCCCCACCCCGCCGTCCTGTTAATAGGTTTCGGCACGAATCCTTTCATTGTTCATCGTTTTAAGCGCCTGCACACGCACGGTTAAGCGTAAAAATTATATTGACAAAAACCGCGCCCCCGCCCCACTATCCCTAAACGTCCGGCGCGTCCGGACGCGCTCCGGGGGCGTAGCTCAGTTGGGAGAGCGCTTGAATGGCATTCAAGAGGTCAGGGGTTCGATTCCCCTCGTCTCCACACCCATCAAATAAAGCCGAAATTTCCAATACTGTCAAGATAATTAACGGCGACCGGCCGGCCGCTCTATCTCATGGATCACCAGGCCGCTTCGAAGCTTCGGTTCGAACCATGTCGACTTCGGCGGCATAAGTCCGCCTTTGTCAGCTACATCGATGAGCTCCCCGATGGCTGTGGGATGCAGCGAGAAAGCCACGGCGAATTCCCCATCCCGCACCAGCCGTTCGAGCTCGCCCGGCCCGCGCAGGCCCCCGACGAAGTCGATGCGCGCGTCCTTTCTCGGATCCTGTATGCCCAGAATGGGGCCAAGAACGGTATTCTGTAAAACGGAGACATCGAGCCTCGCAACCACGTCGCCCTGTGGGCTAAACCCCGGAGACAAAAGGAACCAGCGCCCCTTTAAAAACATGCAGAACATCCCCGCTTTGGGGGGCTTACCCGACGCGGCCTCCTCTATCTCATAAAGGCGGCCCAGCTCCGTGAGGAATGAATCGGCGCTCATGCCGTTGAGATCGCGGACAACCCGGTTATACGGCAGAATCTCCAGCTGGTCGTGCGGAAAAACCACGGCCAGGAAGCGGTTGTATTCCTCCTCGCCCGTGTGATTCGGGTTCGCCTTCCGCCGTTCGAGACCGACCTTGACGGCCGAGGCGGCGCGGTGATGCCCGTCGGCTATATAGAGGGGAAGCGGTTCCAGCAGCGCCTTGAAGGAATCGATGAGGCCGCGGTCGCGGACCCGGCGCAGAACGTGCCTTACCCCGTCCGCC
>Ga0302242_1002689_pt1 | contig 10930 bp, 6 predicted proteins | sample AAG_UR_Lys_MG_FD_193510 | JGI IMG/M metagenome (GOLD analysis project Ga0302242, IMG submission 193510) | Enriched activated sludge microbial communities from anaerobic digester in WTTP, New Holstein, Wisconsin, United States - AAG_UR_Lys | ecosystem: Engineered > Bioreactor > Anaerobic >... | reverse complement strand
TTAGCCCCCGCAACGCCGCGGGGGTTTTTGTTTGCTCCGGAGCGTTCTATATCAGGCTATCTTTCAAATCTTGTGGGTAATCCAGTTGATGAACCCACAGGGCGATATTTAGCCTGCGTACAGCTTTTCCTGGCGTACAGCGAACACAGTGAGCATGGACGACAGGAAGTATTGGAAAAATCATTCCTTGCTACCGCGAAGCTGTTGGAGCCTGGAGTCCAGCGAGTTTGCGAGCTTGGACTACAGGAGGTATTGCTGCCGTCGATGCTCGTCTCTCGCTCGACGCCAGCATGTAGCCGGAGGGAAGTGATGCCTACTGGCCGTTAAGGCCCTTTCCTACATCCCGGGTGTGTCTCCCGCACAATGCCCGCATTCGATACGAGGATCATACGGGAGGCGGGGGAGGGGGATGGCTTTGAGCGCTCAGGGCCTGACTGGCAGGATTCTGCGGTGGCTAAGCAGTTATGGCGTTCAAATGAAGTGGTTGAGGGAGTCTAAACAGAAAGTAGCTTGGAGGGCGGCAGAAAATTGGTCGACGGGGACGTCGACCTTCCGCGCGGCCTGGCGTATAGCTTTCCCTGGAGTCCAGCGAGCCTGCGAGCATGGACTACAGGATATTCTGTAGTGATCATTCATTCCGTTATCGGTTGGCTCTCTGGTCGATATATTGCTGCCGTCGATGCTCATCCTTCGCTCTACGCCAGCATAATCCCACTACGTCAGCCTATTCCTCCGGGACCAGGCGAAACTCCAGAGTGCGCGCCCAGCCGGGCCGCGCCACGCCCTCGGCGTCGGTGTAGGCGGATTCCGAGAACTCAAAATCCCGCGGGGTGACGAGATATTTGGCGGGCTCCCAGCGATAGCCGGAAGGTGGCGGGGCCAGGGAAAAAATGCCAGTAGCGTCGTTTACATTGCTGGGATGGAAAAAATCGCCAGTTTTGTACTGGGTTGCCTCGCCATTCTTGATTACTGGTATGTCGGGACCAGGCAATGAGGCAAAGCTAAGGATAAATGGATAAAGCGGAACCGGTTCGCCGGGATAATCCTGCCGTTTTTTATCAGGCGGACGGCCCCACCAAACGGTTTCAGCTCCTTCTGGGATCACTATGTAGATCTCTCTGGTTTTGGAAAGGGGTGATCTTCTGAAAGCCTGATAGGTAAGGGTGTCGCCCGCAGTCCAGTCCAGATCGAAATTGCCCAGCTGGATGCGTGAAAACAGGTCATTACCCCCGTAAAGATAACCAAAATTGAACGTGGTGTGGTATTTGACATTGTCTCTCAGTGTCGCAGTGAAGCTGATACCGGTGGTATCACGGGGCAGCGATCTGCCGTCAGGCTCAACCAACCGGAAATAGATGGTCCGAGGCATTGAAAACTGGGCTGAAAGACTCACTGTAAAGCAGGACAGTAGCAAGAGCAAGATCATAATGCTTTTAGTCACAAGATACTCCCTGACGCTCACAAGAGCGTCGCACGTTTTTTGGAATCCAAGTATGATACTACTATCCCGAGAATTGACCGCAGACTTTTTGTCAAGCATATTTCGCCAGCATGGGACAAGCAGTAGCTGATAATTTAAGTTTCCTGACGAATATGGCGTCACACTATGAAGAAAATGTTTACATGATTCTTGTTCTTCTTTTTCAACAGCCAGCTTGCTGCAATAAAGGCAGTTGCAATATTCCTACGGTTCAGGCAAAGCATTTCAAGGAAATATGGAAAACTTCTGCTTGACAGGATTTCGCTTTCCGTCCAGAGTGTCCATCGTAACAAAGTAGCTTATTTTATAGAGTGTAATGTGCGATGAATGAAAAGGTCGTCAAGATCAAGCCCGGATTCAGAGAAGGATCCGGAAAGCTTTCAACGTCGGTTGGCCGGCCCAATGAACCCGGCCGGAAAACAATAGCGAATCTTTAGAATATCATTCTCATGGAGGAATGTTATGAAGAAATTAATATTGCCGCTGCTGCTCCTGGTTGCCTTTGGCATGCTAGCAGCGGTCGAATCAGATCCGTCAGAAATTGTCGGATACGTGAAGTATCCTTGTGTGACAGGCTGGAATTTTAATGCCCTGCCGATGGACCAAGGCTACACAGTCATAAGCGAAGTGGCCGGTGATTATCCTGCCGGTAACTTTACTGCTGTCAACTATTTCGATTCAGCTCTGCAATCATGGGCGCAATCGGACTTTTACGATATGGGAGATCCAGCTTTTAATTTCTGGGATCCTGACTTCAGTGTTGGAAATGGAACACCCCTGTGGGCCTACGCAACGACCCCTTTAAACTTCTATAGCATTGGTTCGTTGCACCCCACAAATGCCCAGTATTCTTTAGCTGCTGGATTCAATACTATCATGATTCCGCTTAACAAATCCAACATCACTGACATCCAAGTTCTTGGGGATAATGTTGGCACATTGACTGCTATTCTTAGGTGGGATTCGGCCTTACAATCGTGGGCCCAGTCGGACTTTTACGATATGGGAGATCCTGCGTTTAATTTCTGGGATCCTATGTTTGACACAACGATTGGAATGCCCCTTTGGGTTTACTCTTCGGCAGCCACAGTATGGCCCGCGAGTCCCCGGGGTGCATCCGTCTTTGGAACAACTTCAAAATAAAGGAGAATTACCATGCAAAGAAAGTTAATTCTAATAACTGTCTTCACTTTGATGGCATTGGCGCTTTTTGGGCTACCTCTCAACTACATTCAGAAAGTTGTAGCTGGCGATCCTGCAGTCAATATCTACGATATAGTGACGAACACTTCATCGGCAACCTCAAACCAGTTCATAGTCGAAGCTGACATCCTCGAAACACCAGGTGAGATCATGACAACAGAAGCTGGAAATCCTGATGGGAAAACGACTGTTAACTACACACAACTCAGGATAAACCGCGTATCTACCAATGTTGTCACAACTGTCCAATGCGGGTGGTTCCCCACTCCATGGGTGGTTGGAAACACCATTCAGGTAACTGTAAAATACATTGGAACAGCTTATCCACTAGCGACTGGTGAGACGGTTACTTTTACAGAAGTGATCCCCGTGGGTGTTGGTTCAGCGATAATGGACCTGACCACTCCCGAGATTGTCCCTCCTCTTCAGCCCGACCAAACCCTGACGATCGCTTCGGATCCCACCGGCCAACCCATCTGGGTTAACGGCGGGGACACTGGTTTCGTGACTCCTCACGATTTCCTGAATCCCGTCGAAGCCGACGTCTACACCATCAACAATCCGGCTTACACCTGGGCACCCCTGAACTATACCGTTCCCGCCGGATTCACCACCCAAACCGTGACCTTCATAGGCACATTGATCCCTGCTGACACCTACACCCTAACGGTAACCTCAACCCCCACCGGGATCGAGATCTTTAAGGGTGGAGCGACAACCGGATTCACCACTGAACATGTGTTCGGTCCCACCGAGACGGAAGCTGACCTGTTCGGCGTTTACACGCTGGCAGCGGCCCCCGAGTATTTCCACTGGGAACCCTTGCAGCATGACGTGCAGGACATCTATACCGCTATCTATACCGCTCGCAAGGCGAATGGCCTGCGCACCGCCGGTACCACCAGGGAACTACATAACCTCACCATCGATTTCCAGCAGGTGGCCACTCAATATACCTTTACCTTCACTGGCCTTCCCGCAGGCGCCACGATCAACGGCGGCACGGTCTTTACCTTCACAGGTACCGCGGCTGAGCTGTTCGCCATGACCTTCGATATCCTCGCCCCTGGCTTTGAACCGATCCTAGGTTATGTGATCACTCCTGCCACCCTGCTTGACGGTGGAGATGAGATCGTAATGGATCCGATAGTGGACACGTGGACTTTGAACGTGATTTCCACCCCCGAGGGCCAGGAGATCTGGAAGAATAACGTGTACACCGGTTTCGTTACTCCTCATGCGTTCACCAACGAGGATCAGACCGCCCTCTACGGCACCTACACCCTTCCCGTCGTAGCAGGTTTTGTCTGGTGCCCGCTGGAACATATCGTCAATGTTGACACTTGGAATACCAAGGCCGACTATCCCGCCACCATCGAGTTCCTGCAGCAGCAGATCTACACCTGGACAGTGCTCGTGCTTGACCTGAACACCAGCTCTCCGATCGAAGGCGCCTCCATCTGGTTCGACGACGGCGTGAATCCTCCCACCGTGGTTGCCACCACCATCGTGAACGGCACCTACACCTTCACCTGCCCCGGAGATTATCCCGGCGCCGGAACCTATTATGTAACCGCTGCCGGTTACAATGTCTGGGATCCGATCAATGTGGTGCAGACAGTGGAGACCATGACCGAGAACCTGCCGAACAGCACCTTCTACGGCGACTGGGAAGATCAAGTTCCCGTGGAGTTGAGCAGCTTCACCGCCACGCTCACCGGCCAGTTCTACGTGCAGCTCAGCTGGACCAGCCAGACCGAGACCCAGATGATGGGCTATCGCGTGTATCGCAACACCAGCGCCGAGCAGAGCACTTCCGAACTGATCGACAACCCGATGATCCCCGCCACCAACACCAGCACCACCCAGAACTACACTGTGGTGGACGACGACGTGTTGATCGGCCAAACCTACTACTACTGGCTGGAAGCCGTTGATTACAACAGCAGCAGCTTCCACGGTCCGGTCAGCGTTACCGTCACCGGCAACGTACCGCCCGTGCTTCCTGAAGTGACCACGATGCGCAATGCCTACCCGAACCCCTTCAAGGCGAACGGCAGCACCAACATCGAAGTCTCCCTGAAAGCCGGCGACACCGGAACCCTCACCATCTACAACGTCCAGGGTCAGCTTGTGAAGACCGTGAGCCTCACCGAAGGCAACCACATGGTCAACTGGAACGGCAGAGACAGCAGAGGCAATGCCTGCGGCAGCGGCATCTACTTCTACAAACTCTCCACCCAGAGCATGAACCAGACCAAGAAGATGGTCATCGTCAAATAAGTTCAGTAACCATACTGATATACGCGCCCCGGGTTTTCCCGGGGCTTTTTTCTGTCCGCAAATCACACGAAGGTGTTTCCGCGGATTTCACAGATTGCAAAGGTGGCGGCGCTCGCTGAAGCGCCGACATAGATAAGGGAAAGGGAGAAAAGGTTGGCGGGAAGGCTGGCGTCGAGCGAGGAACGAGCATCGACGGCAGCAATGAATGATTTCCAAATATTTCCTGTCGTCCATGCTCACTACGTTCGCTGTACGCCAGGGGAAGCTGTACGCCAGGTTCCGCCAGCATCAGCGGCAGCAACACACCGATCAGAGAACCAGCCGATAACGTAAGGAATAATCACTACAGAATATCCTGTAGTCCAAGCTCGCGAGCTCGCTGGACTCCAGGTAAAGCTGGACTTCAGGGAAAGCTGTGCGCCAGGCTGAGTGGAGATCAAGCTTGTATTCCATAAATGAACTTGAGTCCCTCCCCTTTACAGGCAAGACTCTTTACCTGCCTAAAAACATGGAAATGTGAGAAACCATAAAAAGTCTTGACAGCGAAAGCCGCTTCATACATATTAGGCTTTTCAAATTTAGTGTCTGGAGAAGCTTATGATAACAGAAAAACTGATACCGTATCTGTTGGATTCCATCAAGAGTTACTGGGACCTTCCAGCCTTCACTGATTATCCCGGGCACGCCGTCACCTACGGCGAGGCGGCACGGTGGATCGTCTGGCTGCACGGCCTCTATAAGGAATGCGGTCTGCAGAAAGGTGCGAAGGTCGCCCTGGCCGGAAAGAACTGCACAAACTGGGCCTTGGTCTGGTTTTCCACGGTTTCATACGGCGGCACCGTCGTGCCAATCCTTGCCAACTTTTCGCCGGAAGACACCGCCCACATCGTGAACCATTCGGATTCCGAGATCCTCTTCATCTCCAAGGACAAATTTGACAGCATCGAGGAAGACCATTTCCGCCGGGTGAAATACATCTTCTGCCTGGAGGATTTCCGGCTGCTTTATAGCCGTTCAGACAAGCGCGCGGAACTGGTTAAGCCGCTGCGGAACAGTCCCGAACTGCTGAATCTGGGCAAGGAACAGCTGCAATTTCCGGATGTTTGCGACAACGAGGACATCGCCTCGATCATCTATACCTCCGGCACCACGGGCTTTTCGAAGGGCGTGATGCTCTCGCACCGTTCGTTGCTGGCCAATCTTATTTATGCCCGCGTGAATCTCACCTTCACCGTCGGGGCCAACGTGCTGGCCTTTCTGCCTTTGGCGCATTCCTTTGCCGGCGCCTTCGACCTGCTTTATCCCTTCACGCGGGGCAACCATATCAACTTCCTGGACAAGATTCCCGCGCCTAAGCTGCTGCTGAGCGCGCTGCAGGACCTGAAGCCGGAAGTGGTGCTGGTGGTGCCCCTGCTGATAGAAAAAATCTATAAAAAGCAACTGCAGCCGGTGATCGAGGATCCCAAGATGAAGGTGATGATGAAAGTGCCGCTGCTGAACAAGGTTATCTATAAAAAGATCAGGGACAAGCTGATGGCCGCCTTCGGAGGCAACATCAGGGAGCTTATCACCGGCGGGGCTCCGATGAACGCGGAGGTGGAGGAGTTCATGATGAAGATCCGCTTTCCTTTCACCATCGGCTATGGCATGACGGAATGCGGGCCGCTGATCAGCTATTCTAACTGGGACAAACACCGCTTTGAATCCAGCGGCAAAATAGTGGATTCGCTGCTCTGCCGCATCGATTCACGCGATCCCGCCAACATTCCCGGCGAGGTGCTGCTGAACGGCGACAACCTCTTTTCCGGTTATTACAACAATTCCGAGGCCACCGCCGAAAGCCTGCGCGGAGGCTGGCTCTACACCGGAGACATCGGCACCCTGGACAAGGACGGATTCATCTACCTGCGTGGCCGCAGTAAAAACATGATCCTCGGCCCCAGCGGCGAGAACATCTATCCCGAGCTGGTGGAACAAAAGCTCAACAACCTGCCCTACGTTTTGGAATCCTTGGTGGTGGAACGCGACCGCCAGCTGCATGCCCTGGTTTATCCAGACCTTGTCACCCTGGACCAGGACAAGGTTCCGGAATCCAAACTGCCCCAGATCATGGAGGATAACCGCCAGGCCGTGAACAAGACCCTGGCAGATTTTAGCCGCATCGTGAAATTCCACATCATGAACGAGGCTTTCCAAAAAACGCCCACGCAAAAGATCAAACGCTATCTCTACCGCTGAGGCATTTATACCCTTTGACATAAAAGCGGCCCCGGGAAAAGTAGGTCCCAACCGCTTAAAAACCGAGGTACGCTCACATGCATGAACACATCAAAGACCTACTCGACTTTCTGGACGGCTCACCCAGCGCCGCGCAAGCCTCCGCCGAGGTCCGCAAACGCCTTGAGGCCAGCGGATTCCAATCCCTTTATGAACGGGACAGGTGGAATCTCGAACCCGGCGACAAACGCTACATTGTCCGCGCCACCAGCGTGATCGCCTTTGTGGTGGGCTCTGAGCCGCTCACCACCGCGGGATACCATATCGCCGCTTCCCACATCGACAGCCCCGGCCTCAAGCTCAAGCCGGAAAGCGTGAGAACCGAAAACGGCGTGACCCGCGTGGCCGTTGAGGTTTACGGCGGCCCCATCCTCAGCACCTGGACAGACCGCGATCTGGGCATCGCCGGACAGGTGGCGTTGAAGCTGGATGACGGAACGACCGGCCTGAAAACGGTGGACCTGAAAACCACAGCCGCCGTTATCCCCAACGCCGCCATCCACCTTAACCGTGAGGTGAACAAAGGTTTTAAATACAATCCACAGACCCATTTACAGGCCATCCTCAGTTCCACTTCCACCAGCGCTGATCCTCTTAAAGAAGCGGTGGCCGCCGCCATCGGTATCGATCCAAAGCTTATCCTGGACATGGAGCTTTTCCTTTACGACCGCGCCAAAGCGGAAACCGGCGGCCTGGACAACAGCCTGATCTTCAGCGGCCGGCTGGACAACCTGGGCATGAGCCATGCCATCCTCAGCGCCATCCGCGGCACAGAAAAACCTCGCCTCACCTGTGTGGCAGCCCTCTTCGACCACGAGGAGATCGGCTCCACCACCCTTCAGGGCGCGGATTCATCCCTTTTGGCCAACACGCTGGAACGCATCGCCCTGGCCCGGGGCCTGGACCGCGAGGAGTATTTGATCTCGCTCGACCGCTCTTTCCTGGTGAGCGCGGACATGGCCCATGCCTACCATCCCGGCTATCCGGAGAAATATGACCCCAAAACCTCGCCGGCGATGAACGGCGGGCCCGCGATCAAATGGAATGCCAGCCATAAATACACCACCACCGTTGCCAGCAGCACGGTCTTCGCGCAGAACGCCAAAGCCGCGGGCGTGAACTGCCAGAAGTTCATGATGCACAGCGACCTGCTCTGCGGCAGCACCATAGGCTCGATGCTCGCGGCGAAACTGGGGATCAGCACCGTGGACGTCGGCAACCCGCTCTGGGCCATGCACTCGATTCGCGAAACCGCTGGCGTGGACGACCATCTGGACATGATCAAGGTCCTTTCCCACTATTATCATTAATATAAAAATAAGATAGGAGTGCCTCATGGCAGTATTCAAACCCTTCCGGGCCCTGCGTCCGGTACCCAAATACGCGGCGGACATAGCTTCGCTGCCCTATGATGTGATGGATTCGGACGAAGCCCGGATCGAGGTTAAGAAGCACCCGCTCAGCTATATCCACGTGGAGAAGCCGGAGGTTGACCTGCCGGTCGGCACCGATCTTTACGATCCCGCGGTTTACGCCAAAGCGAAGGAGAACCTGGACAACTACAGCCGCCAGGGCTACATGATGCAGGATCCCAAGCCTTATTTCTACATTTACCGCCAAACCATGGACGGCCGCGAGCAGAACGGCCTGGTGGGCCTCGCCTCGGTTGATGAATACATGGACGGCAAGATCAAGAAGCACGAATTTACCCGCGCCGACAAAGAAGCGGACCGCATCCGCCACGTTGACACCTGCGATGCCCACCCTTCACCGGTCTTTTTCACCTACCGTCACCAGGATGCTATCGACACTGTGGTGGAGAAAGTTAAACAGGCCAAAGACCCTGTTTACGACTTCGTTTCCGACGACGGCATCGGCCATTCGCTCTGGCTGGTGGATGAGCCTGCTGACATCGCCGCCATCCAAGACGCTTTTGCCAAAATGGATTGCCTCTATGTGGCTGACGGGCATCACCGCACCGCCAGCGCGGCCAAGGTGGGCCTTCTGCGCCGGGAAAAATATCCGGATTACACCGGAGAAGAAGAGTTCAATTTCTTCATGACCGTGATTTTCCCAGACAACCAGCTTAAGATATTTGATTACAACCGCGTGGTGAAAGACCTGAACGGCCATTCCAAAGAGGAGTTCCTGAAGCTGGTGGAAGAAAAATTCGAAATCACCCCCATAAAGGAAGCGGGCAATTTCCACCCTGGCAAGACCCACGAGATCGGCATGTATCTGGACCGCTGCTGGTACCGCCTGGTTCCCAAAGCTGGCACCTGGGACGCCGCCAATCCGGTGGCCTCGCTGGACGTTTCTATTTTGCAGGACAATTTGCTGCATCCCATTTTGGGCATCGGCGATCCCCGCCGGGACACCCGGATCGACTTTGTAGGCGGCATCCGCGGCCTCGATGAACTGGTCCGCCGCGTTGACAGCGGCAGGGAAGTGGTGGCTTTCGCCATGTATCCCACCTCCATGGACGAACTTCTGAGCATCGCCGACGCGGGCATGATCATGCCTCCCAAATCCACCTGGTTCGAGCCCAAACTGCGTTCGGGACTTTTCATCCATCCCCTTACGTGAGCAAATACTTCATCGAAAGCCTGGGCTGCGCCAAAAACCTGGTGGACAGTGAGGTTTTCGCCGCTATCCTAGAAAGGGCGGGTTACGAAGCCGCCGATTATCCCGAAGAGGCTGATCTGGTGCTGGTGAACACCTGCTCTTTCCTGGTGGATTCGCTGCGGGAACTGGACCTGGTGCTGAGCGACCTGGCCTCTCTGAAACAGGAGGGGCAGTTCGACCGGCTGCTGGTGACAGGCTGTTTGATGAACCGGGGGTTGGAGGATTTCCAAAGCCTCTTTCCCGAAGTGGATGCCTGGATCAGATTGAAGGACTTCGCGGCGCTGGAACGCTGGCTGCGCCTGGAGCCAGTTTCCGACCTGCCCAGAACCGCCATCCAGGGTGGATTTCACCGCTATCTGCGCATCAGCGACGGCTGCTCAAACAATTGCAGCTACTGCGCCATTCCCTCAATCCGCGGAAGCATGGCCAGCGTTCCCATCGAAGAACTGATGCGGGAAGCGGAGGCTTTGGCAGCGGATCCCGAAGAAGGCTGGCAGGAACTGGTGGTGATCGCCCAGGACACAGCAAATTACGGACTGGACATCTACGGACGCAAAGCCTTGCCGGAACTGCTGGAGAAGCTCTGTGCCCTGCCACAGTACAGTTGGGTCCGCGTGATGTACATGCATCCGGACCACTTTGAAACGGCCTGGCTGGAACTCTGGAAACGCCAGCCCAAGCTGCTGCCTTATTTCGAAATCCCCGTCCAGCACAGCGAAGACCGCATCCTGAAAGCCATGAACCGCAAAAAGGGGCGCCGGGAGCTGGAAGAGCTTTTCGGTACAATTCTGCAAGAACTGCCCCAGGCTGTGCTTCGCACCACCGTGATGAGCGGCTTTCCCGGCGAGACCAGGGCTGAAGCCCTGGCTCTTAAAAAGTTTGTGGCCGGAATTCCCTTTCTTCACCTTGGCGTGTTCAGCTATTCCCGTGAGGCGGGCACCCCGGCCTTTTCGCTGGAAGGGCAGGTTCCGCCCAGAACCGCGGAGAGGAGGATGAACGCTTTGCTGGCCCAGCAGGCGAACCGTCGTGAAGAGCTTCTGGAAAGATACGTGGGCCAGAGCG
>Ga0302242_1002682_pt1 | contig 10951 bp, 15 predicted proteins | sample AAG_UR_Lys_MG_FD_193510 | JGI IMG/M metagenome (GOLD analysis project Ga0302242, IMG submission 193510) | Enriched activated sludge microbial communities from anaerobic digester in WTTP, New Holstein, Wisconsin, United States - AAG_UR_Lys | ecosystem: Engineered > Bioreactor > Anaerobic >... | reverse complement strand
CAGGGGATGAGGATTGCAGGGATAGATTTGGCAAGGTCGTGCTCGTCGGATCAGTCAAGTCAGGGTTGACGAAAAGCGGGTCGTTTGTTGGCAAGTCACCAGTGCCACCCGATAGATTGTTTGAAATTGTATCCCAATCTCTCGCGCTACATTGGGTGGTAGTGCTATCTCCATCGTAGAGTCTTATTGAGCATATAGCCCCTTCCTTATTGTCATAGACGATATTATTCTTAATCACATTGCTTGTTGAACCGATTCCGGCACTGTTTGCTTGACATATTCCAACTCCGCTATAGGCAACATTCATGTTGCCATACGCTCTCCAGTCGTAGCCCTCCCCATTGTGATACAGGGTATTATTATATATTCGGTTATTGATTCCTCCAGATGCCCCATTCCAGAATACTTGCCATGCGTCGAGGGTTCCAGACCCATTAGTTGCAGTTATGTTTGCCACAAGCTCGCCGGTCCCCTCGTTGTAACTCGCAACCGTACCCGTCATCGCCTTTGTTTTGTCTGCTACGTTCCAAATTCTTAATGTCTGCCCGTCATAAATGACCAGTCCAGAAGCGATAGTGAAGGTTTTCTCTCCCTCCCCGATTTCTACAGATGATGTGGATGTGATCGGAGACGTCAAACTTGAATGTGCATATTTGAAGTATATTCCGGCACTCATGCCGTTATAGATCGCATTGTAGCGCACCAGATTCTTAGGCCCAGCCACATCGAAACCCATCGGACCACCGTTGCCGGGGTTGTTCGAGGCATGCCCGAGACGATTGCCCTCATAAAGGTTGAATAAACCATCTCTAGCATAATCGTCCGAAACCTGGAAGTTTCGATGGCCGTACTTGTCGTTATAGGATGCGGTTTCGTAATACGGGTAGTTCCCTTTCGAGATGGTCCAACTTGAGATTGTCCCTGATCCAGTCGAGTACGTTACGTTGACCACGAGCGCCCCGGTTCCGCTGTTGTAGCTCGACACAGTTCCGCTCATGGCATTCTGCGGGGAAGCTGTGGAGATAATTCCGATAGGTGAGCCTGCCCTGTAGGTTTTCCCTGTTGAGACGGTCAGGGATTTTGATCCCGTCCCCAGGGCTAGGGACGTTTCGGAAGTGTCGTATTTAGGCTCTTTCCCAGACTGCCCGGTTGTGCATCCAGTAATCCACGGCTCATTGTGTGATACATTATTTCTGACGATGTTGTACATGCCATAATTATCAAAATTCGTATGTGCAGCATGAGCAAATACATTATCTTCAATCGTGTGATAATTATTCCCTGGATCTACTTTGCCAATAGCATAGCCACTCCCAATCCGCAGCAGATCAGACCCCTCAGCGCAAGCCCCACTTGGACTTAATGCAGCCTCAAACGTGTTGCCATGAATCCAGGCGTGAGTGCTACCATTAGATATGCCTAACCCAGTCTGTGAGACTTCTGTCGTTGCTGGTCCAAAGGTACAGTTGGTGATCTCCACATAATCACTGCCGCTGACATGTCCCCAAGAGGCGATATTTCGGAATGTAATGCCGTCTATTTTTACATAGTCTCTACTGGTAAGAGCGATACCGTAGGAATAGGCACCCCCGTCAATTATCACTTCCTCATCGTTGTATGACGAAAAAATAATAGGATTGCCGGAAGAACCATTGCAAGGATCTGATCCACCTCCACACTTCGCGGCTAGCTTTATGCCCTCATAGTCGAGGCCGGAACTGGCGACCGTATAGGTTCCGGCCCGGAAATAGACAACATCTCCCGGCTGGAGCGCGAAAGCCATTGCCTTTGTGCGCGTGCAGGCATCGGTCCCACTCAATGGAGTAGACCCAGAGCAAGAAGCCATATCTGCCGCCGCACCGGTTGGGCTCACCCAATATGTTTCAGCTGCGAAACTATTTAATGGAAAACAAAGAATGAAAAATATTATTATCCAATACATTACTTTTCTACTTATAGAATTGAAATTTCAATGAATAAACTGCTGCAGAAGTCCAAGTGTTCCCATTATCTGATTGTTGAACTGTGTTTCCGCAAGCTAAATCTCCTAGAGGATAAGGAGCTGCGTTAAAAGACCCAAGAGATGAATACATAACAAGCCAATATTTTTCATCGGCGGTTACGGATGCCTCTAATCCACCAGCAGCTTTCGTTCTGTTCAACACAGCATAATCTATTGATAGGTCGGAATTATTATAGTCATCTGACCAACTCCCGACCAATGTCCCAGGACAATCGACCCCTGAACATCCAGCCGCATTGTTTGTATATATTCCAGCTTTATGTGTTCCTTCTGGAGTACCAACCTTTTTTAGGGTTACATCAACCGAACATATCGTAACAGATTCAGAAGCGATAAACGGTGAGGCCAAATAAAACCAGTTGACATTTGCGCCAGCAGTTGTTCCACTACCGCATTCTTGGGCGGGAGTAACACAGCTTGGAGCCACACTCCCCCCCGCGCCGAGCACAGCCGGGTTCATCCTTGCAAGCTGAACAGGTTCCTCGGCCCAGGCGGGAGCGGCCAGCAACAGTAACGCTATGAGCAGTCGTTTCATGGGTGGTCTCCTAGTAGTCGCTGGCAGCGCTGATTTTCGCCTGGTACTTGATCTCGATGCCGATCACGTTCAGCTCTCCAGCCTCGTCGTCGGAACCCCTGTAGAATGTGAGTCTGGCCAACTCATTCGCGGCAATATTGGTGATCGTCACGGCATCAGACCATCCGGTAATCATCAATTCGTTGATTTCGTCGTCGGTCCCAATCTCGTCACTTACCCCAATGGGATCGCCAGCCGTGCAGGTCAGTGCCTCACTATTGCCGATAGTGCAACCTTTGAGTCGAAAAATGGCCGTGTCGTTGGCTTCGCCATTCGCCACCAGGGAGTAGTAGACCCGAAACTTGAGCCCCGCCGACCACTCAGGATCAACCTGCCAGAGCACAATGGACGTTTCGTTATCGGCAAAGAGCCGCGCCTTGGTTTCCTCGCCGGAGATTACCGCAGCGGCTGCAGGAGGAGACGTTGCATTGTCCTCGAACCAGGCAGCAGGAAGGTACTGGTACTTGGTGATTTCAGTTACGCCAGCCCGGATAGGAGTAACCCATGTTGCGCCAGCAATATGCTCGCTCGGAGTGCCAGCAGCAATCACTTGACCATCCGTGGGTTCTTCAGTCGGCATTCTGACATAATAGTTGGCTGTTCTGGCTGTTGTGTCGTGCGGTCCCATCCAGCCTGCGCCAAGGGTCTGCGTGCCGTTGTCGCCGTAGAGAAGCTGCTGAGAAGCGGTGTTATTGACCTTGGTCGTCGTGTAGCTGGCACACGTGATATTCCCAGCTCCATCATGCGTACAGCCGGTAGCGGTTTCGTAGGCAGCAAGGTCGCCGGGTTTCGTGACACCAGTCAACCCACTTCCATCACCATTCGGAGCCAGCACGTTCGTCCCGATCACCAAACCGATCAGGCGCTGCATTCGTGTGTCGTTGTCATCACAGCTCCATATGCCGGCATCGAGGCTGGGATAGCAGCCATCCCAGGCGGACGAATCCTTGCCCGTGCCGCCTTTTGAAGTTTTAATTTTGCCGTCTGTGGAGTATATTGCTTCAGCCATATCTCCAGTGCCAGCTCCACCACCAGCTCCACCACCTATCACAGGACCTGCATTAGCATAAGCTGTCAGGAATGGGAGGAAGAGAAGGGCTAAAAGAGCTTTCTTCAATGGCTGCTTCCAATCCACTGGCAGGTTGACCTCCCCATTGCTGCGGAAATACAAAACAAGTATCCCTAGAGCGTAGCCCAGACGGTCAATCATGCCCGCAGGGAACAGACTACCGAACAGATCCGCAAACACCGGATCTTGGAGGACCGTAACGACCAGGATCAGGATGCCAAGCCAATTGATCTTGCTTGTGAGTGCACCTTTGCTCTCAATCATGATTTTATGCTCCACTCGCTCCCGTCAGGAGCGAACACAATCTGATTCCCGCACCAGTCCAGGCCGAACCATCCAGTGGTCCGATTACCAGAATGGAGGGCTTGGTCTTTTAACTCGTCAGGGAAAGCATCACAATGCCATGGATCCAGACCACGCTCCCAATCATAGATGAGTCCGCCCGTGGGCGGTTTTTTGCCAGCCGTGATAATCATTGGTCCCATCACGCCTGCCCCTTCACCACCGCGATCAATGTTTCCAGCCGCTCAACTAGGGTCAGCAGCTCGCTCTTTTTCTTCAAGACATCGACGAATCCGCTTGCATCCTTGACCAGTTCGACCGCAGCGCAGTAGGCATCTACCCCGGCAACGATCTGGCACAGCAGAGGCTCAATGGTGTTGACGAAAGCCTCCTGCTGGTTTGGGAAATAGATCCGGGTCCAGGCCACTGCCGCCGACGCCCCAAGTCCCGCAAGCTGCAAGTCTTGGCACGAGGCAACGGCAAGCTCCTGCCAGCCGCGCTCTCCGGCCTGGTAGCTTTGGAATGTCGAGCAGCCCACTATCAGCAGACTCAGTAGCACAGTTATGGCGATACGTTTCATGGCTCTAATCTCCTATAAAGTCTTCGATTCGTTGCTCAAGGCGTTGTATCTCGCCGTTCAGTTCTGCTATCTGTTTGAGCAATAGACTCAGTAGCACAGTTATGGCGATACGTTTCATGGCTCTAATCTCCTATAAAGTCTTCGATTCGTTGCTCAAGGCGTTGTATCTCGCCGTTCAGTTTTGCTATCTGTTTGAGCAATTCACCCCTGACTCGTTCAATCTCCAAGCATAATTGCTCACTCTTTTTCAGCCTGTCCTTGAGATCTTTGGCACCCAAACCCAACAGGAACATAACCAGAGTGCCACATGCAGCCATCAGCCAGCCAACAACTGAAGAATCAACAGAAATTGAATTTTGCGGCATCCCCAAGCTCCTCTCATCAAAGCTCTGAAGTTCTATCACCCGAGCACTCCAGCTCGTGGCCCTATCCAGATGTGCTTAAAGCCTCCAGCGCAGGCATCCAGCTGATCTTTGTATTTCCCGAATGGGGCACCTCTCATCTCGGCTTTCAGGGCAGCATTCCAAGGAGCCGTAAATATCTCCACCGCACCGAGATTCACCTGAGCTGAGAACGGGTTCCACTCTGTGATCTTATCGGAGGTCTTGGGAACCTTTAGGGCATTGAACCCAGCCAAGGTCTTGGTGCAGGTGAAGAGGGCCGAGTCCTTGCCCCCAGAACCAGGCTCCTGCTCCACCTTGACTGTGAACTTCCCTATTGGGATCTGGAGTCTTCTGAGATCGGCGTAGGCGGTGTCCCTGATGATCTGCTCCCGCTTGTCTGTACCCCACTGACCACGGACTATGTCCAGGATGATAGTGCGTTGGGTGGACTTCCGGAGAGCCATCAAGGCTCCTGCAGTAAAAGCTCCACCTCCTGGAGTAGCAGCCTTGTCCCAGTAGCGAACAACACGAAGAAGGTCGTCTGATGGTGGCCAAATACTGACTTCAATAAGATTCTCGGGCTTGAACATCCCTCCGCCCAGGGGAGTGGGACGCTGCTGAAGCTGACTGCTTATTCCAAAATCACCCAATTCTAGACGGAGGTCATTTTTCAGTTCGTCTACGGATTTCCTAGTCCATCTTTCCGGATGAAGAAGTTGGCCTTCTTCTTTCCTAGGATCTTGGAATCCTAAGGATGTATGGCACCTATTGCCTACCTCCTCCTCGTATTCCATAGGCAGGCAAAGATGATCAAACTTATTTTCACTCTGGAGTGCATGCCCTGTAAGATCATCCTCATGGAGTCTTTGCATGCAGATGATAGTAGAAGACCTTTCAGGATTGACAACACGAGTTGGCAGGGTCAAATCGTAGAAGGTATTCGCCTGTTTGCGCTCTACATCAGACAGAGCTTTCTTCACATTGTGAGGATCATCTATGATCCGGAAGTCCCCGCCCTCTCCTGTGGCCATGCCTAAAATGGTCGTAGAAACACGGAAACCACCACTAGAACCAACGTTGTATCGGCTCTTGGCCCTTTGGTCCTCAGAAAGATCTAGGCCAGGCCATCTGGTCCTATACCACTCCGACTCGATGAGCATCCGGGTCTTCAGAGCATCCCTCTGAGCAAGGTCATCAGCATAGGTAATACAGAGGAAGCGGGCACCAGGCCATCTGGTCCACACCCAGGCTGGAAACATCACAGAGGTGAAAAGGGATTTAGAACATCTGGGGGGCTCGTTGATGATTAGACGTTGAATCTGAACCTGCTTCTTTGCTTCTGGGTCGATCTCTTCAGGAACTGAGAAGTTATAAACTGCCTGGAGATGATCACACTTGGCCTGTAAATGCCAACCCCATACTAGGGGACGACCAGGCTCCACTACATCCCAGGCCTGACGAACAAATTGGGAGAAGTCCTTCTCAGCCAGGACCTGGTCAACTACAGCCAGAATGCTCCCGACAGGAAGATTACCCATCAACTGAAGGAGATCAGCAGGGGTCTGTGTTTGCACAAGTGATGTTCTCAAGCGTATCCTTCAATCCAATTAAGGTTTCTGGATCAGTCTTGCTAAGCAATTCTTTCAGTAGGGCTTGAGTGGTGGAGTCCTGAGTCTGGATAGGCTTACCATCTTTCCCAGTAATCTCCATTCGGTTCATGTGGACCCAATCTTCTTTACAACGATTGGTAAGCCAGAAGATAGTGGCTGTGGGGACAGGAGGATACCATCTCTTGACCTGAACTCGGGTCACCTCTCCATTGGCATTACAGAACACCTTTTCTTCATCTAGGAAGTATCCTACAGCCTGTCGGGCCAGGGACTTCTTAACCTTCGGATTATTCCAATCGTACCACCCTTCATTTAAAGCACTAAGAAATTCTGGATACTGATTCCTCCACTGGGCTATGGCGGCATCAGATACACCAAAGGCTTCAGCTAGGGCCGCATGGGACAATCCATATTGAGCTATAAGATGTCTTGCTGCTTTGGGATGCTTATCAGGATTATAGACTGGGGGGCGGCCCCCGGGATGTTTAGGACGGTTACCATTACCATTAGAATTATCTGAGAATCTGGTTCTTGGTCTCATTCTATCCTCTTTGTAAGTACATCGTAGATAGCTTACTGTACCCTTTTCGAAAAAGAAAAGAAAAATCTTCCTCCAAAACGAAGATTTTTTTGTAGGGCTGAGTAAGTTATTGAGATTGTGAAGAAAAAAAATTGATTCGGGTAAATTATTTTCTTTACTTTTTAAAGATTCCAGTATATAAAGGAATTGATGGTTGAGGTTGACCAGGGAAGCGGGGACGAGTAAGTCAGGACACTCCGGAAAGGGACCGAGGCAACGGGAGGGCAGTGAAGGACCTCCTCAGGTAAGCCAGGGACAGTGAAGGTCCCGCAGCTCTCTGAAAATGATGAGTCCCGGAGGATCTGAGCCGGGCAAGGTAAAGATCAAAAGGTCCAACCCCTCTTGAAGATCTTCTCCCTGGTGGGACGAGGATGACGGGACTCCGGACCTAAACAATCCCCAGCTAGGGGCGAGAAAGCCAGCCTGAAATTGGCTTAAAAGGAAGCACCAGGAAATGCCTGGGAGAGCCGGGATCTAACCCGAGGATGGGGAGGGGACCTACGCAAGCAAATGATGCTTTTGGTAATGTTTCTGTAGTGGTTTTCTTCTCTCAACCATTGAAAGGAGAAAGCCATGAGAACAATGAGAGTAATCGACACCCCCATTACCCGCAAGCTCACTCCCTTCCAGAAGAATTGCAGAGCTATGCACCGCTGTATTCTTCTTTCTGGTGGGTCTGTAAAGAGAATCCACACTGAGTATGTTCTCTATAAAGATCCAGTCACTAGGGAGATCATCCAATATAAAAACTACACCTTTGAGGCTAAATTGTATGGCCACAAAGCGGCAGGAGCAAGTCCAGCTGGAGCTGCTTCCAACCTATTAGATCTACTTGGCTACAAACATAGCCCTTTTACTTTCTAAGAGAATGATAAGCCACTACAGAGCTGTTATCAAGCGCATCATTAACCCAAACAAGGAGGAAACAATGATTCCAAAAATGAACAAAGAAAATCTAGAAGTGGTGAGTGGGGCCATTCTGGCTACCATCCGCAAGTGTGACCTTTACCGAACTGAAGACACAATCGCTGGGGTTTGGAGTGAGACAGCTGAATATGAAACTTACTCCCCTTTAGATCGTCTCTGGGTCCAGCTGATCCGTGGATGGGAGAAAAACAGCCTGGTGGCTGATAAGGCATACATCAGGGTTAGGAATAGAGTCTTGAAGCGCTGGAAGGAACAGGACGAGTTTGATAAGGCATATAACTAAGGCAGATAAAGTAATCAATTCAACCCCCTAATTGGACAAAGGAGCAAGACAATGAAGGATCATGGAAAGATGGTTGACTACGCAGTTGATCTACTGTCCCAGGGAATGAGCGGACTCAGCGAGGCCAAAATCATCGCTTCTCTTCGCAAGATGGGAAAGGTGGACACTAAGGAAGCTGTACAGATCCTGAAGGACGCAAAGATCAAGCTGGTTGCCGAGCCTAAACAGTCTGAGATTGACTTAATTATTGAAGGTCTTGACTGCGACATCCAGTACGCCCAGACGAAAATTGATGAGTGGGCCGAGGAGTTCAAGAAAGATCCTGCCTACAAGATTGGTTGGATGCACGGAATTGCTAGTATCACTGCTGACCTCCATGTGAAGAAAGACCTCAGAAAAGAACTGGAAGGGATCAAGGACAGAATGCCAGAGCTGACGGAGAAGGAAATTATGAAAAAGGTCTACCTCCACTTTCAGAAGAAAGTGCTCAGGAGAGCTGAGCAGACCCATAACTCCACCTCTCCATATAGCAACGCCCTGGAATACGAGCTGAATACTGCCTATGCCAAGCTGATCGGGTCCTTCGGATACCTCAGCAAGTACAATCCCTATGAGGAGGATTAAAATGATAAAGCTCCAGACCAATCCGAATACCAGGTATGAGTTCCCCAATCTCAGCTTCGTCTATGTAATCACTCAAGTAGACGGGGTTATCCACCTTATCCAGGAAGAAGATAATGTGATCATGATTGCTCTGATTCCTGACTATCCTCCACAGATGTTTGACATGAAAGCTGACCTCACAAAAGCTCCCAAGGCTGACTACACCAGAGCGAGAGAACAGCTGAAGGAATACAAGCAGTTGATGGAGTACAACGGCAAATCCCGCGATGTGTACTGCGACATCCACTTCTGGAGTTGATTCCTGATCGGAGCTTTCCTTCTGGAAGGCTCCCGTGAGGATTAGCCTAGGTAGTGGACATCAACTATAAGAAGGAGAAGAACGATGAGAGCACTTACAGTTTTCTTTGACCGTAGGGACCTGGAGATCGGGCGCTCGGACGCTGTGATTGGTATGAACATTTACAAGTAGCAGCTTACCGAAATGCCCACAGTGAAGGTGGGCATACAGCGTGGGTGGTTCCACGCTGCTGATGAGGTAGCCACCTCAACAAAACCCCAAATGGGCAAAGGAGCATCAAATGAAGAAGACATTAGAGCAGTTGAAGGCAGAAGCTGAAGTTGCAGCAAAGGCTTTGAAAGAAGCCGAGGAAGCCGCTCGACAGACTGAGCGTGAAGCCAAAGCTGCTGAGGAAAAAGCCAAGGCTCTGATCAAGGCCAAAGAAACGCAGTACATCAAGATCCAAATCCTGACACAGCTCCACAAAGTGCTGGTAACCACCTTCAAAGATGCCATTCTGGAATCTCCTGAAGTGACTGATCCTTACAGAAGCTGGAAAGAGCCAAACATCACACTTTCTCCTGGAACCAATTATCCTTACATCTATGTCCAGGCTAGAAAAACTGCTGATGCTTGGCATCCTCGCTTCCTTGGCTGGGGAATTGCTCTTACACTAGAGCCGTTCGGCAAGACACGAGTTTATCCTGCTCTGTCCAATGGTGGTTACAGCTACGACAAGATCGTAAAGGTCATCAAAGAGCATCAGGAAGCCAAGATAGTCGCCGAGAGACGAGAAGCTGAGAACAAGATCAGGAAGGCACGAAAGACCGACTTGGCAGGAAGCGTCAAAAAAGATCTTGGTCTGAAGGAAGATAGTGTACTGGTTCAGGGAGTGCTCGAACAAGGATATCGTGACTACAGAGGAAGGTGGTGTCCTAGGTCTTACGAGGCTTCCGATGGACACGTCTGGCTCAATCTTGGCAGCAGGCAGTGTACTCCTGAGCAGGTAAAGATCATGATCAACGCAATGAGACTGGCTGGATTTGAAACCAAATAAGGAGCACTCAAATGAGCAAAAGACCTTACAGTACCAAACTGAACAAATTAGGGATTGATGCCAGAACCGACCTCAGCAAGCAAGAAGAGATAGGCATCATTGAAACTCTCCACGATGCCTTTGAAGAAGAACAATTAAAATACTAAGGAGAAAACATGACAAAAGAAGAATTGACTATTATTTTAGAAAAACACGCATCATGGCTAAGTAATAACGAAGATGGCACTAGAGCAGATCTCTCTAGAGCAAATCTCTCTGAAGCAGATCTCTCTGGAGCAAATCTCTCTAGAGCAAATCTCTCTAGAGCAAATCTCTCTAGAGCAAATCTCTCTAGAGCAAATCTCTCTAGAGCAAATCTCTCTAGAGCAAATCTCTCTAGAGCAAATCTCTCTGGAGCAAATCTCTCTAGAGCAAATCTCTATGGAGCAGATCTCTCTGGAGCAGATCTCTCTGGAGCAGATCTCTATGGAGTGAATCTCTCTAGAGCAAATCTCTATGGAGCAGATCTCTCTGGAGCAGATCTCTCTGGAGCAGATCTCTATGGAGTGAATCTCTCTGGAGCAAATCTCTCTGGAGCAAATCTCTCTAGAGCAAATCTCTATGGAGCAGATCTCTCTGGAGCAGATCTCTCTGGAGCAAATCTCTCTAGAGCAAATCTCTCTAGAGCAAATCTCTCTGGAGC
>Ga0302242_1002675_pt1 | contig 10975 bp, 16 predicted proteins | sample AAG_UR_Lys_MG_FD_193510 | JGI IMG/M metagenome (GOLD analysis project Ga0302242, IMG submission 193510) | Enriched activated sludge microbial communities from anaerobic digester in WTTP, New Holstein, Wisconsin, United States - AAG_UR_Lys | ecosystem: Engineered > Bioreactor > Anaerobic >... | reverse complement strand
GGTCGGGGAGCCCGGTATGGCTCGTTATGGTTCGGTTCGCCGGGGGTCGGGGGGTGCGTCGCTTCGCGTCACCTTCCCCGATGGCGCGGCCCGGGCGAGTGGCGCGCTATGGCGCACCTGTCGCGCAATGTCGCGCAATGGCGCGGCCCGGGGGATCCCTCGGGTGTTCCGCTATGTTCCGCTTGACCGGCTCCAGAGGTCCCGGCCGCCTCTCCAGTGGAACGGCTGCCGGGTCTGCTACGTTGGCTTCGCATTGTTTCCCATTGGGCGGGATTTTTTTCAGGGAACCGGGCCGCCTTCCGGGTGCCGGTGCCGGAATACGCGCCGGTAAGGGCTCCGTTAGGGCTCCAGATGTCCCGGTGCCTGTCACGGTATACGGCCTGGTGCAAGTGGCGCGCTATGGCGCGGTTGCTGTCCCACATGCATTGTCCCATTGTCCCACCGTAAAGTATGGGGTCTCCCTATAGCGTTACCTGGAGGTGCGGCCGGTGGGCGCCCCGGAATGTCGGACCGGAGGATCGCCGTTGTGCGTCCGTTGTCCCGCTCACATCGTCCCGCCGGCATCCCGGTAACACTGCTCACAGATGCGCCACGATACCAGGCGGTGCCGCCGGTCACGGGCGGGAAGGGACTCCGTCCAGGCGGCCGGGGCTCCGCAGATCCGGCACTTGTAGGGGTAGGGCTTGCCTTTCTTCGGCGGCTTAATCCGTTCGTAGTCGGCGGGGTCGAGAGGGTCCATAGTCGATGGGTCCGGAGGGCGGACCGGCGGGAGGGGCGAGGGGGTGACACCCGGGCACCTCAAAGGTGCCGTCGGTGACATGCGAGATCGGCCGCTCGGGTCCTGAAAGGGGAGTTCATCCTAAGTCTGAGACGATCCGCGACTCCGGGGACGGCCCCCCTCCGGGTGACATCGTGCCGGCAGGGGCGGGGGTCATCCCCACCGCTCCCGGCAGTACTCGATCGTCTTCCGGAAGGCCTTGCCTCGGAGGGGCTTTCCTTCGTCGGAAAGGATCCCTTCCTTCAGGGCCACCAACTTGATTTTGTCCCCGGCTCTCCATCGGTCCGGACCGCTGAGGTATGAGGTCCACCGTTCGCCGTCCTCGGAGACATGAAAACAGTTGTCCCGCGTCAGGTTCTCCGGAGGTTGATCGGCCTCATCTGCCAGGTCGATCCCCTCCCACTTGCACGGACCGCCGTAGTAGGGGCAAAACTCCGGGGGCTTCGGGTGCCGGTCCCCGTCGAGTACAGATTCATGCTTGCAAATCTCCCCGCAGTCCTCTTGAATACACACATACGTCTTAAACTTCATATCGCTGTTACCACCTTGAGAATTCGTTTCTTCGCCTGCTCGGATGCTTTAACCACGGCCGGCAGGCTGATCGCTGCCAGGGAGAGGTATGCCGGCACCTCCCACCAGCTCCCGCCGTCGTCCTTCATGCTTAGCCAGGTCTCGACCTGGAAGAGGAGGATCGGTTCTCCAGGCAAAATGTAAGCGAAGGTCGCGAGAAGCCGCTTTGTCTCCACGGGTAACCGTTCGACCTCACGCTTCAGAATCTTGCAAATCTGGTGTGTGGTCCGCTCCCACTCCTTCGGGCGGCCGTCGCGCGGGAGGGTGTCGATCGCAAACGCTGCACCGGTCTTATCCCGGACCACGGAGACTTTCGCCGCATGCACCCGGAGCCGGTCGCCCTCGAGGATGCCCCGGGCAACCTCCGGCGGGAAGGTCTCGAAAAACTGCTGCGAGGCGGCGGAGGTCATCGGGGATCCCCTCCCCGGTGGGCGACCTGCTGCTTCGCTGCCTGGTAGTGGCCTTCACACAACGGGAACCCAGCACCACATCCGTACGCTGCAGGCCTCTTGCACCCGGGGACCATGCAGACTATTGAGCTGTCATACTTCCGCCGCTCATACCGATCGATCGGGTGCTTGAGGGTCCCGGGGGGCGGGGGGGCAAAAGTGGATTGTAAGTGTATTGTTGATTTGCCCGTATCGCCATCAGATTTCCGAATGGGGCGATTATCGCCCGATAATCTGGAGTGAAGTGGATTCAGTGTATTGTCTGCAATAGCTATAGCGCATAGATTTTCTGATCCGTTTATAACTGTATCCAGTAACGGTTTTATATCAGTATTTTTTTCTTGCGCGTAGGGTATAGGGGACAATACACTGAATACACTTGACTCTCCAGGTTCAGGCATATCGCCGCCCATTTCCAGTTCCGGGCGATTTCCTCCAGAATCAACAATACACTTACAATCCACTTGACCGGGATCGGTGTAGGTGATCACCCACTGCCTGATCCCGTCTGCTAACTTCCCCTGCCGGATGCACCACCCACCCGGAAAGTGCCGGCCGTCCACCTTCTTGAAGGCCTGTCCTAACGTCTTGGAGAATGTCTTGTTCTTGGTGTGGTAGGCTTCTGCCAGGTCGTCAGGCATCGCATCCAGGAGCCCTATCCCCTCCGGGTAAGTCATGCGGGATGCCACGCTCCCGGTGGTGAACGGGTTGCACCCGTAGAGCTTCCATAGCGCCTGTAAGAAGTTCTCCCACTGCACCCGGTCCTCGTCGGCTGCCAGGTATACCTCACTCGCGTTCCCCATGAAGTCAGGCACGCCGGCACTCTCCAGGATCCCGCCGATCATGTCCCTCCAGTCCTCGAAGGATCCTACCCGGGGCACCTTCTCGGGGGCGGGCCTGCCGGCCTGAATCCATGCCCGGGCGAGGGTGAAGACCGCTGCCAGGATCCGGCCTCGGGCCTCCTGCACCCACCGGAGAAGGTCCGGGTGCCGGAACCCTTCCCGCTGCCAGGGCATCGGGTCTTGAGGGTCAACCCGGCTCTTGAAGGTCCGCCGGGCGAGGTCGCCGCCTACGGTCACGTTGTTACCGTTTGCCATCCAGAACGTCCGGACCGCGTAGGTCCTCTCTTCGGTCTGCCCGAGGATCCGGCCGGTCATCTCCACGGCAGTAAGGGCGGCTGCCAGCTCCGGAGAGGATAACCGGTCCTCGAGGTTATCGAAAATCTGGATCCGGGTGCCGTTCTTGAGTCCCGCGAAAATCTCTTTCCTCATCTCCGGGCCGGTCGGCATCGTCTTCAGGGCCGGCTCCCGTCCCTCTGCAATCCATCCGATCACCCGCTGCAGGAGACCTGCACCGGACCCGGCTTGCGGCTTGTCGGTGAGGTAAAGGGGCACGGGGCCGGCAATGCACGGCCGGAGCACGGCCGTTAACAGGGCACCGATCGCGTTCGCCCGGTCCGCTGGAGAGCAGAAGGGAAAATCTACGAAAACTTCTTCGATCGCCTTCAGGGCGGCCGCCACATCCTCCCGCGTCGGCACCTCCGGGACCGGGGCGAGGGCGAACCCGTCTGCCGGAGCGTAATACAGGCCTGTCTCCTCATCATATCCAGGCGTCGCGTGAATGGTCCCGTCCGGGTGGAATATCGGGGTTGCGGTCACGCCTGCCAGGTGAGGCACCCGCCACGCCGCCGCCGGCAGGCTGAGGATGTCCCGGACCACATCGCGGGGCGGTTGCGCCGGCCGCTCCTCCCCGTCCTTGAGCACTCGATACCACACGATCAGACGGTCAAGGATCCCGGTGAGGGCGGCCTCGTCTAGCTCCTGGATGTACAGACCTTTCTTCTCATCCAGGGCAACCCGGACGAGGCATGCGCTCCGGGCGAAGAGCTCCGGCGGGCTGTTCCATCGGTTCACCACGGCTAACGCCGCCTCGGTCATCTCATGGATATAGGCCCCTGTCGTGCAAATCGACGGGCTGTCCTCTCCTCCCGGCCACGTCGCCGGCACCTCTTCCCGGGTATCGATTGCAGGCTTTGGAGAATTCTCCAAAGGCCGGGGCTCTTTCCGGACCGGGGTCGGCTTCGGGCGCTTCGGCTCCACCAGGGCGCGAAGCTCCGTCCACCCGTTCCCGCTGCACCCGTTATGGTGACACCCGGCAAACTGGGGGCCATGGTTGAATTGCCCCATGAATGCGGACCGATCCCGGTGCGAAGGATCCCACGGGCACACGTCGAAGACGTAGAACGATCGGAACCCGGGCTTATTCTTCGCTCTGTAGGGCGGCAGGCTTGCGCCGTACTCCTTCAACCACTCGTCGAGGTCGGGGCCGCTCCTACTTGACCGGGGGCGGGGTGCCTGCCGGGGCTCCTCCTCCGGCGCCAGGGCCGCGAGCCGCTCCAGGGTCTCCCGGGGCACTACCTCGATCACCTCCGGCGCCTCGATGATACGGGCTCTCCGGTGCGGCCGCTCCGATGTATTGTCTCCCTTCCGTGCTACGGTGCCGTAGAGTTTCCAGATCCGGGCCGCGTTGAAGGTCGTTTGGTCGATCTCCACTCCCGGCCGGTCCTCCGTCGGGGATCTATCAAACGCCGCACCCAGGCCCTTAAGGCACCGCTCGATGAGGCTCCGGCCCTCGTCGTCGTTCGGCAGGTCGATCCGGTACAGGAGGTGGCCACCGTTCCCGGAGTCGGCCCGGACGGGCGCAGGGAACCCGAAGAACTCGGAGAGGAACCCGGCCACATTCCCGGCAACCTCCAGGGCGGCCGCGTGTTCCGCGTCGGAGGAACCGATCCCGCTCGGGCGCTTGGGGTCGATGTCCACCGGGAACCACTGCCGCCGGATAATGTCCGCGTCGGCCGTCGTCGCCTCTTTCAGCCCTAACCGGGTCTCGATCCGGTTCGACCGCCGGGAGAGCAGGGCGGGGTTAACCGGGTTCAGGGTCACGTAGATCCCGCTATACGTCCCGGCTGCGTCGAGGGCCTCGATCGCCTTCGCCGCCTGCTCCAGGTGATCCGCGTCGAAGTATCCGCTCGCGGTCCGGTCTCCCAGGGCTCGCACCTCGAAGACGCCTCCCGCCGGGACGAGGAGCTGCAGCGCGTTGAACGTCTCCACATAAGGATCACTCCGTCCGGGTGCCGGGGCCGGGTCCTCTCCCCGGGCCGCTGCGGGCATCGGTGCCGGTCCCCGGGGCGGGGGCGAGGGCATCGCCTCAACTGCCGATCCGTTCAGGTCGGCATAGCACGCACCGCATACCCACCGCGCCGATCCCGGTTTATCCGCCTCTTTCCACCACTTCACCCGGCCGGGTCCCGGGCCGTTCCCACATAGGGCGCACGTCTTCCCGACCGGCAGACCGGACCACTCGATCAGGTCCTCCCGCCGGATCGTGTCGCCGGTCATGGGGTCACCGCCTTGTAACCGGCCTGGTGCCGGAGAGGGCATCCCGTCAGGGCGTGCAAAGGGCAAGGGCCATCAGAAGAGAGGAAGGACCCGCACCGCGTCGCCGGAGTGCAGCATACGGGCGGTAAGGCCTCGTCGCACGTTTCCGGTTGGTTTATATTCTGTACCGTAGATATAATTGGTAGATCCTTCGTCGAGTCCGGATCTTTTGCTGTGGGGGCCTCTGCCCGGGCCTCCCGGCTCGCCGCTTCTCCCATCGTTACTCCTCCACCGGGGGGTGTATCAGGATCCGGCCGGCAAACCGGCTTGTTCGCACGAGTCCGCGCCGCTCCATCCTCTCCAGTCGGGAAATACAGGATGTCCGGCCGACGCGGGTTGAAAACGTCCGCACGAGGTCGGCGGCAAGAATGGGCCGATCGGGGGTCTGCTCCAGGGCCGCAAGAACGGCCGCTTCAAAGTCGTTGAGGGTTTCGCTTGTTGGTCGCATTTGCTCTTCTCCCAACGGGGAGAACTTTCAAAACAGAAACCGCGTGAAATTCCGAGAGTTCCCGGAGTTCTCGAAGAATTCCGAAGAATTCCTAAGAATTCCGGGGTCTTCGGGCAACTTTAATATACCGAAACCGTCGATATAGGGAATGTTACGCGGTTCTGTAATGCGGCGCGGGGAGTCAAACTTGGCGGCTTGTATCTCCTCGCGTCGGGTCTGTCCCGTCGCTGTTTCTCTGTTGGTGCGCCACGCATATAAGCGCTCTCTTTGTTGTCGGTTTCGCCGTATGACATCGTTTAACGTTGTTGCACTCGTGTGCGTTCGTCACCTTTCTTACCTGTTCAGAACTGTTCAGCAAATCGGCATACTCCGCAACCCTTAAGTAATACCGGCATCCGGCACGGGCCGGGAGGGGCGGTACAGGGGTGCGGCACCATGTCGGAAACCTGGTGTGACGCACGGGGGATCTCTGCTCCTGGTCCTCGTCGCCGGAGGAGTAACCGCCGGCCGGATACTGTCGGATTGATAAACCGGCCGTGTATCTACGCGTATTTACTCCTCCACTCGGAATTACTCGATCGCGCACCGGCCGATCGCGTTGCCGTTCCGGTCCACGATCACGAAGTCCCGATCGCCGTCCTCGATCCGGTCCGCACACCGCCGGAGGGTATCGGCCACTTCGGAGAGGTCAAGGCCTCCGCCGTCCTAGTCCTCGAAGACCGCGTTATCCACCTCGAAGGTGATCGATACCTGCATCTCAATCGTCCTCCGGTAGCATGATCGTGATCGCCGGTCCTCCATTCGGGCCTTCGCCGCCGATCGTCATGATCGCCTTCACCGTCTCCCGCCGGTCGTCGGGCATCTCGAAGATCACCCGGAACGTCACCCGGTCACTATCCGCGCCTCGTCGGGCCGCCACGGCTGCCAGGCTGAGAACGTCCCATAGTCGGCCGGTCGCACTCTGTCCCGCCGGCAGGGTGTCCGGCTCCAGGTCGATATACTCATACCATAGGGTGCCGGTGACGGCTACCGGGATCGTAAACCCGGCCTGCCGGGCTGTGTCGGAAACGTCCACGAGCACGCCATCCGCGATCGCCTGGGATCGGGTGTAGACGCTGATCGGCGGACCGAAGAGGTCATCCACGCCGGGCACCTCCCGGGGTCACGATCTCCAGGTCGCCGGACTCCAGGATCCCCGTCTCCAGGTCCTCGAGTACGTGCGGGTTGTTCACCTGCACCCGCCGGATCCCCGTCCGCCGGGCATAGTCGAAGGCCTCCCGGACCGCCGATCGGAGTGCTTCGCGATCTCCCTGCACCACGATCCGCCGGTGGTATCCCTCCGGGGTCGCCGTGTAGCTGTCCCGCTCGTCAATATAGACCGCCGCAACAAACTCGTTTCCCTCCGTCGCGTATCGGTCAAAGTTGGAGACGAGGAGGTTATCCCCGGTCATCTCTCACGCCTCCGGGGCCTCGTCTCCGAAGGCCTCCGCATAGGTCATCTCGTGTTCGGGTAGGTCCTCGTAATACTGCCGGGCATCGTCGGGGCTCACCGGCTCGATGTGGTCCCGCTCTCCCTGCCGCAGTGAGGTGCGGTGCACGAAGAACCGGCCGGCCTTCGTCCTGTAGAGGTAAGTATTCCGGCCGTTCCGCTCGAAGTTCTGCCCGTCCCACCACCGATCAGTGGCAACCAGGGCGGCTCTCTCCGTATCATACTTCAGTCCGTTGATAATCTGCTCCATGTTCGTTTCTCCTGTCCCCCTTGACATGCCGCCGGGGATGTCCTCGCACCTCCCGGACCGCGTGGTTACGGTCGGCGGCTCAAAATGCGTGGATAAGTCCCGCGTCGATCCTCTCCCGCTGCACCCGGTCCGCGTCGATGACCGGGGCCGCTGCCGGCCGGGAGAGCAGGGCCGCCGTCCTGGTGCCGGCCACAACCTGCCGGACCTGTGCGATCGGGCTCGTGTAGGTCTGTCCCTCGATCCGGAGGGTGATCGCCCGGCCGCTGCGGGAGACCCGGGCCGTCCCGCTCCACCCGATGAACACCTGATCGGTGCTCCGGACCTGCACGAAGGAGACATCCGCCTCTTTCCCGTCGAAGAGGTCCCGGACCGCCGCCGCACCGATCACCAGGTCGCCCGGTCCGTTCCTGCCGTCAATCTCCACCCGGAGGGCGTGCCGGTCGCGGGTGATTCTTCCGGCCTTCGTAAACTGCTGCATGTTTCTTCCCTCTCTGTTGTTATATGTTGTCACAAATAACAATAGGACGAGCAACTATTTATACCTTGTTGTCATATGTTGTTACATATGACAGAGACATACAAGATCACCGTTCAGAAGGGCGGGTTTGTCCAGGAGTCCAAAGGCTACGAGATCGTCACGAAAGAGGTTGCCGGCGGGGGCAACTCCGGCCGGGTCTTTGTGCCGAAGGCCTGGGTTGGTAAGCACGTGCAGATCGTTCTCCTGGAACCGCTCGAAGAGGGCGATCCCGGTGCCTGAGTCGGACCGGCCGCCGGTGCTACTGTGGGCCGGGCTCGATCGGGATCTATCTCCGGAGATCGAGGCTGCGATCTGCGAGGTCTTCCCGGGAGATCCCGAACGAGTCCATCTCGCAACCGTCCGGGTGATGGAGGTTGTCTTGTCCCGGGTGCCGCCGTCGGGCCTCGAAGGGTGCGCCTGGTGCCTGCACTTCGACCGGCCGATAGATTGCCGCCTGGTCAAGGAAGACCGGCCGCCGTGCATTGCGAAACATAACGGGTGCGGCAACTGTCCCGAGTCCACATACCGGGTGCATCGGCTGCCGGACCGCTAACCCCTTCTGTCCCGTGTGCACTGTCCCTTTTTCGGCCGATCGTCCACCCGGACATATGCCAGGTAGGGCCGGCAGGCGATCGGCCGTTATACGCACGATACGTTGACGGTCACGTTACCGATAACGTTCCCGGCCGCGTTATCGCCTCCTCGCGCGTGCGGGTGTGGGTGCCCTACCCCAAATTTCCTGAGGAACCCGGGACACACCCCAGATTTCCGAAGGAACCCGGCGGTTACCGGGCGAGGTCCTCCAGGGCTCCCCGGTCCGGTGTCGGCCTGGTGCCGGTTGCGGTAAACGATTATTCCCCGCAAAAGTGCCGGTGCGCTCGCGGAGCGTGCCTGGTGTCGGCCGGTGTCCCGCCTGCATCAGTAGGGTATGGGGGCTCCCTATAGCGTGACGTAACCGGCCGGGGATCACATGCTGCCAGGCAGACGGCCGGAGGAGTCGCGCCGGAGCCCGGTCCCGTGCACATACCCGTTACATGCCGGCCGGGGCTACTGCTCCCCGCTCCCGGACCACCACCGCCGGATCCGGGAGACCACGCCGCCGGCACGGGGCGGGGGTAGGAGTCGGTGAGTAAGTAAGCTGTTCTCCTGTTGCACCCGGGCGATCTCACCTCGGAGGTATTCCTTATCCGCTCGGAGGTCCGCGATCGTCTGCTCCAGGTAGTCCGCCCGGGTCGTCATCGCCTGCACCTCTGCCATCAACTCCCGGTGCTCCTCTGGTGTCGGGCCGGGTGCGACGGGGTGCAGGGCGTCGGTGCAGGCCTGCCGTATCCATTCCGCCCGGGGGGTACCGGTCCGCTCTGCTTCCTCGTCGATCTGCTCTACGAGGTCGTCCGGCATAGTAAGGGTAAACCGCATAGGGTGATCGTTCCCGGTGTTGACGTATCACTATTCCGGTTCATTCCCGGTGCGGGGCGGTGGTATGGTCGGTGCCGGGGGTATGGAGACATGGGGCGGGAGGAGATCCGCCGCCTATGCCTCAATGTGTGGGCCTCTCCTGCCGTTTCTCCGGGAGGGCGGGCCGGGTGCATGCCGGATTTACGGAGTCCACCCGGGCCGCTTCCTATCTGGTCCCATCCGGCCGGGTGCACGAGTCGGGCGGGGTGTACCTACTCACCGCCTTTGTGCACCTCCCGTACTCACCCCACGATCACCCGGGTGGTATCGGCCGGGAGAAAATGCCAAGTGTAGAAAATGCGGTCGGTCGGGTGCAGGGGTCCGGACCGCCGCATTATTCCGGGATCCGTTTCGGTCTCCGTTTCAGGGTGCCGATCCGATCACATCCGATCAATATTGCAGAGTCCCCCGAATACGGGCGGCCGCCTCCGGTCGGGGGGAGCCCTAACCGGGTGCGTTCCGGGCGTCTCCCGATCCGATCACATTCGATCAATCCGATCAGGTCCTCGCCGGCCGGAGGGGTGCGAGAGCTGCACGGGTCGGGCCGCTGCACCCTTCCCTTTAGGGGCGGAAACATCGAGGGCCGGCCGGCTGGAGGGGGTCCGGGTTTTTCCCGGGACGGCCGGCACGTGTCGGGCTACGGTCCGGGATCCGGGCGCGCTGCGCGGGCGGTTAGGGGCCGGTGTGGTCGCTTACGTGCCGCGTTATGGCGCTTACGTGACGCTCTCCCGGGCTCCACGGGAAACGGCTTTGTTTCCGGTGCATTGTTGCCACTCGTCGCTTCCCCGGGCGGTATGCGTCGGCCGCATATACTCCGGTCTGTGGAGGAACTACGGATAATATGCCGCGTATTCGGGCGGGGGGGTTCCTGGAATGTTGCGATATGTTGCGGGCCGGCCTCGTCGCTCTTCGTCGGTTCGGTGTTTCAGTATGGTTCGCCATGCTTCGCTTCGGGGTGACACGCCGTACTGGCTCGCGATGGCACGGTATGACATACCGGGAGTGCGCCGCTATGCGTCGGTATGCGTCGGGTCGGGGAGCCCGGTATGGCTCGTTATGGTTCGGTTCGCCGGGGGTCGGGGGGTGCGTCGCTTCGCGTCACCTTCCCCGATGGCGCGGCCCGGGCGAGTGGCGCGCTATGGCGCACCTGTCGCGCTATGTCGCGCAATGGCGCGGGCCGGGGGCTCCCTCGGGTGTTCCGCTATGTTCCGCTTGACCGGCTCCGGAGGTCCCGGCCGCCTTTCCAGTGGAACGGCTGCCGGGTCTGCTACGTTGGCTTCGCATTGTTTCGCATTGGGCGGGATTTTTTCAGGGAACCGGGCCGCCTTCCGGGTGCCGGTGCCCGAATACGCGCCGGTAAGGGCTCCGTTAGGGCTCCAGATGTCCCGGTACCTGTCACGGTATACGGCTTGGTGCAAGTGGCGCGCTATGGCGCGGTTGCTGTCCCTCATGCATTGTCCCACTGTCCCGCCGTAAAGTATGGGGTCTCCCTATAGCGTTACCTGGAGGTGCGGCCGGGGTGACATCCCGGACATCCGGGATCCGCCGGTCCGGTGCAGGCTGCCAGGTCACCGGGCGGACC
>Ga0302242_1002658_pt1 | contig 11036 bp, 8 predicted proteins | sample AAG_UR_Lys_MG_FD_193510 | JGI IMG/M metagenome (GOLD analysis project Ga0302242, IMG submission 193510) | Enriched activated sludge microbial communities from anaerobic digester in WTTP, New Holstein, Wisconsin, United States - AAG_UR_Lys | ecosystem: Engineered > Bioreactor > Anaerobic >... | reverse complement strand
ACAGTCTCAATTCGAGCGGTTACTCGGTCTTTATAAACAACGGGGACCGTAGCCGCTGCTTCACCTTCAGGCTCTGGGTCTATCCAAATTGATTTGCCAAACCAGACACGAAGTGGCTTTGGCATTATGTAGCCGGGTCTTGCAGTAGCGAAATTTGCAAATGCCCAATCGAAGAGAGCCTTTGTGTCCTTTGTGCGCAAGGCAGCGCCATCGGCGTAAGGGGTAGAAGATCCTCCCAAGAGCACGGCAATAAAGCGATTACCATTTCTCATCGCCGTAGCAGCCATATTATATCCTACTTCGATTATATAGCCTGTTTTGAGGCCATCGGCTCCTTCGTAGCTGAAAATAAGAGGATTGCGGTTATATTGAAGGACAATACCATTGGGACGATATTGTGATGTTGCGTGTTCAGGCCTAGGGAATTGAATTGAATGTACCGAATGAAGTTCTTTTAGTGCCTTAGGATGTAGTTCAATGTATTTTTTGCAGAAAAAAGCAAAGTCTCTCGCGGTTACAAGATTGAACTCCGAAAGTCCGCTGGGCTCCACAAAGCAAAGGCTCTGGAAGCCCATTGCCTTGACCTCTTTGTTCATCATCTCGGCAAATTCTTCGTTCGATCCTGCAATACGGCGAGCCAGTGAATAGGCCGCGTCATTTCCTGATACTACAGCGGCCCCCAGCATGAGATCTTTCACACTCACCTTCATTCCTGGCTGCAGATACATGAGCGAAGAACCATAAGGTATGGAAGGTGAACAATCTTGCGGATCGATCTCAACAATTTCGTCCGGTGAAAGTCTTCCTGATTTTATCTCTTCCATAACGATATGAAGAGTGACAAGCTTGGTTAAGCTTGCGGGCGGAAGTCTTATATCTGCCTCTTTTTCGAATAGCACAGTCCCAGTTGCGGCATCTATAAGTATCGCTGATCTCGCATTGAGCGAAGGCGGGTTGGGAATCTCGACACCCAATCTACTGAACGACTCGATTGAATTGGCTGCAGCCGGAAAATCGAAAATGAAAAAGCATGAGATAATAGCTATAATTAAAAGGCTGGCCTTATTTATGCATGTTTGGTGTCTTTTGATTGCTGTAAGAAGCTTCATCGATGTTTTCCTGTTGATCAGAAATCAGCTTGGCGCGGTGCTCTTGGGAAAGGTATTACATCTCGAATGTTTGTCATTCCTGTTATATAGAGGAGTAGCCGCTCGAATCCAAGACCAAAGCCAGAATGAGGGGTAGAGCCATAGCGTCGCAGATCTAAATACCATTGGTAGGGTTCCTTATCAAGGCCTAACTCTTCCATTCGCTTTTCCAGAAGATCGAGTCTCCATTCGCGCTCGGAACCCCCGATGATCTCGCCAAAACGAGGTACAAGCACATCCATTGCTGCCACAGTCTTGCCATCCTCATTCTGCTTCATATAAAAGGCTTTGATTTCTTTTGGGTAGTCTGTTACAACCAGCGGTCCGCCAGCAACCTTCTCAGTTAAGAATTTTTCATGCTCACTCTGAAGATCACAGCCCCAATAGGGCTTAAATTCGAAATTTGCATTCGAGGCTTCGAGTTCTCGAATTGCCTCGGTATAACTCATTCGAGCAAAGCTTGACTGTACAATTCTCTCTAAGGACTCTCTTAAGCCTGGTTGTATGCGCTGGTCAAAGAAGGCTACATCTTCGGCACAATCTCGGATAGCTGTGGCAACAAGATATTGAATGAACTCGGTTGCCAGAGCGATGTTGTCATCTAGATGAGCAAATGCCATCTCGGGTTCGATCATCCAGAATTCGGCAAGATGGCGCGTGGTATTAGAGTTTTCAGCGCGAAAGGTAGGGCCGAAAGTGTAAACGCGCGAAAGAGCTTGGCAATAGGTTTCGACGTTTAGTTGCCCTGATACAGTCAGAAAAGCCTTTCTACCAAAAAAATCCTTATCGTAGTCTATGAGAGTACCTGATTTCGAGAGGGCTTCGATATCGAGGCTAGTAACTTGAAACATTGCGCCAGCTCCCTCGGCATCACTTGTGGTAATGATTGGTGTGTGGATGTAATAGAAGCCACGCTCTTGAAAAAACTGGTGTATGGCAAATGCCATCCGATTTCGAACGCGGGCAACTGCAGCAAAAGTATTTGTCCGCACCCTGAGGTGCGCAATTTCACGCAGAAATTCGAGGCTATGTGCTTTTTTCTGAAGCGGATAGCGCTCCGATGGTGCTTCACCAATTAGCTTGATCTGTTGGCATTTGACTTCTACCTTTTGACCCTTAGCAGGAGAGGGAACGAGCTCTCCATGTATCTCCACGCTTGCTCCCGTAGATAATCTCAAGATAGTCTCAGCTATCGATTGGTTTTTTTCGAGAGAGGAATCCAGGACGCATTGGATATTAGACAGGCAAGAACCATCGTTGACTTCGATAAAAATAGCTTGTTTTGTCTCGCGTTTAGTGCGGACCCATCCCCTGATGATCACAGGCTGACCTACAGCTTCCATGGAAAGAAGTTGCTTTATTGTTGGAAGAAGAGTCATGAAAAGCTCCATAGAAAGAGTGGTGCATGGCTTTTCGTCATGCGATAAAATTCATATACTCCTTTTTAGCACGACATAGCTATAATGGTCAAATACCATAGAGTTTAATTAAGATCTTTTTGGGAGCGGAGCGTGAGATACAATCTTACAACAGCCTATTTCCTCTGGCTTATTTCTGGCTTTGGAGCCCTGGGCTTCCATCGTTTCTATTTAGGGAAGACCGGAACTGGGCTTTTGTGGATGTTTACAGGTGGTCTAGGAGGATTAGGAGGCCTATATGATCTTATTACTCTGCCTCGACAAGTTCGAGAAGCGAATCTTGCCTATTCTGCGAGAGAGGCTATTGGACATGAAAACTATGGCCAATGGGGTGAGTTCATTCCACATATTCGACAGTCCGAAACTCCAGAGCGGGTTATTCTTCGCCTCGCTAAGGCTAACAATGGCATGGTCACGGCAGGCGAAGTGGCGATTGAGGCCAACATCCCTATAGAAGAGGCACAGCGCCAACTCGATAATCTTGCAAAGAAGAGCATTGCACAGGTGCGCGTGCGGAGTTCCGGTGTACTTGTCTATTTTTTCCCCGAATTCTCAAAGGAAGATACGGATTTTATCGATTGAAGGCTATTCGAATTATTATCATGCCTTATCTGTTATAGGTCCTAGCGCAAATCGATCAGAGCGAAATCCCTAAGACCGCCTGTAATATGCGGTAGCTGGGAAGCTATCCAGTCTTTTTCGAGCGCATTTTTTGCATAATTATATGCTTCTAGACAGGAGAGTATTCCATCGCCATCAAGATCTCCTTTCATTGAGCCATCTTTTGATGCTTCGGCAGATTGAAGAAAATAATAAGTAAAGAATCCATGGCCACTTCCATGAGTTGGTCTTTCATTGGCGTCTTCCATGGAGGCTTCATTCGAGCCTGAAGCGGATATCACAAGAGGAGCCGTAGATGGGCTTCTGGCTGCGGAAGCAGAGTTCTGAGCGAGTATCTCGCCAAAGCGGAAAAACATTTCGATATTTGTGGAAATCTGATCAGATTCAATGTTTCCCGGAGCAGCATCTATACAATCTCCCGGATCCACAAATCCGCCCGAGTAGCAAGAGTCGAAGATCATGATTTTGTTGGCATTCAAATCCTTTAGCCACATAGACAATTCAGTAGCTGAGATCATGCTTGATTTCTCTACGGAATTGCCAGATCGATAGGCATCGCTTGGCACAATGTAAGCCTGATCTTCATGTACATCACCGTGGCCGGAAAAATAGAAGAGAAACGCTGTCAAGCCATCTTTGTCCTTTTGAAATGCCGTCTTGATTTTTTCTTTGGTTGCATTTTTCTTTATTGATTCGTTCGCTTCGGCCGTGATAAGTTCCACCTGCCAGCCTGCGCCTGTCAGCATGTCTTTCATGGCCTCGGCATCGGCGGCACAGAAATCTAAATCCCTAATCAGATTGTTTGTATTGTCGATGTAATCATTTATCCCCACCACAACCGCATATTTTTCCCCTTCGAATGTGGCATTAGTTGGAGCTAAAATCTCACAGCTTGCTAATAGTGGCCATAGAACGAGCAGAAAAAATGCTCCCTTCATTAACCCGCCATATTTGCTAGTCTCTTTTGCGAAATCTTTCATCTTTATGCACATAAACATATATGTATATTTGCTGGATGTATGTAGAGTTTTAGAATTCATATCTCATCCCAATTACAAGCCCAGATAATAGGCTGTTGCCATCCGCTCTGAATGCATATTCCAAGGGCAGGGCTGCGAAAAAAGCTGCACCATTGTCAATTCTGGCATTCCAAGATACTTTCAAAAACCACGAATTATATGCCGAATAAAGCGTTGTTTGTGTATAATTAGAAAAGCTTGCAAGATATGCCATAGAAAACAAGAAGCCATTTTTATGCATCGTTGTGGAATTAGTGAATTCTAAGCCAAGATTCAGTTCTGGCCCAAGCCCAATAGAACTCCATGCTCTATAGCGTGAACCATCCGGGAGCCAGTTAGAAGCTGACATGGTTATATACTGAGCATGCAGTCCCGGTGAAAATATCATATTGACGCGCGATGAAGTCTCTTTTTCTGCTTTTGCTTTTATAAGATTCTCATCTTCGAGAGATATACGGAATAACCAATTCGCATCAGCTGAGACATTCCATCCATGGTGATATCCTGTTGCGGCGCTTTCGACTTTCGTCCTAGCATAAGCAAATCCCATGCCGAATTCCAGAGCCGGAAGAGCCCCGATTGCCTGCGTAGCGCCAAGTTTGCAAACCATAAACACCAAGAACAAAAACGGCTTTGCTTTTGCCTTGCCGATTGTCATATTCATAGTTATTGTTTAATACTACATGGTTTCCTTCGCAGCGTCATCAAGCGGTATGTCAGTATGAAGAAGATATTTGTTTATTCATCATTAATTCTAATTTCTTCATTTGTTTTGTGCGCCATGTCAGGATGTAGACCTCGCTTGCGGCTACCGGAGGATAATAGTCTGGGCGGAAATGCGCAATGGCTTGTTATATCTTCCCAGTATTGTCAAATGAAAAAAGATCCTACCAATAGTTCAAAAAACCTCTCCATTCTCCGAAAAGGGACCGTTTTGCGGATAATTGAGAGCAAGTATAGTACATCGGAAAGCGATCGAGGGACACTCTGGTTCAGAATACAAGAAGCTGGGCAAACCGGATGGGTTCCAGCCCTGGAGGTAATGACCTACTCCAGCGAAAAGCAAGCAAGAAATGCAGCTCTCAGGATGGAATAAGCATGGAATTTTTCAAAGCATGGATCCTTCCACCGCTTGTCGGTGCAATTATCGGGTATTTTACTAACTGGCTCGCTATAAAGATGCTTTTCAGACCATACAAGACAATCAAATTTGCGGGCATTGCCTTGCCCTTTACTCCAGGCTTGCTGCCGCGCGAGAAGGACAAGCTTGCTGTAAGTTTAGGAGAGACAGTCTCTAAGGAGCTCCTGACTGCAGAGGTGATCACTCAAAGAATTCAGTCTGCTGATATAAAGCAAACTATCTTGAAGGCTATCAAATCGGCTTTAGCTAGTTTTTTCAATCAGGATGCAGGACGGATTTTTTCCCAAATTGGTGAGCCAGGCCTGGAGGAAAAAAAAGATGATGAGCCCTCACTTCTTCTGCTGGAATCAAATGGCCAGAAAATAACGAAAGAAGTCCAGTCTGGTAATGGAACTACAATAGATTCAGAAGTCTCTGCGCTTCAACGCAATATAATTGAGGCTTTACAACATCTAGTGGAGCGCAAGAGCGTTCAAAGCTCCATAGAGGGAATCTTCGCCGAATTCCTGAATCGAATTGGCAAGCTCTCCTTTAAAGAATTAGTTTCTAAAGAACAATTTATAGCATCTGTACTCAAAGCTTGTTCTACTTTGCAAACAAGAGTGCTTTCCGAATCTAACCATGAGCAGAGCCTTCAATCCTCGAAATCTAAATCATCACGTTTTAATCCGCTTTTGAAAGCCGTTATAGACCTTCCTCCGGATGTAACGATTATGGCTTTTACAGATGCTCTTGTTCCGCAAGTATATACCTGGTTTCTGGACTATATCGATAGTTTTTTTCATAGTGAAGGATTTAGGGCAAGGCTAGAAACCGAAGCTCAAGCATTTGTAAAAAGAGCATTGGATAGACTAGGGCCCATCCAAAGGCTTTTTATCTCTATTGCGGGATACGATGCCAAAATTGCTCAAGCCATGCCCGAGAACATCGAGGATCTAATACAGACCATAGAACGCATCTTGAAAGATCCCTCCACTCCTCAAAGTATTTCCAAAACTATTTCCAGGGCAATTATTAATTGGCGTTCGAAGGACGAAGCTGAAACCACAAAGACCGGTCCAGAGATATATCAGCGCGCTGATGACTCCATCGGCTCTAAGAGCAGAGTTGTATCTGAACAGATTGTTCTGTCTCTAAAGGATTCTTCCGAAGACTTGCGACTGCGAGCTGAAGCCATATATCACTCTCTTGCGGATCTGGAGTTTGGGGAAATTCTAGGAATAAGGTCAAATGAGGAAGCCATATCTGGATTTGTCTTTTCAATCATCGTTCCAACCATGCATGTCTCCGATAGCAGCGCTTCCAATACAATGGGATCGATTTTTATTGAGGTCTTAAAGGATGTTTCAAAAGGCAAGACCTTCGCGGATATTCTCAAAATTCAAGATTCCGAAATCGAGAGAATTTCGGTATCGCTTACCGATGGTTTAATCGAACTCATTCAATCCAGAATATCGACTTTAATAGACGCATTCGATATAACTTCGATGGTCTCAGAACGGATCGATAGCCTGGACATGAAAGAGGTCGAACGCATTGTTCTTCAAGTAGTAAAAAAAGAATTGGCTTGGATTACATGGCTTGGAGGTATTTTGGGAGGAATGATAGGCTTCATTCAGAGCATAATCTCGACTTTTTAAACTCTGCGCACAGATAGAATGAGCCTGTTACAAGAAGGCTAGCATTTTTCTCCCTTGCATCGCTAAGAGCTTTGGCTATTGCGCTATTTGTATCTTCGATTAGATAGCGATCTGATATAATGCTATCCGACATCTGTTTTTGAAAACTATTAAATACAATAGCTGGTTCACTTTGTTTAAATGTGCCTGGCCTTGTTATGATTATTTCGTCGAAATATGGTGAGATTATTTTCGCGATTTCATCATGCTTTTTATCATGAGCGCATCCGAACAATAAAATGCGTGGAGCCTTCGAAAGCTCTAGGAATGTGGAAAGATTGGTTCGAATCGATTCTGGAGTATGAGCTCCATCCAGCACAACGAATGGAGAATGTGAGACTATCTCAAATCGGGCGGGCATAGATGATGAAGAAAAGCCCTGAAGCATGTGTTCCGTATTCAGCTCGATGTCTAGCTGAGAAAGGGCGAGGGCAGAAACGGCCATATTTCCAGCATAGATCGAGCCCACCAAAGGCGTGCTGATTTCAATCGAAGCACCTTGCATGAGTCGAAGAAGGTTGGATGGTGTAGTATCGGTTGCGGATAATCTACAACAAGTGCCATGGATATTGATCTTTATATCGGACAAAGAGATATCTCTCCCGACCAGAAGGCAGGGAGCTCCTATATCTTCGGCTTTCTTGCTGATCACTCTGAAGGCCTCTGTTTTTGGTTGAATAGTGCAGACAGGTACACTTCTCTTTATGATTCCCGCTTTTTCTGCGGCAATGAGAGGTATGGTCGAACCAAGAAATTGAGTATGCTCGAGTTCTATAGGTGTTATTACGCATACATTGGGTGATACGATGTTTGTAGAATCCAGCCGTCCTCCTAATCCTACCTCGATAACCTGTGCTTCGAAACCAGCTAGACGAAAGGCGCAAAAGCCTATCAGGGTGGTCAATTCGAAGAATGTTGGCAATTCATTGCCAGGAAAATCTTCTTGAGTCCTGCCTTCGACAAGGGAATAGACTTCTTCCGCAGCCTTAAGCAAGAGCTCATCAGCCATTTCTATGCCTGATTCTGTGATTCGTTCTTTCCAAGAGAGGATATGGGGTGATGTATACAGTCCGGTTCGCAGTCCGGATGATTCGAGTGTTTTTGCAATCAATGTTGCTACCGAGCCCTTGCCTTTCGAACCCGCTACATGTACAGTTAGTCTTCCCAAATGCGGATTGCCAAGCTGTGCGGCCATCCAGTGCATGCGATCCAGCTTGAATTCGGTTGCCTGACCCTTTTCGACGTTGACAAATCCAAGGACGAAATCATAGACCCCATCGATGGATGAAAAATGTCTATTGCTCACGGATAGAGCATGCGCAATGCGCTTAAATTCGTCAAGGGAGATTGTCTATTGTTTAAAATAGATTTGTGCTTTGATAAAAGGCTAGCTTCAACTTGCCGATAAGCTTAGATGAGGATGATGTGAGAAATATTCACGCTGCAGAAGAAAGGCAGCCAGCAAAATCCCCGATACACCGAAGGGGCCGCGGTTGGGGATCTTCGCAGAAAGCACTTTCTCAATCCTATGAATCTACAAAAATAGACCAACCTCTGCATCTGCATGACAAGCAGGTAGTGGTTATTATCGAATCTGAAGGAGCCGTTTTTAATATTCATAAATATTGGCACGAAATGGCTTATCTGCCGTCTTTTATTGGTTGCTTTGGTGGCAATGTTGATCCATCGATTGTGGGTGAGGTCTGGAGGACTGTAGCTCTTGAGACATCTCTTCGGGGAGAAAATCCGATTGTTATTCTTCTCGCGGCTTTGCGGGTGCTAAATGCGCTATTCCCTTCCATGCAGAGAGCTGTGATCATCAAGACTCTGGAAAAATATAGTCTCTCCGAGAAAACACTTGAAGATCTTTTTAATCTGAACGAAAAAAATCCTGCGGAGATGATGATCATCGATTGGTTTTCTATGGCCGAAGGCTTGATTCAAGAGATCGGAAGAGTACCTCATTTCAGCACAGCGGAAGAATTCTTACATAGCGTAAAGTATGTTGCTCCTCGTTCAGAGGTGCTTGTATATAGCCGTCTTGCCGAGCTTTCGGCGATGAGAATGTGGCAAAATGCTGGACTTGGAGAATGCTTCTATCGCCTTGCAGGGAGAGAAAGAGGAAAGCCTGGAGATTATCTCCGAGCCGCTCTATCTGCAGGTTTCGAGCGTTCGAGCATGGTAGCTATCGGAGCATCGGCAGCTATGTTTCGCGCAGCTCAACTTGCAGGCATTCGCTTTTATCCAATCACTCCAGGCCTGGAAGAAGATGCCTGGAAGACATTGGCTGAACATTGGTTTCCGGCCTATCTTCGCGGAGAAGCATGGAAAGTCGATATGCATGCTGAGCCATTCTACGAGCAGATGTGTCAAGAATTCAATGTCATGAAGACTTCAAGGTACATAGCTACACGTTTGCATTTGACATCATCAAAATTCGAAGCATAGAATTTCTAAAGGCCATTGTGGATCTCTGTTGAATTTACTTACGAGACTCTTGAGCATCACTGTTTCGCTCTCGGAGAAGGCTTTTTGGAAATTGGAACCATAGAAAGTCGAGGAATCCAGCCATCTCTCCAATTCCTTTTCATCTATAGGCCGAGAATAGGAAGCTCTGAGTATGGCCTTTCGAAAACCGGAAGAGCCCATGCTCGACTTCTTCTCGAACCATTCCTGTTTAGAACATTTTTCCGAGTCAAGTCTTGCATAGGTTGGACCATGTCCAAGTTCATTTTCAAAAGCCAAGAGACGTTCGCAAAACTCCTTTTCTTTGTTGCTAAGATTCTCCATAGCCAGTAGTGCGCTGGAAAGTCGCGACGATGTTTCAACATCTATATCGAAAGCTAAAAAGCTTAATAATCCATTTTCAACATTTCCCGCAAGGCCAGCCAAAAACTCGCTTACATCGATGGGGACACGGCAGAATTCACATAAGATAATAAAAGATGGCTTAGCCTCCGAAAAGAAGCTTTCAAGTGCAGCACTTGTAGCACCAGATGTTGTAAAATTTCCATATGTAAGAATTTCAGGCTGGATTATTTCTTCTTCTGTCTTGCTCAAGTTTTCAAGCTCCATCTTGGCTTCTTTATTGCCGAGCAGAACAAAAGCCTTACCTTCGCGAGTCCTTCTCAGCGCTTCCATGGTATAGAATCCGGATCGTGGATCGACAACTATAATATTATCAAATGGCTTGAGCGGAAGATGATTGAAAAAAGCCGTGCGTATAGCAAGGAGGCGATCGGTTGTCGAAGATTCACTGCGAATCCTCCAGCTAAGTCGAGATTTTCCTTTTTTAGACCATATAAGGTTCACATCTTCGATCAAGTTTAGATCTTCGGGCTGTATTGCCAGTTGCGCTTCTCTTCGGATCAAGACATCGCTGCGCTTTGTACCTTCATATCCAAGCTCGCCTGGAATATAGAAAAGTCTTCCCATCAAGGAGAAAGGCAGATATTGTTGGGCTACCCAGTGTTCTCGATATGCATGAGGATATTGATAGCCTTCTCCGTGGCCGAATGCAACTTTATCGCGATTTGCATCTTTTAAATGGTCTGGAACCTCGGCCTGTTCTGATTGCACAGCTTCTAAGGCATCGAAGTAGCAAAGAATGGAGTTGGATTTTGGAGCAAGTGCACAGTAGAGTGTTGCATGCACAAGATGGAGCTGACCTTCAGGCAAGCCCACACGATCAAAGGCTTGGGCGCAGGAATTAACCACCGTAATCGCTTGGGGATCTGCAAGGCCAATGTCCTCACAAGCAAGGATGAGAAGTCGCCTCAAGATAAAATCGGGATCTTCTCCTGCGTATATCATCCGGGCAAGCCAATAAAGGCTTGCGTCGGGGTCTGAGCCTCGCACGCTCTTTATGAAAGCACTTATAGTATCGAAGTGGTAATCGCCATCTTTGTCGTATAATACCGCTCGACGCTGAATGCTTTCTTCCGCATCTTTCATGTTGATAATAAGACTCGTTCCTTCCTGAGGAGGCCAAAACGAACTACTGGTTTCGA
>Ga0302242_1002653_pt1 | contig 11050 bp, 15 predicted proteins | sample AAG_UR_Lys_MG_FD_193510 | JGI IMG/M metagenome (GOLD analysis project Ga0302242, IMG submission 193510) | Enriched activated sludge microbial communities from anaerobic digester in WTTP, New Holstein, Wisconsin, United States - AAG_UR_Lys | ecosystem: Engineered > Bioreactor > Anaerobic >... | reverse complement strand
GCACTACGGAACCACGAAGAACACGGCCGGCGACAAGCGTCTTTCGGACATCTTCCGCTCGGTGACCGTACTTCAAAATGACTGATCGGCCGAAGCATTTTGTTCTGCACGGTTGGCGAGCCAGGCCATAATGAAGATCAGATCCGCGACATCTTCGGGCTATTGGACTGGATGATGCACCTGCGGGTCGACCTGGAAAAACAACTGACGCGAGAAATCGTCGAGTCTGAGGAGGCACGAAAGATGCCGTACATTACGTCCGTAGAACGTTTTGCGGAGGCTCGTGGGGAGGCCCGCGGCAGGACGAGCGTCGTGTTGTCGCAGTTGGCCGAGGTTTGTGGCCCGTTGCCGCAGGACGACGAGGACCGCGTGTATGGCTTGCCCGCCGCGGCCCTGGAGAAACTGGCCAAAGCCCTCCTGCGGTTCCAATCGCTCGACGACCTGCACGGCTGGCTCGACCGGCACGCCGCCTCGGATGTGTAATGCTTTTCAAGGCGGCCGAGCGACCGAAGCCGCGGGCTGCACAGCTTGACAGAAACAATCGCTGGCGGAATGGCGGGGCGAAGCAAAATCGCTGTTGACACCTTGGCCGTTGCCACGTTGGCCGAATTGGGGCGAGCACGTCAACCAGCCGCAGGGCGAGGCGGAGTTAACGGCGTCGCGTGTAGCGCGGCTATCCTAACTCAAGGATTCAGCGATACTTACAATCAGTCGGGGTGACTGGCGCTCGTTTGAACCGTTTATCGCCGCCTGGGTCGACGCCGCGCTATCCCCGACCGCCGAAGCCGTTGTGGCAACACGGGTTATGCGGCTGTCGGCGTGATTGCCGGCCAGATTCCTGAGCCGGCGACCCGCCCCGCGGCGCTGGAAATCCGCGCGCTCGCTTGGCCGCGGGCGATCACGGACATTACGGACATCGGGATCACGGACATTACGGACATCGCCGTTGGACGGCATGTCCGTGATCGGCGTCAAATTCTTCTGGCTGGCCTGCTGGACAGTTACAGAATCTTACAGAATCTGCAAGTCACGGTCGAGTTGGGCGGGGTGCCAATGTTGCGGCTGGCCCAAGAAAGGTGGATAATCTGGAAAGCTTGATTCGGTTCGCCAGGGGGGACCAAAGCTTGCGGCTCGACATCGCCGACCGGCTCACCGCGCACTTCGGGCTTGAACTGCAACCGACGAAGGCGAGCATGGAAGGGAAATGACATCCGAACCAAGGGGACTGCGGAACAGGCGTTTAGGCGGGGCAGATCCTACCACGAACAAGGGGATTATGGCTGGGCTATCTTCGCGTATACCGAAGCCGTTTGGCTCAAGCCGGACTGGGCTGAGGCGTACAACATCCGGGGCGATGTTTGCGTCAGCAAGGGCGAGATGGACAGGGCGATCTGCGACTTCACCGAAGCCATCCGGCTCAAGCCGGACTATGCTGAGGCGTACTACAACCGGGGCGATGTTTACGTCGGCAAAGGCGACCTGGACAAGGCGATTGCCGACTACAACATAGCAATCCGGCTCAAACCGGACCACGCTGGAGCGTACTACATCCGGGGCGCTGTTTACGCCAGCAAAGGCGAGATGGACAGGGCGATCTGCGACTTCACCGAAGCCATCCGGCTCAAACCGGACCACGCTGAGGCGTACTACAAGCGGGGCGCTGTTTACGTCAGCAAAGGCGAGATGGACAGGGCGATTGCCGACTACACCGAAGCCATCCGGCTCAAGCCGGACGACGCTGAGGCGTACTGCAACCGGGGCGCTGTTTACGCCAGCAAAGGCGACCTGGACAAGGCGATTGCCGACTACACCCAAGAAAGCCTGCTGAAACTTGCTAAGGAGTGCTACGACCAGGGCATTGCGTACCACAACGAAGGCGACACGGACAAGGCGATTGACGGCTACACCGGAGCTATCCAGATGAAGCCGGACTGGGCCGAGGCGTACTACAAGCGGGGCCTTGCCTACGGCTGCACGGGCGACCTGGACAAGGCGATTGCCGACTGCACCGAGGCTATCCGCCTCAAGCCAGACTGGGCTGAGGCGTACTACTACCGGGGCGTTGCTTACGAGGACAAGGGCGACCTGGACAAGGCGATTGCCGACTGCAACATAGCTATCCGGCTCAAGCCGGACTACGCCGAAGCGTATTACAGCCGGGGCCTTGCCTATCACAGCAAGGGCGACAGAAGCAAAGCAGACGCTGATTTTGCTAAGGCGAAAGACCTTGGCTACGAACCAGATTGACGTGCCGCGAGCCGTATTGAAAAAGGAAGACTGACGATGGGCTCACTACGCCGCAAGACGTTCACCAAGCCGCTGCCGGCTAGCGCCGAAATCATCACCCGCAAAGGTACGCGGCTCGCCAAGTGGAAGGACAAAGCCGGCAAGACCAGAACGACGCCGATCACCGTGGGGCGGAACGGGATTGAGCGAATCACGGTCACCGCTACCGGCATCATCAGCCGTCAGCCTTTGGCGGCTGGCATAACTGGTAGGTGCCTTTCCGGGGATCACCAACGTACTCGATCCTCCCCGCGTTTTTCAGTGCCGCGAGGTCGCGCTGGGCAGTCTTGACCGAGCACTTCAGTTGCTTGGCGACCGCAGGGGCCTGCAGTCGTTCTCCGCTGGCCAGACGCTGCAAAATCCAAGCTCGGCGCTCGGCCGCGGGGCCATCGCTGAGATCGTCGCGGACCTCGACAGGGGGTTCATCGGCCTCGCTGGGCGTCTCGTCGACATCAGCGCTCGCCGGTTGTCCCACATAGCGGACAGTCAGGGAATCCGCGAACCGGTATCCTGGCCCCCCGCTTAGGATCACGTCCTTGCCTTCGCACGAGATGCTTGCCGCACGCAACGACTCCTCGATGCGATCCCGTGCGTCCCGAATCCAGCCAACAGCCTCCCTCATAACCCCCATCCGTTGGCCTGCGTTCTCCAGTTCGTCGCCGCCGTATGCGACAAACTCACCTCCCTCGCGCTTTTTGCTGAGCAATTCCAGCAGAATTCGCCGCGACTTGGACCTGCGACCACTGCAGATGTCGACCCCGCACAGCTCGACGCGATCGGGGTAGAACACGATTTCGCCCCCGGCGAATGACGGGCGTGGCCCGTTTGGTGTGGCACGGCTCACTTTGTCAGCCGTGCCTGAGCGAAGCGCGAAAAGGACAAAACGAAAAGGGCAGGCTTTTTTTGCGGAGACCCTGGATCTGCCGTATCACTGGCGGATCGAGGCCGCTTCTCTGGGCCCCGGCGAAGGCGGTGTGGACGCGAGCGGCTCAGCGGCTGGGCTCGCGGCTCCCGGCACGTCCGCAGCCTGGGTTGGGGACGCGTCGGCGGTATTTGAACTCGTTGTGCTTTCCGTCGCCGCGTTCTCGTTCTGCCGTCGGGACCTCTGACCGGACTGGCCGCCGGAGGGAAAGACGGAATCGGCGGGTGAATTGGACCGATGTTGCTGTCCGTGCCCGGCAGGAAGCGGCGCCATCAGGATGGGTGCTCAGGCTCATTGTCGTACGTAATTGTCGGTGCCAGTCTGGATGGCCGACGGCTGAGGAAGGGCGTACGCGGCTGGCGTGATCGCCGTCTGGCCGTGTGTGTCTGGCGAGCGTATACTAACAGCGTTGCGCGATCCAATTCGTTCCAGGGAGAAAGAGCAACCATGACCGTGTCGAATGCCGAGTTGGCGGTCCCGCTGGAAGGTGTCGTGAGGCGGCTGGAGGGCCGAGTTCAGGCGTTGGAAGAGCGGCTGGAACCGAATCGTTACGACCGGGAAATGCCTGCCGACGTTTCCAGCCTCTTGGCTGACGTGACGCGTGTCACCCAAGAGCTGTTTCCGGGCCACGTCTCGGTCCATGTCATGACCGATCCGGAGTATCCGCAGGACCGGTTCACCGTGATTGAGGCCCAGGCGAGCGGCAATGTACTCGACGTCGTGGACCGCCGGGCGGAATGGCACAGGCGTGTCGTGCGACTATCTCCTTCCTGCGCGGCTTTGCGACTGACGTTGGACTATCAAGAATGACTGGCCCGGACTACATCACCTTCGCGGCCAAGCTCGCCGCCACCTACACCGAAGCGGCCAGTTGTCGTTCGGCGATCAGCCGAGCGTACTACGGCGCGTTTCACCTGGCGAAAGCGCTGTTCGACCGACTGGAAATACGCCCACCGCGGAATGCGAACGTCCACGTGTTCATCCAGCATCGGCTCATGAACTGCAGATACCCCCTGGCGGTCGAGGCGGGCCGGTTTCTGGCGGATCTGTACGCCGACCGGCTCAATGCCGACTACGACTTGGGCAAGAAGCAGGTCGAAAGCGTCGGCTACGCCAGGACCAGCGTGGAAACGGCCAAGCGAATTCAGAAGGCGTTCGCAGCGTGCGACAGCGACCTAGCGGCTCTCGATCAGATCAAGGCTGGTGTCGCCGAGTACGAGCGAAAGATCGCGGGCTCGTGACACGGTACACGACAAGGCCAGGCTTTCGAGTTCCCTCGAGAACAACGCGCGTCCGCAGCGCAGGCACGGCTAACATAGTAAGCCGTGCTTGCGTTGCGGATGGCGTGTCGCTGCGTCGGAGCTTCTGTCGAGTTGGTTCCTCGCGCGGCCCGGTGCGGCCGGACGTCCCCCCATGGCGATCCGGGCTGTTCCCTCCGCCCATCACCAACAAGCGGGCCGTGCCGCACGAGGCCGTGCCACACCGCGTGAGGCGGCCCCGGTCGGGGCGCCGCGCGACGGGTGGCTGACCCCGGTGGAACTGCAAGGAGAAGCGATGGCGGAGTCGCAGCCAGCCGAGCGTCGGGCGTCGAACGAGGGCTTTCTGCCGCTGAGATTGGAGCAGTATACCAATCGCTATGATTCAAGGCCTAGCCTGGAAGTTCACGAACCACTGTGTTGCCGCCACCTTGGAGCGTGAGGCTGAGTGGGGGATTCGTACTCCAGGCTCCGCAAGTGAAATCCGGAACGTCGATCGGCGTCGAGCGGTTCATCACCGACCAAAGGGTCAGCGGCGTGATCGAACTCCAGAGCGCGGCATCGTAAACGTCGACGTCCATCGGGCGGCCGTTCCGCAGATTGTCGACCAGCCGCCAATCGACGGTGAAATCCATGCCGCCGTGCCCGCCGAATCGCTTCGCGGTTTTCTCGATAAAGCGGACCAACTCCGGCGTGTATTGGTCCTCGAAAGCCTTCATTTCCGCTTCGCCCGCGAGATGCTCGCCGTCCGGATAGATACGCGGCGGAAGCGGGTATTTCTGCGCAAATCCCTTGCTCCCTGAAAGTTGGAAGATGCGCGAATAGGGTCGTGGGTTCACGGCGTCGAACTCGACCAGCAGCGTCTTGCCCTTCACGGTGCGGATCATCGTCGTGTTGACGTTTCCCGCGTGCCGTTTGTTCTTGAACTGCTGATGATAGATGCTTCCCGACGCGGCGAGATCGTTCGCGGTTTTCGCGCGGATGAAGTCGTCGGTTTCCATGGACGTCAGGTAATCGAGGCGGTCGCCCCTTCCGATCTTCATTGCCTGACAGATCGGCGCGGTTCCGTGCGTCGGAATCCGGTTCCCCGGCGCCAGCGCCAGAACCGAGCCGTACCACGGAGCCGACTCCTTGCTGTGTGGCGGTTTCGGCTCTTCGAAAAGCGGACGTTCGGGGTTGATGTACGCCCCTTCGGCGTGAATGATCTCGCCGAAGACTCCCTGATGCGCCATGTTGATCGCCATCGACTCGAAGAAATCGTAAACACAGTTCTCCAGCAGGACGCAATGCTTTCTCGTTCGTTCCGAAGCGTCGACCAGCCGCCAGCAGTCGTCGACGCGCTGCGCCGCCGAGACTTCAACCGCCGCGTGCTTGCCCGACGTCAGCACGTGAACCGTCATCTCTGCATGATAGAACGTCGGGGTGAGCACATAGATCAAATCGAGGTCGTCGCGCTCGCACATTCCTTTCCAGGCCTCGTTCGAGCCGGTGTAGACCGCCGGTTCGGGACAGCCCTTCGACTTGAGGAAGTCTTTCGCTCGCTGAATCGGATAGTCGTATACGTCGCAAATCGCGCGGATTTCGACCGCATTCATCCGACCGAGTCGCTGGATCGACGCGTAGCCGCGATTGCCGAGGCCGATGTAACCCACTCGCAAATGTGGAATCGCCGGCGCCGAGTATCCGCACATATTGAAGACCTGTTTGCGGTCCCTGTATTGCGAGGTCGTCGCCTCCATCGTTTCGTAGAAATCTTCGGGCGATCTGTATCCTGGTGGCAGTAAGCCCAGGAAGGGCAAAACGCTCGAACGGGCGAGAAACTGCCTTCGCGACGATTTCATGAGAATACCTGCCTTTCTGTTTTCACTTGATGCTCGTTTGGGACGGGAATTCGATAGAGCCCGTTCGCGTCCGGCCCGGCGACGGGCATGTCGAACGCCGGGTGGCCATGAACGAGTTGATCATCGCGCGCTCCGAAGGTCCGAAAGGAATTCCAATGGCCGACAGATCTCGAAGTGGGCACGGTAGTCCTCCGCCAGCGACAACAAGTCTTCGTCGTAGCTGACCAAGTGCGTAGCCAACCCGTTCCAGGCGCACCGCAGAAATGCAATGTCGTCGGGATCGTGCGGATATCGCGGCAGATGAAAGAAGCGGATCTCCACTTCCGTGCCCAATGCGCTCAGCAGCGCGAGAAAGGCCACGACCTCTGCGCGGGCGATGCCCAACGCCAGCAGTTTCTCGGCATACTCTGCCAGTGTATCCGCCGAATACAGAAAATCGTACTCGCCCTGCCGCCAACGCTCGATGAATTCCCGATTGGAGCTTTGGGCGTGTGTCGACCGCTGCGCCGCAATGATCACGTTGCTGTCCGCGACGGCGCGGCAATTATCGGGGCTGCGGGCCATGGAAGTTGCTTTCGACGAGCGTCAACAAACGTGCGAACAACGTGTCGCGGTCGACACCGGACGCCTTCAGGGCCGTTCCGTCACCCATGGCCTCCTGGACGAGTTCCGCGACTTCGGGCCGGAAACGTCTCGCACGCCACTGTTCGAGGGCGTATTGCTCGTCGATGAAACGCTCCAAGCGGACGGCGATGTCGGGAATCTGTGCCGCCTTCGCCTGCGTCTCAGGGCTGAGTGCGATCGACATGGTGTCCTCCTCGGTAGGTTTGAAGAAGCCTTGGTGCTACCACGCTGTATTGTAGCCTTCCGCGGCGAAGGCAGTAAGGCCCGCAGGCCTCGTGGGTCTTCACCGATCAGCTCACGGATCATGCGGGTCAGCTGCCTGACGAACCGAGTGGGCAAGTCACGGTCACAACCTGCCAGGACGGCGCTTGCGGCTGACGCCCGCGTTGGTTCAAATAGTCCCAAGTCAGACACGTTGGTTCGGAATACGAGGACGCCATGCGCACGCCGCTTGTCTTGCTGAGATTCCTTGCCAAGGCCGCGTTGAACGCCGTCGGAGGAGGCGTGCTGGGCGACTTTGTCGTCGATGTCCCGCCCGCTATGGCCCAAGACATTTGGGACGAGTGATCCGCGGGAAGTTCCGAAGCGGAACGTAACGCCGAAGTCCAACCGCTCGCTCAAGCCGCACCTGGAGAACTGCGGCAGGCAGCCGAACGGGTGGCGCGCGAAGTGGCCGGCGACCGTCCGGAACAGGTCCAAAGCGAGTTGGCGGCGTACCTGACGTTGGTCCAGTCGATGGCTCGGCGCACGCTTCGCCGCCCGAGCGACCCGACGGGCACAAGTGTTCCCGGCGCCTTCTCGATGCGAACGCCTCGCGACGTCCTGCGGCTGCTGCCGGACCGGCCGGCGAGGTTTCGACCGGGCGACCGGCCGATCCCCAGCGTCGACTTGGAGCTGGTCGAACTTCTGGGCGCCGGTGGTTTCGGCGAAGTCTGGAAAGCCGTCAATCCGCACGTCCCCAATGCGCCCCCGGTGGCTTTGAAATTCTGCCTGGATGAATCGGCCACGCGGATGCTGCGACACGAGGCCACGATCGACGACCGCCTGCTGGCCTTTCATGCTCCCGGAATTGTGCCGCTGCTGCGGACCCGAAAACGACAGGCATTACTTGCGGAAACCGTGCATCTGTTGCACCGCTGGCGGATCGAGGCCGCTTCTCGGCGATTCGGCGGTGGGCGGGGCGGGAACGGCTCAGCGGCCAGGCCGGCGGCTCCTGGGCCGTCCGCAGCCTGGGTTGGGGGCACGTGCCTGGTGTTTGAACTCGTTGTGCTTTCCGTCGCCGCGTTCCTGTTCTGCCGCCGGGACTTCTGATCGGACTGGCCGCCGGAAGGAAAGACGGAATCGGCGAGCGAATTGGGCCGGTGGTGCTGTCCATGCCCGACAAGAAGCACGGGGGCGGCCGGAACGCGCTGGCCGAGTCGGCCTTTCAAGGTCGTCTACCGCCGGATGCCAGCCGATGCCGAGATCGATCCTCCGCAGCGTCGTTCCGTCAGCGTCGCGTCATCGCCTTGCGAAAGGCTTCCAGATCGGGGCACGAACCGGCCGACCGCACCAGGCCCCGCAGTTGTTTCTCGTCGTCGATCGACTCGATTTCTTCGACGAGGTCTCCCGGAAGATCGCCAAATCGAGCTTCCAGGAACGCGACGATGTACCGCTGAGCTGTCTCACAAGCCGTCGCGCGGGTCTTCTCCCCAACGATTTCGTCAAGAAATGGCACTTCAAGCATGACGTTTTTGCCTCCCAGAATCGGAACACGGCAAGGTTGAATTCCGCTGTGTTGGCCCAGCGATTTGCTGTACCGCTTGTGAGGGGGAGCCTAGCCGCGGTTTCCACGCGCCAGCGGCCATTCTACGCAAAATCCGAGTGCTGCAATAACATCGGGAACCCGCCCGAATCGCTGCCCCGTCCCCTGGGGGCACCCGGGCTGAGCGGATGGACCGACGCGATCCGGGGCGGCCCGGCGCCGATGTGCGACTTCGTGGACCTCAGCGGCGGGTTCACCGAGTGGTATCTCCTGGGCAACTTGGCGTCGCTCTTCCCGAAGCAGACCCTGGAGTATGACCCCCTCGCCGGCTGAATCGTGAACAACGAAGCGGCCGACCAGGCCGCCCGCCCCGCGTACCGCGAGGGATGGCAACTCTAGTTTCGTGAAAAGGGCAACGCAAAGGAAAAGACGGAAAGGCCTCCACTGAGAAAGATATCCTCCAGGGACCGTCGCATTAGCGGCGGCGCTGATTTTCGGCATCCGGCTGCCGTGTTCAGTAGCCGACGGACGCCAGGGCGGCGTCGCCGATGCGGGCTCGCGCCCGATACTGGTCGTCCTTTCGCGCGCCGCCGACGAATTGGGGATGGTTGCGGTTGGTCAACACAATCACGTACACCTGCCTCTCCGGGTCGATCCAAATCGATTGCCCGGTATGGCCGCTATGACCGTAGGCCCTCTTCGAGAGACGCGTGGGCCGGTGCAGCGAATTGACGTCGAGTTCCCAACCGAAGCCCCGGGCCGGTAGCGGCGGGGCCAACAGATTGCCGGTCATCAGGCGGTGCGATTCGGGCGACAGGACGCGAATCTCGCCGATCCGGCCCGCGCCCAGCATCATTTCGCAGAACCGCGCCAGGTCGGCGGCCGTGCTGAACAGTCCGGCATTGCCCACCGGGCGGCCGGCGAGCCGGGCCTGGGCGTCTTCGATCTGGCCGATTTCGGACGCTCCGCTGGGCACCACGCGCGGCGACGGCGGCAACGGTCCAAACGACGTGTCGCGCATGCCTAGCGGCTGGAAGATTCGCGATCGGCAAAACTCGTCCAAACGTTGGCCGCTGGCTTTCTCCACCATCCGGCCCAGCAGAATCATGTTCTGGCAGGAGTAGTAATAGCGGCTGCCCGGCGGCCACTTCGGCGTGACGCCGAGCATCAGCTCGAGCAGCGCGTCGCCTTGCGCCCGATCGTGATACTTCGTGTTGTCGAAGCCCGAAGTGTGCGTGGCCAGTTGCGTGACGCTGACCGGCTCGATTCCGCTGCCCGAAAGCTCGGGCAAGGCCTGGCGAATGGGCATGTCGAAACGCAAGAGTTTCTCATCGACACAGACGCCAAAGGCCGTGGCCGTGGCCACCGGCTTGGTCACGCTGGCCAGATCGAAGATGCAGTCTTTGGCCATCTTCACCTTGTCGGGCACGATCCGCGCGTGGCCAAAGGCGTCGTGATACAGCACTTTCCCCGGCCTTCCCACCAGCACCACGGCTCCGGGGAACAGCCCCGCGTCGAGTTCCCGCTGCACGGCCGGCGTGATGCACACGCGGGCCAGGCCAACGCGAAGCGCGTCTGGTGGTGCCGATTCGCCGCCCGCGGCGTGACCGCACCACGCGGCGAAAATGCCGAGCAAAACGGCAATCCAAGTGCGAACCTCTCTGTCGGAGAACAACTTTGAACTCATGGTTCCCATCCTGTCTGAGTAGTTCTACCAGGAATACACATGGACGGCGTACGGGGCGAAATCATCCTCCCATCCTCCGGCCTGCGCCGCAAGCCGGCGGTCTTCGAACATCACTTGCACCTGGCCGGCTGCGACGCCGGCGTTGACCCGCGCACGCAGGGCCCCACGGGAGGAATTGGCGGCCAACAGGTAGCGCCGGCCTTGATGCTCTTTCAACAGCGTGCTCACGGCCGGATAGCCGAGGCCGTCGGTCGGCGGGCCGCTGAGGATCTGGATCTGTTGCTTCTGCGGCGGGTCGCGTTGGGCCAGCACGTCGTGGAGATCGGCCAGTTGACGCGAGAGTCGTTTCAGCGCGGCCCACACCTGCGGATCGTGGGTCACGCCGTGGTTCTTGCCGGTTCCGCCGTAGGTGTAATAGGTCATCCCGGTGGCCCCGTGGATGATGGACAGGTAGGTCATCACGCGGGTTTCGGCCTCCGTTGGATAGCGCTCCCAACCCCAGCCTTCGAAATCCTGGATGATCGCCCAGATCGGCGCCTTGCGCCCGGAGCGGCGCAGGTCGTCGGCGATCAGTTTCATGTCGCGCGTCACGTGGGCGACCTCGCAGTCCTTGTCGGAGCGGATGGGATAGAGTTCCGGCAAGAAGGCGTCCGTGGAGTCCACGTAGTCGGTGTACCGCGAGGGCCGAGG
>Ga0302242_1002649_pt1 | contig 11072 bp, 6 predicted proteins | sample AAG_UR_Lys_MG_FD_193510 | JGI IMG/M metagenome (GOLD analysis project Ga0302242, IMG submission 193510) | Enriched activated sludge microbial communities from anaerobic digester in WTTP, New Holstein, Wisconsin, United States - AAG_UR_Lys | ecosystem: Engineered > Bioreactor > Anaerobic >... | reverse complement strand
TGTGCGCTTCGGGTTGGCTGTGATGCTGTAACCTCCGGCCATTTTTACGTATGCGTTGAAGGGCTGTCCTTCCCTGTAGACGAACGCCGCAGGAGTGAGGACAGAACCTATGACCTGGACTGTTCCGGGCCTGTCAGGTATGAGGAGCCTGTCGCCTTCTTCCAGGGTTATGTCGAAGGGGCTTCCCTTTAGTAGCCTGTAGTCTTCCGGGAGCGTTAACACAAGTCTGCCAGTCGCCTTGATGGATCTCACTGTCTCCAGATATCTGTTTTTGGCGGCCATGCTCTCCTTGGCATACGTTACGTCACTGGTCACAGTTGATGCTGCGAGCGCTTCATTTCCGGCATAGTTTATTTCCCTCTGGAGATTATTGATCATGTCATTTATCTGTTTTTGTTGCTCAACCCTGACGCTTTCGCGGAGGAATACCGCACCTCGTGCGAAGGCATCATCGGCGTATCCCCCGGCCCTCTCAAGCAGGGAGGAGAGTCTTTCGCCTCTCTTTACAGCGTAGTTGCCGGGGTAGAGTACCCTTCCCGTAATGTTGGCGCTCCTGTATATGTTCCAGTCAGGAACAGTCCTTACGAAGAGGTAGTCGTCGCGGTGGAGTACCAACTTTGACGTTCCCTTTTCCGCCTCTTTTAGGTTGATCCTTAGCCTCGTCGTCTCAGGTCCTTCTGGGGTTACCTTTACCCTTGTGAGCTCGCCCTCTCCTGCGGCGGTGTAGAGGAGACCGCCCGCGCGCTTGAGTACGTCAGTAAGAGTAGTTACTCCGGGTTCAATGGGGTAGACGCCTGGCTGTGTGACGGCTCCGGCGATCCTGACGTTGTATGCTCCTCCCGGTACAGCGAATATCTTAAGAAGGTCACCGTCTTTGAGTATCTGGACTTTGGCGGCGGGGGAGTTGAGGTCAGATTCGAAAGCCGTCCTGAAGGTGTTGTGCTCAACACGGACAAGCTGGATGCGTCCTTTGTAGGCTCCCGCGGTCAGCCCTCCTGCGAGCGAAATGACGTCACTTAGCTTGTTTTCTTTGCCCGTTATCTCGTAAATCGCCGGACGCTTGACGTTTCCGGCGACCGCGACGAGGGGGCCGACTGTCGGGATGAAGATGACGTCGCCCTCAGAGAGGCGGGTGTCGCCCTTTCGGTCGCCCTTCAGAAGAAGGTCGTATACGTCAAATGTGGCTATCTTTTTGCTGCCGCGCTTTACCTCTATCGCCCTCATCGATCCGGAGATAGAGGGGCCTCCCGCCTGGGAGAGAACGTCCACAAGGGCAGCCATGGAGGATATTGCGTATGCTCCGGGACGTGCCGCGTGGCCCGTGACGTATACGGTTATCGTATGGAGCTTGCCCATTGTGACGTTGAGTTCGAAGTCATTGAGTATCCTTCTGTAGGCCGTGTCTATGGCTTTCTGAAGTTCGGTGAAGGAGAGTCCGGCAGCCGTTATGGGTCCGGCCTGAGGTAGTGTGAGCGTTCCGTCACGGTCGACGACCAGTCCCGCCCTTATCTCGGTAAGTCCCCAGAGGTTGACCTTGACCTCGTCCCCCGGTGCCACTATGTAGTTAGGGCCGACAGGGGCATAGGCAAGTGATGTGCTCCTCTTCTGACTGAAGAAGTCCGCACCAAAACGGGCCAGCTTGTCCCGGAGGTTGTTGAACATGCTGCTTCCGCTGATCTCCCTGGGGTCGAGGCGCGGTGATGTTGTGACCGTAGAGTCGGGAGCGGCTGTAGTTCCCACTTTTTCCTCTCCGACTGTCTGTTCCTGCACGATGATAGGTTCAGTTGAAGTCTGGTCTTCAATATCAGTAAAATCTGTCGCGGCATCCGATCCGCCGTTTATGCCGGTATCCGCGTCACCGTCTCCCGGGAAACCGCCCCCGTTCCCCTGCCCGTTCATGCTCAAAGCCTCAGCCGCCGCCTGGACATCAGCCGCCGATCCCGCAGGCTGAGCATAAGCGCTGACCGGAGAGAATATGGAGAATAGGTAGAGAGAGAGGATGAGAAGGGATGTTTTGCGGCTGTTTTGCATTATTATGTAGGCCTCCGTGGTTTTGAGTTTTAACTGCGTCTATGCGGCTAATACCAGTGATCCCGCCGCGTGAAGCTGGCGATTTTTATCGCCGTGAAGCTGCTCATAAACACTTCGCGTGAAGCAATAGTTACAAAAACATTGGTTAAACTGGCTATTGCCATAGCCGTGAAGCAGTTGTGAAGCGATGGTGAAGCTATTGTTTTTAGATTTAAGGTTCTTACAACCGCTTCACTACTGCTTCACTATCGCTTCACGCGACAGTTTTTGTCGTAGCTTCACAAAAGTATTGAAACAATCGCTTCAGGCGACAGAATTTGTCGCAGCTTCACAAAAGAATTATATGTAATAGTCCGCTGCAACACAAGCTGAAAATGTAAAATCACCACATATTGTGCAAGTTCATTTATAATAGTGGCCGTTTCTTATTGTCTTTATTGGGGGATAAAATGTTTATGAAAAACTTCAAGGTCTTTTTTTGCTCCGTTGTTTTACTTTTGATCATTGTTGTTATCCCTTCATTTGCTGCTTCGCCTTCCAATATCGGGCTGACGGGTCTATGGGAATATCCTACCGCCGATATGCCGGGGGATGGGATGGGGAGGATCTCTTACAGCGACTTTTACCCATACAGGAGCGGGGCTGTCAGCTTCGGGCTCTTTCCATGGCTTGAGATGAACATACGGCTTACGGAGTTTGAGACGGCGGCCATCATCAGCCCTGGTTACGGACGTTACAAGGACAAGGCTATGGACTTAAAGTTCCTGCTTATGGACCAGAAGGGTCCTAGACCTGCCGTTGCGGTAGGTGTCCTTGACATGATGGGCACGGAGAAACGCAAGGCATACTTCACGGCGGGGACATGGAGGCACAAGGAGCTCTCCGTCACGCTCGGCTATGCAACCGACGCCTATAACGGTTTCTTTGGGGGCATATCGTGGGAACCGGCGGAATGGCTGGAGTTTAAGGCTGAATACTCCCCCCTCGACTATACGCGGGACATTGCAGGCGGTAAAAAGATACATCCCGATCCCGCAAAGGAAAAATACAATCTCGGGATAGTTCTGAAGAGCGAGTGGGGGCTGAACGGAAGCCTGAGCTGGCAGAGAGGCGAGGAGTTCTGCTTCGGGCTGAGTTATGCTTTCGACCTTTCCAAACCTCTATTCGGAGGTAAAAACAGGGCGAAGGCACCGGAAGCCCTGCTGACCGACTGGGATGAGACAGATATTGAAAAGATGGCGTCAGAGCTTCAGTCAGAGCTGGGAAAGAAGGGGTTCGGGCTGAGGAATACGGTGGTCCTCGCAGGGGACAAAAAGGTGCACGTGGCTTACGAGAATATCGGGTATTCATCACAGGCGGAGGCCGCTGCGCGCGCGATCATCCTGACTGCCCACATGATACCCTGGGATACGGAAATCTGCTCGATCTCATCGATGGTGAGAGGAACACCTGTCTCGCGGATCGAACTCAACACGGAAAAGATGGCACTGATAAGGCTTCACAAACTGAATGCATACGACCTTGAAGAGAAGGCTGTAAAATGGGCTCCGAAGACGAGGTACGGGACACTTCCGGGCGAGGAGTGGAAAATGATGGCAGGACCGGGGGAGAGCATCAGGAACGGATCCGCCGACATAAGGATCGCGCTTGCATACGAGCCGAGGATCGACAGAACAATCGATAATATCTATATGGGCAGACTTGACATAGATTACATAGGCCGTCTGCGCTCATCCGAAGGCTGGGAGGCATATCTCAAGGTAAGGCAGCCGATAACGAACGACATCGATATACCGTGGCAGCCCGAGATAAGCGACATGACAAGGATATGGAAGGGCGTTCTGAGCTACATCCATAAGCTTGACGAGAGGGCATGGGTGCTTGGAGAGATCGGCTGGCTCGATGAAAATTATTTCGGTGGCAATTTCTGGGGCAGATATTTCCTCGAGGATTCCCCCTTCTGGATCGGCGGAAGGGTCTCCGTAATAAAGGAGAGAGATTTTGACTCCTTCGCCGGACTTGCTGACTACCAGCGGAGCTATGATAGCAACAGCAAGGCGTACTATTCGCCAACAAACGGAGAGAACGACTGGCGGACGGGATTCTGGGCCGAGGTCGGTTACCACGACACTACTTACAATGCCGACATAATAGCCAGATTCGGTCAGTTTATCGATTCCGACAAAGGCTACAGGATAGACGCGATAAGGAATTGGAACCATGCCTCCGTAGGCGTCTACTTTACCGATACGGACAGAAAAGCCTGGGGCAACAAGAGCTTCACCGATGCCGGCATGATACTCCACATCCCGCTCTCCTTCTGGTATGCCGGACGCCCTAGCAACACCTACTGGGACCAGGAATTCACCGTACTCTCACAATTCAGGCTACTTGCCGGAACGATACCAGGCGCATGGATGACCCCGGAAAGCCTGATCGGCGAACTGAACCCGAGAAGGCTCAACCAGGAACTTGGCCCGCTGATGGAGAAGCTGATGAGGGATGTAAGGGATGATGGGCAGCCCGAAGTTAGCCGGAAGAGCGTGTACGGGCTGATGGAGTATTTGTCGGGAGAGTTTCGCGTACAGGAAGCAATTGGGGAAGAGGCGGCTGGGGTCGCTGAGCAATAGCTGAGCTGTTGTGAAAAGCGGTTGGCAAGCGTAGGCAAGCAATAGGCAAGCAGTTGTGAGAACCAAAAGGGCAGGTGCGGGGAATTGCGGCGTGGGTCATGCCGCGGTGAATTTGCAGCTGAGAAACGCTGCGGAGAATTTGCTCGTTTCGCATCGCGGAGAATTGCGGCCAAAGGCCGCGGAGGTTCTAAGGGCTGTGGCTAAAGCCACGGTGAATTTGCAGCCTTTGGCTACGGAGAATTCGCGACCTTTGGCCGCTGGTGAATTTGCCGGGAAAATTGTCCGGTGGGGAATTCAACCACTGTGGCTTGAAAAGTCACAGCCCCAACCCATATCGCAATTGGGGCATAGAATGGATGATAACGACGCAATGTCTGACGGAAAAACACCCTCGGGAGTAAGTAGGGAATCGATTGGAAATCAATTGGTCCTTGGCTCTTCACAACCGCTTCCCCACTGCTTCGCGGCGATAAAATCGCCTCTTCACGCGGCATCTTCATGCCGCACTTCGCCATCGTACTTACATACGTTGAGGTGAAGGAGCATCGCATGTTGCTAAGTCAGCGCTGCGAGATGCCCCAATTGCCATTATCGGGAGATAATACGAGGACCCTTATACGTCCCATCGAGGGACTGGAAAAAGATCTCTATCAGCCGCTGTCCTTCTTCCGGGTCCACAAACCTTCTGTAGGCTGTTTCGTGCCATTCCCTCAGCTTCATCCTTACTGTCCATGAGTGGCGGCGGTACCAGCCGCGCCAGTAGTCTTCCCTTATACGTTCATAAATGAGGACCAGGATGTCTTCCGGATTTTCCGGCAAAACTATAGGTATGGGGACCTTCTTCAGCTTTTCTACAGTGATGTGTCCGTCCATGACAAACCGGACAGCAAGGTCTTTTTGCTTTTTAGCGGGAAGGACCGAGATCCTCGTAAGGAAAGCCGCATCAAGATGGGTAAGCTCTCCGAGAGATTCCATAAGGTCCAATGCAACAGGGTCTATCGTAAAGTTTTGCTTCCTGACCATCTCGTTTGCAGTTACCGCGAAAGAAACTGATGCTGTCAGGATCAACAGGAAGACTGTCAGAGCGAGTATTTTTAATGAGCGTTTTCTTATCAAAGAGTTAGCCTCCCAGGGGCAGTGGCCTCAGTGCCACGGAGAATTTGCGACATTCCTCGCTAAAGAATTTGCAGCTGAGAAACGCTGCGGAGAATTTGCTCGCCTCGCATCGCGGTGAATTGCGGCCAAAGGCCGCGGAGGTTCTAAATCACCGTCGTTGACGGCATTGACCTAACTCTGTGTCGTTCCCGGACGCTTCTGATTAGGAGGGAGGTGCGGGCAAAATCTTGGACTGGTTTAATAAGCGACCAAAAAGCTTTTATTTATGTATATGCACGTGATAATCCAAGCCAAATAGCCCGGAATATCCCTAGCTGTATATTCCATGCCAAAATGAACACTTCGATCGCTTGAGTTGAACACCATTTCCGCTATAAACTGAACACACCCGCCGCTTAAATTGTACATCCCCATAGATTATATAATACCTATGCATGATTAACCATTGTCCCCCTATGTTGTTTGCTTTCACTCAAAACTCCCATTTATGATCCAGTTTCCAACGATCACAAAGCTCCTTGATCACCTTTTGCAGGTTTTTCGGAATTGGGCATCCGTGTTTTTCTCTGAACTTTCTTGCTTCCCATTCTTTTTCCCCTGCTGTATATATTCTGTCGTGACCGGGGGCTTTTTTTGAAGCTCTAAGTTCTCTGCATATGTTGCCTGCTATCATTTTAAATGTCTCTATTCCGATAAAAAACTCCGGATCTATGGCAATAAAGAAATGGCCAAGTCTGTAAGGAACAGGCTTTTTGTTTTCGTCGATCCCGTTCAGCGCTTTCATCCACGATCCGTTTTGAAGTGCGGCACAAAATATCTCTACAACAGTGGCGTAACCGTATCCTTTGTATCCTGCCATTTTCTCATCTACTCCTCCAAGAGGGGCAAGGGCAGCGATCCCTTTCGTAAGGTTGGCAAGGATTTCATGCGTATCGTGGAGAGGTTCTCCGTTTTGACCTATTACCCAACCTTCAGGAGTGTCTTCCCCGGCACGATCCAACACTTCGATTTTACCTCTTTGTGAAATGCTTGTAGCGCAGTCAAGAACGAAAGGGAATTCTTCATCAGTTGGGATCCCAAATGTCAAAGGGTTCGTGCCAAGCATATTTTCCACTCCAAAAGTAGGGGCGATTGAGGGCCGTGCGTTTGTTCCGGTTATCCCTATCATTCCTGAATCAACTGCCATTGTTGCATAGTAACCGGCGATACCATAATGGCTTGAGTTCCTCACAGCAGTCATGCCTATCCCGTATTTAGCCGCCTTGCTTATCGCCATCTCCATAGCCCTGACTCCGGCTATATGTCCCATGCCATTGTTTGCATCAAGAACTGCGATAGCATGGTCATCCTTCAGGATATCAATATTTGTTACAGGGTCAAGTATCCCCATGTCTATCCTGTCAATGTAAATAGGTTTCAGCCTTCCTATCCCGTGGCTGTCAATGCCCCTTTTGTCCGATTCGATCAGTACGTCTGCAATTATCCCGGCATCACTTAGCGGAACTCCTGAATAGACAAGGCAATCGGCCATGAAACTTTCAAGTTGATCAAAAGATACCCAAGCACAGTCTTTGTATTCGTCCTCAAACATTGTGATCATCAGTCCGATCCATATATTAGAGTTCTGAAATTATTGCTGAAGCGATCTCGTTTACCATATCTTCGGTCATATAGGGGTGCATAGGAAGGCTCAAGACGCGCTCCGAAGCTTCCCCAGAGAAAGGAAGCGAACCTTTGGGGTAGCCAAGGGGGAGATATACCGTCTGCAGGTGCAGAGGTTTGGAGTAGTAGACGTTTGTGGGAATACCCTTCTCCTTAAGTTTTTTCTGGAGGCCGTCTCTTTGCCTGCTGTCATCGAGAAGGATCGTGTATTGTGCCCAGCTTGATATATAGCCGTTAGGAACATAAGGGATCCTGACCTTGTCTTTTAGCAGTATTGTATATTGAGCGGCCCATTTATTCCTAAGCTCCAGTTCAGAGCTTATAAATGCATGCAGTTTTGGAAGCAGGATCGCAGCCTGAATCGTATCAAGGCGAGAATTTAGTCCCACTCTGACGTTGTCATACTTCATAGTTCCTTTGCCATGAACGCGAATGGAGCTCATCAGCTGAAACATGTCATCATCGTCGGTAAGGACAGCGCCTCCGTCTCCGTAACAGCCGAGCGGCTTGGCAGGGAAGAAGGAAGTGGTCGAAATGTCACCAAAAGAACAGGCCATTTTACCATTGATCGATCCGCCAAATCCCTGTGCGGCATCTTCAATTACAAAGAGGCCATGTTTTTTAGCTATGGGTATTATCTTTTCATAGTCAGCGCACTGTCCGAATAGGTCGACAGGGATGACAGCCTTTGGCTTCAATATGCCTTTAGAAAGAGTCTCCTTGACAGCCTTTTCAAAACTCTCAGGATCAAGGTTAAAAGAGTCGAGATCAATATCAGCAAAGACGGGAGTTGCTCCCACCAGATTTACGACCTCAGCAGTAGACATGAACGTAAAAGAGGGAACGAAAACAGCGTCTCCCGGTCCGATACCCAGGACCATCAAAGCCATCTGAAGTGCGTCTGTCCCGTTCGCGCATGTCAGGCAGTACTTTGAGCCCGTATAATCACAAAGCTCATTTTCCAGCCGTTGTACTTCCGGCCCCATAATGTACTTCCCATGCTCAAGCACATTCTTTATCCCTTCGTTTATCTCTTTTTCCAGTTCCCGGTATTGTCTCTGCAAGTCGATGAATTCCATCTTAGCGCCTCCGAAATAAGTTTGTTTGTAATTTAACAAATGTTTGAAACTAATATTTGTCATAAGTTTATAGAAGTATTATACATAACAATAACTATTTCAGGTTTATATTGATTGATATATTTCAAATAACTGTCATTGTACCTTCCCTTTTGCGGATCAAGGTACCTAAGTTCTTTGAAATACAAACTCAAATATTGGGACATCGACCTCCCGAACGAATCGGTTATAAGCAATGCTTTAGTGTTATTGCCGGCGCAGCTGAATGTTGGCACATACATTTCAAAGTCATCATTTCCGGAATAGAAATTCTGCCAACCTTTATGCCCTAAGAGCCAAGAAACAATTTTGCCCAAACCATCATCTTGTACTGAGTGCATGATCCGCACAAAAAAGACACCTTGAGCATTTTAAACTGAACACGTCGGCCACTTCAAACATAACACCCTTACCACACCGACTGGACTGGTGCTTTTTAATTCATGATCAAAGTCTGAATTCACCGCCGGATGGGTCTTCCGGCAAATTCCCCGCAACGCGAGCATCGCAATGCGTTGCGAATTCTCCAGCGGCCAAAAGCCGCGAATTCACCGCAGCCTAGAGGCTGCAAATTCCCCGACCCTGCCCCTGTCCCTCACAACCGTTTGACTACCGTTTGACGATTGTTTGACTATAGCTTGACGCCGAAGCTAATAATTCTCAATTAAGGAGGCTTCCTTGGCACTCAACCTATACAGTCTCCCCACGGCTCTGTTAATTGCCCTTTCGGCCTCGCGCATCTCCTCGTTGACCTTGTCGTTTCTCTCCCTCTCGGGCACCGAGCACAGCTTCGAGAGGGCCATTGCTCCGTTTTCGATCTCGGTCTTCAGGTTTACGTGGAAGCCGTTGGTCGGACTGACCTTCTTTATTGGGAGGACAGCGAGATTTGCAGGTTTTACCTCGTAGTGTTCGTTGAGCAGCTCTGTGCAGATCCTCCTCATATAGAAGTCCATGAGGCTGGAGTTCAGGAGTCCAAGCAGGTAGAAGTCGCCTGAGGCGATTATGCTCGTCTTGTCGTTTGAGAACAGGCTGTTCGTGTCTATGGTGGCCGATATGTGTTTTACTATCGTCGGGCAGATGATCTTTGTCTTTTCAAATTCTTCGTAGTAACGGCAGGAGCGGAGTTCCCACCAGTAGTCGCCCTTGTCTTTGCGTTTTGACGCCTTTTCCTCAAACTGCGCCAGATGTTCCGCTATGGCCGGATATTGCGAACATAGCCATTCTTCGGGGCCTTGATCACTCCTCATTTTGTCGGTTATGCCTTTGGGAAGGAAGACCAGGTATTTTTTGACTGTGGGGATGGCATATCTTTTGACGTTTCTTCCAGAGAGGAAGGGCCTGAGTATCTTTGAACTGTTGGGATCCTTTTCAATAATTTTTTCTGCAGTTGCCCTGTCGGGAGCGAACGCCTCGTTAAGTCCTGTCAGTATCCCGCGGTAGATATGCGCTTCTACGTATTCCTCAAGGGGCACTCCTATATCCGTTATCTTGTTCATGAGTGCCGTAGTATCCTCGGCGTCGAAGGTCCATCCCTCATCGCTCAGTGCTGAATGGGTCTGCGTTGCAGACTGCTCTTCTACATAGAGTGATATGTTTTCGTGATCCGAGTCCTCAACAACTGTCACACTGACGTCTTCAGAGGGAGCGCCGTTTGAGCCTACAACTATCGAGAGCGGGGTAGAGATGCCCTTTACAGGAGGTATGTTTGTGTAGTCGACGATCTCGGTCATGTTTTTCTCTGAGAGGAAGTGGCGAAGTCCGACTCCGTAACCTGAGCGCATCCACCTGTTTGACATGAGCACACCGACCCCGCCGCCCTCAGTGACCAGCCCGAAAGCTTTTTCTGCGTAGTAGCAGTAGAGGTCTGTATTGTGTGAAAAAGATGCGTACGACTCCAGCTTTTCTTTAATAAAGGAGAATTCATCCTGTTTCATGTGAGGCGGGTTTGTTGCGATGACGTCAAAAAGCATGCCTTCAAAGAGGTCCTCGGTCAAAATGTTGCCCCAGACGAACCTTCTGTCGTCTATTTTTTTGTCTGTATCCATCCTGAGCATGGTCTTTAGTATCTCAAGGGCTCCTGCATCGTAATCAGAGGCGTAAAGGGAGCCCGTAAGGAACTGCTCCGTAAAGTTTTTTTCGGTCCTGTCCGCATGGCTGCCGAGGTATTTGTTGAGACCTGAGCGAAGCTTTGCGACAAGCCCGGCCATTGCATGCAGCATCTGTCCCGACCCGGAGGCAATGTCACAGAATTTAAGATAACGCAGGGATTTGTCTATCTCTTTTGCTTTTGCCTTTATGACAGTATCGTCAAAGAGGGCGTATCCGAATGAGAAATATCCGTCAAGGGCCGCATCGCTGAGTCCACATGCCTTCTTTATATGTATCTTGAGAGCTCCCGAACAGGTGTGGGTCAGAATGTCTTCGGGGATGTCAACAGTGTCGTGGAGAGGTGATTTTACAAAAAAAGTACGCCAGCCCTCTCCCGTGGAGGGAACAAGAGCTACGAAAGCAGCGT
>Ga0302242_1002647_pt1 | contig 11084 bp, 9 predicted proteins | sample AAG_UR_Lys_MG_FD_193510 | JGI IMG/M metagenome (GOLD analysis project Ga0302242, IMG submission 193510) | Enriched activated sludge microbial communities from anaerobic digester in WTTP, New Holstein, Wisconsin, United States - AAG_UR_Lys | ecosystem: Engineered > Bioreactor > Anaerobic >... | reverse complement strand
CTATACTTCTTTTTTTCATAATAGCACTCCTTATGTTGATAAAATCTAATATAAGCTAATATTCTTATTTTTGTCAAGAATACCTCTCTATATTATAATTATACTTATAAATTTATCAAAAATAAAGGATTTTTTTATTATTTTGAGAATATCTTTTTCAGTATTAAGAAAATTTCTTAAAAAGGAGAGGTTTTCATGAAAAAAGTTAAATCTGTAATAATAATTATATCTTTAATAGCATGTTTAACAGGAATAATAATGACATCGTCAATCCCTGCACAGGAAAAACCTGCTGCATCAATCCTGTCAATAGTAAATAATGTACAGGCCAAAAGTCAGGGAAAATGGGAACAGGCTTACAAGGGTATGGAATTAAATTATGGCAGTCAGATTAAAACCCTTGAAGACTCGAAAGCTATGATAATCTTCAATGATGGTACTCAGATGAAATTAGACTCTTCTACAACTATAGCTATAAATAAGAAAGAGGAAATACAAAAAAGTCAGGTAGGAATAATAGAACTTATAACAGGAACCATATGGTCTAAAATAAGACCCACTAACGAAGGAACTACACCGGTATTTGAAGTAAAAAGCCCTACAGGCACCTGTGCTGTAAGAGGTACTGAAATTGCCATGAGAGTCAATAAAGATAATAAGGAAAATTTTTATACAACTCTTACTGTAATCAGTGGAGAAGCAGAATTTGGGAATCAAAATGGTAAAAGCCTTGTCCCGGCAAAGTGTCAGAGCAGTGCTTATAAAGAAACTGCTCCTACAAAACCGGTACAGCTTTCCCAGAAACAGATAGACAGTGAGATATCCTGGATTAACTTTGGTAATCCCAGAATAATGGTTCTGGTAGAAGAAATAAATCTGGAGAAGCCAACTTTTGTATCGGAAATGGAAAGTCAGATAAACACACAATTAACTGACTCTCATTATCATGTTATAGATCCGGGCCAGGTGGATACAATAAGAGAAAGTGATGAAGCAAAAAAAGCCATAAGCGGCGATGAAGCAGCAGCAGCCACCCTGGGAAAAAGATTTGCCTGTGATGTAACAGTGGCAGGTAAAGTAGAAACAATATTTATATCAGAGCAGAAAAGCGGAGAAAATAGCCAGATTGTCTGTGAAGCCAGGTGTGATATAAAAGTCATAGTAACTGATACGGCTCAATTATTATTCTCCAGGAAATTAAAAGCCGAAGGTACAAGCCTGTCCAGGGAGGCAGCGGGAATAAGAGCCATAGAAAATATATCAAAGAAAATAGCAGATGATCTTATATGGGAAATACCCATGGGTTATATAACTGCTGAAAAAGGAAGAAGAGCCACTCAAATAATAGTAGAAAATTGCTCCTTTACTGAAAGAGACAAAATAATAGAATTCCTAAAAACTATTCCTGATGCGGGAGGTAAGATATATCCAAGAACTTTTGAAAATTCAATAGCCATAATAGATGTAGAATATAATGGAACATCTGAAGCACTGGTACATGAAATTCAAAAAATCCAGGGAATAAAAATAGAAATTACAGGAGTAACTATGAATAGAATTACAATAAAAGTAATAAAATAATTTTATCTTTCAGGAAGGAGTAATAAATCTCTTGTTGAAATATATTCATCAATTATTGTAGAATTTTATTTTAGAAGAATGCTCTTGAAGTTAAAGTTTAAAGGAAAGGGGGAAGTATATAGAAAGCCTTACAATATTTTCTACGAGGACTAATCCTCATTAACAAATAAAAATCCCTGTAATAGGGAGGAAATTATATAAGTTTAGTAAAAGGAGTACGATTTATGAAAAAGTTTGCAATTTTAATAGCTTTAATTCTTGTAATATCAATGTTTTTTGCAACAGTAGTAATGGCCGAAGAAAGCAGTAGTAAAGGTGGTAGAAAAGCTGGAGCAATCTCAATAAAAGCCGGTGTTACAATTATACCCGATAAAGATTTCACAATAGGTGATACAACATACACCTATCCCGGTAGAAATGGCTTCACCCTTGAAGGTGATGTAGTAGTATACAGCACTGATTATATTGATGTAGACGGTGTAATTGGATTTTTCTACAATGCAGAAGAAACATATACAGGTATAGAACCCACCTATGTGGAGCAGTTCAGAGGCGGAAAAATGACAAACCTCTATTATATGGGTGGAGTTAATATATTCCCAACAAAAGAAAAATTTTATATAGGTATCCATGCCGGTGGAATTACAACCTACTATGGTGATTTTGTCTATACTGATAGCCATGGACAGCAGATAAATATAACAGGTCTGGATTCTGATACCAATTTTATATTCCGAGTAGGTGCCGGTATTCAGACAGAGCATATTGTATTCGAAGCATCCTATATTCTGATACATGAACAGTCAGAAAGTATTGATATAAATGGTGTCAATGTGGAAATTATACCGGGTCTAAATAGACACGGAGTTCAGATACTCGGTGGTGTAAAGTTCTAAAAATCAAATAAAATCAAAAAGTCGGGTATACCGACTTTTTGATTTAAAAAACTAAAAGAGTCTGGAAAATTCCAGACTCTTTCTACCTTTATTTAATAAGGATTAGCCTGCTTTTTTAGCATGTTCCTTATAGCATTCCCTGCAATAAACAGGACGACCCTCCTTGGGTTCAAAAGGTACCTGGGTTTCAACTCCACACTGTGCACAGGTTGTGCTGTGAAGCTCTTTTTTAGAACCTTTTCTTTTTCTGGCAAGGCGGCAGTCAGGGCAACGACCCGGTTCATTCTCAAATCCTTTTTCAGAATAAAACCTCTGTTCACCTGAAGTAAACACAAAATCAACCTTACAATCCTTGCAGACTAAAGTCCTATCAACAAAATCTTTAGTCTTGTCCACCTTTAATTTCCCTCCTTTTTCCTGGACTACTGTGCTTAATGGATCTCCTTTTTCCTGGCAAATAAAGAGAGTTTAAAAGTGGCAATCCTAATTTATTGTAAAATACAGGGTTCCCTCAGACTTTACCTCTCTCGTAATCTTACAATAAAAAGAAAAAAGCGACACCCAAGCACTGAATAATAAACTTCCACTAAATATATAGTGGGGGCCTTCCGGGACTTATTACCCGCAGATTACAACCCTGGTCTGGTAAGAATATTATATCAAAAAAAATTTATTAGTCAATAAGCGAACTAACAACAAACTCATTTAATTATGGTTTTTTGTAATCTTTTTTGTATCTTTAAGATGTAAAAGTTTAATGGCTTCTATAGCAGTTTTAATAGCATGCTCAACAACAACATCTTTCTGTAAAATATTTGAAACAGGTTTTTCATCATAAGTAAGTCCTATCACTGCAAGTACTTCACCGGACCGAAGCTTTTTAAGAGAAGCAAGAACAAAAATAGCAGCAGCTTCCATAGATGTGGCAAGGACATTTGATTTTCTCCAGTAAGTCCATATTTTACTATTTTCTTCATCCATAGGAAGTCCCTGATTAATTTCAGAATAAAAAGCATCCTTACAATGAGTAATACCGTAATGATAACTATATCCCAGCTTTTTTGTAGATTCTACAAGTGCTGACAAGGTTTCATAATCGGGAACAGCTGGATAATTAACTGGTATATACTGTCTTGTGGTACCTTCCTCCCTTACGGTGCCTGTTGAAATTACCAGATCACCATATTTTACACTTTCCTGAAGAGATCCTGCAGTACCTACCCTTATAAAAGTATTTGCTCCTATCCTGGACAATTCTTCAATACAAATAGCAGTGGAAGGACAGCCTATTCCAGTAGATACAGCTGAAATTTTTATACCCCCTACAGTACCGGTATAAGTAACATATTCACGATTTTGAGCTACTTTTTCAGCATGATCAAAATATTTAGCAATAAAAGGTACTCTCCCGGGATCTCCTGTAAGAATGACATAAGGACCTATATCACCCTTCTTTAAGGAGATATGATATTGAATCTCCTGCATAGAACAACTCCTTCTTCTGGTTCATAAATAAAAGAGAATTTCTAAATTCGACGATTTAATAGAAACTCCTATAAAATTCGACGATTTAATAGAAACTCCTACAAAAAAATAAAAAATCACTCTATAGATTTACAACATCTAAAACCTAAATGAAAAGTTTTTTCAAGGGGATTGAGTTTTCTTTGAGTATAAGAATAAACATCTAATTGATCAGCCGGAGCAGTCCAGGCTCCTCCTTTTACTATAACGCCATCAGTGGTGAAATCATCTGTCCACTCCCATACATTTCCTATCATATTAATTATTCCATAGGGACTGATACCATATGGATAGCTATCTACCGGGATCAGATCATTTATGTTTCCATAAGCAGTATTACATTTTTTTTCATCCCACTTATTACCCCATGGCCATAGTCTACCATCAGTACCACGACAGGCCTTTTCCCATTCAGCTTCTGTAGGAAGGCGTTTACCGGCCCATCTGGCATAAGTTCTGGCATCTTCCCAGCCTACCAGAACTACAGGATAATCCTCTCTTCCTTCAGGAAAGTTACCATTCATCCAGATATATTTTTTTGCAATTTCCTTCTGTTCTTCACTCCAGGTATTATATTCTTTTGCCATTTTATCAGATAGTAAGGGTTCATTGTATCCTGTAACATCTAAGAACTTTTTATAATCTCTATTGGAGACTTCAAATTTATCTATATAAAAAGCAGAAACAAAAACTTCCTTTTTCTCTTTACCCATAAAAAATTTTCCTTCAGGCACATAAACCATTTCAGATGGAGCTACTTCCAGAGGCTTCTTTGAAAAGGAATTAATATATAAAAGATATACTCCCAGTGAAACTGTCAGAAGAATAATAAAAAAAATAAATAAAAACTCTCTTCTTAATCCACCTCTATCCGGGTGTTCAAGAAAATCTCTAAGATCTGTGATTTTTTTTGTAAGTCTTGAAGAAAAACTGATGAGAGTTTTTGCTGTTAAAAAAGAGGTGGGATTTAATATTTTTTTTGTACTTCCTTCTCCACCTGAACCTTTATAATTTTCAAGGCATATTCGCAGTGCTTCCCTCATCTCTTTTATATCATTATAACGCTTTTCTTTTTTAAGGTTCATAGACTTTAAGAGTATACCTTCCAGTTCCAGAGTAACTTCCATATTCAGTTCTGTAGGCAGAACTAACCTCTCTCCGGAAAGAAGCATACTCATAGCATCAGGAGGTACCTGTCCCGTAATGAGAGCATAAAGAGTGGCACCTAAAGAATATATATCAGTACGGCAATCTGTGCCGGATGTATACTGTTCAGGGGGAGCATAGCCGGAAGTGCCTGCTCCCTGAATAAAAGTACCTGTTCTGGTATCTTCCTGAAAAATCTTGGATATACCGAAATCAATTAAATTTACCTCACCGGTAGAAGCAAGCATAATATTATCCGGTTTTAAATCTCTGAAAACCACAGGATCAGGTGTTCTGGTATGTAAATAATCAAGAACATCACATATCCTTAATGCAATATTCAGAATTTTTGTAATAGGAAATATTTCCTTCATACTTTCATCCAGGAGTGAAGTCCCCTCTATATATTCCATAATTAAATAATAATTACCACCTTCTTCAAAATAATCACTTACAACAGGAAGTCCGGGATGTTTAAGAGATGCGAGTAAATTAGCTTCATGTTCAAATTGTTTTACAGCATTTTCTCTGGAAACAGGATCCTGAAAAGGATTATAAAGTTCTTTAATAGCCCAGTATTTTTCTGAGAACTTGAGATCCTTCACCAGATAAACTGAACCCATTCCACCCTGCCCCAGAGTTTGCTGTATTTCATAACGACCTGCCAGTTTGGTACCCGCTTCTAAGGGCATAATCCGGTCTCTCCTTTATAGTGAGAGATGAGAGGTTAGAGGTGAAACGTGAAGCGTGAAACGATAATGTAATAGTAATTAAATTACATGAACCATGCTTTTCACTTTTCACTTCTTTACACTGCTCACTTCTCACTTCTCACTTCTCACTCATAAACGCTTCCATAGCATCTTCAAAACACTTCACAGGAGCATATAATATTCCTGCTCCCACCTGTCCCACTCCGGGATTCTTATGAGCTATACCTGTATTTATAATAGGTGTTATACCTTTTTCTATCACTTTACAGAGGTCAACTCCCACAGGGGTTCCACGGAAGTCCAGTCCCGGTATCTGATAATCTCTGTGTTCTGCTACAGTTATTTCATACATTTCACTGGTAAATTTGATGGCATCAGAAGGGGAACCTCCCACAAATTTTACTATGGCAGGTGCTGCAGCCATAGCAAATCCACCTATACCTGCCACTTCCGATACAGTACTGTCCCCCAGGTCAGGATTTGCATCTTCCCTCGTATAACCCGGGAAATAAAGTCCCTTCGGTTCCCCTGCAGGAGCAGTAAACCATCGTTCTCCAAGTCCTGCTATACGTATTCCTATATCTGTCCCGTTTCGTGCCATAGCAGATAAAAGGGTACTATTTTTAAGCCCCAGTATTGTATCTGTTGAAGATTTACATGCCGCCATAGACATATTGAGAAAACTATGAACATTTCCCGTTATAAACTGGAAAACTTTCAGTATAATTTCTTTAGAAAGATCTGTTTTAAGAAGATAAGGAGTAAGTTCTTTTAAAAACAGATTACTTGCTGCTATATTTCTGTTATGACACTCATCACCCATCTGAAGTGCCTGGGCAGTGAGATTTTTTACATTTATTCCTCCTGAAAGTCTCACTGCTTTCTGTAAAGCAGGGCCAAGAACCTGTTCCATCCATTTAAGCCTTTCTATAACGTCTTTATCATAGGAACCAAACCTCAAAGCCTTTCCGAGACCTTCATTAAGGGTTGAATAGGACTTGTTTTTAAAGGTCTTATTCTCTATACAGTAAACATACATAGATGACGAAACAATACCTGCCATAGGTCCCACTGCACTGTGATGATGACAGGGGGAAAATTCTATTTCTCCTCTCGAGAGTATTCTTTCCGCTTTCTCTGGATTCTCAGCTATTTCTTCATAAATAAGCGCACCCATACAGGCCCCCCTTACAGGTCCGCACATCCTCTCCCATGTTATTGGAGGACCTGCATGAAGAAGCATCTTCTTATGCATACCGGGAATAACATCAATTGCCTTCTTTACATCCATAAGAACCGGTTGAGAATTTATTATCCTTTCAACACCTTCTTTGTTGGCTTCTTCCGATATTTTTTTCAATTTCAAAAGAGCGGAAATTAATTTTTTATTACCTCCTGCAGGAGGTTTCCAGTCCACCTGCAGTACCTTTACATGCTGATGTTCCATGGAAGAACGGAAACTTTCAAGCCCCATATTAATAACTTTCATTTCTTTTTCAAAGATATCACTGATTTTTGACATTTTGTATCACCTTCCATTTATAAAATCGTGAGACGTGAGACGTGAGACGTGGCATCGTCTCATATTTCACGATTCACGTCTGACTACCAGTGCAGAAAACCTCGCTGCCTGGGCATTTGTGGGCATAACAATTACACCGGCCTCATGGAGAATCTTCTTCTGTCTATCTCTATTCTGAGGATCTTTTGATGTGCCCGTAATAGAAACTACCACAGACAGATATCTTCCCTCTTCTTCTGCAATCTTTTTAGCTTTCACCACGGCAGAAGCAATTTCTTCTGCAGGGTTCTCATGAACACCCAGTCCCAGAACTACATCCATAAGTATTACAGCACATTCCGGATCTTTTGCTTCCTCTATTATACGTTCCTTCCTCAGTGTAAAATCTATCATGGGATGAGGTACACCCCTTGTAAATTCATCATCTCCCATATCTACAAAGCTATGTTCCACACTTTTCTTACTGTTCTTTAATTTTAATTCCTCTCTTATGGGTGCATTGGAATTTATCAGTATACCCAGGTCATCAAGGACTATATTGGCTTCTTCACAGACTGAACCACCAGAATAAAGTCCTCTTATATATTTCTGATCCTTTGAAAATTTACTCCATTCTTTTTCTACCAGAGATTTTATCTCATGAAGAGGATAATTAAATTCTATCTTTTTATAATCTTCTTTCTTTACGAAAGCCACTGCCATATAGGCGGCTTCTTCAAGAGTTTTTGCCACCTTATAACCTCTTCTTTTACTTTTTTCCACATCCCCTCCCAGGAAATTTATTATAAAAGGTTTGGGACAGCCTTCCAGAATATCTAAAATCTTATCTTCCACCTGAGGAGAGGGTGGTTTTGAAATCAATAATATTATCTCTGTTTTTTTATCTTCTATGAGGGCTTCTAAAGCACCTGTCATGGTAAGACCTCCCACTCTGGCAGAGAGATCCCTTCCTCCTGTTCCTATTGCCTGGGTTATACCGCAACCGGCATTGGTTATAAGAGATGTTACTTCCTGAATGCCCGTTCCTGAAGCGCCCACAATTCCAATATTGCCTTTATTAACGATATTTGCAAATCCGAGAGCCACATTATTTATAATGGATGTTCCACAGTCAGGCCCCATAAGGAGAAGCCCTTTTTCTCTTGCAAGGGTCTTAAGTTCAATCTCGTCTTCCACAGATACATTATCACTGAAAAGCATAACATGAAGCCCCTTCATGAGGGCTTTTTCCGCTTCCCATCTGGCATAATCGCCGGGAAGAGAAATAACGACCATATTGGCCTCTGACATTATACTCAGAGCAGATTCCATAGATTTCGGAATAAGAGAACCTTTTTCTTCTGAAACCTTTTTTTTCTGAGAAAGAAGTTTTTCTATTTCCTCCAGAATTACCTCCAGGTCTGCATTATCTTTAACTAATAAAGCAATTAAGAGATCATTAGCTCCTGCCTCTTTCCCTTCACTGAGAAGCAATCCGTCTCCTTCCAGTAATGCCCTGTTATTATCTGTACCCATCATAACAGAAGCCTTCACTATGCCATCAAGTTCTTTAATCTGATTTGAAATCAGCATTAAAAGGACAGAATCAAGATATCTGTTCTTTTTTACGATATTTTTTACAGCCATAAAATTACTCCTTTCTAAAATAGATGAGAGATGAGAGAAGATTACCGCCAATCACTGCTCGCTATTCATCAATAATAACCAGGAACCGGATAATATCCCAAGGGCTATAACATTACCCGAACTTGCACCGTACGATAAAATATTTCTTAAAGATCTATCATCTCTGAAGTCGTCACACGAAAACAAAAGATCCAGAAACTCAAAAACAGGTTGTGAAAATCTACCTTCCAGAGAAAAAGAAAGAAAGCGAGAACTGATAAAATTTGTTCTTTCTATATCTATCTCTTCTTTTATCACTGAGAGTATATTATTTGCTTTATCTTTAAATTCATTCCATATACTGAAAGAATAAAGGACTCCCAGAAGACCAACTATAAAATCATCACCTGCCGGTGTAAGCCCTTCCCCTGAACCTATAATTCTACCAAGGGAAGTTTTTATCCTTCCTCTGTTATTATCCTTTATAGCGTTAAAAAATGCGATAACATTTTCCGATAAGAAAGAGGCAGAGGCAAGATTTTGAAAAGATAAAAAATTATCTCTTATAAATTCTTCAGGACATAAAAGATTATTCCCTGGGAAAAAAGATGCAAAATAAAGAAGATTTTTCCTTAGCTGTAAGGGATTTATTTCTATCTGTGAAAGACTATATTCCCAGGGAATAGCACAATCAAAGCCTATAAAAAGACCTTCTTCGAAATATAGTCCATTTTTAGAGGAAATAACTGAACTTCCAGGATTGAGGAATAATTCTGAGAGATTAAACCTTTCTGATACCACAACAGTATTGGGACCATTAAAATTCTCCCGTGAAACTACCGATATAAGTTCCCCGGAAGAAGTTTTTAAATTAATAGCTCTCTCAAAAACACTGTAAAGAATGCCTTCTATCTGGCTGGAGATTAATAAGTTACTTAATTTTTTATCTATAGACAGGGCTTTCATTTGTGAATACATAAGAATTTACAAAGTACCTGATAGTCGATTACCCTTCATAAATTCTTCGGAACGGGCTCTATCCCTTCATAATAAACTTTTACTCAGTACCGCTCCAGGTAAAGGAGTCTCCCAAAAACTTAAAACATTACACATACCCATATGGATACTTTTTCACCTGTTACAGTGCGAAGAATGTTTTACTTCAGAGGAGTTCAATTAAAGCCCCAGTTCATTGCTGATCTTCTGCATAGCTTGGACCGACAATTCTACAAATTCTTCAAGCGACAGTCCTGTCCCCTGACAGTCCTGTATTCTTTCCCTGCTGACCTTTCTTGCAAAATCCTTTTTCTTCATTCTCTTTATTACAGATTCCGGCTTTACACTGGAAAGCTTCTTATCAGGCTGGACGAGAGCAGTAGCAACTATAAGACCCGTAACAGATTCTGCAGCAGTTAAAGCATGATCAAAAACACTTTTTCTTTCAGAACCTGTTTCTTCTGCATTATGAGCTTTTATGGCATTTATACTCTCCTCATCAAAGCCTCTTGCCTGCAGTAATTCTTCAGTAATAATGGTATGTTTAGAAGGCTCATGTTCAGTAAGGTCAAAATCCAAATCATGAAGCAAGCCGGCAATACCCCATTTTTCAACATCTTCACCAAATTTCTCAGCAAGGGCTCTCATTATAGCTTCTGTAGCCAGACAATGTTTTACAAGATAATCTGTTTTTACATATTCTAAAAGTAATTTATAGGCTTCATCTCTCTCCATAACAATCTCCTCTCCTATCACCTGTCATCCTATACTTCTTCTAACCTCTTACATATTATAATTCAGCATTTGCGAAATTGCAATCTCAAAACTCTTATATTGCTTTTCCTATCTTATACTGTTATAATCACTATTAATACCATTCAATCATCCCCTGTAGTAAATTGTCTGTCTGGTAATCTGGAGAAAAGATATTACGGCGAAACAAGAAAAGTTAATTTGTTCTTTTTCATAATAAAGTATGATGGGGGTTTAAAAAATACAATCTATATTGACAGAGATAAAAAATCTGATATTATTAATTGACAAATTAAGCATAAGGAGGAATTATTTTTATGGATCTCATAATCAGGAATGCACTCTTGA
>Ga0302242_1002646_pt1 | contig 11085 bp, 6 predicted proteins | sample AAG_UR_Lys_MG_FD_193510 | JGI IMG/M metagenome (GOLD analysis project Ga0302242, IMG submission 193510) | Enriched activated sludge microbial communities from anaerobic digester in WTTP, New Holstein, Wisconsin, United States - AAG_UR_Lys | ecosystem: Engineered > Bioreactor > Anaerobic >... | reverse complement strand
ATTCTGGCCTGTTCTGTAGATATAGTAGCTTCCATATCTGTTATAATTATATCATTTGTCCTTGTATCTCCAGGTAATCTTCTGCCTATAGCAACAGTACCTTTACTGAGTTCAAAGGTCTTACCAGGTTCATCCCCTTCAATCAAAAGAAGTTCATAAGTTACATCTTCTACCTGTTTTTCAGGAGTCTCAGGTTTTGCACCTTTTATCTTAGAAAATAGTTTTGCAAAAAGTCCCTGCTCATTTTTTGCCATATCTAAAGTCCCCTCTCCTTCATTTTCCGGTAAGCCGGTTGGTTCTTCCTGTTCCAGATCAAACTCTATATAAGTGCCCTCTTTATAATTATCAGAGTTCACATATCCACATGCTTCATTCCTTGTGCATTGATCAAGTTCAATTTCTCCTGTAAGAACACGATACATCTCTTTAGCAGAAGCAAATCTTTCATGAGGTAATAAAGCTAAAGCTTTTTGTATAATCTGCTCCATCCATGGTGATACATCAGGTCTTATCTCTCTTACAGGGGGAACATCAAAAGACTCGTTTCCCTGTGCAGTAAGAAGAAAATGCATAGTGGCGCCCAGGGAATAAATATCACTTCTTGGTTCTGGATGTCCCTGACACTGTTCTATAGAAGTATAAGCCATAGATCCTACAGATGTCTTCTGGCCGGCTGTATCAGGATTAATTGCTCTGGCCAGACCAAAATCCACAAGTATTATACGATTATCTTTCTCCCTGAGAATAAGATTTGCAGGGTTCAGATCTCTGTGTAAAATAGGCATGGGGCGATTATGTAAATAATGAAGAACATCACATATCTGAATTGCCCAGTTTAGAACAATTTTTTCAGGGAAACCCTCACCTTCATTATCCAGAATATGTGTATAGAGATCACGTCCTTCTATATAATCCATAACCAGATAATAGTAATTCTTATTCAGAGAGAAATAATCTATAATACCGGGTATAGAAGGATGATTCAATAGAGAAAGTAATTTTGCTTCTTCCATAAAACGTTTAAACATATAAGAAGAAAGATCCTCAGATAAGTCCTCTCTGTAAAACATCTCTTTTACTGCACAATTCTGCTTTGCAACTCTGTCAAAAGCCCTGTAAATAGCCCCCATACCACCTGCTCTTATAGGAGAAATAATTTCATATCTATTATTCAGTACTATTCCCGGAGCAAGACCATTCAAAAAAAATCCACATCTTACACATACATTATTTTCATCATAGCAAATACCGCCACAGGCGGTACAGGGTTCGGCCATAAAAACCATCCTGACTTATAAATTATTATTAGCAATCAGCCCTCAGCTTTCACTTCCCAGGCTGATTGCTGATTGCTGATTACTGATAGCTTTAAACATAAAAGGTTTATTTTTACTGAAGTGTATAATGGGTGAACACGGGGTTCGCCCCTGCTTCTTTTCACTTTTCACTTTTCACTTTAAAATCTATTCTGTTCATAGTAATACCTGTAATTTCAACTCCCGGATCTCCTATTTTCATAAGTTCATCTGATAGAGACTCTGAAGTACCTATATATTCTACATCCAGAATAGCTATAGAATTTTCAAAACTTCTGGGATATACTTTTTCACCAACACATGGTATTGTTTTAAGATACTGAATAATCCTGTCTCTGGAGGCAAAATTGCAATCAGTAATAACAAGCTGTATGGCACGATGAGAATTGCTTACAACTGTATATTTAACAGGAATCTCCCAGACCAGTTCTTTTGATATCTCTCTTGCTATTTTCTCTATTGCCTTCATACCAGCTGACTCAGAAGAAAGACTTGTACCTTTTTCAGTAAGCTTTTTAGCGAGGATTATCTGAGCTGTATCTGATATAACAACTCTTATATCACAGCGGGCCTGAGAGGTAATTATTTTATTCTGTGAAGTCTGCATTTCTCCTACATACTCTGTTTCTACCTTACCTATAATTATTATATCACTCTGAAGCCTCTTACCGAGAGTAGCTGCAGATAAAAGATCTCCTGCTACGCCTTTTTTTGCTTCATCTGATTGTCTTATAGTATTAATCTGGACCGGGTCAACAAGATAATAATAGGCATCACTAAGGGCAGAGTTTATGGCACTTTCCATAGCGGAAACCAGATTTGGTTTATCCAGATTTAATTCTTCTATAACAACCATTACCCGGGGATTACCAAAATTAGCCCAGGTAAATTTCATTTCATCTTCTGAAATCTTTTTTACTTCAGAAGGAGCCTTACCAGATGTTGCGCTATAACGGGTTTTCTCTTTCACAGAAACAAAGCCGGAAGAATTTGAAAATTCTCCTTCCCCTGATGACACAGTAAGAATAGTTTCTTTATTAGAAGCTTCCAGTTCAAACTCTCCTCCCTTTATACGAAACCCGGCAGAATCCGTAACAAAAACTATTTTATTCTTTCTATCACTTCTTATATTACTCCATATTTTACCACTGGAAACTTTTAATTCTATTCCATCCTCACATGTATTTAGCTCACAGGAAGAATCAGGAGCAATCTTCAAAACACTTCCATCTGAAAAGAGCAGCTTTACTTTACTTTCTTCTTCAGTTTTTAATATATCTTTTAATGAAATAGTATCTCCTGTTTTCAAAAGCACCCTTTCATCACCGCCACCGGGATAAATCTCCACGGTTCCTTTTACTTCGGTAACGAGAAGAACATTATCAGAAGAAAAAGTAAAATCATCCATACCTTCTTGATTTTCTATATTATAACCACAGCAATCCTTAAAAGAAACAAATAATAGTAAAAATATTAAGATAGATATATATTTATTCATTATCAAATTACCTTTCTATAAAAAAATACTACATTTATAATTATACTCATAAGGGTAAGTTTATGCAAGATAAATATTACTTTAATGCATAAAGTGATGGGTGAAGCGTAATGCGTAATGCGTAAAGTACATATATATTATAGTACTCTATCTTCACTCTTTCTGTCAATCATTTACTTATCCTTTACACATCTGAAACCTATCATAAAATTTCTAGAATCCGGAGGTTCAGCAAGCTTAAGACCTGCCCGTAGATAGGCTGGATTATCATAATACCATGACCCTCCCTTTAAAATCTTTTTTTCTCCTTTTTGAGGCCCTTTCGGATTTTCTTCAGAGGCATAATTATAATAATCCTTTGAATACCAGTCAGAACACCATTCCCATACATTACCGGCCATATCCATCAATCCATAAGGAGAAATTCCTTCAGACATCTTACCTGCAGGAAGGGTTCCACGATTTTTAAAAAAGTCTGGCATAAATCCCAGAAGATAGGAGAGGTTCATATTTAAATTATTGCAATAATTATCATTCCAGGTATTTCCCCAGGGGTATATTCTTCCATCTGTTCCACGGGAGGCTTTCTCCCACTCAGCTTCTGTAGGAAGACGCTTCTTTGCCCATACTGCATATGCACAGGCATCATTCCAGCTCACCTGTACAACAGGATGATCCATCTTCCCATTAATACTGCTTCCACTGCCCATAGGGTGTTGCCAGTCTGCTCCTGAAATCTTTTTAGGCTCAAGGCCAACCCAGATTATGGCAAAACCTTCCCTCTCTGCATCAGTCTTATAACCGGTAGAAAGAACAAACTTTTTAAATTTTTCATTGGTAACCTCATATTTATCTATATAAAAATCATTTAGATATACTTCATGACGGGGTAATTCATCAGAAAACCAGCTTCTTTCTACTTCCCATCCGTAACTTTTGGAAATTTTAACTGCTTCTTCAATATCCTTCTCACTGCTTCCCATAAGGAATTTACCTGCTGAAATCAATATCATATCATCTGTAGATTCTCGGCCAGGAGTCGGAGTTTTTGTTATTATCACCGGAGGCGTAGGAGTAAAAGAAGCAATAACGGGAGTAACAGTGGGAGGAGGGAAATTATTCAGTTCCTTCTGATAGACTTTTCTTTTCTCTCCAGTACTGACAGTAACGAGTTTTTCTAAAGTTTTCTTATATTTTTCTAAATCATTTTTACCATAAAAAATTCCTTTTGCCTGGTCTAACCATTTTATACCATTACCTGAATTTCCTATATCAATATAACAGCTACCTATATTATAACAGGCCTCTGCCAGTGAAGGCTGAAGTTCAAGGGCTTTCTTATAATTTTTTATGGCAGGTTCATACTGTAACTGAGCATGATAGGATTTACCGAGTTGGTAGTACGCAACAGCATAAGAAGGATCTTTTTTAATAGCAATCTCCAGTTTTTTTATTGCCTCCTGATGAAGTCCCTGATTTATAAGAGTTTCAGCTTCTTTAACAATTTTTTGAACTTCTGAGGAAGTCTGAGCATTAATCTCACTTATAAAAGAACTGAAGATAATAAAAATAACTACCACCAGGACTCCTGTATACTTTAAACTATAATTTTTCATAATAAAAACCTGATAATACTCCTCTCTGATTAAAGCTTTCAGCTTTTTTTCTTAAACTGATTGCTGATTGCTAACTGCTGATAGCTATATTATACTATAAAAAAGCAAATATTTAAAAAAAATTTCAAATTTAGTTGCCAATTACCTTTGACACGTGATATAATAATCAGGTTTCTTTCTTCAATAAAAAGGATCATTATTTATTTTAATATAAAGAGGTGTTCAAAAATGTCAAGAGTATGTGAGATTTGCAAAAGAGGACCTCAAAGCGGTAATAATGTAAGCCACTCTGAAAGAAAAACCAGAAGAAAATGGCATATGAATTTACAGAGTGTAAAAGCCCAGGTACCGGGAAGAAGAAAAAAAATTAAGGTCTGTACACGCTGTTTAAAATCAGGCAAAGTTTTGAAAGCAGTTTAAGTGTAAAACGTGAAACGTGAAACGTGAAAGGGAAAATAAATCTATCTTATAAAAAATTCTCTATACTTTTCTTTTCACTTTTCACTTTTCACAAATCCTCTTAATAACAGTTATTCTCCTTTATGCTCTAAGTACCGCAACAGGTAAGTTAGTATCCATCTCACAAGTCTGTCCCTGTCCGGGCTCTTACGCAAAATCTATGATCCTGTTACAATGAAATCTGTTATTACAGAATATACAGTTTTGCATTTATTCAAGTTATAATTTTCTCCTTTGACGGCATATCTTTTGCTCCAGAGCCCGGACAGGGACAGGTGTATATGTTTTTGGATACTTTTTTACCTGTTGCGGTACCAAGTCTTCTTTAATAAAGGTTGTAGAATTAAACTTTACTTTTCTCGCCGCTACCTGATGTCATTTTCTCATTTTTCCTGTTATAAGTAGGAAATAACACCAGAAAATAGAATAAATTGTATATAAAATTTATAAAAACGTTAAAGTTTAAGAAAAAAACATATAGAAAAGAGAAGAAAAGAATGGCCATAAGGAAATCAGAATTATATAGTTCCCTCTGGAAAAGCTGTGACGAACTGAGGGGCGGAATGGATGCAAGCCAGTACAAAGACTATGTGCTGGTCTTGCTGTTTATAAAGTATGTTTCGGATAAATAGGAGGGTAAAAAAGATTCTATAATAGAAATCCCGGAAGGAGCCAGCTTTAAAGATCTGATAAAACTCAAAGGTCAATCGGATATAGGAGACAGAATTAATAAAATAATAGGTAAACTTGCTGAGGCCAATGAGCTTAAAGGAGTTATTACTGTAGCGGATTTTAACGATCCCGATAGACTCGGTAAAGGGAAAGATATGGTTGACCGTCTGTCCAACCTGGTTTCTATATTTGAAAATCCGGCTCTGGACTTCAGCAGCAACAGAGCGGAAAATGATGATATACTTGGCGATGCCTATGAATATCTTATGAGGCATTTCGCCACTGAAAGCGGAAAGAGCAAGGGCCAGTTTTACACTCCTTCGGAAGTATCCCGAATAATAGCAAAAGTCATAGGAATAAACTGCTCTAAAAGTCAGTCCGAAACGATTTATGATCCTGCCTGCGGCTCAGGGTCACTATTGTTAAAGGCTGCCGATGAAGCCATAAGCGGAGTTACTATTTATGGTCAGGAGAATGACAATGCAACCCGTGCTCTTGCTGTTATGAATATGTGGCTCCATGGCAACCCGGCTTCTGACATAAGGCAGGGTAATACTATAGCTTCACCGCTCTTTACAGACGAAAGAACAGGGGATTTGAAGACCTTTGACTATGTAGTTGCGAATCCGCCTTTCAGTTACAAATCGTGGAGTAATGGCATTAACCCGCAACATGATGTGTATGAACGTTTTACCGGTTTTGGAATACCTCCTTCAAAAAACGGAGATTATGCTTTTTTGCTTCACATAATAAAATCTCTTAAAAGTAAAGGTAAAGGGGCCTGTATTCTTCCTCACGGCGTGTTATTCAGAGGAAATACCGAGGCGGACATAAGGACAAACATTATTAAAAGAGGCTACATTAAAGGCATAATCGGCCTCCCTGCAAACCTCTTCTATGGTACTGGTATTCCAGCCTGTATCATTGTTCTTGATAAGGAAAATGCCGGAGAGAGGAAGGGAATTTTCATGATAGACGCCTCAAAGGGTTTTATTAAAGACGGAAACAAGAATCGTCTCAGGGAACAGGATATTCATAAAATTGTAGATGTATTTAACCGTCAGATTGAAGTTCCTAAGTACAGCCGTATGATATCACTGAAAGAAATAGAGGAAAACGAATATAATCTGAATATTCCCCGGTACATTGACAGCCAGGAAAGTGAAGATATGCAGGATATAGAAGCTCATCTGCTCGGAGATATTCCCGCCCGTGATATTGATGCTCTCAAAGACTACTGGGAGGTTTATCCTGCGCTGAAAAATGACCTGTTTATTCAGAATAACCGCCCTGGATATGTTAAATTAAAAATAGAAAAAGATAAAATAAAGTCAGCTATATTCGGCCACCCTGAGTTTATTGCCTGCAGGAAAGAAATGGAGAACATCTTCAAGTTATGGGAAAAGAACACTGTTGATTATTTAAAAGAGTTAAAAAAGGGGTTAAGGCCGAAAGATGTAATAAACTGCATATCTGAAAATATCCTCAATTCTTATCAAAATCTTCATCTGGTGGATAAATACGATGTCTACCAGCATTTAATGAATTACTGGTCTGAAACCATGCAGGATGATATGTATGAATTATCTTCCGATGGCTGGACGGCAGGGAATGAAGTCCTTCGCCTTACGAAAGAAGATAAGAAAGGTAAGAAAAAAGAAGTCGAAGGTATGGCAGGTCTTTCGGGAAGACTCATACCTGTTGATTTAATTATTGAAGTTTATTTCGGCAAAGAGAAAGTACACATTGATGAAATGGAAGCAGAAAAAGAGACTCTTATAGCAAAAATGGACGAAGTTCGTGAAGAACACGGAGGAGAAGATGGGCTTCTGTCAGAGGTAATGGATGATAAAGGAAAAATCAGCAAAAAGACCATTACTGCTCACCTTAAAGAAGTGAATAAAAAGCCCTTGGAAAACAGGGAAGAAATTACATTATTAAAGGATTATTCAAAGCTGCTGAACAGAGAGGGTGAACTGAAAGAGAATATTAAATATGCATGGAAAGAACTGGAAACAAAAGTCAAAAAGAAATACCCGGCATTGTCCCTTGAAGAGATAAAAAAGACAGTCCTAGAAGAGAAATGGATGAGGAGCATAAATAAGGCTGTTCATACAGAAATAGACCGCATCAGCCAGAGACTCACAGGAAGAATAAAAGAACTTGCAGAAAGGTATGAAACTCCTTTGCCTGAGCTGGAGAAGACAGTTGAAGAGCTGGAAGAAAAAGTAAATGCCCATCTGGAAAGAATGGGGTTTGTATGGGAATAATAAAGTAAAAGGTTCTACTTTTTATACAAGTTTAGAAAATATAAAACAACCAGTGTGAGAAGATGAAATTATGGATATAGAAGAGCTTAAAGAACTGATAAAATTATCTGAATCAGAACAGATTGAGTTTAAACTTTCCACAGGTCAGAGAACTGAAGCGGCCAAGACTGTATGTGCCATGTTGAACTGTGCCGGAGGCTTTCTCTTATTTGGAATTGATGATAAGGGAAACATCAAAGGCCAGCAGGTCAGCAGTAAAACTCTTGAAATTATAGCAGGAGAAATCAGGCGGATTGAGCCACCTGCCTATCCTGATATAGAAACAGTGCCATTAAATGATAATCTTAAAGTAATAGTCTTAAGGGTTCCCGGCGGTGGGGGGCCATACACCTATGACGGAAGACCCTATATACGTAATGGTTCTTCAACTGCTGTCATGCCTCAGTATCAATATGAAAAACTCCTGCTGGAACGTATGCATGGTTCTTATAGATGGGAAAAACAGATTGCCCGTAATATATCTATTAAAGATCTGGATAGAGAAGAAATTATAAGGACAATTGATGAAGCAGTAAGAAGACAGAGGCTCACTGAACCTGGGACACGAAAGGTAAAGGATTTATTAACCGGCCTGGGATTATTGCAGGAAGATAACGTAATAAATGCAGCAGTTGTATTGTTCGGAAAAAGTAAATCTTTATTACCAGGTTATATCCAGTGTACTTTAAAACTTGCCCGTTTTCGAGGTACAGATAAAACAGAATTTATCGATAACAGGCAGATAACAGGTAATGCCTTTGAACTGTTTGAACAGGCACAGATATTCTTTAGAAACCATCTTCCAGTATCAGGAAAGATTTTACCTGATAAATTTGAAAGAGTGGATGAACCTCTTTACCCCACTGCAGCATTAAGAGAAGCCGTAGCCAATGCCATCTGCCATAGAGACTATGGCAGCGGTGCCGGTGCAATAAGTATCGCCATATATGACGACAGACTTGAAATCTCAAGCACAGGAGAACTTCATTTTGGATTAAAAACAGAAGATTTGTTCCGCCCCCATCCATCAAGACCATGGAATCCGTTTATAGCAAAGGTATTTTATCTGAGAGGCATAATTGAGACCTGGGGCAGAGGAACCATTAAGATAAAAGAATTAACAGATGAGGCCAGACTTCCTGTGCCGGAATTTGAAAATAATATGGGAGAATTCACTATAAGATTTTTCTGTGGCAAGAAATATTTAGATAAAATATCTGATCTAGTTGGCACTATGTTGGCACCATGTTGGCACCATGTTGGCACCATGTTGGAACTAAGTACGGAGGAAATTAATAAACTCCTGATTTCCTGTAATGAAGCCACAAGTATAAATGATTTAATGAATATTTTTGCATGGAAAGATAGGAGTAAATTCCGTAATAAATACATAAATCCTTTACTTGAAGAGGGACTAATCGAAATGACAGTACCGGATAAGCCAAAAAGCAGTAAGCAAAAATATAAAATTACAGAAAAGGGTAATTATTTATTGGAAGCTGGAAAAACTTTCACCAGGAATGGATAGAACATAAATCTAATGGCAAAAATAAACTATAATTGTGAAACAGGCTGTTTCACAATTAGAAAATATGAACTGACCCGTATCCTGCCGGACAATCTCAAATCTACACTACAAAGCATTGAGGAAATTGAGGAAGAATAGTAAGGAAAGGAAAATATAAACGAGAATAAGTAATATGATAAATGGGTATAATAATTAAGAGAGGTGTTTTATGGCTTTTGATAGTTCAATAAACATGAGAAACGATTTAATTTTTAAATATATATTCGGCTATGAAAAGAATGAAAGGATATTAATAGCACTGCTTAATGCTATACTTGGTCTGGAAGGTGCAGACAGGATTGTTAAATTGACCTTTCTGAATACTTTTAATTTACAGGAATACATAAAAGATAAGCTATCAACTCTTGATGTAAAAGCAGAAGATAGTACCGGCAGAAGAATAAATATTGAAATGCAGGTGGAATCTGAGCAGGCATATATAAACAGAGTAATTTATTACCATGATAAATTATATACAGGTCAGTTAAAAAAATCTGAACCTTTTGAAGAGTTAAATAAGGCTATATCTATCTCTATATTAAATTTTATTCTCTTCAAAGAAGAAAAAGAACTGCACAATATTTATCGTTATCTAAACATTAAATCAAAGAAAGAATTAAGTGATATTAAGGAATTGCACTTCATAGAACTTCCGAAGTTTAAAAAAGATAAGTCCAAAAAGAAGCAGTCAAGATTTGAAAAGTGGTTGCATGTTTTAAAGTTTGGAGAAATCTATGCAGATGATATAGATAATCTCCCGGATGAATTGAAAGAAGAGGAGGAGATAGTAATGGCGTTGCAGGAGATGGTAAGGGCATCCAATGATGAAATGGTAAGGCAGATTCTTGAGATGAGATCTAAAGCCCGTCATGAAGAGGCTTCACGGTTGTACCAGGCAAAGCAGAGAGGCAAAGAAGAAGGGCGAAAAGAAGGAATAGAAGAAGGGCGAAAAGAAGGGCGAAAAGAAGGAATAGAAAAAAGAAATATTGAGATAGCAAAAAATCTTTTAAAATTAAATTTTCCTGTAGAAGCAATATCTCAGGCTACTGGATTAACTGATGTGGAAATAGAAGGGTTGAAAAAATCCTGTTAATCCTTTAATCCCGAAAATCCCGGTTCAGACAGAAAGGGAAATACAAATGACAATAAGTAAGATACCTGATGGATATAAACAGACTGAAATTGGTGTAATACCTGAAGATTGGGAAGTAAAAAGGTTACAGGAAACAGTGAAAAAGTTTTTAAATGGTGGAACCCCGTCTACACAAAAAGTAGAGTACTGGTGTGGACACATCCCCTGGATAACAGGAGCAGATATTGTTAAACAACAAGTATCTGATATAAGGAGATTTATTACATTAGGAGCAATAAAAAATAGTTCTACTAATATTGTTGAAAAAGGGAATTTATTACTTGTTTCAAGAACTGGTGTAGGTAAACTTGCTATTGCACCCTTTGATATCGCTATTAGTCAAGATTTTACAGGAATATATTTAAAAAATGAAATATTACTTACTAAATATATTTATTATTATCTTGATTTCAATTCTTGTGAATTACAAAGTCAAAATCAAGGAACATCAATACAAGGAATTACAAGGGATAGATTATCAATAATGTTAATTCCTATACCACCTATTCCAGAACA
>Ga0302242_1002638_pt1 | contig 11118 bp, 18 predicted proteins | sample AAG_UR_Lys_MG_FD_193510 | JGI IMG/M metagenome (GOLD analysis project Ga0302242, IMG submission 193510) | Enriched activated sludge microbial communities from anaerobic digester in WTTP, New Holstein, Wisconsin, United States - AAG_UR_Lys | ecosystem: Engineered > Bioreactor > Anaerobic >... | reverse complement strand
ATTTTTTCACCTTTACCACTTGCTCTTGCTGTTCCGTAGTCCTTAGGCTCAGCAGTTACAAGTCTGTGTGCTACTACACTACCTGATGTAACTTCACCTGATAATTCCTTATTTTTAATTAAGTTAGTAATTGACTCTTTTTGAACATCCTCAATCATACCATTATATTTTTCTTTAAGGGCTAAAAATCCACCCTCTGTATTTAACATACTTAAACTTTCTACTTTACCCATTTTAATTACCTCACTTTTTCTATAAATTTTATAACATTCTACCTAAATATGTAGGTTTCTCTGATGTCTCTACTGTTTTACCTGACCCACCCCAAGTGTGGATGTTATTGTCTACACTCTTGAAAGTTGTGGGTTCTTTTTCATACAATTCTTTTAAAAATGTATCCAAACCCTCTAAATTTCCGTCTTTATCTTCCTTAAACCCTTTGGCTTTTATATCTGCTAAAACACTACCTTTAACCCTGTCAGAACTAAACTCTATACCTGCTAAGGCTTTACCCAATAAGTTGTTGTACTTAATATCTGATAATTCAGTAGTCAATCCTGCTATCTTTGTTTCATATTCTTTTTTCAGTTCTTCTAAATTACCTGACGATTTTGCACTGTCCTCTAATTTTTGGGTTAAGTCCTCAACCTCTGTTGTTTTGGCTTTTAAATCCTCTTTTAATTTGTTTAGTTCTGCTACACTCTTATATGTTTTTCTAAACTCTCTGTCAAAATCACCTCTTTTATCTTCTGGTAATTCAACCCCTACTTGTTTTAACATTTCTAAAATGTCCATAATTTCAACCTCACTTTTGTGTTTTTTATACTTTTTTATACAGGTGAGTGCCTGTCACACAATAAAAACCCATTAACTGTTGTACCATTCCTTAAATTCTTCTATTGTCAATAAACCCTTATCATATAACAACAATTTCTCTTCTAATTTTTCTTTACTTGTTGTTAGGATGCTGTCTCCTATATCATAAATAACCTTATATGTTGTATCTATCAATTTCGCGTTTATTGCTATTCTTGAACTTAAAAGACTAATACTACCCAATATATCCTCTATGCCCTCTATAAAAGCACTTCTTATATCACTAATAGTCACATAGTACCTTTGCTTACTTACTACTATTTCTGTTGCTGTTTTCTCAACTTCTGACGGTTCTGATAGTGTGCCATATGCTAAACCACAAGCAAACTCTATCTCTCTCTTTAATGCATTTAAACCTCTTAAATAAGCATCATCTCTCAATTGAGGGGCGTATGTATCTATTGTGAAATCTTGAATATCTGTTTCTAAAGTTCTATAAAGTCTTTTTTTACCATTTGGTAACTCATATGTTTTATTATTACTACTACCCGATTTTCTGAATAAATCAGCATTAGCATTTATGGCTAACTCTCCACCTTCATATTCCCAAAGTATTCTGCTATACTGCTTGTCTGCTTGTTCTATCAACTCATACGCATCAGAAAATATCGGTGTGTCTATCGTAATTATGGTGCATAAATGCTTTGGTATTTCTTCAAGAACTACAAAATCATCTAATTTTTCAAATTGTGGTAATTTATGAAGTAATACTTGTGTATTATCTTTTAATAACTTGTACTCTATTTTATATGTATTAGTGTTATAATCTTGTGTGTGTTCCTCAATAAGTCTGTATTTTGATGACCCCTCAAATATATCTGTCTTAAAAAACACCTTAAATACTCTACCTAAAGCGTCATATTCAACTTTAAAATCTAAGGCTGATACAACTGACATTAAAACTCTGTTATCTGATATATAGGGTTTTAATGCTACTTTCCCACCAATTTGTAGATGGTTTAATATTTCTCTCTTATTTTTATTTAAGAATTCATATGCAGATATTACGTCTTTGTTTTTTGTTTCTACTTCAAAATCAAACTCTTGGGTCGCTGTTTTACTGACTTCTTTTACTATTGCTTTCCCTAAGTTCAAACTATACACAATCTCTCTATTTACCCATTCAGCCTCGTTGTTGTATAACTTGTACATCTTCTCTATGTCTGCTGAATAAAAGAAATCTTTATTATCTATTACACTATTCATATCATTGTTCCACCACCTCTTAAATTGGCTTAATATACTCATAAACTCACCACCTTACATTCCTTTTCTACGCCATACAACTTCCATCCCATAACGTATTGCCGCTATGTGGTGGTCTGCTTGACCCTCTGGATACATGCCCTTAACTTCACCGTCTTTATTTACTTTGTATATGTAATTTTCAAACTCTTCTGCTGTTTTAGGGCATCTTGTTTCATCTATTACTATTTGTGTTAAACCTTGCAACCATTCCATTCCTGTATCTCTTGAACCTGGACCCTTTATGGCTGCTCGTATATCCCAACCTAAATCTTTTAAGTCATTTATACTCTTGCTGTCATTGTCTGCTGTTATTCTATATTCTCTTAAAAACCCTGCTTTATCTAAACCATCACTTATTTGTAAATTGTTTAATTTACCCATATTAAACTCTTTAAATATATACAAAATACGACTTTCTCTATCATAAAACATTGTATTTCCAGCATTAGGGTCTGGGTGATACCCAAAGTCTAAACCTTGATATATGTCAGTATCCTCGTATAACCACCTGGATATTTGTTCTTCTGTAAAGGTTGTAAGTTTTAGATTTTCAAATATTACATCCTCTACACTAACAGGCAAGCCTAAATATCTATATTGATATAATTTAAGGTTTGTTTCCTTTAATCTTTCTGCATCTTGTATGAATTTTCTACCTAACCATCTACGTGGTAAATCAAGATATGTGGAATAAATTGAAAGTCTTAAACCCTTTATTGTTTGAGATAACTCTGAATTGGTAAAATGTCCTTTATTACTAATAGGATTAGATAAGTAATAAACCTTACAATTTTCACTTTTACCTCTTATTACTGTTGCTTTTAATTCATCTATAAAGGTCATATTTACATATTCTTGACACTCCTCAAAAACAATCCTTGCAAATCTTGTTTTATATGGTTTTAACCCCTTTTTACTCTGAAAATTATCTCCACCTAAGAACTGCACTGCATACCCAGTTCGATTATTGATTATCATTAAAGGACTTAATTTAAAATCAAAATCCTCGCTTAAACCCATATCTTCTATTTGGTCTTTTACGTCCTGATATACACTATCTCTCAACGAGTTTTGATGCTTTCTTGCATATAATACACAACCCTCACCATATGTATCTAAAATTGAACCATGATGACACTCTACAGACTTGCCACTACCTCTACCACCATGAAGTGAGATTTCTTGGTAGTCTTTCATAAACTCTTTATCATACAAACATTTATATTTTTCTGCTACTTCATACTTAATCTTCATAGTCACCACCTGCCTCAACAACAGTGATTTCTACTTCAAGTTTACTATTATCTGCATTTGACGTCGCATCCGCTGACTGCACCTTAACGCTTTCAGCTAAACCACATACTGACAAAGGACTTTTAAGCATAACCTCATAAATCTTCGCCAAATCAACATCTAACTTGTCTGCTTCAATTCTGGACTTTATCTTACCCATTGAAGTAATAGCAACATCTAATCCTAAACCCTCTAATTCTTCACGTTTTCTACGTATTTCTTCACTTTTGGACTTGTACTCTTTGTCTATTCTTTCTTGCCATTTATTATCAGAACCACATTTCTCAATAGTTTTTACACTTAAGTCCATTAACTCTGCAACTTTGGCATACGTCCTATCTTCACCTAGGCTGTTGTAGAGTTCATATGCCAATTCAGCTCGTCCTGCTTTCACACTACAACACCTCACTTTTAACCCTACAGAACCCTATAAAACCCTATAGGGATATTTTTAATTTAAAATTTCTAACTGCTCAAAAATTTTATTTAATTTGACCCATTGAATGGAGAAGAAATCAATCATTTCCTCATTTGTTGCCCATGCAACCTCATAGTGCAAACTATTGTCATGTAAACCACACTCATACATAAAAGCATGCAACAGTTCATGTCTTAACGTTGTCTTTATGAAGTTGTCATTGAATTTACTGTTTACTACTATTTTCTTTAAGTCCAAATCACAATACCCATATTTACCTTGTAAATACTCATCTTGTTCTTCTGACTTGTACTCAATAGAATACTTAACTCCTAAAATAACTATACTTTTCTTTCTTTTATCCACGAGGTTAAACCCCCTTATAATAAAAACACCATCAAGAACCTACGCTTACACGTTGTTTTGGCTCTCAATGGTGCTCTATAAACAAATTTATTTAATTCTCTAAATCCCATATTCTGCACTCTAACATTTTAATCTTTTCTACTAAAGCATCTATGATATACCCATTTCTTTCTATTTGTTCCTCTTTATTTAAGAGTTTTGATTGTAATAACTCTAAATCATAATCTGAACTATCTTCACTATCTATAATATCTTCAATATCCTCGCAGTCTTCAATTTCTTCAATGTATAGATTTAAATTATTTATTATATGTTCTTTTAATCTTAACTGCTGCTCTAAGTATTCAATATAATTATCTTTGTCTGTACCCATTTCTATCACTCCAAATAATATAGTCTTTTCATCCTTAACCTTACTCCTACAATAAAGATTTCTACGGGGCATCCGCCCCCGTATATATTATTGGAGGATAATAATGAAAAATCTCACACTTACGCTCAAATAAGTGCTAAGACGGGGAGGGGCTGATTTCCTCTGACATACCCGCCATAAGGAGTAGAAATCTTATATACACAAAGCACCACATTCTGGAATCGAACCAAATAAAAACCTTTTGTAGGATTGCTGTTTGTGCTTTTCAGTATTGTCAACTAACTATATGTAAAATCCTTTTATTATTAGGATTATTACGTTTCTTATTTAATAACTTATTTTTATTTTCATCTAATATATTTGTTCCTTCTATTAGTATACTTTTTTATGCATCCACTACTGTCCATTTTTATACTTTCATGTACTAAAAATTATTATGTATGTCCATTTATCTATTTTAAAGTTGTAAATACAAGAAATAAAAATTTTATGGTCATTTTTAACAAAAAGTAAAGTTATTTCTGGTCGTTTTTACCTATTGTTTCTACTGCTCTCATTATCATGCTCATAGTCTGCTCACGTGTAGCATAAGAAGTAGGGGAGGAGCCATCACTTATACCCATAACCTTTGCCTTTTCTACACTATCTACTGCCCAAGAAGATGCAGGAGCATCTTTACCCATATTTCTTACGGTTTCTTCAATAAAACCTTTCAATTCTTCTTTTGTCATTGTATCTTCAACTCCTTCTAATAACGCTTTTACATCTGCTCTAAAAGTATCCATACTTTTACCAAATCGAGGAAACCAATGCATAACATCTGCATGATTTGAAGCTATACCCAACTTATGACCCTCTGAATGGCATATTATTTTATTTATTGGTATAGTGTACTCTTTACATAGATAAGCACAGAGTTCTACTGCCTCTGTATAAACCTTATTAAAATAAACACTATCTTTTAAATCATCCTCACATATTTCAAACCCAATATAGCCATTGTTATTTGCATTTTTTAATGAGCCTAAAGAACCTGTTCCACTATGCCAGCCTACTGCAGTCCAAGGTAAAGTCTGATATGTTGCTATTGAGCCATCTTTTAACTTACCTATAAAAGCATGAACACAAACACTAATACCACCTGGTTTTGCTGTGTTCCAATGGTTATTATTAGAATTTACACCTAAAATACCATCATCTGGACCCACATAACGCTTTAACCAAGCGTTATTAGCACCTGTACTATGAACCATAATTCCAAGTGGTTTATGTATAACGCCTGCTTTAAAACAATTATTTTCAGTTAAATATAACTTTTTTAAATTCATTTTCTCAACCCCTATGTATGTTTTACTCTATCTTTTAACTCTGCCTGCTTCGCTGAACCCCACTTATCTACTGAACCTGTTAAATAACCTGTAATCCTACGGACACGCTCTATTTCAACGATAACCTTGTTTTCTTTCATTATATACACCTACTTTACCATCATCTATTTTCACCTTGTTTAACTGCCTATTCTTTGCCATACAACGTATATAACTATAACCACTTATAATTGAAAACCCTAAATAAGGACAATAATTCCACTTTTCATATCTACACCCTACACACTTCATATACTTCATATCTACACCACCTAAAATATTTTTAGATTTTTACCAATCAACCAAATAACTGTTATTAAACTATCTCTAAAAATAATTAAGATTGAAAAAATCTTAAAATATTCAATCCTAAATACTCTTTAACCATTACGACTGCTTACTTTTAAAATTATATTTTAAAGTTTCTTTGTTTTGTTGATACTACAAGACATATTAAACTTTTAATAAAATCTTACTCCCTAACAAGATTATTGCTAACACTACCATTGAAAACCTTTATTTTATGCTTAAAACCACAACGAGGACATAATATTTCTATATACCCAACATTTAAATCTGCCTTAAAAAATAAGCAATTACACTTTTCACATCTATATGAGTGTAAAAACTCTGAAACATCTACATCTTTATCTTTATCTTTATCTACCATTTATATAACCTCCAAGTTTCATTACCAATAAGTAATTATTCTAAATTTTCTCTTCTCATGTATATTAGTTGTTTCTGAGTAGACTCATGTGTGTTTTTTTGTATTTATGTCCATGTATGCGTTTTTACATAATAATTACACTAAAAAATAAATTTAAGACGGGTTGTTATAACCCGTCTTTTTGCATATCTTCTAAAATTTCTTTTACTTTTAAATTGGCGTCTTCATTCTTAAAACTTTGATTTATAACATTTTTTACTGTTCTAAATTGTATATTTAACTCTACTGCTATTTTATTTATTGTTAACCCTTGATTATGTAATGTTAAGATTTTCTCTATTTGCACTTTATTTAATTCTGTGCTTTTGCCACTTTTATTACGGGTAGGAGCAGGAGAAGAAGTAGTAGGAGTGGCAGCATATAATTCTCTTAATAACTCTATAAGGTCATACTTGTAAACCTTATCTATACACTGTGAACATACAGCCATTTTTTCCTCATATGTCCTGCATTTGCGTAATTTTGGGCATCCACCTTCAACTAAGCAAAATTTTTTTATTATTTCTAAATTTGTTTTATTACCTAAGTCCATTATTTACTCACCCACCTTCTAACACTACTCGGACTACGTTTTATTTTATTGGCTATACGACCAATGCTCCAACCTTGAGCATACATAGTTTTTATAGCACTTTTTTCTTCTTCTGTTATTTTAGGACCATGATTATTATTATAAGAACCAAGTAATAACCAAGCACTTAAATCAAACTCATTTATAAAATCATCCAATAGTTCTATTACCTGACCCCTTACTCTTATATTTGACCCCTCTGTGCGTTCTATCATCCAAGTTGTACTTATACTACGCTTAAATCCACGAGATACTGCTTCACAAGAATAACCAAGTAGTCTTAATTCCTGAGCGTATTCTTTCAATCTGTCATCTATTGGGTAAATTGAATGAACTGGTTCATCTGTCAGTAATCGTTTATATGCTCTTATTTTCTTCATTTCTAAGCGTTCTTCACTTAAAATTTTAATTACTTTACGAGCATTTACCCAATAATCACTACAACTACGAACATAAGCACCTTGTAATTCAGCCTTTTCTTTTTGCTCTAAAGGTAATTTTTCTATAAAAAGAACAACATTATCATTTGTTTTCATTATTGACCCCTCCAATTAGTTTTGCTTTTAGTTAGTAAAAGCAAATTGTAAATTATAAAACCTATTGTCCTTAACTAATTTTTAGCGGGTTTTGCTTTTAGTAAGTAAAAACCATATATTACATATTGTCTGTTTTGCTTTTACTTACTAAAAGCTAATTTTTTAATATAAACCTATATTATTTAACTGCTTTATTTGTGTCTTTTGCTTTTAGATACTAAAAGCAAATATTAATTATAATATTTATAGTTGAAATGGGAGTAGTACCCGCAAACCTCAAAAAACTGAACAAAATTTATTGCCTTTAACCCTTTCTTTGCTTTCTGTACATTACCCACACGAGTTAAGATACCTAAATTTAAAATTGAATTATTAACAGCATCTTGGTCCATATGGTCTATGGTTAGAATAGAACCTGACCCTAAGCAATACTTTAAAACATTTAAACCATACCAACATAACACAATTATTTGGTGGGCTGGCATATAAAAACTTTTACCACCATGCTCTTCACTACTTTCAACCGTTGTGAAATTAATATACTTATAAATAGTGCCTGTCCCTTTATCACCCGATTGCTTATAATAAGTAGCATCTTCCCAATAACCATCTACTAATTGACAATTATGATATAAAACCTCATCATTTAATAAAACATGGCCCAGATAATTATTATTTGTGAAACCATTAAACTCTAAATATTTTACAGTTCTCCTTAGTATTTCTCCAGTTATCGTATTTACGTGATAAACATACGGCTTAACATAAAACATATACTCAATTTCAGATACCTTTTCAACTGTTCTTTGCAAGTTATAAACATTAGTGAATAACCTTTGCTTACCTTGTTCTTTAAACAAAGACGCATCAAATATGGATTCCATTGCTATGTAAAGAGGGGAGTTGAATACATCTATAAAGTTATCACTTAGAAAGTTATAATCCTGTGTGGTTTCTGTGAAATTGAAACAACTTATTAACTTTTTACTAACAGCACTAAACTCTTCTAATAACCCATCATTCTCTTTCTTCTGTAATTTCTTAAAAATTGTTGTGTAATTTACAATTGTTCTAAGTAATAATGGGTTTTTCTTTTTAAACTCTTTAAATACACCATCTTCATCATTTTTAAATAATTCTAAGTTACTCACCATATTTCTTTTTGCCTGTCTTATAAGACTTTCGGCACTTTCATTTTTTCTATTTGTAATCCTCATTTTAATATCCTCCAATAATAAATTTTAATTTAATCTTCTATATCCTCATTATCTTCTTCTCTTAGTGCTTTTGCTAAATAGAAATTTAACAACTCCTGAATAGGTTCATTTTCTAATCTTTTTACCCAGTCCTCTTTTTCTAACCCTATGTATGCCTTACAATCTCTACGATTCTTAGCATAGGCGAGTGCTGCTCGCTCTGTAGGAGTCTCTGCTGTAAAACTACTGCTTAACTTCACTTTACCCGTTCTTAGAGCATATCTTTCTTCATCTGTAAGCTTTCTTCTTTTTCTCATAATAAAACCTCTCTATATCAGTAAAAGTCTTATCATCCTTAACTAAAATACCTGCCCAGGGAATCGAACCCTGGGGATGTACCATTCAGGTTAATATTCAACCCAATTCACTGAATAGGTTATACCCAGAGCATTTTTAATAAAATTACGATTTAGTGCTGTTTTTACACCTTTAGCATTTAGTGTTGTAGTTGTAGAATCTTCCCACTCTATAAATACAATGTAAGTCCAATCTGCATTTTTTGTAAATCTAATCTTATTACCTTTAACCTTTACAATTTCTCCATTTTCATAAGCATTTTTTCTTCCTAACAAATCTAAAATAACACCGTTTTTCATTTCTATCTTCCTCCAATAATTCAATATTTTTATTTATTTTTTGCTATATACTCATTAACCGCTGAAATAATCAATGCAGAAAGTGAAATACCTAATTTATCCGCATATGCTACAAACTCTTTCTTCTTTTTTTCACTAACTCTTAATGTAATCATTTCATTATTTTTCATTTTTTCCACCTCACTTTTATTGGTTTCATCTTAATATAATCCTTCTTGTCCAATATTTTTTAATACATGCTGTTGTATTACTTTGTCTATACATAGTAATACGATTTTATGTGTCCATTTCTATTACGTTATAAGTATAAACTGAAGGTATTTTAGTGTTATATGTCCATTCTCTGATTTTAAAATGTTGTAAAATCAACATAAAAAAATCTGTGTAAAATAATTTACACAGACATAAAAATTTATAATATTTTTATTTTATATTTGGTATCTGAAAACCTTCGTGGGCCAACTGAATACACTGGTCATACAAAATATAAGCCTTCTTAATCAAAGTTTCCTTAGGTATTTCAACACTTTCATCAGATTGCTTCTGAAGTTCTTCTGCATAAAACTTTAATCGACCCCACTCCTGTTCATGCTCGTGATATTTACGATAACCCTGTAAAACCTCACTTTTTACATACTCAAATATAAATTTTTTCTTTTTGAAGGGAGTGTGTCTTTGCTCGGTTTCCTCTAAATATCCACTGTAAGCACTATTTATATGGGACTCTGTGTGATATGTAAAAACATAATCATCTAAATCGATTTCATCAAAGTCAAACATTTTTAATCCTCCTTTATCCTTATAATATAAGTAAAAAATAAAAACTCAATATTCTTTTTTATCCATTTTTCAGATTCTACTGCTTCTGCCTTGGTTTCATACCATCTTATAATAAAATCCTCGTCAAAAGCATATACGGTCATCAGGTAATACCCAGGGGGCATCATATGCTTTTTTAACCTGTATATCTTACTTTCTTCTGTCTCTATACCACTACGAGTTAAAGACCCTTGTATGACAGGTTCTTTGTAAGTCCGTATAAAAAGTTGAGATAGTAAGTGTATAACAGTATCCCAAAAATGCTCAAAACCTGCCTTTGAAGTCATAAAGTCTATTTTTTCTGGTACAAAGTGGGGATATTCTTGTGCTGTACCTATACCATAATACTTCTGCATCATCCTATAAAGTAGGTCATAACTGGAAATCATAGGTATCACCACCAAGCAAGCAATCCTTCACTATGCTACAAGCCAAGCGAAAAGCATACTCATACATGCGTTTTTGCTCTATACTGCCTATACTTAACCTTTTAGACATGATTTCTTCCTCATAAAATTTAATTTGCTCCTGAGTTAAACCCTTATAAAATTCTGCCTCTAAATCCCTAAGTTCTGCCATTTCTTGCTTAAACTCATACGATTTATTACCACCAAAATCCTCAGAGATATAAATACCTTCGTCATACAATTTATCTATAAACCCCATAAG
>Ga0302242_1002622_pt1 | contig 11158 bp, 4 predicted proteins | sample AAG_UR_Lys_MG_FD_193510 | JGI IMG/M metagenome (GOLD analysis project Ga0302242, IMG submission 193510) | Enriched activated sludge microbial communities from anaerobic digester in WTTP, New Holstein, Wisconsin, United States - AAG_UR_Lys | ecosystem: Engineered > Bioreactor > Anaerobic >... | reverse complement strand
ATGGAAGTACCTGAGACTGTTCCAGTTATCTTGTTTGTAGCTGACTCAGGGTTAGAGACATTCTCAGCAGTAACAATGAAGTCATAACTAGTAAGTCTTCTTCCTGCTTGGTCAGTGTAAGTGAATCCAAAGGATAGTCCTGATCCTCTCTGTCCTGCCATGGTTGTTTCTGAAGTAGTAGTAGGATAATAGTAATCACACCAGACACATTGTTCTTTTACTTCCATGGTAGAAGTAGGTTCAGCGGCAAAATCAAAAGGATCTTTGAAATTAGTAGCAGAGACACTGTTACTTCTAATAGCACTACAGGAGATATTGGTTCCTGTGTATTGTCCATTACATGACCAAGTGACAGTAGCTCCGATTCCAGGGAAGCTAGGAGATACTGGAGAAGCTATTCCACTTGAGCAGAAGGTGCCAGTATATGCTGTTTCTGTACTTGTATAGTTTTTAGCATTACTACCACAAGCTCCATTGATGATCTTGTTAGCAGCACATGTTGCATTATTCCCTCCATTAATGCCAGTACAGGTCCAAGTCCATGGTCCGGTTCCTGAGATTGTTCCAGGAGTACCAATAGTACAAGTAGGAGTAGGAGCAGTTGTATAGTTTCCTACTGTTGGGCAACTGGCATCCTGCTTTCTTAAAGCACTACAAGATACTCCACCACAGGTCCACCTATAGGTATTGCTGGAGAGTCCACTCCATACAAGGGTAGCTCCTGTCATACATAAGTTAGGAGAGGTGCTGGTCAAGGAATAAACAGGGACATTATTAGCAGTACCACATCCTGCCACGAGATTGGTGGCAACACACTTAGGACTACTAGTACCTCCTGCTCCAACGCAATACCATTCCCATGGTCCTGAGCCAGAAAGAGTGGTCATATTAGACTGTTCAGTTCCGATACTGGAAACAGGTTCTACTGAAGCATATACTCTAGTAGCAGCTCCTGGAATATTAACACTACTTATTCCTAAATATTCACCTCCGCCTACTTCAGCTCCATGAAGAGCAATAATATTCTCTCCCCTGACGAATGAAGCAGTGTGACCTCTTGTCTCAGTAGCAGAAATACGACAACCTCCATCATAAAGAGTTCCACCATTGATGAATACCTGTTGCCTGTCATCGGTACTGATAGTAAAAGTACCTGTAGTAGCGCTAGGCATCATGAACTTAGTCCTTGTATATACATCACAATAATCACAAGCCCACATGAAGTTAGGATTATTCTGAGCTGTCCAGCTGGAATCATTGAATGACAATCCTACCCATCCTGAAGGACCAGAACAATTACTAATCTCTGTCTTTCTCCATGTGACGCTAGCCCAATTGGTTATAGCTGTAAAGATATTGAAATTAGAAATAGTACTTACACTTCCGTTTCCATAATACATATATATCGTAGTGCCAGCTGTAGGAATACTAGGTACTTTTACCCAAGCAATAGCAGAAGAAGAGTTGGTCTTAGACTCAAGCCAGTAACTGAGCTGAGTCTTCTTATCTGAAGAAGTAAATCTCAGGTCATCGAAATCAGCTTGCATATCAGAGTCATAAGGAATTGTCAGTTTAACTTGGTAATTAGACAAAGCTGATCCAGATGAATTAGAGATAGTGATTGGTTTCCTTTTTGAATACTCGTTATCGAGCCAATCTAATGAGCCAGGAGTTCCCTGAGCACATAGTCCTGTTGTAGGAGCAACGGCAAATGACTGTCCATTAGCAGTTCCACAAGATGGAGGTATCTGAGTGGCAGTACATTTAGAACTACTTGTTCCTCCTCCAACGCAATACCATTCCCATGGTCCTGAACCAGAAAGAATGGTCGTATTAGACTGTTCAGTTCCGATACTGGAAACAGGTTCTACTGAAGCATATACTCTAGTAGCAGCTCCTGGAATATTAACACTACTTATTCCTAAATATTCACCTCCGCCTACTTCAGCTCCATGAAGAGCAATAATATTCTCTCCTCTGACGAATGAAGCAGTGTGACCTCTTGTCTCAGTAGCAGAAATACGACAACCTCCATCATAAAGAGTTCCACCATTGATGAATACCTGTTGCCTGTCATCGGTACTGATAGTAAAAGTACCTGTAGTAGCGCTAGGCATCATGAACTTAGTCCTTGCATATACATCACAAGAGTCACAAGCCCACATAAAGTTAGGATTAGTCTGAGCTGTCCAACTAGAATCATTGAATGATAATCCTATCCATCCTGAAGGTCCAGAGCAATTACTAATTTGTGTTTTCCTCCATGTGACGCTGGCCCAATTGGTTATAACTGTAAAAACATTATTGAAGTTTGAAGCAGTGCTTACGCCTCCATTTCCATAATACATATATATCGTATCGCCTGTTGTAGGGATACTAGATACCTTCACCCAAACAATGGCTGAAGAAGAATCTGTTTTTGATTCGAGCCAATAACTGAGCTGAGTCTTCTTATCCGAAGAAGTAAATCTCAAATCGTCAAAATCAGGCTGCATATCACTGTCATAAGCAATTGTCAGTTTAACTTGGTAATTAGACAAAGCTAATCCAGAAGAATTAGAAATAGTGATTGGTTTCCTTTTTGAATAAGCATTATCTAGCCAATCCAATGAACCAGGAGTTCCTTGACTGCACAACCCTGTAGTAGGAGCATTAGCAAATGACTGTCCATTAGCAGTTCCACAAGATGGAGGTACTTTAGTAGATGAACAACTCTTATCAACTCCTCCATTAATAGCGCCACAAATCCAACTAAAAGTAGTACCACTGGCAGTGACGGTACTAGATGCTCCCACTGAACATAAATTAGTAGTAGGAATATCTACTGAACTACTACCATTGGCAGTTCCACAAACTCCATCACTCTTCCTTGGAGCAGTACAAGCAGAATCGTCAGTAGTAGCTGATGCATTACTTCCACTACATGACCAGGCATAAGTAGTGCTGGAAGTAGTAATACTAGAAGCAGTTCCAGTAGAACATAATCCAGTAGACGGTGCAGTATAAGTCCCTACCCCATTAGCAGTACCACAATTACCCTTAAGATGAGCAGTACAAGTAGGAACAGTTCCTCCATACTGACTACTACAAGTCCATGACCATGGACCAGTACCAGTGACTGTACTAGCAGTTCCAGTAGTACAAAGATTAGAAGAAGGTTTAGCTGTAACAACTGTGCCATTAGCAGAACCACAGACTCCACTCACTGCAGGACATACTTCTGTAGTAGCGGGACTAGTTCCTGAACAAGGAGCATTGGTCTGAGAACAGGTCCTAGCCTTGATCCATTGAGAACCACTCTGATAACATGAACCATAAGTACTGCAGTTCCACTGGCAGGCAGGAGTGCAAGCACGAGTACCTCCTACATATGAAGTAGCGCCACTACAAGGAGTATTATTGGCATTGCATGTATAACTCTCGGTATGAGAAGAGCCACTACATCCGCTCCACCCTCCACAAGAATAAGTACAAGTAGGTAAAGGTGGAACGTACTGACACCACTGACTAGTTGCAGGAGAAGATCCTCCAGAACAAGGAGAGTTATTTATCCAGCATGATCTATATTGTACATTCCCTGATTGACATGCTCCCCAACCGCCACAAGAATAATTGCAGGTAGGAGTATATTGACACCACTGACTAGTTGCAGGAGAAGATCCTCCAGAACAAGGAGAGTTATTTATCCAGCATGATCTGTATTGAATATTCCCTGATTGACATGCTCCCCAACCGCCACAAGAATAATTACAGGTAGGAGTCGGGGGAACGTACTGACACCACTGACTAGTTGCAGGAGAAGATCCTCCAGAACAAGGAGAGTTATTTATCCAACATGACCTATACTGAACATTGCCAGACTGACAAGCTCCCCAACCATCACAAGAATAATTACACGTAGGCTGCAAAGGAATCCTAACATCATCACTTTTCCCTCCATTAGGACTAAGACACATCCAAACCCACTCATATCCATCTTGATATGAAACACCTAATGACCCCGTTATACAAGAATTTTTAGTTGCTCCACATTTTGCGTGTAATACTGTTTTGCTACAAGAAACTGATTTTCCATCTATTGAACAATTCCATCTCAATGTATCATTTGTTCCAAGAGTAAAATTTGTAGAGCTTGTAACATTTGCAAATGATCCAGTTGATCCAACCGAACCAACTTTACATGGATTAGTATAATACATCACTCCATTATGATTACCTACCATATAATTCATAGTGGCCCCATTATTACATACAGGAGTAGCAAAAACATTTCCCATAAATAAAAAACTAAACACTAAAACTAAATATTTTATTTTCATATAAGTCACATTAAATCTTAATATATTTTATTAAATAGGCTTTACAACTATCTAAATATAACATAATTACCTTCATAATCAAACACTCATCTATAATTATACTCACCCATTAAACAGAATAAAATTATATTAGTAAATACATTAATAATCGACAAAACATATCCTAATTAATCCAATTAACAACCTCCCAGAACTATCTCTAATAAGCAGATACTATATCATTCCAATAATATATAAATACCATACCGTTCACACTACCAACTAATTATTTATTTTAATATAGCTCTAAAAAATAAAACTCCTACTAATACAGTAGGAGTTTTATCACTTATCAATTACTGACAGCCTCCGCTGACATTCTGACTAGTAGTTCCTTCTCCAAAACCAGGAACAGGATTATCAGCTGGAAGAGTAGCACTACAACCTTCCGGGGCAGAAACAAATCCTGAACATATAGTCTGTAAAAGTCCTGCACTATCTCTACCTGACTGAACCTGAGTACCGTTTACCACCAACGTAGGAGATCCTTGAACCCCATACTTCATATTGTCATCCTTATAAACATCAAACCCTGGGAACTGCGAAACATATCCTACATTATTCTTAAAATTATCCATCACCTTGTATTCTTTATCAGTACTTTCAATACATGCATCTAACTTCGTCTTATCAATAGATGCTGATACAATACATTCTGATGACTTACCTTCTTTTAAGAAGCACTTCAGATATGGCAATAATTTTTCTTTCTGCTCTTTCTGAATACAGTACTGTAATAACTGTTCTTTTAATTCTGTTTCTCCGTGCATAGCATAATCACAGAACTTCAGCTCAAAATCAATCCCATCTCCAAGAGTCTCAATTACTGGAATTATTCCTTTCTCCATCTGAGTTCCATAAGGACAATGACTCATTACAAACAACTCTACTTTTGGCTTATCTTTTTTCTCTATTTCTACTGGAACATTTTCAGGAGCTTGTACCTGAGGCTCCTTGGTCAAATCAGTTTCTTGAAACGTCATTATCTTTCCATCAGTCGATACATATGTAGGAACTGTCATATCCCCTGCCTTAGCTTCAAACCTATAAAAAGTCTTAACTACATCCTCAGTCTTACTAACTACTATATCCATTCCCGCTGCTAAATATTTTTTAATATACTCTACAGCATTACTGATTATACCATCTCTCTTAGAAGTATCGACTGCCACCACTGGCTGCTCCTGAATAACTTCTTTTTCCGTAACTACTGGCATTATCAAAGGCTTCCTCTCAACCCCACACCCATAAAGAGCATTTAACTTCTTTATAGTCATCCTACTCACTGACCCAGTAGGATTAGTCAATCCAATTGGTTTTAATATTTCATCTTTATACTTATCCTGAAAACCCATTACAGCTGCCGCGATATAAACATCAAAAGATTCAGACTCCCATCCAGCCTTATACAATCCTTCATAAGTTAAAGCCTTCTTCAATGCATCAACATCACTTCCCTTGTCACTAAAAACAATATCACCCTTAAAATCATAACACCAATTTTCTTCACTTGCCTGCACACTTCCTAGTACACAGAAAGATAACAGTGCTGTATACAAAACAATTTTCTTCATTTCCTTTTCTTTTATTATTAATTATTAATTATATGGTTATTATAAACATTTAAACCTCTTTAAGCAATAGTAATGGCAATCCTACCTGGATTGCCATATTTTTATCAACGCTCTCCCCTCTTCACAAAACCTCTTCATAAATTCTAATAACATAACCCACAACAATACTGGCAAAAAAATAGCGTATGCTACACTAAACAAAAACAACCTTGAGTAATACCCTATATCCTCTATCATCATCACACCAAGTAATTAAAATACCTCTTCCTATATAGCATAATTGAAGTAATAAAAGAAGCAGATGAATTAACCTGCTTATTGCAACACAAAAGGCAAGAACAATGACAAGGACAATGAAAGAAATATAAATAATCCAATCAATATGATGATATCTGTCATCACTGTATTACCACTTCGTTTTTGCCTAATTCCTAACAAACTTCTTGGCAACATAAAGAACCTATATATCTCTACTCCTCCTTAACAATTTTGTCAAAAATAAATTTCTTCCTAATAATTTCTCTAAGCCTATCAGACCCTATGCAAGCATCATAAGCCCTTTCGACTTCATTAGTAGAAAAATTTAATCGACTTACCTTCTCTTCAATCACCTCTCTACGCCAATCGCCTTCATCAAGATTCATATAGACACATCTTAGCTCATATATACCATCTGCAAGATCTTTCATCTTTTCCAAGCAATAATCAGCCAAATCTTCACCTGACACAAAAAATATATAATACCAGTCATCAAAAGTCTTAGCTACAAGAATCATCTTTTCTAATATCAATTGCCTGACAGATGAGTCTCCTGAACAATAATGATACAATGATTTAAAATGCTTAAAAGTACTAGCCTTTTCACATAAACACTTCAACAAAACTTTTTCAATGTAACTTCCTTTTTCAGAATCAATGTAAGCCAATCTGACTTCATCAAAATCTGCTCCAATAAACACTGTCGAAAAAAATTTATCATCCACTTTTACCTCTCCTGCCTCTTCTCGACCCCTCCCTTATATTCCCTCTAGTAACAAATGTCAATTATTATTTGACAGATAGTCAATTCAAAGCAACAATTAACTCACTATTACAATAACATTAATTAAATGAAAATTGACCATCTACTAGAAATATCTGTTTTTATCTGCGGAGCCATCGTCATGATTTTTGAACTATGCGGCTCAAGAATATTATCCCCTTTTTTAGGAACCTCTATCTTTGTCTGGACCTCTCTCATTGGTGTCGTTATGGGTAGTCTCAGTGCCGGATATTATTACGGAGGAATAATAGCTGACAAAAATCCAAATTATAAATCTTTCGGTAGAATAATGCTCATATCTGGCATTCTCATTATTGCCTCGTTTCTCTTCAAAGAAATCATTCCAGGCATATTTTCTGAAATAAAAAAACTAGAAATATCTTCCCTGCTTTCATCTCTCTTCCTCTTCGCTCCAGCCAGTTTCTTCCTTGGCATGATTTCTCCCTATGCAGCAAAACTCAAAAGCCTAGAAATCAAAGACTTAAAAAAAGACATTGGAAAAACAGTCGGAAACCTTTACGCCATTTCAACCGCAGGAAGTATCTTTGGAACATTTCTTGCTGGATATTTTTTAATCCCTTTCTTTGGCACTACAACTATACTCTTCTCCATCGGAATCATCCTTATTATTTTCTCTCTTATTATCACCCCTCTTAAAAACCAACACCTCTTCGCATTAATCACTTTCGCCTTAATTTCATACTCCACCCCTCTTATGCTTTTTAATGAGGATAATATTGTTCTAGAGGTCGACAGTCTTTATGACAGAATATTCGTCACTGAAGATATTCACTATCAGACAAAAAGACCTTTATTATACATAATGAATAACTCATCAGGAATACAATCAGGAATGTTCGCCGATAAGGACGATGACCTAGTCTTTGAATACACTCGATTCTATAGACTAGGAGACCATTTCAATCCAAACATAGAAAATGCTCTTATGATTGGAGGATGTGGATATTCATACCCCAAGGACTTTTTAAAAAGCCATCCTGGAAAAAAAATGGATGTCGTAGAAATAGACGAAGCCATGACAAAGATTGCTGAACAATACTTCCATCTCGATACAAATCATCCCGACCTTAATATATATCACGAAGATGGAAGAACATTCCTTAATCGCAACAATAAAAAATATGATGCTATATATATTGATGCCTTTAACTCTGCTACCGCTATCCCCTACCAACTAACCACCCAAGAATCAATGAAAAAAAAATACGACTCACTTAATGAAGAAGGGGTAATGATAATGAACATCATTGCTTCAATCAATGGGCCAAAATCAAAATTTCTACAAGCAGAATACAAAACAGTTTCATCAATATTTCCACAAACTTATGTCTTCCCCCTTCATATAGAAAATGAAAAAACTGTTCAAAACATAGTAATGATTGGTATTAAGTCAGACAAAAAACCTTCTTTTAATAACCCTGACCCAGAACTTAATAGATTTCTCAGTATGTTATATAAAAAAGAAATAAGCACGAATATTGCCATACTCACAGATGACTTCGCTCCCGTAGAATATTATCTTAATAACTAAGACTAGCCAGTGGCTAGTCTTTCTTTAATTCACTATCTTTTTTCCTTTAAGCAAGTATAAACCTTCTTTATTTTCCCATTCCTCCTTATTGTCAACTTAACCTTATCCCCTGCTTCACACTTACTCAGTATATCATTTAAAGAATTATCTTGAGTTACCTGCTCATCATTCAATTCAAGTAATATATCATACTCTTTAAGTCCCGCCTCCTCTGCGGAAGATCCTGCTGCAATCGGAGATTCTCCGAACATTTCTCTCACTATCAATGCTCCATAAGTACAATCTAACTTATTCATTCTCGCAATTTCCTCATTTAATAAAACATACTTAATTCCTAAGAAAGGCCTCTTGACGAATCCATTCTCTTTTACCTCTGCCAAATCCTCCTTCACATAATTTATAGGAATTGCAAAACCAATATTCTCTGCCCCCACTATCATAGCTGTATTTATTCCAATAACATCTCCTTTCATATCTACCAAGGGACCGCCTGAGTTTCCAGGATTAATAGCTGCATCAGTCTGAATTAATCCCCTTAAATTAGTCGCCTTTAAGTCATTATTATACGCCGTAATTTTTCTACTTAACCCAGACACAATCCCACAAGAAAGAGTATCTTCAAATTCACCAAGAGGATTACCAATAGCAAGCACATCCTCCCCCAAATCAATCTTATCAGAATCGCCCATTCTTACAAAAGGAAAAGAATCACCTTCAATCTTTAATATTGCAATATCCGTCAACAAATCCTTAGATAATACTTTTGCAGGATATTTATGATCTGGATCAATCATTACAGTATAATCCGCATCACCATCATCCACCACATGACTACAAGTCAAAACATATCCATCTTTAGATATTATAAAACCAGAACCACCCCCAATTTTCGTCTTCTCTTTCTTATCAGCCATCTTTTTCGGAAAAGCTACCTTCTCCCCTTTCACTGGAAGAAAATAAAATTCTTCTACCTGAGGAAGATCCCTAGAGGCAATAATAGTTATTACAGCAGGACAGACTTTTTTTGCTATGCTGACTATTGGAGATTTTTGCATGATAATTAAATAATTATTTACTTTATATCCCCAATATTACCATAAATAAGGATTGATAACAAATCATTTTTATGCTACATTCTTAATGTAATAAAATCAGTCCCCGTAGTTCAATGGATAGAACAAGAGACTCCTAAGCTCTAGATAAAGGTTCGATTCCTTTCGGGGACACAATAACGACTGCTTTCTAAGCAGTTTTATTATTCCTAAATCAAACTTTTTCCACCTCGAATATTTGACAAATACAATAAATATGGCATTATAAAAAAGATGTCTTCTTGTAAGGCAGAGCTCCTTAAAAAGAGGTGAAAACAATGACTAGGATCATAACATTATTGATCTCATTTTTACTCATTCTCGGAATGAGTACTGTATTATCAGCAGAAGAAATCGATTTTTTCGGAGCTCGAGAAAGCCCGATGATCGAAGGGTATACTAATCCCGATTTCTCTACATTGAACTTAAACAATCGCTGCCCTGTTGTAAGCGCAGGACCTGATCGGATAGTTAAAAGCGGAGAACGTTTTACACTAAGCGGAAGTGCCTATGATTTAGATGGTGATCGTATTACATCTTATTGGGTTGGCTCAGGAACATTTCAGAGTCGATACAGCCCAACAAGCTCATATACAGCACCAATAGTACGCAGAGATACTATGATTACCTTATCACTAATCTCCAAAGATAACAAAGGAGGTCAAGGTCTTGATAAAGTAATTATAAAAGTTCTTGCGTATTGTCCAATACCGACGCCGACAGTTACACCGACTCCGACGCCGACATTTACACCAACGCCGACATGTACGCCGACGCCGACGCCGACATTTACACCAACGCCGACGCAAACACCAACGCCCAACCGACCTCCAGTCGTTCACATATATGGAACAAGGTATGTAATAGCTGGACAACCAATTCAAGCAACTGCTATGGCCTACGACCCAGATGGAGACCCAATTACTTATAGCTGGACAGCCAGCGAAGGAGTAATCAGCAACCCCACTGGATCAAAAACCACTATTAGTACAATTGGTGGTATTACTTCGCAAAAGAGAGTAACTGTTAATGTAATGGTAAGGGACAATAAAGGTGCAAGTGGCTATGCTACAATGTATGTCACAGTAATACCATTTATAAACCCTACCCCGACACCAACACCAATCCCAGAAAACAGAGATCCAATTGTCAGTGTTTCTGGTCCAACGACCATTAACTCTGGTGAACTGATCACTGCAATAGCAACGGCATCCGACCCGGACGGTGACCCGATTACCTACAGCTGGTACGCCAGCGAAGGTGCAATCAGCAACCCGAACGGTGCTACGACAACCGTGACTACCCCGACATATATTACAAGTCCGGTAGACATGGTACTGAGGATAACGGTCTCGGACAATAGAGGCGGTAGTGGAATGGCCACACTCAATGTAAGAGTAATGCCCATAAGTACCCCTACCCCGACACCAACACCAATCCCAGAAAACAGAGATCCAATTGTCAGTGTTTCTGGTCCAACGACCATTAACTCTGGTGAACTGATCACTGCAATAGCAACGGCATCCGACCCGGACGGTGAC
>Ga0302242_1002620_pt1 | contig 11160 bp, 21 predicted proteins | sample AAG_UR_Lys_MG_FD_193510 | JGI IMG/M metagenome (GOLD analysis project Ga0302242, IMG submission 193510) | Enriched activated sludge microbial communities from anaerobic digester in WTTP, New Holstein, Wisconsin, United States - AAG_UR_Lys | ecosystem: Engineered > Bioreactor > Anaerobic >... | reverse complement strand
AGGGCAAGACAGAAAATAGAGCAATTAGTTCCAATGCTAGAGGCTCTAATGGGAGCCAGTATAAGCTCAACAGAGACTTTAGAACAATATTAAATACTAGATATACCACCAATGGAGAACAAGCCACTAACCGAGAAGCAAATTAAAAAAATAGTACAAATGGAGATTAAGAGTTGCTTTGAGCAACTAACAAATGATGTTAAGGAAATTAAACAAGCCCTTCTTGGGAATGAGTATCAACAGGGCGGACTTGTTGCAATCGTCCAAAGTCACCAAGCCTATATAGAAAGAAATAAAATCACCAATGTCGCAGAGAGGAGCCTAAGGGTTGTTGAGTGGTATGAGGGACTCTCCGACAAAAAAGGTACTGATGGCAAAAGCGACCTGGAAAGGTTAGAAGATGGCATAGCTAGTATTCAAGCCATAGGAATCCTTCAAAAGTGGATGGTATTCTTTGGAATAACAAACTTTGGGACTATTGTAGCCTTTATACTGGACAAGCTCCTTAAATAATTCCCTGTTCACAAAATTACAACACACAGTAGGGTGGAGTGGGGTAGGAGTGGGTGGTATATGTAAAATCCCTTTGCAACGGTCTTTTTAGAAAATAGGGTATATCCCCCTCTCGGTGGAGTAGGAGTGGGTAGGGCGGGTAGACCTATATCAAAATGTTGTAATTAAACAGGGTTTTAGGTAGTGGTATAATATAGAATAGGCTGTAATTAAGTTCTTGATTACAAGTTATGAAGAGTATTGCCTGGAAAGGAGATCACCCTATTACAAGTTATTACGGGTGGAGGACCAATCCAATTAGTGGTGTAAGAAGTTTCCATGACGGAGTTGATGTCTCTATGCCAGTTGGTACAGAACTATATTCTCCAGTAAGTGGGAAGATAAGACTGGCTAAGTCAGATAGTTATGGGGGGAAATATATCCAGGTATTAGCAAGTGATGGAAAGGGACACTGGTGTTTGCACTTATCCGAGTTTAAGGTGAAGGTAGGGGATTTGGTTCAACAAGGCCAACTCATTGGAATATCAGGAAATACAGGACAATCTACGGGTCCTCATACCCATTTTGGTCTACAAAGCAATGCCGCAGTCTGGGATTCGCATATTGATCCCCTACCAAGTTTACAAGCCCAACCAACAGAAAGGTTCAAGAGAGGAGACTCAATAGTCTTTACAGACATCCAAAATATCCGAAAAGGGAGTGGGACTTCTTATGATATAACCGGCCAATCAGTAATTGGTAGTACCTACGAGATAGAAGATGGACCAAGATTTGCCGACGGTTATGCTTGGTACGACTTAAAAAACAACAACTGGGTAGCAGATGTGGGGAAGTTCCAAGCGTATATTCCACCAATTCAACCACCCACAGATGAGGCATCGGATTTAAGAGAAGAAGTAAATAGACTACTTGAACAAAACAGGGGCCTTAGCGAGGCTCTGGGGGCCTCAGAAGCCCAAGTTAGGGAGAGAGACAAGAGCCTTGGGGAAGCGAACAAAAGAATCAGAATATTAGAGGCAGAAAAAGAGGAGAGTAAAAAGGATTACTTAAAGTTAGAAGATGACTACAAGAGAGTGTTTGAAGATAGAAATAGGATTGAACAGGAGAAGTTAATGGTACAAGAGGAATTGGATAGATTAAAACAGAGTTCTAATTGGTCAAAGAGACTTAGTGAGTTTGTTAAAGATATTTTAGAAAGATTGTTTACAAAAGGTTAATAGTTAATTTTAGTTTTATATACAAATGGGGAGTTTAATAGTCGCTGAGATAGAGAAAATAACGAATCCTCTATTAAAAGCATTCGTCTTCAGGTTTTACAATGTGTTGAGAAGCATTGTATTGCCTGTAGTTGCTGGTATGGTGTACATACAACTTCAGAATTATCCTAATGATCTAAGTCATTTAGGGGACAAACAGTTCTGGTTGAATGTCTTGTATTCAGTTTTATTTGCTGTTCTAGGTAGTATTGTTGCTGGGCTTGAGAAAGTAAACAGAGAGTCAAAAAATAAATAAGAAAATATAACAATGAAGACTGCCAAAAGTAAGCTAATGATTTTGGGTGAACTTCTACGGGGGAAAAAGAAAAGAGGAAGACCAAGAGGAAGACAGGCAGAAGATTGGTTTGAAGTTGTTGCTAAAAGGCAGAGTGAAAGAGATGAAACAGAAGATAACTACAACTATGCCAAGATAGAGTTTGAATCTGACAAGCCAGTTGTAATTGGATTTACAGGAGATTGGCACTTGGGAAGTAGAATAGACCATGACATGCTAATGAGAGATGTTTTGAGGATACAAAGGAATACAAATGGCTTCTGGAAAATGCAGAGAAATTTGGTTTTAAAGAATCATATCCTAAAGATAACGAGTTTGGATTTATGTATGAACCTTGGCATTGGAGGTATGTTTCTAGCGGTTGACAAAAGTAGTTTGCTTAAATATAATTAGGTATAATTTGTCAACCATGCAGGTATGAACAAAGTTTTCATTGGTGAAAAGATAAAAGCAGCAAGAAAAATGTCTGGACTTTCCATGGATAATCTTGTTGCAAAAATAGATAACCTTGTCTCTAAAAATGCAATCTCTAAGTACGAGAAAGGGGTTATGGTGCCTAGTAGTAGCATTCTTAATGCTTTAGCAAAAGCTTTAGATGTTAAGATTGACTATTTCTTCACTCCTTCAAACCTTACCTTCTCACAAGTAGAATATCGTAAAAAGAATTCTAAAGTTACTAAAAAGGAACTTACTAAAATCGAGTATGTAATTAAAGACAGGGTGGAAGAAGTTTTTGAGGGAGAATAAGTTTCAATTAAGGATAAGGACAGTAAGAGATGAGATAGAAGAAGTAATGGAGTTCGGAGAAATAGTAGAGGAAAAAGCATTAGAGAGGTTGCGAGAGTTTATAGAGCAATAGAGCATTGCCACGGATAGGGAGGAAGCCAGTTTTATAGGATTCTGGTAACTCTTTCCTTTCCGTGAGAGTGCTTTATGCCTCTATGTTCTTTAATAATCCAACGAAAGGAAGTGTGAAATGATTTGCATGAAGTGTAGCAGTAGATTGATTAGAATCATGTTTGAATTGAATGGTGTGATATATTCTTTTTACTTTTGCGAGTTTTGTGGCAAAGGAACACCAGTTATCCGAATGGAAGAGAATTAGACCGAAAAGAGGTGTGTTGTGTCGACAAGCTCGTGGAAGAGAGAAGTCCATGAAAGAGATTGTTTTACCTGTCAGTCCTGTGGAAGAAAAGAAAACCCAGAACACACTACTTTCCAAGTTCACCACATTAGATTCCGCTGTAATGGAGGAGGAAACGAATTAAGCAACCTTATGCTTCTATGTCCCCAATGCCATGCCAATCTTCACAAGATTATCCCAAGTCATCCAAGTCATTCAAGTCGTTCAAAACGCAGAAAGAACAGAAGAAAGAAGAAAAAACATCTGTCAAGGAATACTTGACAGACCTCAAAATTAGTTGGTAAGGGGGATAGTTACCCAAAAGTATCAGCACATGCTGTACAAACTATCCCTCTTTTCGTATAATCCAAGTATGACAAAAAAATAGTTAGAATAATTTGCGTACTTCTGCTATTCGTAATCGCTTATACAAATATTCACACAAAGGAAATTGTCAAAGAAGAAAAGAGTGTTTCTACTCTCCAAGAACTTGCCGAAAACAAAATGAATGATCTATTATCTACTGGAAATTGGAGTCATACAAATAGCGACGGATGTACTTTTGATTGTAGAACCTCACCTTATTTAGAATATTACTCCTGGATAGGTGAGAATCTCTATAAGGGGGCATGCAATGAAGAGGTCGCTTATAAACTCTGGAGAGAATCCCCGAGTCATTTAGAAGTCTTACAACACCCTTATACAGAAGGGGTGATTTTAATGCGGGAATACGCACCAAATAAGTGTTATATCGTGCTTGAGAAGGGTATTAAGAGTTAAGTTATAGGCCTATTGACAAGTGTAAAGATACGGGGTAAATTGGATATAGTAGTAAATTGATGAATAACAAAATGAACCACATAGAAGCATATTCAAATATATTGAGAATTAGAAGCAAATTCAAAAGACTCCAACAACTCTCATGGAATATCAATAAATTAGAACAAGCATACCAGATAGACAATTTGGAGCCAAAAGAATTAGAACTTCTTTACGATACTTATGTGTCTCTCATTAAAGAGCTTAGTTTAATTTATGATGAATTAAAAAATGAAGGGAAAATTCACTCCAATTGAGAAAAAAACTTTTGACTTCATTACGGGGTTGTTGACAAGTATAAAAAGAAGATATATTTTGAACAATATGAAGCACCAAGCGATTTTACAGGTTAGATTAGATATTTACATAGGGGGGTTGGTTTCCTCGCTTGGTCGCCAACTCTCCTATGTAGTTATTTAATTTAGACCAAGCAAAATATGAGAATTGATGGGGGCTATATACTACTCTCAAGAAAAATAGATGAAAGTGAAGCAATGAGATTACCACCTGCTACTAGGGAGATTTGGTTGTATATTCTTAGAAAGGTTAATCATTCTGACTTCAAAAATCTCAAGAGAGGGGAGAATATCTTTACATATAAGAAAATCCAAGATGATCTATGTTGGTATGCAGGATATAGGAAAATGACATACTCAAAAAATGACATTGCGAAATCCATACGAAGGCTACACGAAAGACACATGATAGATACTACGAAAGCAACACGGGGAGTAATCATAAAGGTTGTTAAATACGATGTTTATCAAGACCCCAATAATTACGAAGGACACAAGGAGGATACCACGAAAGTTCAACGAAAGACACAAGGTGTATCCACTATATACAAGAATGTATACAAGAAGAACAATAATAATATACCTAAAGGTATGGATACTCCTACTTATGGAAATAAAGATTTGATTTCTCTAAAGAAGTTCCTAATAAATAATTATCCTAAACCATTGGACGGGATAACAGATACTAGGAAACTGCAGAACATTAAACAAGTGTCAACTAGGAGAAAGAATCAAGACGAGTGGATGGATGATAGTTGGAAGGAAAACATTAAAAGCTTCTTATCTTTATACCTGGAAGAAACACCTGAGAAATATTTGGTGAACAGTATTGATAAGTTGAGGGAAAAAATAAAACTCTGGAGAGAATACAGAGGCAAATTAAATTGATTATATATTTACTATGAGTAATTTAGTAAAGACTGGTGTGGGATTGATAACTTCGGAAAATGCCAACTGGCTATACAAACAAGGTGTTATCACTAGAGAAGGGTTTATCAAACATAATCTTGTAGAAGGGATTTCTGGGAAGAAGGTACAGTTGTATTCCTACTTTAGGTGGATAATTGACGATATTAAAGAAAAAATCCCTACAGTTCCGAAACAGGCAAACATAGAGATTGATGACTTAATTGACATAATGAGAACAGGGGAGATTAATAAGCCATATAAAGTTGGAGATGATGAGTATCACTATATGGCAAAGTATCCAAAGGTGGAGAATATATATTTACCAGCAAAAAAAATCATTATTGAACATCAGCCAACGAGTAAAGGAAGGGACATAAAGTTTATAGATTTCGATGAAGATTTAATTTAATAGGAAAGCATACAAAGATGAAAGTATACGACCTTACAAAATCTGTATTAGAAAAATATCCTTCAACGAGAAGTGATGACAAGAAACTAATATGGGTAGTATTAGGGGAATTAGGGTATATCCATAATAGCATAATCACGAAAGAGGATTTTCTAAAAAGCCCAAGTTTTGAATCAATAAGGAGATCAAGACAAAAGATACAGGAATTACACCCTGAATTAGCCCCAGATGATTTTGTTAAGAATGCGAGAAAAAAGATAGAGGCCCAGAAAGGAACACATATTTTCAGAGAAGAAGTTGTAAATGAATTATTGAAATTGTAAATTGTCTGCAAAACTAACCTACTTATAGGATTGCCTGTTCTTTTACAATATATACGATAATATGCTAATAATACATAGTTCCCATTATAACAGAAAATAATACAGGCCTATTGACAAGGGGTATAAATTGGTATAATATAGTTAATATATAAATTATAACTACCTAAATATATGGTAAATATACACACAGTTCTTAACAAGAGAGGCCATGGTGCCGTTCTTGATTTAAGAGAAATCGGTGTAGGCGAAACGAGTTATGTTCTTTTGACTACAGGGAGTGGAGATCCAAAAGACACAAGAGCGATAATAGAGGTTTGCAGTATAGTTAAAGCAAAGCAATTATTTAACAGTTTATTGCACACACTGATTACGAATGATTATAAATTGATTAAGGCTTAATAGAATGAATATACAAAAAGATTTTATACAAAACATATCAGGTAAGGACTTCGTGAAGTACGAAGGATTACTAAACTTATTCCACGAGAATGGTGGGAAAGAGATACACACAGAGTTGGTTCAGTCCGAGTTAAATGGTGAGACATTCTTTATATTCAAGGCGGTAGTATCTGGAGCAAAGGGAACTTTTGAAGGATACGGAGACGCTTGTAAAGGAAATGTAAACCCTATGATTGTCAGGCACATGATGAGAATGGCAGAAACAAGAGCAAAAGCAAGAGCATTAAGAGACTACAACAATATTGGAATGGCTGCTATTGAGGAGTTAGACTAATCTAAATTTAGAGGATATTACAATGTTTGAAGATATAAAAAACAATCAAGTAGTAAACGGGATTAGAGTTACACATGTTAGAGAGAAGACTCCTAGGGAACAGCTCTTGGGATATGGGGTGAATATTCTATGTAGAAAGGTCCTTGAAAGAGATTATGCAAGAGAGAGGTTGAGTCCTGCAAAGAGGGAAGAGAAAGAGGAAATAGTAAAGAAAATGTTTAATGAGTATGAGGCTTATAAATCAATCAGATAAAAATATGACAGAAAGAGAAACATTAAATCAAGAACAATGGAGCGAGTTTTGGAGGAAGATGAGAGAGTATAAAAGACAAGTACCTGGGATAGAGTGTTACATTAATGGGAAGAAGAGAAAGTTTACGGAGGAGGAGTTTGAAGTAGCAAGACATTTGTTATGGCCTCCTCAAGAGATAAGCAAATGTTGTTATGCAGAAATAAAGGACGAAAGATGTGTAGATTGTGGGGAATTATGTGAGAAGATATATGTATTTTAATTTAGGAAAATCTTAATGAAAGAAATAACTATGAAAAAGGAATCTGTGAAAGTGCCAGACAAGATACGGAAGGAAGTGTCAAATATTGGGAAAAGGGGAGGAAATGAAATAGTCAAGTTCTTTAAGAAAACAACAAACAGGATTATGAGTATTGATCTTATTGATGGACAGAAAAGAGGGGAGAGTATAGCAAGGAGATTTTTAATCCTAATACTCTTGTTTCTTTCAATGTATGTCCTTTTGGACTTACTTGTAGAAAAGGGGTATTTGATTACAAACGAACAAAGGCAATCTCACTTAGCCACAGAACAGGCCACCAGAGGGTCTGTAATAGCCCCAGAACGAACGGAAGAGGGGGAGGGGGATAGTCAGGCCTCGGGAGATATGCAAGGGCTTAGATTGGCCTTACAGCCCGTTGGTAAGATTGAGAGTTACATATTGTCTTATGGGGGGAGATATGATGTTGAGTATCTTAATTCTTTAAGAAAATATTGTGATGAAGAAACATTGAAATTGGTAATAGCAATATCGGTAGCGGAGACTGGTATGGGAAAGGCGAGAATGGACAAGAACACTAATTGGTATGGATATTTTTACAAAGGGGATAGGCAATATGATCCAGACGTAGACACAATGAGTAGGGTCATATGTAATGGGATAGGGAAGTATTACTCTGATGTGAATGTCAATGTTTCAAAGGCTAGGACCTATACAGGAGGGGATAACACTAATGTCTGGATGGTAAATGTAAACAAGGCGTTGGAGAGGATGAGATAGTTCTTTACAATAAAGATATTATTTAACTTTAGTTTAGAGAGTAATGGAAAAGAAAGATTGGGGAGAAATATTAGCAGGTTTTGGTCTGTGGAATTTAGTAGAAGACATCTCTGATGATGGAGATGGAAAGGGAGGTGAACTACAACTTACTAAGGATGGTAAATTACTTGTATCGGAAATAGAACAAGAGATAGAGAAAGCAAGGGAAGAGGGAAGAAGAGAACAAGCAGAACTTGAGAAGAACGGTATAGGGTTTTAGTTAATTTTAGTTATATATTCTAATGGAAAAGTACAAACTAACAGATAAGAGTATAGAATATTTTGGTCATACTCTTTATAGAATAGAAGCACTCAAAGATTTTGGGGGTGTTTCTAAAGGAGACAAGGGCGGTTATATAGAAAAAGAAGACAATCTTTCTCAGGATGATGACGCTTGGGTTTATGGTGACGCTAGGGTTTCTGGTAATGCTGAGGTTTATGGTAATGCTGAGGTTTATGGTAATGCTGAGGTTTATGGTAATGCTAGGGTTTTTGGTAATGCTGAGGTTTCTGGTAATGCTGAGGTTTATGGTAATGCTAGGGTTTTTGGTGATGCTAGGGTTTTTGGTGATGCTAGGGTTTTTGGTGATGCTAGGGTTTATGGTGACGCTAGGGTTTCTGGTAATGCTAGGGTTTCTGGTGATTTCAAAATAGGTACAGGTTATTTATTTGCAACTAAATACAATGGTTCGGATGTAACAGAGGTTAAGGTGGATAATGTAACCTATTATATACAAGATTATAAACCAGTAATAGAGGAGGAAATAAAAGAAATGACCATAGAGGAGATATGTAACGAGTTGGGTTATGAAGTAAAGATTAAGAAAGATTAGTTAATTTTAGTTATACAGAGATATGAGAGTAACTATGAAGATACTTAAACGGATTAAAGAGACAATAAAATCCCACAGAGAACTTACCAGGTTAAAGAAAGAACTTAAAGAACATGAAGAACTATTGAGATATATGGAAAAACGAATGATTGAAGATGGGTGGACTTGGGACTTTTCTGGAATACTCCCAAAACTTGTAAAACCTAGAAGAAAAGCAGTAACTGCAAGGTTTCAATTTGTTCGGGGAGCAGACGAAGTAAAGAAAGAGGTAATAGAAACAATCAAACAGGAACTAGACAAAGCAAGGGAAGAGGGGGAGATAGAAGTTCTTACGGAGATATTCCAAACCTGCTACCAAGAGGATAGTAAAACTTTGGAGTTAGTAGAGGAGAAGTTATCTAAATTAAGACAATAAGTAATATGGAGAAGATAACACTTGCTTGTAGGGGGGATAATAATTGGGTAGAGGTGTTTGAAACGGAAGAGAGGGCTTACTGGTTTTTATACGGATTACTCTCTAAGGTGGATAGATATTATGAGGATAGTAGGTTTGGTAGTTTTGCTTTTGATATAGAAGATGATTGTATATTGTGGAAACAGGGAGATAAGGTTAAATATTGTAATGGTTGGCATTGGAGTGTCCATGACGACAAAGAGAAGATAGTTATGCCAGACGGTAGAGAACTTTTTAGTATTTTTAGCAAACTTGAGGCATAAATAAATTAAAAGACAATAAGTAATATGGAGGAGGAAGAGTTAAGAAAGAAAATAGCAAGAATACATACAGCAATATTGACTCATACCCCAGTAGGAAGAGATGAGAATGATTTTCCTGTAGCTGCGACACAAACATATCTCTACGACTTTATCTCCCAAGAACTAGACAAAGCAAGGGAAGAGGGGTTTGAACAAGGATATAAAGAAGCAAAGTTTGATTGTGAGATGGGCAAGGAATTTAGTAAGGAAAGTTTTAAGGAAGTAGTGAGTAGTGTTTCATCTAAATTAAAAGACAATAAGTAATATGGAGAAGCTGAGGCACCTTGACACATTCACGGGTTACGGAGGGTTTACAATCTCGGCACAGAAATTGGGTTGGGAAACAGTCGGCTTTAGCGAAATAGACAAGTATGCTAGTGCGATTCTTAAATATAATTTTTCAAACATAAAAAACTATGGAAACATCAGCGACATTGATTTTAGACAGTTCCGTGGAGAAATCGACATCATTACGGGAGGAACACCGTGCCAAGATTTGTCAGTGGCTGGAAAAGGAAAAGGACTTGAAGGGGAAAGGAGTGGACTATTCTTTGAGTTTATCAGAGCGGTCACCGAATCTGAAGCTACATATTTTGTCTGGGAGAATGTTAAAGGGGCTTTATGGAGCAATAAAGGATGGGATTTTGCCAGAGTGCAAATTGAAATGGAACAAGCTGGGTATGATGTCTGGTGGCAAGTTATCAATGCCAAAGACTTCGGAGTCCCACAAAACAGAGAGCGTATCTTTGCAATCGGTATTAGAAAAGGAAGTGGAAGAGAAATACTATTTGAGCAAAGAGGGTCAGGAAAAGATATTAACAAGATTGTAGATACGGGACACGATGGGACTAATGGGAATGTTCACAGTTTAGATGCTAACTACTGGAAAGGAAGTAATAATCCCAATAAGAGCAGAAGAAGTCAGATAGCAGTTAGAGAAGCAACTAAAAAAGGATATGCAGTTGCAGAAGAGGGTGACAGTATAAACTTAAGTGTTCCTAATTCTAAAACGAGAAGAGGTAGAGTTGGGAAGGGGGTAGCTCAAACACTAGACACAGCAAGTAATCAAGCAACCCTAGAGGGTATGCGAATAAGAAGACTAACCCCCACAGAGTGTGAAAGACTTATGGGTTTAGAAGACAACTGGACTGCTAAGGGGATTATGGACGGAGAAGAAGTAGAAATATCGGACACTCAAAGATACAAGATGTGTGGGAATGGTGTTGTAGTTAATTGTGTAGATTATATATATAAAATTATAAAAGACAATAAGTAATATGGAGAACACAAAGACACCAATGAAAGATAAAGAAACAAAAGAGAAGTTTGACGATTTACTTATGGAGGTAATGGGGAGTTATCACGACTTTATGATGAATAAAATATCGCTGAATAAACACAAGGCTGTTGAACAAAAGGTGGGGGACTTCATAAAAGGTGTAGAGCAGGACACTACAGAAGAGTGGGTGGAAGGATTAAGAAAATTAATGTCCACTTGGGGAAAGGTATTATATGTAAACAAAGGAAGAATAGGAAAGGGAATGCAGACTGATATGTATACAAGATT
>Ga0302242_1002615_pt1 | contig 11172 bp, 8 predicted proteins | sample AAG_UR_Lys_MG_FD_193510 | JGI IMG/M metagenome (GOLD analysis project Ga0302242, IMG submission 193510) | Enriched activated sludge microbial communities from anaerobic digester in WTTP, New Holstein, Wisconsin, United States - AAG_UR_Lys | ecosystem: Engineered > Bioreactor > Anaerobic >... | reverse complement strand
AGGCCATACGTTGGAACCCGCTCCGTCCGGCCCGATCGCTTGCGCGGTGACGGTTCCGATCGCGTCTGGCGGCAGCGGAAAACTGCAATAGAACGTGCCGTCGGTGTTCACGCTGGTGGACTCCCCGGCTAACAAGCCGCCGAAGACGATCGTCAGAGTCCAGGGCATGGGATGGACAACCGTGCCTTGGAGGACCCAGACGTCGCCCATCGCCGATGGCGTTGCCGTGAACGAAGTGATGACCGGATCCGTCAGCTGTTCGATCGGTTCATTGACGATCGGGTTCTCGATAGGATCACCAGGCTCCGTCCAGGTGTTTTCCGTGGGCTCGGTCTCTGCCTCCTCCGGATCCGGCAAAGTTGCGTCGCCGGAATCCTCGGTAATCTCCCAATCCATGCCCGCGTCGAAGGTCCCGTCGTCCGTTTCGCCATCGGCGACCAGGGCAACCTGATCCGTGCTTGGGTCGTCGGCTGGGGTTGCCGTCTCCGGCGCCTGCACGAGGTCGGGCGAAGACGGTCCGCCGCTATCTGAGGAGACCAAGGGTTCGGGGGCGAGTGTCTCTGCGACGCCCGTGGCGATGGCCGATTCGACGGGATAACAGACCGCCGGTGAATCTGCGGCTACCTGGTTCTGGAGTATCGTGCGGGCCTCGGCCAGCAGCTTGGTGACGGCGGTCAGATCGCGGGCCGACAGGATGCCGGCGGCGGAGAGGCGGGAAGCAATGCGCGTTTTCGAAAGAGTCGGCTCCACTTTTGTGAGGGTGGTACCTGCCAAATCACGCTCGCCCAAGCCCTCCGTGATGCTGACTTCCGCCGCCTCGCGGTCGACCGGCACGCAGGTGTCCTCTACCAGATGCGGCTCGGACAGGGACAAAGCGACGCTGAGTTGCAGCCGACTCTCAAGGGCCTCGATGCGCAGCTCGCGGCGGAAAGCCGCCCGGCGGCTGCGTGAAGAACAAGAACGTTGACGCGCCTTCTGGCGAGAGATGGATCTCAACAAGCCGATGACAGACATGGTTACCCCCCCAACTGAAAGAACTCGTGGCCTGCGAAGGAACATGAGCGCGCCTCTCACTGTACGCGGGACGTGCGGCGAGGCACACATAGGGGCAGTCGAAAAACGGCCGGGGGAGCGGACAAGAAAAGAAGAAAAGATCGGGATTTCGTTGCCGTGCGGGCGATCAACCGTGGCGAAAAGACAAGAGAACCCGCCGGAAAGAACTGCGCGGGTTCTGCGGCATCTCCGAAAATCAACGGATACCGTGCGACCGCCAGGGTTGGAGGGGCCGGAGCCCGGATTGTCCATCCGCCGTGGATTTCAGTCGCTCTCGGACATCCGGATAGACGTCCACCAGCAGCGCGGCGGGAACGGGCGCGGCCGCACCGGGACTCGTCGTCAGCAGTTGCCGAAACCGGGGATCTTGGGCCAATTTCGGAGCGTACGTCGCCACTTCTTGTTGGAGCGTGTGCGGGTCCAACGAAAGCTCCAGGGCCGCTTGGCAGGATTTCCACGCTTGTTCCAAAAGTTCATTCCCCTGAGCTTTGACGGCCGGGTCAGGGTTCTTCTGAAACGCCGCGGAAGCGTCGGCGTAAATGCGAGCAGCCAGGAACGCCAAATCGGTAGACCGCGGACCCGTTCGCCGCGCAGTGTCGATGTGCTTGAACGCGGACCGGTAAAGCTCCATGCCCCGTGCTTCGTGGCGAGCTGCCGCGTCCTTGGCTTCCTGGCGAGCCGCCGCGTCCTTAGAAGGCAGGGATCGCGATGCCTTGGCTTTGGTGAACTCCTCGAGCGCCAACTTCCATTCCGCCTCCGCCAAATTGTGGTGTGCGGCCTGCAATTTGGGTTCCAGCCGGATGGCATCCCGGAGTCGCGCCGTAGCTTCCTCGAATTTTCTTTGTTTGCTCAGAGAATAGCCGAGGTTGTTCAGCACGGCGGGTGTCTTGAGGCCACGCTTTGCAGCACTGTCAAAAAACGCCGCGGCCTCGTCCCTATTTCCCATTTCAGCGCAACAGTAGGCCAGGCTGGCCGCCGACTCGGCACTTTCGGTTTGCTTCCAGCTCTCCTGCAAGCTCTCCCAAGCGGAGCGCAGCAGGCGGGAACGCACCGCGTCGTCAAGGTCCGCGCGTTGTGACTCCTTCAGGTCGGCCCAGCCGCGGAAGAGTACCGCCTGAACAAAGCCGCTGCGAGCGCCGATTGCGCGTTCGAACCACTGGCCGGCGGCGGAGCACTCGCCTGCGTCCAAGCAATCCATCCCCGTCTGATAGCAGAGATTTCCCAGTTCGGTCAGACAATCCGCCAAACGGGGCTTCCATTCGGCGTCGAGTGTTTGGCCCTGGGGCTTGTCCAAGTCGTTGCTGGCGTCGGTCAGCCACTGTGATCGCGCCGATGGGTCCAAGCCCTCGCCTTGCGAAGCCCGCAGTTTGGCATCGCCTCGCAAGACGTAGGCCTCCCAGTAATCGCCGCGGGCGCTGATGGCCCAGTCGAGCCATCCAATGGCGGCCGAGAAATCGCCTGCTTCGAACCGCTCAATCCCTTGCCGGCAGTAAAAGAAGTGACGTCTGGCCAAGCCGGCGTTCACCGACGCGGCGCCCAGGACGAAGGCCAACGCGGCGACGGTCACCGCGAGCCGGTGCGACCAGGCCCAGCGCCGAGCGCGAGGGACGACCCGCAAATCATCGCGTAAGCGACGAGCCACATCTTCGGCCGAGGCCGGACGATCGTCCGGGTCGAAGGCCAGGCATTGGCTGATCACGCGGGCCACGGCGGGGCTGACCACACGTTCCAGTTCGCCGCGCAGATTACGCCCTTGACGCTGTTGATCGAGCAGCCGGCGTGCCGACTCTTCCCTCGCGTCGGAGGGGTCCCCGGCTGAAAAAGGCAGCCTGCCGGTGAGCGTCTGGAACATCGTCACACCGAACGCGAACAGATCGCTGCGAGCGTCGATCTGTGGGAGATGCTCGCCCTTGGCCGCCAGCAAAAACTGCAACTGTTCGGGGGCCATGTAGGGCAGGGTTCCGCCCACGATCGCGCCCGACCCTCCGTGCTGCATGGACAGGTTGAAATCCAGCAGCAGGGACCGTCCTGCGGTCGTCAGCAGGACGTTCGACGGCTTCACATCGCAGTGGTGGATGCCCTTGCCGTGCGCGTAGGCCAAGGCGCCGCAGATCTGGGCCCCGATTTCCACGATCGCTTCGGCATAGGAACCGCGGCGCAGCGTCCAGTGCAGCTTGGCGAAATCCACCTCTCGTTCGTTCCTTGGCAAACCGTGCCGCTGATTCGCACGTTCGATGGCCTTCAGGACGGCGGCCCCTCGCTGGCTTGGGTTCTCGGGTTCGAAGACCTCTTTGATCACGTCGGCCAAGGTCGCGCTGCCCAGGTGGGGCATGCAAATGACGGTGAAGCCGCGCCGAGGCAGGAGCTTCACCGAGTGGACGGGCACGACGTGCGGATGTTCCAACCGTCCCAACCAGGCGGCTTCGTGGTTCGCCTGCTTGCAGATCTTGACCACCACATCTCGATCTCCCAGGCCCTTCTCCCGCGCCAAGAACACGCGAGAGAAGCCTCCCCTGCCGATTTCGCGGACGAGCGTAAAACCGGAGATTTGTTCTCCCGCCTCCGGCCAACCCGGCGATGGCTTTTTGACGAAGGCGTTCGGATGCTGCTCCAGATACTCGTGAACCTCCAGCACTTTGAGGAGCGACTGAGCAACACCGGGGAATCGTCGCGCAAACTCCTTCGGGTCGGCAGCTTCGCCCGCCTCGACGCGCCGGCAGAATTCCTCGTAGGCAAGATCGACCACGACGGACCGATGCTCCGCCAGCCCCGGATGGTTTTCCAGGATCAAACCCGCGTCGAATGCTTCATCAGGGCTCGTACAAGCAATGATCTCCGACGCCAAGGCCTTGGCTTCCTCGGCGTCGAGGGCGTTTCGGTCGGATTTGGCGAGATCGACGCTCATTCTCCCACTTCCATCCGACCGCGCAGTCGGCGAAGTACGCGGCGAACCGTCCTCTCGTTGACACCAAGCCGGAAGGCGATTTCTTCCAACGTTTCGCCGGCAGCGCGAAGGTCCAGAATCTCGCGGTACTGGGACGGCACTCCGCCCCTCATCTGTTCCCACTGTTCGTGCATGATCGCGACTTGACTGGGCCGCGGCTCTCGGCCAGGAAGCTCCATCACTTCCGAACCAGCGTCGGCGAGCGAACGCTCGCGGGTGACGTCCGCCTTCTTGGTCTCCAGCCGGCGCCGACACTCGTCGACGATCTTGTTGTTCGCCATCCTCGTCAGAAAGGCGACCAATTGGCCCGAATGTTCGAACCTCGCCAACTGGCCACGGTCACAAAAGAAAGAAGCCCACACGGCCTGGACGAAATCGCTCGTATCGAACTTCGGACGCAAGGCGCGATTCAGCCGGCGCCGCACGGCGCGGCACAGGTGGTTCCCGTACAAGCCTAGCAGCCTCTCCACCGCAGGCTCGGACCCCGCGGCGATCTGCTCCATCAAGCTCTGAAACCCGGTTCTTGGTTCGCTCATCAGCGCGCCCATCCCGACGTCGACAATCCAGCATACGAGTCGCTACCCGGCCCTGTGCGCAGTCGGCAACTCCCGGCACGACCTCCCGCTCACAACATTGTACAGAGACGCACATCAACACTATTGCTTCAAGAAAAGTGTAGCCAATCCCCGTTCCCTATGCTACATCCATCTTCGGACTATGGGTTGCCCACCACGCAGAGCATGAGTCCGCCGCTTCGTTGTGCCAAGTCGCGTTCGGCCGGACCATCGACCATCGCAGTACTGCTGAGGCGTCTGCCGTCACTGGCATTCTCTAACGTCTTGACCACATTGACCTTCTCGCGGACGACCGCCAGGCATTGTCACAGTCTTCCCGGTCCAAATGATTCATGTATATGGGACAAGTTTCCGAAGCTGCCTAAATCTCGGCAAGGCGGGAAACCTGTCCACTTAGCAGTCGCTGGCCAAGCCTCGTGAACATGCTGGCTGGCGCTGCGCCCTACTGCGAACGAATGGGACTCACTAGAATACCGAGATGCCGCGTCTGCCGCCTGCCACGAGAAGGAAGGACGGCCGGCGCAGCCTCAAAGTGGCAAAGGAGGATTTGTTCCGTTCTGGTTTGCGCGCCGCGGCCCGCACGAGGAGGTGGACCAAATGATCGACCGCTGGCTGGCCGCCGCCTTGGCAGCGAGCGTCCTGGGCGCCGGAATGATCGGGGTATTCGTGTCGTGGTTCGCCCGGCGCCGGAAGGCCAAGGCCGGTTTGCACGCCGCGGAAACTTGCCCTCCGTCGGCAAAGCACGATGGGGCCGACGAGTGGCAGCGGCGGCGGCAAATGAAACTGCAGATGCAGTCGTTGGTGGCGTCGCAAGAGGCCGAATACCGCCGCTTGAGCGAGGACCTGCACGACGGTGTCTGCCAGCTTTTGGCGGCGTTGTGCGTGCACTTGCACCTGGCCGAGGCGATCGGTGGTCCGGACGCGGGGGCCTACGTGCAGCAATGTCTGGCGATTGCCCACCAGGCGAGCGAGCATGTGCGCGACATGTCGCTGGAATTGTCCCCCTCGATGTTCGGCGACGGGAGGCTTCCGGACGTCCTGCGATCCTACTTGGATCGTCAGGCCGAACGTACGGGGCTGGCCGTGAAAGTGATCACGTCGACCGCGTGGACGCCGTTGCCGCGCGAGATAGACGCAACTTGTTTCCGCGTGACCCAGGAGGCCTTGCGGAACGTGATCCAGCACGCTGCTGCCCGCCAGGTTCAAGTGGAACTGCGGCAGGACGCGGAGGCGGTCAGTTTAACGATTCGCGACGACGGCGTGGGGTTTGATCCGTCAGCGATTGAGCCGCCCGCCAACCGCGCACCACAATGGGGGCTGACGGCGATGCGGCAGCGCGTCGAGTTGCTTGGAGGTGACTGCCATATCGAATCGGCCCCCGGACAGGGAACGATGATTCAAGTTTGCTTGCCGCTGGCGGACCGTTTCGCCGAAGACATCACTTTCGGCCGGGCGATGCTGGAGAGGCAAGGCGAATCGGACGTCGCCCCCGACCGCAGGGGCGCAGCAGGCTCCCACGTCTCGCTGCCGGGGAGGGAGCTATGAGAAGCACGCGGATTTTGTTGGTGGACGATCACCAGCTCGTGCGGGCGGGCTTGCGCGCCTTGATCGAGAACCTCTCCGGGTTTGAGATTGTGGGCGAGGCCGGCGACGGCCGAGAAGCGCTGCGGCTGGCGGCCACGCTGCAACCGGACTTGGTCTTGATGGATGTCCTGATGCCGGAACTGGACGGCGTGGACGCGGCCGCTCGGCTGGCTGCCGTCGCGCCCGGTGCGCGGACCGTGATCCTGTCGATGAACGCCGGCGCCGAGTGCGTGCTGCGTGCGCTGCAGGCCGGCGCTGCGGGATACCTCCTGAAGAACATCAGCCCCGCAGAGCTGGAATTGGCGCTGCGGGCCGTGGCTCGGGGAGAGACGTACCTGAGTCCCGCCGTCTCCAAACACGTGATCGAGGGATACGTCCGGCGAGCCGACGTCCCGCTCAATCCTCTCGATCGCTTGACGCCGCGGCAGCGCGAAGTACTGCAGTTGATTGCCGAGGGAGCCACGACCAAAGAAATCGCCCACAAGCTGGACATCAGCCAGAAAACGGCGGAGACCCATCGCACTCAATTGATGCAGGAACTGGACATCCACGACATTGCCGGCCTGGTGCGATTCGCAATTCGCACGGGATTGGTCTCGGCGGACGAAGGGTGACGTTTTGACGAGGCTGCGGCACCAGCAGCAAGCTGCCAGTGCCTGGATGACCGCTGGGCAAGCCGCTGCTTTTTCTCTTAGATTATCAGGTCTTTTTCCCGTCGCGACTCCGGTTTATACCCTATTTTCCAGGTCGCTATAATCATCGTAGCTTGCGCAAGCTTCGCGAACAGTACAATTATTGCAGGCTAACCATCCTCCGTGCGCGCCAGGCACTCCGATCCGAGGTAGTTCTGGGAGAAAGCCTGGCATACGGCGAGTGCAAAACCAGAGGAGGCGGTCTGTGTGCGTGCTGCAACGATTGCGGCATCAAGGGGGGAGGGAATCTGCGATGAGGATACCAGGGGCATTTCGTAGGGACGTCGTCCATGAACGAACTCAAAGTTCTCCTCGTCGGCCAATCCATCGTATTGGCGGAAGTGATCGAGCCTGGGCTGTCAGCTCTCTTGCCAGACTTTCTGTTTCCCACGGTCGTCAGGCCCGATCACGCCCTGAAGGAAATGGCAGCAGGCGGTGTGATTGCCAGCATCGCATTCGTGCAGCAAGCGTCGGACGAGACCCAAGTGGCTGCGCTGCTCCACGCGGTACAAGCCAGGCGTGCGCCGGTCCCCATGTTCGTGATCCTCTCGGAGGGCGACGTCTATCAGCGGCTTCGCTTCTTGGAATTGGGGGCCTTGGACTGCCTGAGTTGGCCCGTCGATTTGTCGCGGGTGGCGGCGCTGATCGACCTGCTCTCCGTTCGCCGCCGCGTGCAACCGGGGCCGTTGCCTTTCGGCGCTCGACTGATTCCCAACGCCGCACAACGTTTCGAACCAGCGGGGCGCGTGGTCGCGGGTTTTGTGTTCGCCAGCCGGGCGATGCGCGAGCTGTACGATCACATCGCGGCGGCGGCTGAATCGAACGCGACCGTGCTTCTGACCGGCGAGACCGGGACGGGCAAGAGTCACGTGGCCAAGGCCATCCACGAACTCTCTCGCCGCCGCAAGAAACCCTTCGTCGTGGTCGAGTGCGGCGGGCTGTCGCCGACCCTGCTGGAGAGCGAGTTGTTCGGCCATGTGCGCGGCGCCTTCACCGGCGCCGACCGCGAACATCTGGGCAAATGTGCGACGGTCGCGGACGGCACGATCCTGTTGGACGAGATTGATTGCGTGCACTTGGAGGCACAGGCCAAACTGTTGCGGGTGTTCGAGGACCGCGTCTACGAGCCGGTGGGCGCCAACCGCACCGCCAAGTTCCTGGCCCGTGTCATCGCGGCGACCAATCAGCCGCTGGAGCGGCTGGTCGCCGAAGGCAAGTTCCGGTCGGACCTGTTCTTTCGCTTGAACGTCGTCGAATTCCGCCTGCCGCCCTTGCGCGACTGCTGCGAAGCGATCGGACCGTTGGCCGAGAACTTTTTGGCCATCTACGGCCAACGCGCGAAACGCTCAATGGAGGGGATCTCGCCCGCCGCTCTGGACGCCATGGCCGCTTACGACTGGCCGGGCAACATCCGCGAACTCCGCAACACCATCGAACGGGCCGTGACCCTGTGCCGCCACGAGGTCCTGGAAGTGGAGGACCTGCCCGACGCCATCCGCAGCGCCGCCGCCCGTGCCGGAATCGCCATGCCCCTGGCTGTGCGCCGCCCTCTTCGGAACCAGTTGGATTCGGCCCGACAACATGGCGAACGGCAGCGGATCCTGCAAGCCTTGACACGGCACAACAACAACCGCACCCGCGCCGCCAAGGAATTGGGGATAAGCCGCGTGGCCCTGTACAAGAAACTCCGCAAGTTCGGGCTCGTTGGCTCCACAGCCTGAACCGGTTGGAAACAGACGCCGAAGCGGCGTAAGCCCAGACACGGCACGACTCGCGGTCGGAACGCCTCATTTCGACCGCGCACCACACGCTTGGTGAACGCTACCAAGCCAGCCGCAGCATCTCGGTCAAAGGCCGCACGATCAGCCGGTTTGCCGTGTTGCGGCCCCAGTCCGACCCGTGCAGGGCCGCGGCCAAAACGAGCGCCGTCGTCGCGGCAGCGATCAGGAGTGACCATGGCATCTGCCTGTGCCGGAACATGGGTCTCACTCCCGCAACAAGAGCTGTGTAGCCGCCGGTTCCTGCTCTCCCGCAACCTCGACGAACCGCGGCCGCCGGGCGTGCCAAGGCCGGTTGGCTGCGGCCGTCCAAACTCGCCACGCTGCCCACGGCTTGCACAGACCAATCGCCGCCACCCCCACGGCCGTGCCTACGAGGACATCCGTGAAGTAGTGCCAGCCGGTGGTCACGGTGCCGGCAACCACGGCCAAATTCAGCACCGCGCTTGACAGACACAGCCGGAAGTTCCAACGCAGGACATAGGTTAGCAGCAAGGCCCACGTGGCGTGAAACGAGGGAAACGTGACCAAGCCCTCGAAATGACTCCAGGAAAAGACCTGGCGCGCTCCGTCGCGGAAGGCCTCGAAATGATCCAGATACCGCAACTGGCTGGGGAGCGGCTCATAGCCGTAAAACGCGAATGGTCCTGCTGCCGGCCAGAGAGCGAAAACAACCAACGCGATCAACGAGCCATAGACGAAAGCTCCCACGAACTCGTCCAATTCGCGGCGCCGGCCGGCGAGGCCCGTGGCCACAATCACGAACACCGTTTGCAGGAGGACAGTTCCGTAGCAGAACGACAACCCTCGGTCGAGGTTCGGATGGGCTCGCGTCCAAGCGACGATGGCGGGCAAATGAACGCCGAATGCCGCGTCCCAAGCGGCCAGGCGAGCGTCGATCAACGGTTGAGCCAGCGCGCAGGCGCCGTACATGGCCACCACGAAGGCGAGGGTGTACGACGTCACTTGCAGGATCGCACCGGAAACCATCGTGAACCTCCGGTTGCGGCGGAGATGGAAGTATGCGGTGCAGGCGCTCATGCCGCCCAGCAGCAAGCCCACCGCTCCTAATTCCTGCCGGCGAAAGGACAGCCCTGTGAAAGCGGCCAACAACAACGCGGCCGCGGCCGTGACGCCGATCATCGACCAAACCCGGATTTGCCCGCGACTCATAAGGATCCTCCACGGCGGTCGGCCCGGCAACCGCCACCCGCGATGTCCGCACATCCCGCGCCGCGTGCGCGGGCCGTGCCAGGCCGCCCGTCGGTTCCCACGAGACCGGGTTGCCGGTCTTCGTCTCCCGCCACGTGTCGTAAACTGTTAGTTCGCGCCCCTGTACACCGTCCGCTCACAACCGACGGTTTACAGTACGGGTCGAAGGCCGCGGGCGTTCCTCGGCCAGCAACCTGGAGCGAGAGAATTCCAGCTTCGCTGCCCCACGGTACTCCGTCTGCCGGAACGCAAACGACAACGGTTCTTCCCGGCGATATTCGTTTTTTTTCTTCGCGCCGCCGGCGTTTGGCGCGCGGGCTGCATGACCTCCGGTCGTTCACGCACGCCACGGTCGAAGCCGGTTTGGCGACGGCGGGAGCGTGCCGGGGTAACGAGTCGTTTCAGTTCCGATTTCTTTCTTGGGAGGGTTTGCCATGTTGTCGTATCTGAAGAAGTTCGTCCGCCGGGAAGAGGGCGCCACGATGGTCGAGTACGGGCTGATGCTGGCCTTGATCGCGGTGGTTTGCATCACGGCGGTCACCCTGATCGGCACGAATGCCAACACGATGTTCGGAAGCATCGGGAGCGCCCTGGAGGCGCCGTAACGCGCTGGAGGCCGCACTGCTGTAACGTGTTTCCGGACGCGTTTGCGAAAGGAGTGGACATGTTGCTGAATTTGCTGGGCTGGGTGGTCGCTGCGGTCGGTTCTGCCGCGATCCTTTCGCAGCTGTTATGCGGATCGTGACTGGGGCCAGGGACGGCGGATGCGCCGACGGCGGCGCGCAACGCAACGCCGATGTGATTGCTGGAAATCGAGTACAGCCGAATTCGTGGGGATTCCAGGCGCTTCGCGGGGGTCGGCGGCCGTTGCGGCCGCCGAGTTCTCACGAATTCGGCTGCTTCTTGTCGAGGGAGCAGAACATATATGGATTACCTCCCGGACGAAGCATTGTGGCTCGCCTGGGCTGTTCCGGCCGTCGCGAGCGCCGCGGCCGCCGTGGTCGACGTGCGCCAGTTCCGCGTGCCCAATGGTCTGACGCTGCCGTTGTGTGGAGGGGGTCTGCTGTTTCACACGTTGCTGGGCGGAGTGGCCGGTCTGGAACGTAGTGGTGGCGGGCTCGTCGTCGGCGGGCTGTTGTTGATCCTGTTTTTCTTGATCGGCGCGATGGGGGCGGGGGACGTCAAGCTGCTGGCGGGCGTCGGCGCTTGGCTCGGCCCGTCAAGCACAATCTCGGTTTTCTTGGTGGCCGGTTTGGCCGCCGGAATGTACTCGCTGGGCGTCTACGCCCTGCGGCACCGGCTGCGCGAACTGCGGACGGTCTTCAAAATCGTCT